>Ga0307982_1000227_pt1 | contig 42987 bp, 15 predicted proteins | sample OrgLakmetagen989_FD_201847 | JGI IMG/M metagenome (GOLD analysis project Ga0307982, IMG submission 201847) | Saline water microbial communities from Organic Lake, Antarctica - #989 | ecosystem: Environmental > Aquatic > Non-marine Saline and Alkaline > Saline | place: Antarctica: Organic Lake... | reverse complement strand
CAGCAGCATCACCAGAGGGCGTCACCTCCGCGGCTGTGTCTGGTGCAGCAGCATCGCCAGAGGGCGTCACCTCCGCGGCTGTGTCTGGTGCAGCAGCATCGCCTGAGGGCGTCACCTCCGCGGCTGTGTCTGGTGTAGCAGCATCGTCTGAGGGCGTCACCTCCGCGGCTGTGTCTGGTGGCGCGGTCATTGGTGCCACGCTGCCCATTAGCTCAGTGTCAGGCTCATCCAGTGGGCTGTCCCCTGGGCTGTCCCGTGGGGGGGCGCCTGCAGTGGGCACTGCATGGGCTGGTGGTGTCGAAGGCTCCACTGGCAGTAGCGGCAGCAAGGCCACAGCAAAGCTCGTGCAAGCACAGAAAGCAGCGAGTGGAGCCTCGTCGCCTTCAAGTGCAGCAAGTGGCACCCGCGGTAGCTTGCTGCAGCAGCCTACAGGGCACGGGGCCGAGGCTGAGCAGAATGACAGTGCGGCGCCTGACTTGGACAATGCACTGGTAAAGTGGCTGCCGACAGCCCCCCCATTGGAGCCTGTGGAAGTGCCTGCTGGCGTGAATGCTGAAGAAGACCCAGTCGGGCGGGGGCTGCTGGCATTGCAGGCTGCCTTGGCACAAACCCCCTCCAGTGGCAGCAGCAGCTCTGGCGGGGCACGCGCCGGGAATGCAGACATGATGCGAGTAGTTTCAGGAACCGGCCGTGCAGACCAGGTGGAAGGGGGGTCTGCTGGTATTTGGGGGGTAGTCAAGCCGTGCGAGCTAGCCTTGCTCCGCAACTCCCGTCATGGCGTGTTGATGCCTTGGGAGGTGAACACCTCCCCAGCTCGACAGCCCAATAGCGCGCCAGCACCCACGCCTGGCGAAGACGATGCAAGCATTGTCGCCATCACCCCCCACCATAGTGTGGCTGCACCGGAAGACTCCCACTTGAGTCTGCTCGTGTTTGGCCCATCCGCTCGAGGCACCGCTCTGTGGGCTGCACTGCTGCACAGCTTGCGCCAGTGCGCCTTGTGGGGGGACAGGGCAGAGATGTGGTGCTTGTTACAGCGCTGTGCCCCAGCCCTGCAGACGGCTGTGCCCAAGGGACACCTTGCCGTGCTGTGTGCTGGAGTGGAGGGGCGGGGGGGTTCCCCTCGAGGGGCAGGCGATACGCCGTGCCACGCAGGTGCCACCACTGCTGCATTTGAGGCTGATGCTGTATTTCTTGCAGCAAGTGTTGGTGTTCCATCAGGAACAGGGGCGTCCTTAGACGGGCTTGGCCCCAGCTCGGCACGCCACCTGACTGCCCTGTCGCAAGCACACCCTCACCTGGCCAAGCGCCGGGCTGAGTGGGTGCAGGCATCCAGGGCGCATTTGAACCGCTCAGTGCTGCCAGGCATGCTCGATGATATGGCCAGCACATGCGGGCAATTGCCGCAGGCGGTCGTGCAAGAAATAGCCTCGCTCGTCTCCAGCCTGCTGCACACCGCTGCCGCAGATGCAATGAGTAGAGCCATTGAGGCTATAACACCATCTACGGTGATTTCATGCTTACCAGCTGAGCTGCAAGGGTCCCTATCCCGGGCTTCTGGGCTTCCTCCCCCCCCTGGGACGGCTGCCGCTGAGGCGCGCGAAGCTGTTGCCCAGGTGTCCCAAGCGAGCAATGCAGCAGCACTGCTAGTGCAATTGGAGTGTGACGGCACCAATGGTCGTCAATTTGACACAGGTGAGAGTGCAGGCAATTTTGTTTCATTGCGTGAGAGACTGCCCATAGCCCAGGCTGTAGCAGCGGCCCTGGAGGGCTTAGTTGAAGGCCAGTGGACTGCAGCGGTAGAGGGCCTGGTGGCACTCGCCACGGGGCCTGCACAGTACACACCTGAGGCACGTGGTCTTCTTGGAGCCCCCCCTACAGGTGGTCTTCACCTGGACGAGGGGGGGGTGAGGTTTGAGCAGGGCGTGGATGGCGGTGATTCCTCCCAGCTGGCAGCCCTGGCCCGGTCATTCCTGCAACCACTGCTGCTATCCAGCGCAAACTACATCCCCAGGAGGCAGCCTCGTGTCAAAGAGCTGGCGTGGAGCAATCGCCCAGCAGCCACGCAGCAAGCCCCGCCGCCTGCATTGTCGGCACCGTTTTCCCTCACGCCCTCGAAGTCGCCAGTACGAGCCAATGTGTCCTCCGGCCATGCTGCCACTTTGCGAACACACGAGTACGTGCCTGTGGCTGCGATTTCCCTTGGTAGTAGCGATGATTCATCGCACCATGGGACTGTAGCGTTGGCAGCCGCAGCTTTCTCTGGTGCGCCCAGCACACCAGGTGCCGCACATGTGCTCGGTGGGCAGCCCCAGAGCACTCCCTGGGGCAGCAGGGCACAGGACGACAGTGGTGAATCGCAGTGGGTGCTTGCTCAGCCCCTTTATGACGACGCTACCCTGCAAGCTGTGCGGTCTGGGGCAGCAAAGGATTCAACTGCTGCAGCCGGCACGGCAGGGTGCACAGCACTGGCTGCCCTGGGATCTGCCGAGCATGACACACAGCTCGCCAGCGCACTGCGGCTGCTGTGGGCAACTGCACAGTGCGCCTTGCACAGGCAGCGTATTGCTCACGAAATGACTGTGAATTTGCCCAAAACGCCCCGGCTCAAGGGGGGTTCACGGCGGTCATCTGCTGCCTCTGCAGTGTCCCCTCCCCCATCAAGCGCGACTGGCGGCATGCATGCTGTGGGCAGCAGCTCCAGCGGGAGCCCGGCCTCCCGGAGTGGCAGCGCCAGTGTCACCAGTGCCGACAGCGACACAGAGCAAGATATCTTGAGCAGTATGAGTGCCACGCGTGCAGCTGCTCACAGCATGTCTGCTGCACGCGACGAGCTGGATGCGGCACTGGATGTTGCCGCTGCTCTCATTCGGCGACACGCCCAAATGAGCTCCAGTGCATCTAGCACCGCCGCCAGTCATGATCCTGATCTCTCAGATGGCTTTCAGGGTGACAGTGGAGGGACACACAGGCCTCGAAACAGTGAGTATGCCATGGTACCCAAGCCCGCCGGGGAGAGTTCTGTCACCCCAGGGGGTATGGGTGGGGGCAGGTTGGATGTGCTGCAGGAATCGGGGGATGTGTTGGTCGCTCTGCGGCATGGTTACGACACTGGGAATTGGCAATCAGTGCGCGACTCTGTGGAAAATGGCCGAGGTTTGATCATTGAGCTGCTGGACGAAGCTGCTGCCCACGGACAGGCATCCATCCGAGGCCCTTGGCGGAAACCCGCGGCTGAAAGCGACCACGCTGTGTCTGAGTCATTAAGTGGACTGGACTCGGCGTCTCTGGCTGCAGCCGAGCACTTGGCAAAGGAGGTCGCCACAGCCGACGGGGAGTTGCAGGCGAGGCTGGCGCTGCATGCGATGCTGTGTGGGCTGCAGGGGGAGGACACAGCCACGCCCACCACGGCCGTGCACACTGACGTGCCTGCTGCTCTGCTGGCACAAGTGGCGCGCATTGCCCAAAACGGGGAAGAACTGCGAGCCCTGTACCAAGACTCTCTGAGGCGACTGTCCAATAATGGCAGCCAGCGAAGTGCTGGACGGCAATTCAGCATTCAGGAGCTTGGCGACTGTCTCGCTGAAGCCTTGGCAGGAGTGGACCCTGAGGCTTTGCACCCCCAACAGGACACTCCCAAGGTGAAGGGGGGTTGCGCGCACAGCACTGCAACATCTCGTGCATTGTTTGCGCTGCGGTCTGCGTTGGCCACTCCGCAGCTGCCCCTGTATGTGCGAGCCACGTTGCAGGCTGCGATGCACATGCTCGCAGCGCGACGTGCAGCTGCCAGGGGCGACTGGCCAAACGTACTTGAGGCGTGCTCTTCGCTCGCACAAGCTTCTGGGGCCAAGGAGGACGACGCTGTGGCCGAGGGGCTGGCGTTTTTGCTGGCTGGGGACGTGCTGGGCTGGCAGGCCGCCTGTGGCGTGTCGCGGCGAGCGGTGGCAGCGGAGTCGCAGCCGACATCCACCCCCAGTGCAGGCCACGCGCCTCCGCTTCCTAGCAGCGTGGGCCAGGCGCTGCAGCGACATGCTGCAGCTGCCGCCCGACTGGTTGCTGTGGAAAGCTCATTTTGGCGGGGGGTGGCTGAGGCAGAGTGCGCTGTGCGCCACTTGGCCAAAGGGCTTCAAGGGGCCCTCGAAAATATGGATGCCGACGCGCTGCTGCACAATGTGCTGGGACTGCGTGTGTTGCAAGCAGGGGCAGTGGATACACCCGCAGGGCGTAGCGAGCCCAGCGCTTTCACTGCTGATGCAATGATTACCCTGTATGACACGGCGTTGCCTGAAGACAGCGTCGCTGGTGCATTGGCGGCCGCTGTCATGGCAGGTGCAGTGGCAACTGCACCCCCAAGTGCCCACACACAATCGGATGCTGCGGTTGACGAGCCTGGTACCGAGGTGGAGTTTGACTCACAGGGCAGGGGGGCCTTGGTGCGGGGTGTGTGGAGGCAGGTGCCCCAAGCACTGCTGACCCAGTCAGTATGCCAGCGCATTCTTCAGGCACTACAGGGCTCAAAGAGCTCAAATTCCAGCCCGAATGACCACAAGGGGCTGCTTGCTGCATTTGAAGCTGCATCCACAAGCGGCGATGCAGCGATGTTTGAGCCACCCTCACTGTGGCTCCGCATTGCCAGTTTGCCCACCGCCCTTGCCTTAGCCCACACTGACCAGCCTCAAGGACAAAGGGGGGTTAACGGCTCTGTGGATATGCTGAGTCGTGATGCCGGTTCTGGTCTCACGCATGAGCTGCAAGCGGGTGAGGACGCATCCCCCACTGACGTGCTTGCCGCAGTGCAGGGGGGGGTCCGGCGTGCAAGTGCACTGCAGCAACTGCAGACGGCAGCGCTGGCGGCATTGGCTTCAGATGACACCCAGGGCTTGCAAGCCGTGCTCCTTCAGGCCAAGGTGGAGGGAGTGGATGTGCCACGCCTGTTACAGGGGGGGGGCGAGGATGCGCCCGGGGGGGGGGCTGCAGCACACCGCCGTGTGCTGGGCACATACACCAGTGGGAAAATGGCGGGATACATTGACCCCTCACGCGCCAAGGGGCCCTGGGCTGCTCTGCGACATGCCGCTCGGGAATTAGCCCAGGCCAAGCATGTGCAGAGCAGCACCGCGGCAGCCATTGCTAGCCATGACTGCGGTCTGGCCGAAACCCTACTGCAGCACCTGCACGACACTGGCCGAGCGGGCAGTAAGGTGTTGAGCCCTGAGCAACTGGCGGCATTGCACTCGCTTGCCGGAACAAGCATCAGTGTTGTTCAGCCTTCGTCGCCCGGGGCAGCTGCAGAGTCTCGCTCGTCTGCAGCACTGAAACAGCTGGTTGCGCTTACTGAAGCAGGCAGCATGCAGGGGGATCCAGCACGCGAGGAAGCAGCCCTCGTCGCTGCTGCGTCTGTGTATCGGCAGCAATTCCGCATAGCAACATCTGCTGCACCGCAGGGGGCACCATCTCAGCTCTCCCAGATGCAGGAACACACCCCCTTTTCTGGGGGTGCTGCACTGCACAAGCCCTTGGCTGCGCATGCCTTGCGAGATTTTTCAGGCCTGCGCTCGCCCATGCAGTTTGCCATGGAGAGTGCCTCGGCGCATGGAGGGACAGGGGCCCTGTCCCCCGCGGAACTTGCCAAGGGGCAGCTGACACACAGCAGTGCTGGACTGCTCACCAGCTTGACAGTGCAGCCTGCGCACCTTGTGCTGCTGTGTCGCCGTCTGTTCCGCACAGTCCAGAGTGTTATCGGTGACAGTGCCGGCGGCAGGTGGCCCGAGCAGACCCAGCTTGAATCTGCCACAGCCCTCATCCACGTGGCCGTGGCCTTGCCTGAGCTGGTGGATGAGCTTTGCTTGCAGATCATCAAGCAGATGCAGGGAGACTGTCCCCCCACCTGCGTCCCCAGAGCCATGCAGCTGCTGCACGCCCTCCTGTCTTTCAGCGCCCCCTCCCCCCAGGCAATGCCATTCATGGAGGCTCACCTGCTCAACCAAGGCAAGGCAGCGGTTTTGGAGACATTGTACCGCAGCTTCATCCGGCAGCAGTCCGCTGGCGCTGCTTCGGCCAGTCGCGCCCACCCCCAGCGGCGCTCCAGCCTGCTGCCCCCCCCAACAAGCGCCCAGGAGGGGGGGCAGCCTGCAGCACACAGCGCTGCACTGGTGGATCTGCTGCCTGCGCTGCTGCGAGAAAGCCACACTAGCGAAGCTGTGCTGGCCTCGCTGCCCCCACACCAGGCAGTACGCGATGCACTTGAGGCTGCTGGCCGGGCTGCTGCTGCTGGTTGGCCGTCGGCACTTGTGCCAATTACCCGAGGGCATAGCTGGAAGCACGATACACAATCGTCTCCAGGAAGTGCGACTGTACATGCACGTACACCAGCCGCGCTGGCTGCTGCTGCACTGCGCGCCACACTGGGCATTTCGTTGCCTGGGGACACCCCCCCCCTGCACTCACCACCAGACCCCCCCCAAGCCCGTGCAGCACCCTCTGACCCCATTCAGTTCGATCTGGCGTCCACCTTCCAGGCTCTCTGGGATGATCTTCCCAGCCAAAATCGCGGCACAGGCAGCCAGCCTGCACAGCATGGTCGAGGTCGCCCGCACTTGAGTCTGCCCTCCAGCCCGCGCAACGCTGGGAAATGGGAAGAGCGAGGTCTGGGCAGCACCCCCCGTAGTGCCCAGCCTGTGTCCCCCATGGCAGCTCCACTCAGCAGCCGGCCGCACAGCGGACACACATTCAACGCCAGCCACACAGGGGATGACAGCGACGGCGACTCAGCTGTGTCGTTCTCGCTGTTGCCTGGAACTGTATCTGCCATGCATCCTCGTGCACCGGTGATTGCAGGCGGTATTGGTGCCGTGGGGCAGCAACAGCAAAACGTCGCAGTGCGACGCATTGCAGTGACTGGGGACGGCAGCCTCGGCGCCCCCAAGCGCATCGTGCGATCTGCTGAGAGCTCTCCAGCTAAGCCGCCACAGCAGCTGCACAGCAGCCATTACCCTGCGCTGGGTGAACCACAGGACGCACAATACAGTCGCAGGCTGCATCGCACAGCAGCCCCTCCCGTGCCAATGGCATCAATGGCCGTTGACTCCAGGCGAGGAAGCCGCGTGGTGGCACTCTCGCCAGGGATTGAGGGCAGGGCCAGACAGCGCCCCACCCCACACACGGCATCCGAACGCAATAGTCCAGCAGTGCAGGCTGTGGACAATGCTGCAGAGTGGCACCTAAGCCACAGCGACCTGCAGTCCACGGCCCAAACCTCTTCCGTATACACTGCACACGAAGACCTGAGCCCCCCACCGAGGAGTACTCAGGCAATGCGTGCAGCAGATGCGAGTGCCCCTGGCATCCCGCGAGCTGGGTATGCACGCCGGCATGTCGCACGCCAGGTCGCAGCAGCAGGCGTGCATCCAGTGACCGGTCAGCCGCTTCGGGCGGGAAGCAAGCCCCGCCTCAAGGCAACGCTGCCGGCGGCTGCTAGGGGACAAGTGTCCAAGCAGCCACGGCCCCAGCGCGATGGGGGTGGTGGCCGACATGGGCCTTCGCGCCTGAGCACAGCTGTGTCCCCGGGTGCACGTGATACTGCAGCATACAGGCCGCGGGCGGTGGGGGGCGGGGCCGCAGCGGTGCCAGCCAAGAGAAACCCTGTTTCTGTGCCTGGCACTTCGGTGCATGTGGACGACTGGGGCGTTAGCGCTGCTGTGACACGCCGCACAATACTGCTGCCGTCCATAAATATGGACGATTAGTACTAGTCGCATGCTTGGCAAGTTGCTTGTACACTACCAGGTAGTGTGTGGCTCTATTGATGTATTTTTGATCGACCACTGCTGAGCATCAATCTGGGCTTGAGTGCTTGTTGCGAAATACTGCAAAATGCCACTGCCCATCTTGCGTGGTTTCGCTGAAGGTCTTCCCTCGGCGGTCAAAGAGCTTGTGGAGAGATGCCTTGGCCAGACTGCAGCCCCCTACGGCGCTTGGGTGCATGTTGTACTGGGCCGCCGGGGTGAATACCGACAGAAACAGCCAGTCTACAGGACAGCTGTGACCTGACGAGGCTCCAGTGCAGTGTTGTGAATCTGCTGCTACAGATGTCATGTCCTGCGTGTAGCTGCTTCCATCGTAAAGCCCCCGGGTGGTGCTGGGGCCAGCTTCGATGCTCACACGGGCAGCCCCCAGGGCCCTTGCGGCAGAGGCAGCCCCCAATACACTGGGTACAGCCAGAGATGTCACCCTATAGGCCGGATGCCTCGCCCCTTGCATGGTCTGATCGGCTGTTGCGGTTGCAGCGGTGGGCACCAGAAGCCATGGGGTGAAAGCAGCCTGGCTGAGGGGGGTGTCTGGGTCGTGACACAGAGCAGAGGGGGGTATATTGCCCCCCCTCGACATGACGATACAGGGGCTGTTCTCGATGGTGGGGCGCCCAGAGGCGTGTCTCCACCGGCTTAGCTCCTCGGCATGTGGGCCCTGTAGGTGCAGGCTGCTGGCACCGCCTGGGCGCACAGCATGCTCGTCACGAATGCAAGCAGCAGATTGGATAATGGCATCGCTGGCAGCTCGGGATGCCATAAGTATGTTGAAGTCTGTTGTACTGCGGGGCGAGTGTCCATTGATGTTAATTGTGAAAAAGTGTGAGGGACTTGCGTCGACGACTGCAGTTGTATGACACAGCCCAGTCAACCCTCCGGAGAAGCAAGCGAGCCCAAATGAGGACTCAAGCCGTGATATGAGTGTGCTTGTTTGGCGCTTGCATACTGCTGACATTGATTGTCCAGCAAGGGGAGACTGGGCACTGCAGCTTGGTGATGGAGATATTGCTTGCCAAAGGTGTTTAGCAGCCTGGGAGTAAAGCTTGATACTGCAGTAAGGTTGCTGAATTAAGTACGATAAAGGTATAAAATGTGCTTCAATTGAGGAGTTTAGCTCCAACTCTGCCCTTAGTATGCGTTGTGGGGCTCACTACGAAGCCCACTGTGGAGACGGGGGTAACACTCCAGCTCAAATTCCGCACATGTAGTGGCTGTGATGTGGCCGACATTGCTTGTATTGTTGAATAACATGTAACAAATCACCTTGTATGTAGTTGTGACATGGGCCCATTGTCCTGATCTGACAGACTACTGGCCAATATGATGTCGTCAGGTCCGCTGAAAGCAGCACGTCACGCTCGAAGTGCGTGGGACGTATCTGTGACTGCAGCACGGGCTGGCGCCTTACAGCATTGCCGACACACAGTACTGCGGGCTTGTAGTACCTTATCAAATGCAGCCGTAGTAGATGCTGATCCAGTCATCCAATTGAGCTCGCTCGCGTTTCAGGAGGCTCGTTCCGGCGAAACGCAGGTCGCGCAAAAGGACTTACTGCACGCTGCGCGGCATGGTGCAAGCACCGAAAAGCTTGAGAGACAGCTTGAGCTGGAGACAATGGCGCTTGAAGAGAACGCTGCTGCTTACAAGGAGGTGATTGAGTCGGTTGTGAGCATGAACCGGGGAAGTCAACTGGGCCCCGCGCAGAAATTGCTCACACTTTGGTTTGCACCACTTGTGAAAGCCATTGATGCAGAGCAGCTCGCCATTACACAAGGACGGTTTTCAAAAGACAAAGGTGTGGATCGTAACGTTTACGGCCCATACTTACTGCTTGTCAAGCCAGAGAAGCTGGCTGTCATGACCATGCACGAAGCTCTCAGCTCTGTGCTGAACCAGGGAGGGCTGTGCAAATTCACATTCCTGGCTGAACGCATTGGACAATTTGTGCAGGCTGAAGTGAATCTCATGAAGCTCAAGTCTGAGAATCGGAAGCTTTGGTCCACCCTACGCGGGCCACTGGATAGCAAAAAGCTGCAGAAATTGCGTATGCATGCCCGCAAAGCACTGGACGAGCCTGAGTGGCCAGTGCAGCACCGAGTCAAACTGGGTGCTGCGCTGTTGAAACTCATGTTGCAAAGCGCCTACATTGATGTGCCTGTATCTGACGAGGATCGAGCCGTGCACGGGGGCAGTTTACGGGCAGCAGCAAAGCGTGCCCGCCTGCAGTTGCCATCACCAGAGGCGCCCGTGAAAACAAGCAAACTAGGCGAGTTCTCTACCAACAAAGACCATCGCAAGGGTGATTCCCGCTCGCTCACTGTGCTGGAGGGAGACGTGGAAGGCGCTTTCTGGGACGAAGCAAGGGTGCTGGAATCAGATGTGCCCCCCCCTGCGCACCCCCACGAAGGCCGTGCCGACAGTGAGGACGAAGCGGACCCTGCTGATGCCATCACACACGTCTCCATGCCCGCCTTCATGCACGTGAAGCTGCATGGGAGCCAGGGCAATCTGGGCGCCATCCGCGCGCACCCCCGGGTCGTGGACCTGTTCAAGGACACTGCGGTCGGGTACTCACACGTGACTACGTTCCCCATGGTGGTGCCCCCCCGACCCTGGACGAGGCCTGACAAGGGGGGGTACCTTCGCCAGCGGGTGCCCCTCATTCGCCCCTGCGGCAGCAAGATCCAAGCCAAGGTCCTGGCGGAGGGGGTGCACATGCCTCAAGTGTATGAAGGGCTGAATGTCCTGGGCAGTGTCCCCTGGCGCATCAATAACGAAGTGCTGGATGTGCTCAAGGCGGTGTGGGAGGGGGGGGGCGGCATTGCAGATGTGCCCCCCCACGTGGACATGCCCCTCCCTGACGAGCCTGACGTCAGTGACATTGCAGATGCAGAGGAGGCGAAGCTGGTGCTGAGGCGTTTCAACCGCACACTGAAGAAGGTGCGGCAGGGCAATGCGGACCTGCACTCCCTGCGGTGCGACATGAAGTTGAAGTTGCGGGTGGCGGACATGTTCAAGGAGGAACCAAATGTGTACTTTCCCTTCAACATGGACTTCAGGGGTCGAGTGTACCCGGTGCCACCACATTTGAACCACATGGGTGCTGATGTGTGCCGCGGCCTGCTCACTTTTGCTGACTCCAAGCCTCTGGGTGAACGCGGCTTGTATTGGCTGCAGGTACACATTTCCAACTTGTTTGGTGTGGACAAAGTGAGCTTTGACGACCGCGTTGCGTATGTGCAAGAGCACATGAGCGAGGTGTTTGACACAGCCGACCGGCCTCTGGATGGGCGGCAGTGGTGGCTGAAGGCAGATAGTCCATGGCAGGCGCTGGCGGCGTGCATGGAGCTTGCCGCTGCCATGCGGTCAGATGACCCCCTGGCGTACTGCACACGGCTGCCTGTGCACCAAGATGGCTCATGCAACGGCTTGCAGCACTACGCTGCCCTGGGCCGGGATGAGCCTGGGGCCAAGGCGGTGAATTTGGTGGGCCACCCCAAGCCTCAAGACGTGTACAGTGAGGTGCTGCGGCTGGTGCAGTCCCGCATCGAGGCTGACGCAGACGCCCCCGACCCGCCGGCTGACATGCCTGAGCATGAGCGCGCAGTTGCGGAGGGCGACCGTGCTGCAGCGCGCTTCGTGCGCGGGCATGTCAACCGCAAAGTTGTGAAGCAAACAGTCATGACCTCTGTTTACGGCGTGACGTTCATTGGTGCCCGCGAGCAGATCCGTGCTCGCCTGCAGGAGAAGTTCGACCCCGCTGTGAACGAGGACGCCGCGAAGATGCACGTGGATGATCTGGACAACGCTGTGTACCAAGCCAGCATATACCTGGCCAAGACGACCCTGGGATCACTAGGGGAGATGTTTGCTGCGGCGGACGCCATCAAGGATTGGCTCTCACATGCCTCACGTGTGGCTGCTCAGCACAACCAGCCCATGTGTTGGATCACGCCACTGGGGCTGCCTGTGGTGCAGCCGTACCGTCGGCACCAGGCTGTGCTAGTGCGCACTGTGCTGCAGGATGTGTGTGTGATTGACGATTCCGACAAGCTACCAGTGTCCAGCCAGCGCCAGAAGAGCGCCTTTCCCCCCAACTACGTGCATTCCTTGGACAGCACCCACATGTTTCTGACGGCCATTGACTGTGCCCAGAAGGGACTCACCTTTACAGCTGTGCACGACAGCTACTGGACACACCCGTGCGACGTGGACGTGATGTCTGCAAGCCTGCGTGAGCAATTTGTCAAGCTGTACTCGATGCCGCTTTTGGAGGATTTGAGGTCTCAACTTCAACTGCGTTTCCCCGAAACGACGTTTCCTGAGCTCCCCGAGCGAGGCGTTCTGGACCTGAATCACGTCAAAGAGTCCTCCTACTTCTTTTCGTAAGCGCTGTGTGTGGTGTGCTGCTGCACAACATGAATGGATTTACTGATCTTTCTTTGTTGTCTTGGCCTGCGAGGCAGCTTGGTGCTGCTTGGCCATTTTGGCGTGGTTGGCGGCAGTGGCCTTGCGGTACCACACGTACTGCGCAAACAGCACCGCATTGATGCTGGCATTCACGATAAAGTTGATGAGCACCAGGGGGTCCTTCACCTCCTGCATGGAAGTGAACACGCGAGCCAGGGTGCCGGCGAAGTTCATGAACAGTGTGATTCCGCTGGAGCTGCCGGTGTGCCCTGCCTGGAAATTGGCCAGCATCTGGGGGAAGCGGGCAATGGAGAACAGCACCAACTGCGCGGTGTAGATGTAGGGCAGGTACTCGCTGGGCATGAACAGGGGGGCTGCGCCTGCGCCAGCAATGCCCACGACTGCAACTAGGTACTCCAGGACACCAGGAGCGTCCTCCTTGCTGGCGTAAGCCCACAGCAGCAGGATCAGCGCAATGTTCTGGACTGCAATGAACACCGTCTCGCCGTAGGTGGAGAAGGGGAAGCCGTTCAAATAATTGAACTCCCAGTTCCAGAGTCCGGTCAGCAGCTCGAGGTACACACTGGAGCGAGCCATGTTGGACACGAAGCCAGCAGAGATAATGTTGTAGATTTGGGGAACCTTCACAATGGCAGCACCTGCGTAGCGCCCACGTGAGGCAAAAGAAACAAATTTAGAGCGCTGTGAGCAAGCAACACACCTGTCACAATGCCGTAGCCCAAGGTCTTGCTCAATGTGAACTTGAGGCACGCAACATCGGGAATCTGGCGATCTTGCACAAGCTTGTCGAAACAATGCTTCTTGAATACAAAGAATACCAAATCATCTTTGCTTTCAGTGGAGCCTGGTGCGCTAGACGCAGCAGCAACGGCAGCCTGCGGAAAATGTGAGTTACAAAGATGGCCAATTGTCTGGGTTTGCCGTCACGCACCAATGCAGCGGCAATCGCAAAAATGGAACCCTTCATGTTCGTCTGCGAATGGGCTGGGTGTTAATTCACTGCAAGACAATGACGCTTGCAGTGATCTCACCGATTGAAGAATTGCCTTCAAATTTCCAAGTCTCAAGTCACAAAAAGACAGCTGATGAGAACATTCTGATGCAGGTTGGCACAGCGCTCTGGCTGGGTGCTGCAGTGCTGGCTATTGCTTACCCACGAGCGGCTCAGTGCTGTGGCAATGCCCCCCCGTCGTGTGTCGTGAAGAAAAAGCTTGTTGGAGTCTGGCACGACACCCAGACATTTTTCAACAGGAAGCGCCCATACTCATAGAACACACCCAGCGGGCTTGGTCGCAACTTTGCATATTTTGAGCAGCGCTTGTGTACTTCTGGCCCCCCAGTTCACAATCGTTGACTGCGTAATTGTAGCACAAGTGTTTTGCCTCTCAGAATCAGAATGGCAGCAAAGCAGGCGTGGGAGCCAGTATGGTCAGCTGATCCACATCAGCTGAGTGAGATGCTCAGCCCAGCACCCATTGTCAACTCTTCAAAGCAGCCAAATTCTCGGCGGCGAGATCGGGCAGCGCGCAAACGTGCCAGAGACGGGATTCCCATGAGCAAAGCTGCCACAGATGATGTTGTGGACTTGGTGGAAAGCAGCGATGAAGAAGGAGACCCACGGCCCAGCAAAACTGCACAATCAGTCAATGTTGGTGAAAATGTATCAGCAGTTTTTTCAATAGGACCGTCAGGCTTCCAGGCAGCTAGATTTTACACAGCAGTTCGGGCGTTTCAAAGAATCGTCTCAGCTCACAGGCAGGCGCAAGGTGGAGCCAGAAGGCTGGAGAAGCAGTACCCATCGCAGTCTGGCACAGGATACCAAGGTTCAATGCAGGATAGTCGAGCTGCTGCTGGGGGTATGGCTCGTGCGGCTTGTCGAGCAGCTCAACATGATACTGCCGTAGTGACCGCCTTGCGAGAGCTTCGACGCAGCCTGCCGGACTCCTGCTTGAATGAGCCCCAAGCAGAGTGCGTGCTGGCATGTTTATGCTCTGGATATGCACCTTCTGGCACCTCTGGGCTGTGCCCCAGTCTGGTGTCTTGGCTATGTGCATTCCTGCACGGCAGCCTGATGGATCTGTGTGATCGCCGCAGACTGGCTGGCGTGGCCATATCGCTCGTGTGCAGTTTGGCATCCAACGCCGGACTGCGGGCAGCCCTGCTCTACGTGCACAGTGAAGCCGCCGATGCTGGCAAGACACGGCAGGCCACTGTGCTGCAAAACAACCCCCGCTGGAACCACCTGGATGCCAGTTTGGCAGCCTTGGACCCCCCCCCCTCATGCGTGTATTCCCGCCTGCAGACCCTGGCGCAACAAAGCAGCGTCTTCCTCCAAGGCACCACATCGCAGGCCAGTGTGCACGTGGTTGGGGACGAGCAGTCTGACCAGCTGCAAATCACACGGGACCTGAGCTCCCTCGTCTCTGGCGCCGCCGCCGACGTGGAGCGCGTTGTTGGCGCCATGGCTCGCGGTGCGCAAGCACTGGGCGGTGCTAGCACAGGTATAGCTGCCAGCATGGAGAACACTGCTTCCGCTGCCGCCGTTGCGTTCGAGCGGGAGATGATGCCCTTCGCCTACGCCACTGTGCCCTCCCTGGCCAAGCAGCATGTGCTAGTGGCGAAACTACAGGTGCCAGCCCCGGCTTCTGTGCGGCAGCTGATGCGCGTGCATAAAGAGCTGGCTCGGGCAAGCTCTGAGTTTGTGAAATTTGGGGCAAGCATTCTGCTGCGGTCAGACGAAGGCAGGTGCAATGTGCTGAAAGCACTGATTTCAGGCCCCCGTGATTCCCCTTATGCATTTGGTCTTTGGGGCTTTGATATCGCACTGCCCCCTACATACCCGGATAAGTGCCCTCTGGTGCAGTTCACCACGACCGGCGGCGGGACCGTTCGCTTCAATCCGAATCTGTACGCCAATGGAGAGGTGTGCTTGAGCTTGCTGGGGACGTGGCAGGGGCCTGGGTGGGATCCGAAGCACAGCACGCTGGGGCAAGTGCTCATGTCCATCCAGGCGCTTATCCTGTGCGAACACCCCATTCACAATGAGCCGTGCTATGCGAAGCTCGGCGCGGTCGACAAGACAAGAGCGGAGCTGTACAACTGCCACCTGCAACTGGCAACGCTTCTGCACGGCATCCTGCCATTCATCGGGAACGCACCCGCCGGATTTGAAGATGCTGTGGATGTTTACTGGCGCCACCATGCTGCTGATGTGGTGCATGCAATTGACGGCTGGCTTACTGGTGCCAGGGGTTTGGCAGCACGGCTGCCGCCGGCCCCAAGCGCATCGGCTGTGATGGCAGGGTCGGGCAGCGCTGCATTTGCGTACACCATGGGCAGTGGTATGCGTCCAAGCCCACACCACCCTCTGATGCAGGTGTTTATGCAGGCTACCTGGACGCAAGCCTGCGCCACTGCAACAGGCCTGTGCACTCAAATGCAGGCTGCTGTGGGCAAAGTGAAGGAAGCGCTGAAGCTGGTGGGGTATATTTGAAGTGCAACTATGCACGACTGTGTGCACTGCTGCGGGGTGGGGCTTGTGTGCTGGCTACAGGGTGGCCGCTGCACCACACCCCCCATCAACCCCTCGCTGGCCCCTCTGGGATGCCCACTGCATGCCTGTGCGCAGCGCCTCATTCAAGCAGTCAATTCAAACATTTTTTGATATCACACAGCCACCAGTTTTGTTGTCCTCCTCTTTGTATTCAAACAACTTTCAATTCACAATGGCCTCTGCTGCAGCTGAGAGCAAGGTTGGCGACAACATCGCTCTCTCCATCAAGGACCTGGATTTTTCTTACAGCGGTGCCGCCGCACCTTGCTTGAAGAAAATCAACTTGGAGTTGCCCAAGGGTTCTCGCTGTCTGCTTGTCGGTGACAATGGTGCTGGTAAGAACAAGTGAATCGCTTTGGGCGGGGTGACGTCATGCACTCGTTTTCCGCATGCAGGCAAGACAACCATTCTGCGCATCTTGGCTGGACGCCACATCCACCCCTCTGGTGCTGTGACTGTGCTTGGCCGCAACAGTTTCCACGACACGTCTTTGAACTTCCACCGTGTGTACATGGGCTGTGACTGGGGTCGACGCACCGTGGCATTCGCTGGCTATGGGTGAGCTCTACGTGCTGACCATGCCACGTATGCACTTGTGATTCATATATTTCCCACGATACAGATGCGCCATCACAGCTGATGTCAAGGTGACAGAGATGATGAAGAGTACCCAGGATGCTTTCCCAGAGCGCCGTCAGATGCTCATTGAGCTCTTGTGCATCAACCCTGAGTGGAGAATGCACCAGCTGTCCGACGGTCAGCGTCGCCGAGTGCAGATTTTCTTGCAGCTGCTGAGACCCTCAGAGATCTTGCTGCTGGATGAGATCACTACTGACTTGGATGTCATCACTCGTCAGGACTTCCTGCAGTTTTTGAAGGTACGTGGTCACGCTGCCTGCACGTCACACAACGTGCGGAAAACAGCTGTCACCTGTCCCTGTGTTTGGGAGCATGTTTATCATGAGAGGTCCTCATGAAAGCTTCTTTAATTGCCAAGTGGTATTTTATCGTTGCCACGTGTCTGAATCGTGTCAGCCGTGATCACAGCTCGTGTTGTTTGGCCCATTCATCACGGAGTTTCGTTTGTTACGCAGGACGACTCCATCAAGAACGGCACCACTGTTGTTTACGCTACCCACATTTTCGGTGGGCTGGACGAATTCGGAACGCACATTGCTTTCCTCGGCGAGGGCACTGTTAAGTCTTTCAGCACGTTTGAGGAGTGCACAGACTTGCAGGTACGTCACACCCCACAAGCACTGCTACATTTTGAACCGTTCTCACCTCAGCTATTACTCGCAGGCAAACATCAGCAAGGGTGTAGGCTCCCCTTTGTTGCGCACTGTGGAGGGCTGGTTGCGTATCGAGAAAGACGCCATGATTGCCGGGGGGCGGTGGAAGGTTGAGAAGGCTGCCAAGATCGAGGATGGCACCCTGGAGGTGGGCCTGGAGGAGGACGTCAAGCTGGCGTCTGAGACCAAGGTTGGCCAGCGCGCCGCAGTGCCCAGTGGCTTTGCCTCTGGCCGCTTCTACAACTACTACGATTGAGCGGCTCTGTCTGATGCGCCAAGGGGGGGTCCCCAGACGTGGTTTTGTGCCCCCGCCGCAAGTGTCCGCAGCAGAGCTGTGCTAATGGCCCAACGCCGCAGTGGCTCAGCAGCTGCTGAGAATTGCCTTCATGTTTGTGCAGCGTTTGAGAGCGGCTGCTCGGTCTCTCAAGCAGAAGCTCTCAAGGTTTGTTTGAATCTATTTTTTCACTCACTCTGCCCCATAAGAACTGAACACTCACTCTCATTCTCACCTAGTCGTAGCCCAGGTGGCCCCATCTGTTTTGACGAGGGGGGCTTCCGCCGTACTGGGGGGCGTCAAATATGGCGCTTCCTCCAAACGCCCTTCTGGCTCCAGGGTGCCGCCCCCGCTGCTGGGCAGTAAGTTGCGCCACGGGCAACACCTGTCGAGACAGCCCTCCCGGGTTGGCACTGGGGACAACAGCACCTGCCCCGTGCATGTGGCTGCTGGTGTGGCGCACAGACACACGCCTGGACTCACGGGAGGCCTTCCCTGCCGCTGATGCAGCTGATGCAGAGGCTGAGAATGCGGTGCTTTCCCCGGCACGAGTGCTGGTTGCAGGGGGTGCCTGCTTCAAGTGCAAGATGCGGCGCCCGCTGATGGCCTCGGCTGCTCCACTGCCCTGGTGTTCTCGAGCCCGAACAGCTGAGCGAGAACGCCCTGCGCGGGATGTTGCACCAGAGCGCACACCTGCAGCACCGCCGGCTGCGGGGAGGTCGTCGGTGGTCGCAGCGCGACGTGCAAGGCGCGGAGACCCGCCCGCCCCCAGATCCGGCTGCATCAGTTCACGCACGTGGTCTATCTTCATGGTGACTGCAGCAGTGTTGTTTGCAGCTCGCAAGCGGCGCTTACGAGCCGGGGTCACCCCTGCGACACTCATGCCTTCAAAGGCCTCCACAGTGGCCGGATGGTCGGCCATCTGGGCGCCTGCCCCTGCACCGCGAGTCGTGCGCAGGGTCTCAGAGAAGGCTGTGCTGCCTGCCCCCACTGACGTGTCGCCATCCACTGACCCATCGTCGCCTCCCCGCATGATGGCTCGCAGCTTGGCTCTGTCTGTGGCCGCAGCATGGGCTGCAAGGGCATCGCTGCGGTGCGTAGTGCCTGTAGGGTCCACATTGCTCTTGGAGACATAGGCTGCAGCTGACCCAGACATGTCCCCCCCAGCTGCCCCGAACACGCCAACTGCCGGGGGGGGTGACCCCATGTCCCCCAGGCCCGCGTCCAAGTCCCGCTCATCCAGCAGCGACACGGAGCAGTGCTCAGCATGCACTCCATCTTGTCCGAACGCTGTGCCGTGGATGCGGGAGTTTCGGGCCGAGACGCCCACAGGCAGGCGTCGGCGGGAGGGACTTGAGGACCCGCTTCCCCCCAGCAGCACACTCATCGCCTCGGCCTCCTCCTGGTACAAGGCGTCCCCGACGCCGCTTGACTCGTGCATACGACGGGCCACCATTGTGGACATGCTTTCATGTGCCCCGCTGCGCACAGTGGCTGACCGGCCTTGGGCCAGTGCGTTCTGTGACGCACGCACAGTGGCATTGGCTGCATCGTCGGCGATCCCAGCATCGAAATACCCCCGCGGCTTTGTCAGGGTGCACCACGATGCATAGTCTATAGTGTCCTTGCTGAAGGGGCCCAGAAGGGCATCCACTTGTCTCTGGGAAACATGCAAGCCACTCTCCAGCATGCGTTGCCGCAGCTCCGCGACTGGGACACCCCCCCCTGACGTAAGCTTACGGTACAAGCGATGGGGCTCCCCCACCTTGCGAGCCATTCGATCCACGACCTCGTTGGCCATGCGGGCGTCGCTGAGCGACGTGCTGGGGATGGCACCGTCGGACACAAGCGAGGCAAACACCTGCCTTGAGTCCTGGTTTAGTCTGGGCAGGCCGGCAGCAATGCGATCCTCCTCAGAGACATCTGCAGGAGGGGCGTACTTGTGGGGGCGGTACCACCGCTGCATTTCCGACAAAAAGGGATCCTCCCCCGTGCCCTCCACCACCCCAAATGACGTGTCACCTCTGCGCTCGTCCTGGCTCATGGCCTTGGCAAACTCAGTGTAGTCGATTTCACCGTTGCCGTCCAGGTCGATGCGCCCTGTGAAAGCGTCGAATTCTTTGCGATTAAGGTTCACACCCATGCGGGCAAGTCCTAAGCGGAGCTCCTTCACATCAGCCTTGCCGTCGCGGTTGAAGTTCAACTTCAAGAACAAATCCCGCGCCTTGCCTTTGTTGTTCAGCTTCTCCACCACCTGGCGCACAACGGCGTTCTGCGCTTTCGCTTCAACCATCTCAAGATCAACTTCGTCGAGCCCCCCTTGGCCCCCTTTGCTGGTGTCGGCCATCTTGTAATGAGCTGGCGTTCCGTATGCATCACGTGGGGCTGCCATGGACTGCTCCATGACCGTTCTTTGTGCAATTCCATGCCCGAGCAGGGCAGCATGGCGCTGAGCAGGGGTGAGTTTGTCAGCCATGACATCGCGCCCTGTGACCAGAACGCCATTCACATCCACCCCCATGGCGCGGTCGGCGTCAAACTCGCCCTCCTCCATGGGGGCAGCAGCCACACCACTGTACCGCTGCATGCCATCACGGCGGATTCGGTCCACAGGCTCGTCGCCGCCCAGGGGCAGCACGCCACCTCGCCGGGGCTTGTCGTCGCTGCCGCTGCCCACAAGCGTACTCACGAACCTGGCATAGCTGACTGCTCCAGTGCCAGCAGGGTCCAGTGCTGCCACGACTGCGTCCTTTTCAGCGGCGGATAGCTGTACCCCCAAGTCGTTCAACCCATCCAGCACCTCGGTGTGTTCCAGAACACCGTCACGCACTTTGTCCACTTTCAAGAACAACTTGCTCGGAACACTGGAGGAGGTTGCCATCGCCGCTTCGATTTTAGATCGCGCGTCCTTCAGAGCCACGCTGTCTGCATCCTGAGGGGGCGACGCGGGGGCTCGCGCCGCTGTGCCGTCGCTGCGAGTGCCGAGGCGATGCCGGAAGGTGTGAATGTGGGGGTGGGGGATAGAGGGGGGGTCAATATCTCCCTTTGTAACCCCCCTGCAAAAACCGTCAAACGACACACGCGTGCCGGCAGCAGCATCGCTGCCTCCCAGAATCAGCTGCACATCGCTGTCACTCACTGTGACTCCCACTGCTCGCAGGCCCTTTGCCACATCGGCTACTTGGGCCGTGCCGTCTGATCCTCGCTGGAACTTGCGGTACAGGCGGCGCAATGAGGACCCATCCGAGCCAAACAGCTGCTGCACTCGATCATTGATGCGTCGCCGAAGGACTCCGGCACGTCGCTCCGCTGCCGTAAGGCGATGGGGGGCCCTTTCGCTGGCGGCGGGCAGTGAGGGGGGGGCGACTTGACTGGGGCGGCCGCTGGCGTCGTCCTGCTGGGTCTCACCTGGGGGTGTGGAGGGGGCTGATGGACCACGCGACGCGATGTCTTCCCACGACACATGTGCTGGAATGGCAGTCTCCACTGCCCGGCGCAGGCCACGGTACTTCTGGGTGGCCATGTGCTTGCGCAGAAGGGCCTCGTGCCCAGCCGATGACGGAAGCGTGTGGTCACCCCAGTCCTCTGCAGGCTCGCCAAAGGGCAGCGGGTGTCGTGCCAGACCAGCTGCAGGCTGCTCATCCTGCATTGCAGCGAGCGCCTCCCGCTCGGCAGCTGCGACCTGCTGCGAAACGTCGTCGCCCTCGCTGTCTACAGCGAGGGGCGCCATCAGCGTAGCCTGCATGTTTGGCACACCGGACCCTTTCTTCCGCCTGGGTTGAGAATTAGCCCCCCCCTCGATCCCCCTCTCGGAGGGCATTCGAATGGAGCTGGAGCTAGGAGCGGCTTCCGACACAGCTCTGGAGAAGGAAGCATAGTCCACCAGGCCATCAGCACCAATGGAGGCATCGGCAATAACAGAGTCAATGGCAGCCACGGTGCGGGCAGAGCCAGCTGATGGGCCCATGCTCCGCAGCAGGGCCTTGCGCAGCACAGCAGCTGGCACACCCGACTCCCCCCTGTCGTTATCGAACTTCAAAAATGCATCACGCAAACTGTGGTGGTGCTCGGTGAGTTTGCGTACAACCTGTGCTTTGGCTGATTGCGAAGCAGAGTCTTGTGCATCCCTTGTGGTAGTGGTCTGACTAGGGGGCGCACGGGTCCCAATGCCAGTTACAATCGTGGAAAGGGACGACACGTCTCGAAGGGATTTGTTTCGGCGCGTAAGCTCTCGAACTGCTGCACCAGAAGTGTTCACTGGCGGGTCTTTTGTTTCGCAAGCTAAATGCTGCATTTCAGGCTGGCAGTGCGGTACCATGCCTGCAAATGAGCGCTCAATTTCCGCACCCCTGCCGTTAGCACGTGCCAATACATACCCTTTCCCCTTGTGACAGTACTGTGGTCTCCTACCATAAACCCAAGAGAGCGGATGCTATCAATAGCCTGCACGGTTTGTAAAATGTCAAGTGGCTTGTACAAGAAACATCGCAAGCTGTACCCCTCAGGCAAGGCGCGGGACGAGGACCACATACATTTCGACCGCCCACGCGACGCAAGCGTGTAATATCCCTATCCTGTAAACAAAATGAGTTGTTTTTTGTGCGTTCCCGCTGTATAGCAGGCGGGGCTGGCCGCAATCTTTGCGAGGCGAAATGCAACTGAGATGCAGTTGCTGTGCAGGACATACCCCAATGCTCACTCCCATACGAGCTAGAGATTCTTGCAAGCCGGCCACCTGTGATGAAAGTGTGTCTGCAAGATATATTGTGTCCATGAGTAAGTTTCTTACATCATAGGGAGGCAAGCCACTCTCCATCTGTTTTTTGGCATGCCGTCCTTTGGCTGGAATGTCGTCAACATCCTGACCAACTGGCTTGAAGCGCTGCTGTCGGCTCAGAGAAAAGGTTTTGGACACCGAGTGCTCCATGATAGCTGCTTAATATATATAGCTTTGCTTTGCAATGAAAGCCTTGCACCAGAATCTAGTATTGAGCAAACTGTGACGGCGTAGTTGCTGCGCGACGCTGCAGCTTCGTGCGATACAATCAGCCGAATCTAGCACTTGGAGTGACAGAGCCACGCCAGATGTCATTCAACCGTTTCGCTGAAAACAATTTTGGCGGCAGCCGACATTCTCCAGGTCTTGGTTCGGTCCATAAAGAAGTGCACTTCAGGACAATGCAGAGGCAAGCAAGGGGGGCTCCCCCGCCAGCAACGGAAACTGCCCAAGTTTTGCACAGCGACGAGCTTACGCGGATTGCTGCTGCGATGGCAGGACCAATAAGGATATAAATAGACCAGAAACCGACTAGAACAGCCCGCTGCATCCGTTTGCCCTGCACAGAGCGCCAGCGCACCAGAAAGAATACATAAATTCACTCTCACAACAAGTACCGTCAAGGAGACATGATTTGCATCTCCTCGACCAGACACGATAATATGAAGCTTGGATTTTAACCACAGCTGTGACAGCAGGAACTGGCAGCCCAATCGCGCCTGCATGAGCAGTGGCAGGTGTACTCTCCTAGACACCCGCCTTGGCACTGTTCACTCTGAGCAGTCAACGCTTTGAGTCGCTGCCACCGGCAGCTGCAGCGCCCCGCCCAAACAAGCCCACCCTCCGCAGCCAATTCGACTTTAATGGTGGTTGTTTGGCGGCACCTATACCTGCTGCATCAATGTCGCCGCTGGGCGCCACAGAGATGGGGTCATCGGCGTCGCTGCTGCTCACACTGAACAGACTGCCTATACTGCTGACGTTGCTCTCAAGGCCCATGCTGTGTGAGCTGCCAACGCTGGTCAGCCCATTGCTGTGGGGGGGCAGGCTGTTGCAGCTGCCAGCACTGGTGAGACCTGCGCCGGGGGGGGGGCCGCCGGCGCCGGCCTGCCGAACGTTCCCTGGGCTGCTATTCAAGCTGCCTCCCGAGTGCTGCGCAGTGGCCACGCTGAGCACAGCGGGTGGCGCCTTTTTCTTCAGCGATGGATTGTTGGTTGTGACAACACAGGTCATGGCAGCAGCGGCTGCAGCTGGCTTGCTGCCCCGACCATTCTTGATTCGGCGGGCGCTGCGAGTTGCAGCCCGGAGTCGCGTCGCACCGGTGACACCGGTTTTGTGCAGAAGCCTAGCCACCCACCGCACATTTTTCTGGAAACTGCCGTCCATCACAACGGCCTTGAGCAGCAGTCCCATAACCCACACGAGGAAGGTTCCGTTCAGCACTACCAGCACAAAGCTGGTGGAGATTTTCCAAATATCTGAGGCAGCTTCGTCCACCAAAATGGCCCCCCCAGATAGAGTTGCCACCGCAACTGTCAGACTGATTGCCTCAACATTGTTCAAGACGGCCAAACGATGTGGCATTGCGAAAAAGTGCCCCACAAGGCATGTGACAAGCAAAGCAATGCTTGCAGTCACCTGAACACCTGTACCTTGCGTGGCCAGCAGAACAGCAATTACTGCCAGGCCCACCTTTCGAAGAAGGGTGACTGTCTCCCAGAACCACATATGGTCATTATACTGCATATATAGAAATCCGTACCGCGCCCGGATGTGTGGCTCGTGCAGATGGTGCCGGTTCACGAAGAGCAGTGCCAAGCCCCCCATCGGAATTCCCAGCCCGTACACCACAAGACCAAGGGAGCCGGTTCCAGCCAGAAGCGTCCATGTAGAGCCCTCACAGGCAATGTCTAGGTCTCCAAGCAGGTACCACTGCCCCTCGGCCAGCTGTGTGCAAGACAGCAGCGCAAGCGCCGTCTTCGTCAAGGTCAAATGCAGGACGAAAGCACTCACCAAGCATGACACGATGAAGCCTGTAAAGGCTCCCACAGGCACTTTGTTGCCTTGCATGAGCTGCCGTGCCTCTTCTGTTCGTTGCCGCCGCTCTGTCACCTGTGTTGTTCCGCGCCGCTCACGAGCCCTTGCTGAAGACAGCACAAGCAGTGTTGAGCCACGGCGCTTGTGATGAAGCCCGCTGCCGGCTAACCGATTGCTCTTCATAGCTGTGTTTGCCATAATAGATGCGTGAGACATGTGCAAGTCTGCGTGCCCCGGTAGTGCTGCATTGAAGCTTGATTGTGGCTTTGCTGCGGTGCGGGTTGTGCCCTTTTCTTCCATTGCCACTGCCGCGAGCTCAATACGGGTGGCCAGTGCAGGCTGCAACGAAAGGAGGTTTCGCATGGACTTGCGTCGACTGGCTGCTTGTACAGGTGGGGCAGCACCCGGGCGTTGGCTGGCACCTGTGCGAGACTCCCGCGTTTTTCGCTGGCTGAACAGGCGGCCGCCGATGCCAGCCCGAGCGGTGGCTGCGCGCCGCAATGGGTTTACCTTGGACATTTTGTTGGGCAGCGTTGTTTGGCCCAGCTGCTGCTGCGGCTGCTTTTGACTGCAGCGCAGGTGTGTGCCCCACCCTCCCCACCCAACTGTCAGCACCACGAAAATGAAGGCAGGAAGTAGCAACTGGGTGGCTGAGCCCGCCACAAATGCCGACTGGTTCCATTCGAAGCAGTCCACGCTAATGAGGTCCTGGCTGACACTGGCACTGGAATCAAACACAGAATACATGCGCAGCAGCATGGCCGGCCACTTCATGGGGAAGGACGCCGCGATGGCGATCTGCTGGAGGTGGGAGAAAATCAGCTTGTTCAGCGCCACGTACACCTTAATTTCTGCACCAGTTTCACCTTGAGCAGTCCTCAGGGCTTTGTCGCGTGTTCCCATAATCGTAGTACGAATGAGGTATCCCAAGAGAAGAGTTCCCACAGCAAGGCCCCCAAGAAGTGAAAGCCACTGCACGCCACGCTCTGCACAAGGGCGACACAGATTACCAGGAGCCCTTGCAAAGCCTGGTTGACAGCGCCCACATAAGTGCCCACCATGCCCGATGTCACAAACCTCAGGGAATGTAAATCCGGGTGAAAGCAGGGAGCTGTTTTGAGGCTGCAGGATGCTCGTCGCATTCCCCGACCGGCCATCCACAGACCATGTGCCAGCTGTGTCGACGAATGCTGCTGGCAGTGCTGTGCGGTAGCCCAGTGTGACGTCATGCAGCATTGCCTTAGGTGCAGGGATGGGGCTGCGGGCTGGGCATGACGCCTCACGGAAGCACTCAGCGTAGGTGAGACCCACTGGGTCCCATTCGGCAACTTGCCAGCCAAACAAGTTGGTGACAGCCACTTGTGGCAGCCCACGGCACTGAGCACCTTCTGGGCAATCGCGACAAATCACGTCCTCCCAATTCCCGGAACCCATGTGTTCAGTGGACAAGTACTCTTCTTCGCTGCCTCTGGCACTCTGGCAGCGAGCAAACAGCACTGGACCCCAATCGCTGAAAGGACCGCTCAATTTGCTATCCCCTTGGCCAGTGTTTGCTGCAGCTGAAAACAACAACGGTCTATTTGATACCCGCTGCCCTGCAACACGAACCGTGATGTCCACAAGCACGTGGACCGTTTCATCAAACGCAGCCAGGGTGTGGTGACAGAAACTTTTAATGTCGCCTGTTAGAGCCTCGGTTGAAGGCAGCTCGCGTACATCGGCTGTGCCGACTGGAACATATGTGAGTTTGTTGTTGGCAAGAGGGTCCCTGTACAAGGCTCCCTCCAGGTCTCTAGACACATCCCCTGTCAGGCTGCGAGTCTTCACTACCCATGCTTCTTGTGTGGAAACACGTGTCACCACATCACCGTCTTTTGGCCACACCAGCGCCAAATGGGCTTCCCCGCTTTGGTCTCTGAAGGTGCAGGGAGCCATCGGCTTTGTCACGGGGGCTTCAGAAGGGACAGTCCACGAAAATGCGGATGTAGAGGTGGCAGCCATGCCATACCGGGTGGTAACAGTCACGTTTACAAACTGAGAGTCCTCATAAGTCTGTGTTTTTGGACTGGGCATGCTGTTGATGGCGATGGCCCCTGCACCGGTCCACGACCAGTCTGTTCTGGGCACGACAACACCGCCCACAATGACGTTAGTGACATCCTCAACACTGAAGCCAAAGCACTTCCCTTGCACATTCACAGGGTTGCCAGCAGATGCTCGTGACGGTACGAGCTCCGCATTCAGCGTCGTAGGGCCTTGCAGACGAATTGTGCCTCCAATGCTGTCTATCGGAACGTTGTCGCTTGCCAGAAGCAAGGAGACGTGAGCGGCAACGCTTTCACCTGGGCTCATAAATCTCTGCAACTGAGTCAAATCAAAGCGCTCGCAAACGATACTGTTCGCATCGCCAATGGTTAAATCCAAGCATTCAATTGTGCAAACCATCCCTGTGTCTAAAACACACCGTGCCGGCTTTGGCTCAGCTAACGTCGCATTGATGAACATGCGCCGTGGGATTTGCTTGGCGTTGCCCAGCTCATTGCCAGCCAGCTCCAAGCGGGTGCTGTTTTTCTCAGCGGTCGCGGTAGCCGTGAACAAATCGCCGCCTCGAACAAGGACGATCCTGGGAAGCACATAAGTCATGGCCCCAGGGAGAGAAGTAGATTCGCCACTGCGAAACGTCATCATCACAGGAAATGATGCAGTGTCTGCCTCGGAGGCATCGTCTGTTGCTGTACTGCTCGCGTCATCGCCGTGTGGCAAGGTACATGTCACAGCGGCGCTGCTCACGTCCCGAATGTCTTTGCACAGAGCATCCCCAACCGTGATGTTCACAATGTCGTGTCGATCAGGTGTGTTTTGTGCTGTAAAAAAGTTGCCGTGCAGAGTAAATGGAATGTCTCCAGCGATGGCACTGCGAGTGGGAACAGTGTAACTCAATTCAGGCAAGTCAACCACATCCACAGCAACCCCACGCTCCACTGTGGCTGACCGCCCTTGAAGCTTGACATCGATTGAAGCTGTTGGTAGCGTCAGTGGCTTGACTTGAGATGAGTGAATGCAAGAACAGGAAAGCTTGTCGGGGGCGGTGAACACTACGCCTTCACAATTTGCACCTCCAATAGTGATGGAAAAATCTTGTTGAACTGACGAGGAGCCAAAGTTCGCGCCATGCATCTCAAATGCAGTGCATGCATCGTTATCAACAGTGCTGAACAAGATGTGCTGCGGGGAAATGCTCCGGATTTGCGGCCCGGCATACTGAATCGGCGCCTCAAGGAAGCTGCTGACGCCACCATACCGTGTCACTTGCACAGGGCTCAAGGAGCCAATTCCGGGTCCAACTTGGCATCTCAAGGTGCCCTTTCTCACGACCACAACACTGGTACACTCCCGTGCATGGGGCCCAACCCAGACGCTCAGCTGGCTTTGCATGGGCGAGGAGGGCACACTGCCTGCAACATTAAAGTCACCGAAGCCGAGGCCGTGCACAGTCACTTCGCCGCCGTCCACTGGAACCGTCAAGGGCTCCACACTGCTGATTTGCATGGCCCCTTGGATCCATACGGCGCTCTCCAGGGTCACGTGGGAGGTACCGTTGCTGCTGATGACAACTGGCAGAGTGTACGCTGGGCTGTCATCGCGCACAGCCAAGCGCCGTGCGGCACCAGGGGCAAGCAGGGGGCCCACAGGAAACAAGTCGCGGTGTTGCACCCCCTCACACAGTGCAACTATGTCGTCCAGCACGGTGACGTGGGCACATCTCGCCAGCCCCACCGTGCCTTGCAAGTGTCCGCGGCTGCGGGAGGTATCTTTCAGCAGGCCCAGTCGCGAGCCGAATATCTGGAAGTCAACAGTGTCACTTGATGATGCCAAATGTCGAGCCACATGCGTAGGTGAGACACTGCTGATGGAAATTTCTTCGTAAAACACTTCAAACAGATCGCTGAAGTGCTTACCAACGCGTACAAGCGCAAATGCGCTGCCGCCGCCACCAGGCGCAGTGCAGCTGATATGGTGCCCAGTCACCTCAACTCCAGAGCACACAGCTGCTGCAACAGCAGACGCATTCCCCGACGGCGAACACACAACTGTGGTTTGATTCAGGTTGGTATTGTTGTGGCCAGCCGGCGTTTCACACTGGCAAACGCCATGTGTGTTATTTGCGTTGATCGTCGACGAGTCATTCGACCTTGCGGCGGGAGTTTGAGGTAGCTCAGCAGAGGATAACGCAGATGCATTCTGACCAGGCGTGGTTGAATTTGCCATCAAGCAGCACGCAGGCAATGCTGTGGTGTTGATGGTAGGCAGCTGTTTGCACCTTGAGCCGGGGCTGGAGCTCCCAGCAGCAGCTGTTCCATTCACAGAGCTGCTCGCGCTGCACTCACTTGAATAGTTTTTTGCAGGATCTGTGGAGTTCAACGAAGCTGAGTTCGCCACACCAGTAGCTGAAGAGTCGATACAGGTCTCCGTCGAATTTGGCATAAGAATCTGACTGAGGTGCTCCTCGGAGCCAACCCAGACCGATACATTGTTGCTTTGGGCACGAGAAATGCTCATGTTCAGCGCCAGCACAATTGGCCCACCCGATGGCGGTATATGGAATCCTGTGGACGGCTGAACAGAAATGATTCGCGGCCCGGGAGCGCTGAACTTCAACAGGCAAACTTCAACAGTATTACTTGCAGTTGCAGTTGCAAGCGGGGTCTGCACTTGCCCATCTGCAGCAACGTCGAACTCTCGAATAGCCACAGGAGTAGGTGGTACAGGGTGCGTGTTGACCACACAAATCCGAACATCTGATTGCCCGTCCCATCCAGGGGGGAACCCAGCCTCGACAACCAATTGCCCATTGTGGGGTCGCGGGGCCACAGCGCCACCCCATGCACCCGTGTATGTGTCTTGAATAGCAAGCGTGGCAAACGTTCGTCCGGCGCTGTACGAGAAGCCCAATTCTGTTTGTGTGTCGGTGGCGCCGCGAGGCACCCAGAATGGTGCAGGTGGAGCCCCCATCAGTGTTCTCCATACCACACGTAGGTGCGGCGAGTCTGAGCTGAGCTTGAAGCTCTCAAGTGCATGCTGAACCCTCTCAGCTAAGCCAACAAAAAACTCAGCTTGAGGGCTGTCAAAGCGGTTGCTGGTGAAACCTGCAGCGTCATGTAGTGCTGCTACTTGCATGGCATCTGTTGAAGCAGTCTGACAAAGGGGGGTCGAAAATGGCGCCATCGAGGCCCATACAGGAAGCACATCGCGTTGCCACGGGCAGGGCCACTTGAAAGACGAGCTCATCATGGGGGGGGTGAATTGGTGGCCCGTGGGGGCTGGCCCGGCGAGTGCCACTCTGCGGCTCAAAGCCGTGCTATCTGTGCCCAAGCCCCAAGCCCAGTTCACGGGACCCAGGGTAAAGTCTCCTGAAGCGCTCGCTCTTGTGAAAGTGCAGTTGTGTCCAGTAAGTTGGGGGCAGCCTTGCACTAGACTGGGGGGGATAACAGTCAAATTTGCAAAGGGCACAATAGCGCCCCCAAACATTGAAACCGGGAAGGTACGACGAGCGCCCGGCAGCGTTTGCGGCAAGTGAAGAGCACGTTCGCTTCCTTCGCCGAAACACAGGATCTCCTGTCTTGCTGCTGTTTGAAGATTGATGCATGTGTGTAAATAGCCTGTGCTGAAAGATGAGACATACGAGACCCCGGGAATCCCAGCAAGCACTTGAACGGGCAGCGTCCGTGAAGAGAGGGTTCCGTCGCCACGCTGTCCGTGGCTAGATGAGCCCCAACAGTACAGCACCCCACGATCAGACAATGCACATGAATGATATTGCCCAACAGATACCTCCACGAAGCGGGCAGGCGACTGCACAAGCACAGGAAGAGAGGAAGTCAGACTATGGCCGTCTCCGAGTTGTCCCTCCGTGCCCCGCCCCCAGCACCAAGCAGTCCCTGATACGGCCAAAGCGCATGTGTGAGACTCGCCTGCAGAAACTGATGCAATTCGCACCCACTGGAGAGCAGCGACAATGACTGGCCTTGGCTGCTTGTCAACCGTGCCAGTCCCAAGCTGGCCGGAGCCTCCCAAACCCCAGCAGCTGACGGCGCTATCGGTAATGCTGCAGGTGTGCCAATGTCCTGCAGAAATGGCTGTCACGTTTCCGCCAATGTGCACCACATAAGGCCGCGTACATGCCGGATGAAGCACAGAAATCGTGGATGATTGCGGCAGAGAACCACAAATTGTCCCGACTTGCCCTCGTGAGTTGTCGCCCCAGCACCTTGCAGCCCCATCGGCACTCACATCGCACGAGTGCTTCTCACCCACTGACACAGCAACAGAGTCTGTTGCAGTTGCATGGCCATCGGGCACTGGTAGGTTCCCGGATATCGAGAAATACTGATAGTCTCTGCCTAGTCGATGGTCATTCAGCAGCCCCCAGCATTCCACCCGCTGCAGGTCGTTGATCATGCATGCATGCTCCTTCCCGATGGAGATACTTCGTGGAACGACTCGGTTGTCACTTAAGTCACCAATATATGCGTATCCTGTGGCAAAAGAAAGCCCAAAGAGATGATTGCACAGAAGACCCTTCGATGAAAGAATGCAAGCTGCTGTAATGCCACTGATCACTTTTACTGTGGGGCTAGGCTGAAAACACCAATCGGGGAGCGGAAAATGGAACGGGCTGGTTGCATCAACCGCTCGTGAAGCTCCAATGGCGACGCCATTGGCAGTGTCGCCCCAAAGCAACATACTTCCGTCAGTCTGTACCACCGCGGAGCTGTATAATCCCAGGAGTAGGGTGTCACCGGGCGTTACTGTCGTTGAAACTGTTTGGGGAACGGTGCAAGATGAACGCAAAGGGCCTGTTTGACCATTCAGCCCGTACCCCCAGCAAATCACTTCGCCAGCGGAGGTGGTGGCACAGGCGTGCGCCCATCCAGTTTCCAGTGAAACAAAGCTGCCCTGGTGGGAAGATGTGATCTGAGTGGGGCTACTGACGTCTACAGAGCTACTGAAGCCAAGTCTGCACATTGCCCCCTCCCCCCAACAAAGCACTAGCCCGTCTGCCGTGAGCGCACAGCAGAAATATTCACCGCAATGAACAGACACAAACACGTGAATTGACAATTCAAGTGTTGGCCAGGGATGCGCGTTCATGGGCAGAGTACCCCAACAAACCAGCTGTGCAGCAAGTGTGACGCCACAAACAGCCAGTCGTCCTGCCGAAAGCTGATGCACAATAACTGGGTTCCCACCCAAATATGAAACGGGACCTGGAGCCGCCCGTTCAGATGTGAGGCCATTGCCCATTTTGTAGCTCGATCCATCGCCCCAGCACCACACCGCGGAATCCAGGTCTATGGCACAGGTGAACTGAAATCCAGCCGAAATGTCTGAGAACACCCTTGCCCCCCCCGTCCTCACTGGGGTGCTGTAACTCCCAGAAGAAGAACCCACTCCAAGTTGGCTCAAGGAATTATCACCCCAGCACCAGCTTTGCCCAGCTAAGTCGAGTGCACAGGCATGAATGTGAAAAGTACTGACTTTCCACCAGTTCTGCAGGTGCGTACCAACCCGAAGGGGAACATCAGAGCCCTGGGCAGCACCCACACCAAGGAGGGGTGCACCTCCCGATAGGTATCCTCCCCAGCAGTACATTGTGCCCCCCACAGTGACTAAGCACGCCACATGGCGGCCAAGGGTGACACTTACGGTGTCCTGGCCGCCATCGCCAAACAAGTGCACGACACTGGGGGGCATCACGGGGCCCTGAAAGCCAGCTGACACAGCAGTGAGTGTGGTTGCATCTTCAAATGAAAGGGCATCAGAAGTGCTTGCTGCACCCCCGCTTGTGCCGGGCGACCCTGCAGCTGCAGCGATGGAGCAGTTCTGGGGGCGGCCAAAGGACGGCCACAGCAAGTTGGCCAGATGTGTGTGGGCAACAATGTGCACCACATGCGATTGATTGCCGGCGTGTTCGCCCAGGTATTGTGGCAGGCCTTGGTGGCTGCTGTTCTCGCTTACCCCTTCCACGCCGTGCGCCACTGTTCCGCAGGCCAGGGGGTAAACGCTGCCCACGGAGCTGCCGCTGTGCAAGAAGGCACTGGCTTGACACCCGGGAGGGGAGCTGCCACTGCAAAGCTGCCCCTGCCAAGAAAATCTGAGGGACATATTGTGGGTGACTAGGGTGGGCGATGGTTGCGAATGGTGTTCGCTGCGTGCACAAGTGACGCTCCAAGAACTCAGAACAGTCCAGGAAAACTCAGAACACGCGCCACTGTGAGGCCCACCAGAAAAAATTGTTGAAGTTGACAGCAATGCAGTGGCATCGAAGCGCACCCAGCCGCCATGAACTCCCACCGTGAGAGCGCTGATGTTCCACCCAGAGTCGTGCTCAAATTCCGCAGCCCCGCTTGTCAAGTTCAACAGTGGCGCAGGCGGGGGGAGGTAGGAAAGTAGAAGAAGGTCTGACATCTGGCCGCGAGTATTGGTGTGCGGCGGACTTGGGTCATAAAAGTCCCACTTATTCGTTGACTGAGTGGGCAGATGCTGGCTCAAACTGCTGTCACAACCGACTGCAGCACAAATCAGGGCCAACAGCAACGGCTGGGCAAAATGAGCGCTGGGATTTACTGTCTTTTGCTGGGATTGTGTTTTTGTGTAAGCTGCGCTCATCCTGCTAGATACTGGCGGAAGCTGTGGAAGATGATGTTTGGCAGCAGCTGCTGCACCACGTGAGCAACTGGAGTGTGAAGCCATACCGCGTGCTTTGTCTGCAAAGCAACGGAAATTGAGCAAATGAGCTGCGAATGGTTTTCGTCAAGAATTGTGCTGCTTGTGGAGCCCATCTTGCTCAAATTCACTCATATTGTGCTGCGACCAGTTTTCTGCCCGCGACACGCCACCAGCACCTGCTGCTGGTCTGCGGGGCAGTCACACAGCCAGGCACTCAAAAGGAATTCACACAGCATCATTTAACCGTTGTTTCATAACAAAATAGGCCTGGTTTCACCTGGCAGTAGTCCCTGGTTTTTGCTGGCGAGCAAAAAACACAAATGCCGCTCAGATAAACAGGTGCTCCTGCCCAGGTGCTGGAGGCACTTGCTGGCGTTCTAGGATATGCCTGAGGAAGTAGACCACACCAAGTTGCATCGGAAAACTAACCTTCTATGGGAACGCAAATTGTAGATTTGAACGGCTGCGCTTTGGCCAGCAGGCAGGCAAAACCGTTTGCAGCGCTTTTGCTTGTCGGTGCAAACTTTTTCACGCGCTAGTTGCGAAGCAAGTGGCAGCAGAGGCACCGGTTGTCATTCACTGAGGGCAAATGTCATACAGACGTACGGATTGCTGATTTGCCTGACTTCGCGGGGCGTAATGCTGTAATGGTGGACTCGAAAGGTCTTGGCTGATGGGGGGCCTCCCCCCGCTGATAGGGTCTGCCCCTGTTGGGGGGGGTTACCGCCCAGGGTGGAGTTGGGCAGAAGGATTGGGGTTGCTGAGCTCAAATTTGACAACTTTTGCAAGTGCCATAGTTCCTTGCGCCCAGGGTCTGGTTGATGGCGGTTACGTTTAGCCAGTCCCGGTGTGTTCAATCCACCCTGGCGATCATGGCCAGCGGCGCTTACCTTCACAGGGCGCATACTACCGAGTGATACAGCAGTTCAAATCTTGCGTTCAGTGTCCGCCCATGCCACGTTTTCATTCACTGCGAGCCCCGTCAACCCCCACGCCAAGCAGCAGCTGCCCCCCAGGTGGGGGGGGGACCCCCAGGTGGGAGCTCGCATCCGGTAACTCTATCCTTACTGCAGCAGCGGAGACACTCCCGCACACGAGCTGCTCACCACTAGACAGACCCTCAAGATCGTGGTGATATACTTGTGGGTGGGTGGGCGAAACGAGCTTGACAAGTGCTGTCCTGCATGCTCTGGCTTTCGCCCCCTCCTCCCCGCACACCCCTCCAGCTCCTACGCCCTACACAGGCTTTTGAACAGCTATAATTGGCCAGCACTCGAACGGCAAATGATCCCACCAATAACGGAACCCTGCTTCAGCAAACTTCATCTTTGTCTGGGAATTCTTCACTTTGAGCAATCATGGGCACGAAGCAGAGACTTGGCAACCGAGCCAAGAAGCGGGCATCCAAGGTTAGATTGGAGGCAGAACTTGCAAAGTTCCAAGAAACCGCCACGAAGGATGCACGTGTAACTGCAGCCACAAGCAGCGAACTGTTTGTGCTTGACAAAGGTATGTTGTGTTCGAAGCAACCGTCCACGCATTTTCCGCACTCAATTTCCGCGTTGATTCAGCTGGAGCGAATTCTGCACCACAAAGCCGACCCAAGGGAATCCAGCCACTAGAGAAGGATCCCGAGTTTAAGCATACATCGCGTTATGAAACAGAAATTGTGGAATCCATCGTGAAGGGCGAGCGCAAGACCAAAGGCGTGAAGCGAAAACGAGCCCAGCGCTCTACTATTGACGGCGATGCTGGCGGAAACGCCACTGCACCTGCATCGCGGATCACCCACACAGCATATAATTTATGGGGTGCTGCCCCAACAGTTTTGTCCTTTGACCAGACCATCACCACAAGCGTTTTGACCTTGAGTGAAGAGCACAAGGAGGAAATTCTTCCCATGGCACGAAACGCCGCCATGCGCCAGAAGGCACTGCAAGAAGGCGGCAAAGCAGCTTTACCAACAGACATGCCTGCAGTTCCTTTGCCTGCAGCTGGCTCTTCGTACCACCCTGAAGCTTCTGCTCACCAGGATTTGCTGGGCGAGGAGACAGCCAAGGAAATCCACCGCCAGCGCCAAGAGGAGAAAACACACACCGTGCTGCTGCCCGATGAGAAAATGCGCAAGCAGCTGGGCCTGGATGTGTACGGACAGCGCATGCTGACCGATGGGGGCGATGATTCCGACATTTCCGACGGCGGCGACTTCCTTGTGTCTCACGACGTCGGCGACGGTAGTGGCTCAGAAGACGAGGGGGCGAGAGGCACAGCTGCCTCTGGCGCTGGCGGCGACCTGCGACTGGTCACCGCCAAGGCGCTCACCCGGAAGGACCGCGCGCGCCGCGCTCGGCACGAGGAGGCCGAGGCTGCCTCCGCTCAGGCTCGCCACGAGAAGAAAATGCTGCGGGCTATTGACCATCTGGACACCGTGAAGGGCCTGGTGCAGTACGAAGCCAAGCAAAAGGCCAAGCGTGCTGCCCTGCGCAAGGGGCGCCGTGCAGCAGCCAAGGCAGAAGCGCGGGCCAACCCACCCCGCATGCTGGGACACAAGCCCATGTACGTGCGCGACCTGCGTGCGACCTGCGTGCGACCACACACTCCGATTTTGCAATCCTGCTCACGCTTGTTCACGTTTTCATTCATTTTCTTCGCAGGCCCGACACCGATTTGCCCCTGCAAGTGCCCCTCAGCCACCAGCTGGGGGGCTCCTTACGCGGCATGAAAGCCACCACGGCTTCAGTGAACGCCGTGAAGGAGCGCTTTGCCAACCTGCACCGCCGCAAGCTGGTGTCCATGGACCCGCCCCCCAAGAAGCAGCGCAAGATGGTGAAGATCCTCAAGAACAAGTAACTGCTGCCTGGCGCAAAACCGTCCACGGGTACCGCGCTTTCAAAATGCGAATTTTACACGGGGGCCAACTCACATAGGACACTCTGGCGTACACCTGTGTCGTGCTGGCAGCGTGTCCCATCCCGTGCCTTCGACAGAGGCTTTTGGCGACATTTTTTTGAGTGGTTCTTTAGCCTTGCTTGCCCTCACTGGCAGCCTCTTGAGCGGTTTCACGCATCATTTGTACAAAGCTTCGAAAGTCAGTTATACTGAGCAGCAGACGTACGAGGAATGCATTCTGCAAAGTTGTGCGCACTGCGCGTTTATTCGAGAGGGACTGGGATGCGGTCTCAACATACCTCGGATGATTCGTCATTTTCAGCGTCAGCTGCCAAGCGCTCGAACACATCCCCAGTAGTCACTTGTTCGTCCTCTATTTTCTCATCTAACTTTTTGTTGAACAACTCCGTGAACTGTGAATACAAGTGTTGGACGTGCTGAGAGCGTAACAAAACACAGGTAATGCCACTGCGACCACGCCTGGCCAAAGGTACCTCTCTTACCTGCTGGTGGAGAGCGGTGTATTCAAGCTTGTGCTCATCAGCGGGTGCCGTCAAATCAATGTGATGTGCATTCTCTTCGGCCCATTGTTTGAAAGTCTCTTCAAACTCCGGGTCCTCGAAAACATACTGCTTGATCTGATAAAAAAGCGCAAGATGGTGGTAGCTGATAATGGAATGAGACACATAAGACGCACCCTTTCAATAGCCGCATCCGCCATTTTACCTTGTTTCCCGGCTGTTGTACGCTTCCAACCGTGTGGGCGTTATTGAAGCAATTGCTGGTGACACTGAGACTGCGCAGAAAGTTCCCGAGGAGCTCAACACCAGCTGTTTGACCGGAGAGGAGCTGCGGAATAGTTACCAAACGAATTTACAACTGGATCTATTTAGAGCACTCCATAGCAGCTGGCTAGAGCTGCTTGTCAGACATTGACTCGGGTACAGGGGCCGTGAAATGGCGCCCACGGGTGGGCCTTGTGCTTCAGAACTGGTGCTAGGGTTGTGATGTACGAGCAGCAATCAGCCAAGGAGGAAGGCTAGATGCCCCGCCTGTGCTGCTTGATGGTGCAGTGGAGGCAGCAGTAGCAGCAGCTGTGCTGCTCACCCACGCTTGCCCATGTGCGACGATGGGGGCTTGAGAGCTGACTCCAGGGGCCCCCACGCCCCGCCCTTGGGGTGGCGTCAGGGCATCAACTGACATGCCCGCAGAAGGCACCGTGCTAGCACCCCCCCCTGTGTTGCCGAACGGACGCGGCTTCGACTCGGCCAGTAGCTGTGCCACCGTCTCGCCGTCCGGCAGCGGAAGGGGGGCAGGGGGGGCTGATGTGAAGAAAATACCCCCCCCATCAGGGCCATACTTCCGCTGTAGAGTGCGAGTGCCCCCTAGGTTCAAGCTTGGGGGTGCCCCATACTGTGGTGCCGCAGGGGGGGGTGCCCAGGCTTGTCCAGGGGGGGCAGGTGGGTTCGACGAGATGCTCAAGCGAGCAAACTTGGCAGGACTTGTCGGGGATGCAGGCCTGTGCACAGTGGATGAGATGACACCCCCACCTGCCCTCAGCAGGGCGCTGGCACTGCTGGCGAAGTGGGGCTGCGCTGCTGTGTTCACATTTGAAGGCGGCTGCCGTGCCTGTGGGCGGCCTTGTGGGGGGGCCTCTGTATCAGGATGCCCCCCCCCCTGGGGGTGTGTGGGCTTGGAGTCGGCCGAGTGTGCATCAGTGGGGCTGTCGGGGTGCTCATCCTGTGTGGGGGGGCTATCTTTAACGCTCCATGCCCAGGTGGAGGTTGGACCGTATTCGAACCCCCCTGCACCTCCTTCGCCGGCGTCAGGGGGAAGGGGGGACTGCAGCTTCCCAGCAGCAACAGGTGTTTTGCCTGAGGCTTTCGGCTGCTCGTCGAATGCGGTGCTGCTGTTGCCTTGAGAGGGACTTGGGGGGGGGCTTATCCCCTTTCGAGGGCCCCTCCTGGTCGGACTGTTTAGCGCACCGATGATGGCAGCCACAGTGGTGTCCTCTGCCAAGGAAGCAGCCATGGAGGCGACTGCTGCGGCTGGACTGAAAGGAGTGTTCTCTGTCTGCGCAGCGCTGGCCCCCCCGGAAATGGGTTTAGGGGGGGTCATCCTTGCGCCCCCCTCGTGAAGCTCATCCAAAGATTGGGGCCCTTCACCCCCATGGAGACCAGGGGATTGAGCAATGGACAGTGGAGACAGCGTGCCGGTGTGGCTGCGCTGGCGGTATTGAGCCCCCCCTGCACCCCCCCCGAGGCCCCCCTCCATTGCTCTCAGGCTGCCTGCACTGACAACGCTGCGTAGGGGAGGTGGAGACACCTTCAGTCCCAGGGCTGCCCCTGCCCGCAAACCCCCTGGGGGGGTCCCCTTGGCGCTCTTGTCCACAGATGCACTACGGGTGATGCGGCTGGCCAGTGAATCCAGGTTGTCCAGGGCTGCTGCTGGAAGCTCACGGGCTGATGCAACCAGGCCTGTGAGGGCCCCGGTCTGACGTGCCATGGAGCTCAACTGGCGATCTGACATCGTGTGCTCCACTGCTTGCAAGGAGGATGGCACGTTTCCCACTGTTACGTGCAGTTCGTCCACAGGCGTCACGGCTTCGCCACGGGGGGCTGAGCTACTCCGGGAGGCCCCCCCTACACTGGCCAAGGATACAGCAGACACCGCCCCCCCACCCGGCGCCGACAGCCCCAAGAATTCAGCAGTGTTCTGTGCATGTGCACTGCACATGGAGCCGGCATCACTGGTGTCTGCCTCCGCTTCTGCAGCGTCCGTGCCGCCAGTACGAGGGTGCCCCCCAGTGGGCGGAGGGGGGGGTGTAGGGGGCCTCCTCCCCTCCCCTGCACGAGCCACACCTTGTTTCTGGGGAGAGGAGCTGGGCGAGAATGCACCAAAGGGGGCCGTTGCCACTTGCCGTAGGCGGGCCCCCTCCGCACTAGGGGGGTGGGAGGGGGGGGCTTTTTGAGCACCCCCCCGCATCCGCTCCGCTGCTGCCGCTGCCATTCGAGCCTTCAGGGCGGCACGGATCTCAGCAGCGGATTGTAATGTAGGCGCCCCCCCTGATGTAGCTTGGGCAAATGTAGGGGGGGTCCCTTTTCTGCTGGGTGAGGGGGGGGAGGGGCTTGGGACGTGCGGCCTTGCTTGTGGAGGGGGGCTCATTCCACGCATGCCCATCGAGGAAGGCGGGCCTGCTTTTGGTTCTGGGGGGGGTCGACGGCCGCCCATCACACGTGAGCGGAGCGCGTCAGCATGCGCGATGTCAGGTCGCACTGCCGCCGCCGCCCGCCGCAACGATTGGGCGCGAGCCTCCGCTTCTTGCTCAGCGCTAGCGGCTGAATCGTACTGCGCAGATATCTCCTCCCTGTCATACTGGCCAGGCCCCCCAGCCCAAGATGCGTCGTCCTGCGCTTGGCGGTGTGGGTGCCTGTGACGGGGGGCCGCTTGTGGCGCGCCGGGGGGGGGGGGGTCATACTCCCCATTAAACCCATTTGGAGGGAGTCGCCCCCCCTCTAAGCCTGGGGGAGGGGCCCCTTCATCGTGTCCTTCCCAGTCATCGTCCCCGTCTCGATCTCGGAACTGCCCGTGGATTGGGCTGCCCCAAGCCGGAACAGGGGCTGTTCTGTTCCCGCCTCTCCACCTGCTGTGTTCTTCATCTCGCTCCAAGTACCTGTCTCCTGCGTGGAAGGATGCATGCATGTTCAGGGGGGGGGCTCGGCGATCTCTGTCACTCCCCCTACCTGGCGCTGGCCGCGATCGTGACCTGTTCTTGGGCTGTGCCGGCCCTCCCCGTCGCTTGAAGCTGGAGCCCCGGTGATTTGTGTCTACCCGCGGACCCACTTTACTCAGATCTTGCACGCGGCGGCCTTTGCTGGATCCGCCGCCCCCCCCTCGACCCCCTCCCCTCCGCAGGGGGGCTGGCCGCGAGATCCCCCCCCCAAACCGAGATGCAGTGCTGCCGAATCCACCAGCCTTGCCATCGTCCTCCCCCGAGGAAACGCGGGCACTGTTGCCCCCCGCCCCCCGGGGAGCATGGTCGCGCTGCGACCTGGAGTGCGACCTGCGATCGGGGTGCTCTCGGCGCTTTGACTGCTGGGCTCGCGATACTGCAGAGCCCCCCCCCTGCACTCGAACCTGCTGACCCCCCTTGCGGGAAGGCAGCCTGGATGGAGGTGTGTTGCCCTCCCCTGCACCCCCCTCCTCGTCGGAAGTGGCAGTGGCGCTTGCCCGTGGGTGGTGCACTGCGCTTCGCCAAGTGCCCCGAACAGCAACAGTGCGGCCGGAGCCCTCTGTCTGCACGCCTGTCTCGATCAGCGCAGCCTTGGGGGAAGATGAGACCTTGGTGCTGGTTGAGTCCTGTCGCGGAGTGCTGGCGGTGTGGGGGTGTGGGGAGGGGTTGGTGTGCACAGTCGGTTTTGCAGCGGAGGGGCTCGCTCCGGCAGCCCCAGCCACGGTTAATGCCGGAGGGGAGCCCGGTGCCGCACTGGGGGGGGAAGCATCCTTGCTTGGGGGCGTGGAGGCCCCCTGCACCCCCTTGGGGGTCTGCTGCTGTGCCTGCACCTGTGCAAAGGGGGTGTACACAGTGGCCAGGTACTGCTGCAGGGGCATGGGCACACGCTTCCCAGAGCCGTCTGAGGCGTCCACCATCACGTGAGGCTTGCCCCCAATTAGGCGCACCTTAACCCGCAGCTTGTCCACAGACAAAGGGGGTGCAGGGGCCTTCGATTCTGCGGAGGATGTCTGCGCCGCAGCAGCCCCAGCCGTCACAGGTGCAGCAGCTACAGGCAGACTGCTTGCAGTGTCGTTTTGTGCCGGTCTAGCTTCTGTCATTTCTGTACCTGTGGCTGTGGCTGTGGGAAGGATAGCTTGGGGACTGCCCGCTGTGGCGAAAATAGTGTTCCGGTGACCTCCCGCATTCACTCTGCGCACCTTCATGGGAATGGCGGAATTGGAAGTCCCGCTGCCCGCAACCTGCTGCATGACGGACACCACCGCCGCCTCCACTGCACTGCGGGCTTGCGACTGGGCACGGTTGCCCCGAGCCGGCAGGGCCGGTGCAGGGGAAACTGCAGCACCCGTGGGAGGGGTGGCGACAGCCGCTGGCCCTGCAGCTGCAGCCGGCTGCACCGGCGCCGCTTGTTGAGGTGTGTTGGCAACAACACTGTGCTTTGCAGCCGAGGGGGGGTCCACTGCTGCCATATGGGGGGCACCCACCTCGGGGGACTTGACTTCGTCAAGTGCGAGAGGCGGGGGGGGTACAGCCTTGGCCCGGGGGGGGCTACCAGCTGCAGGTGCTGCAGGCGAGGAAGACGAATCCTTCAAAGGTGCTTCAGCTCGGGGAGCTGCACTGCCGCCGGAGGGGGGGGCAGGGCTGAGCATGGGGGAGGCAGCCCCCCCCCCAGCAGCACGCAGCCCCCTTGCACCCCCTTCACGAGGGCTTGCGCTGGCTGCACTTGCTGCCACTGAGATGCTGCTGGATGTAGATGAGCTGTCAGATGCGCCCGAGAGACGCCTGTTGCGCATTGCTTGGCTCCCTTCGGGCGGAGAACTGTCCGCTGCGGGTGAACTGGGCTTGGCCCCAGGCTCGTGAGCGGAGCTGTGAGAGGTGTCAGACTGCAGCCCAGAGGCTGCAGTGGACACACTGTCATTCAAAGCCCCAGTTGCGGGTGGAGTGGGTGGGGGGGGGGAGTGCAGAGTTTGGGCAGTGGAGGGGGGGGGTGCACCGGCAGCACCCCCCATGTTTTGTGCTGGCCTTGCCGGGGGGGTGTTGCGTGCTCCTGACTGCCCTGCCTGCCTTGCAGGTGACTCATTGAAGTGCGATATCTGGGTGCTGGTGGCGGATTCTGGCTGGGACTGCGCGCTGCGCGCGGAGTGGGGGGGCGAGGGGGAAGCGACAACGCCGGCAGCAGAGGGCAGGCTGGGGGGGCGGCGGGGGGGTGGGGACTTGGGCAGCTCCATGGGCGGCACCGGGGGCTGCTCTGTTTCTGCCGACTGGGAGCCGCTGCCCAGGGCGACGGAGGGGGGGCCAGGGGGGGTGCCTTTGGCAGCGCTCGCAGGGGCGGGGGTGTCTGCAGGCTGGGCAGCAGGCCGCTTGGAAGATTGGCCGGGAGAAGAGGTGCCTGGCGGAGGCCTGGGGGGCTGCAGAGCTGCTGCGGGGGGGGGGCTTTCTGCGGCGGCATTCGTGGAGCCGCTGTCTGGCCTGCCGGTGCTGGTCACACCCGGAGGCGGCATTGGTGCAGAGCGCGCAGGGGCAGCCCGATTCGTTACAGGAGATGAAACTCCAGGTGGTGGTCGGCGAGGTTCTTGAATGCTGGCGTTGCTCGGGCCTGGGGTGCCGTATTCCTTTCCTCCTCCTCTGGCAATGATGCCGTCTGCACGAGCCACAGCCTGACGTGCTCGAAGCAGGGCCAGTGCCAGACGATTGCCACCACCATCTTGAGCTGCATCACCAATAGATGCAGCGAGTGCAGCTCCCATTGTGGATATGTCGGCTTCCACCTCATGGCGGTGTCCTGTAGCCGGGTGAAACGCTGGCGAAACGTTGCGAGATGGTTCTCCTGAACTTGCCGGGGATGCTGGGCGACTGCTTTCCATTGAAATCGATCCAGCTTGACTATATGCATCAGTAGGGATGCTATAACTTGTACCAAGCTTGTGGCTTTCGGCCGCAGGCGCTGCCTGCTGGCCGGCACCGTTGCTCTGCACTTCTTCAGATGTCGCAGGGCCTTGCTCTGGTACCTTGTTGGGCAGTTTGGAAACTTTGATGTTTTTCACCAGGCTCAAGGAGGGGCGTTTACTCCCTTCGGGTAGGTTTTGCTCGTTGGCTTCAGCTTCAACAGAAGTGTTGTCAGCCTTCTTGCCTTGCGTCTCACCGAGCACCCGCGAGTTGGCACCTTGATTCGTTTCTGTGGTGCTAGCAGCAGAGCTTTTCGGTGGCAACTGAATATTAGCCAACAGTGTACCCTTGTTCTTGGCTTGACCGGCGGAGTCCTCGAGAAGAGTGCCTTGAGTGGATTCAGCCTGCAACGGCAATGGCATCGTGACTGACTGCATTTGCTAGACCAGCAGAATAGATTTGAAGCAAAAGTACAAAACAAGGGCTATCGTATACGTACCATGCTTTTGGGGGAATCGCTGCTGGATCGAGCGGCCGGCAGTCGTCGCCCAGCTTGGATGCCATCTGACGCTTTGAGAGC
>Ga0307982_1000224_pt1 | contig 43310 bp, 31 predicted proteins | sample OrgLakmetagen989_FD_201847 | JGI IMG/M metagenome (GOLD analysis project Ga0307982, IMG submission 201847) | Saline water microbial communities from Organic Lake, Antarctica - #989 | ecosystem: Environmental > Aquatic > Non-marine Saline and Alkaline > Saline | place: Antarctica: Organic Lake... | reverse complement strand
TGGCGGCGTGGGTGATGATGATGATGATGATGATGATGCTGGCAGTGATGCCGGCGACAGCTTCGGTGACTTTGACGAGGGTGCCTCTGGTGGCGGCGTGGGTGGTGATGATGATGGTGGTGACGGGGCCGTGTCGCCTATGGGCGCGGCAGCGGCAGCGGCAGCACCAGCACCAGCACCAGCACCAGCAGCGACAGCAGCGACAGGTGATACCTCTCTGAATGGAGCAAGTTGGCGCAGTTGGGAGAAAGTCTTGTCCCTTACTGGGCCCACTCCTGCATACTTGATCCCTCCCCCCCCTGGCACCTTGCCCCCCCCTGCCCGTGTCGTTGCCACGGATAAGATCCATCGGCACTGGCATGCACAATTGAGCAAAGCGCTGCAGCAATTCGTTGTGAAGCCAAGCATGTCAGAGTGGGCCACAGTGTCCCCACTCCGGGCTGAGCAGGCGCCTCCAGCCCCGGCTGTTACAGCGGCATCGCAGGCACCCCCTGCACTGCCCAACCCGCGACGACCCGCAACTGAATTCAGCAACGCAGTCGAAGGTGGGGTTGAACACACAGTGCCGCAGCCATCTGTGCTTGCGTCGGACCAGCCATTCACAGCAGCGCCCAGCTTGGCATCAAGCCAGCCATCCACCAGTGGCCAAGGGGCGGCAGCAGAGCACGAGGTTGTGGAACCAGCGCCACTTGTGGGCAATGGTGGTAATCATTCTTCTGCACCGGCGTGTGATGATGACAGCGGAAGTGACTTTGGGGACTTTGCAGATGTGAGCTCAGGGGGGGGCGAAACAGCCAGGGAGGGGGGGGCAGATACGGCTGGGCTGCGGGCGCGAAGTGGTGATATGTCGGGGCCTGAGCATAGATCCGTTGTGCAGATTGCAGTTGCGCCTGTGTCTTTGGACTTTGACGCATTTGATGCCATGCTGGGGCCAAGCACTGCAGCCGCCTCACTGCCCGCTATCGAGGGCGAAGCAGCTTCCGAACCCCAAAGCACGCAGTCATCGGCAGAAAAGACACTAATTGCACTTGCGGGCATGCCAGCTCAGTTTCCAATGGCCCCAGACTTGTCTTGGGTTCGCGCGTCACACCCAGCTCCAGCCACCATGGACTTACCTCAATCCCTACAGCTGCTCTTGGGCATGAAGCCAGCAAGCCCCGGGGCAGGGTCATCTCCATAGCGTCTGTAATTCATTTTGCGTCTGTTGTGTGCATCCAACCACTGCCCCCTGCCCAAGTTGGCCTGCCCGCTTTGGAGCCCCTCATCAAACCTCCTGGGATTTTGAATGATACCGCGACGTCCTGGTCGGCCTTGCTCGACTAAAATGTGCTCGATTGTGAAGGATATTATCCATTCTGCCATAATGGCGTTCACTGCGAAGCTGCAATTATTTCATGAGAGCAGTGATAGCTTGAATTGTAATAAAGTGAAGCAGTGATTTCTCAGAAACGCCCTCAGTCATGTCTGCTCAAAGCAAGACAACTGTGAAGGACTTCAAGGTGGTGAAACGGCTCGGAAAGGGTGCTTTTGGAGAGGTTTACAAAGTGCAGCGCATCAGTGATGGCGAAGTTTACGCGATGAAGAAGATCAACATCAGCAGGTGCGGAAGGAGGCTCGAACTTTCTGCGTGTGGCTTGACAAGCGCTGTTTTTTTGCAGAATGTCCCATCGTGAAGTACAGGACACATTGAATGAGATTAGGTATATACGCAGCTATATTTAATGTGCAACAGCGCTTCATTGTGGCTTGCTTGCATAGATTTCTAGCCTCACTTAGGCACCCAAACATCGTGAACTTCATGGAGGCATTCGTGGGAGAGGCTTCTATGGACGTGTACATTGTGATGGAGTATGCAGACGGTGGTGATGTTCAAGAAAAGGTCAAAGCATGCTTGCGAAGTAGGGAGCGCTTGGATGAGAATCTCATCTGGAGCTACTTTATCCAAATGCTCGAGGGCATTGCTCATTTGCACAGCAAAAGCATTTTGCATCGCGATCTAAAAACAGCGAACATGTTTCTCACAATGGACGGACATGTGAAGATTGGAGATCTGAACGTCAGCAAATTGGCCAAGCAGGGTATGGCTGCCACACAAATTGGTACTCCGTACTACATGTCACCGGAGATTTTTCGTGGCAAGCCGTACAACGATAAATCTGACATCTGGTCGCTGGGGTGCATTTTGTACGAGCTGACAACATTAGCAGTACCCTTCAAAGGTCGAGATATTGAAGAGCTAGCTCGACGGGTGCAAACTGGGTACTATGCTCGAATCCCCAGCAGCTTCTCAAGGGAGCTGGACGCGGTGATACGGGCGTGCCTGAAGCTCAACCCATCCCACCGCCCATCCGCAGCACAAATGCTGGAGATGCCAATCGTTGTCGAACGCAACGCCAAGTTGCGCCAGTGGATGAATGCGACACTGGACATTGCGGCGGCAATTCAGCACGAACCCCTGGACATGCTGGCCACAATCGCCGCCCCCAAGGGCAGAGTCATGCCCAGCAAGATGCGGGTCATCAACGATCTGCTGCCGGCTGCTCGATATGGTAACGGCAGCAGCGCCACCGGTAGCACAGGGGGCAGTAAGGGCGGTGTAGCCTCCACAGGCTCCTCGGCAGATGGGCCCAAAGACCCCTCCTCCCACCGCGTCAGTGCTGCCAGCGAACCGTCAAAGGAAGACATCGCAGCCGCAGAACGCAGGAGATTTGCGGCGCAGTACATGGCAGCTAGACGAGGCAGCGACTCCAGTGTGCCCACTGCTGCAGGAGTGCCCAAGTCCCATGCAGCAGCGTACGGCGCGCCGCAGGGGGGGGCTGCTCAGGATCGACGGGCCCCCTCAGCTGCATCCCAACAGCCTGGCCAACAGCCTGCACGAGGCATTTGGAGTCGCCAGCGTGAGCCTGGTGCTGCACAGCAGCAGTACGGCTACGGTGCGTATGAGGCCACACCCACGTCTCGAAGCCGACAGCAGCAACACAAGCCCCTGTACAGAGATGCGGACGTGCGGCCGCAAGCGGGCTCCAGGCAAAGCCAACGCAGTGCCATGTCTAAAGCTGGCGCTGCGGCTGCGCGCCAGTACGGCGCAGCGCCCCGGTATCGAACCCCCGACCGGCAAGGGGTGGCAGGGGGGGGTGGCCGGGCGCATGCGCAGGCCCTGGGATATCAGCCATCCAACGGTGGACAGCTACCTGCCGTGGGCTCAGGAGCCAAGTATGGCTACCAGCCTTCCAATGGTGCGCCTTCTCGAGGGGGGGGCGGGGCGTTCTGGGGGGGGGTCCCTGACCATCCTGACGCCATGACCCCCCTCTCCCCCAGTAATGTGCAGTGGTACAATGCCGGCCCCGCCAGAGGGGCAGCACGCCGAGCCAAGGGGGCGTATAACCCTGCCAGTGATCTGCAGGTTCCAAAAGCCGCCGTGGCGTCTGGAGCCGCCTCGCGGGCCCCTGCATCAGGCCAGGGGCAGGGGCAGGCACAGTACAAGGCTGCCTACGGCAGGCGAGCAGTGGCTGTGTACGGGGGCGCGGGAGGAGGTGGGGCCCGCAGAGAATCGCGGCCTTCGTGGTGGGGCTGATGTTGGTACAGTACTGCGTGCACGAATGACCATAATAGTACTGCACTGTTGTTGACCAGCTGCACGGCGCCCCTCGGCTTTGGGGCCCCCCCTGCGATACTACGCCGTGTGTACCCAGCAGGTGGGCCCAACGAGTGCAGCTGCCATAAATCAAGCATGTAGTTGCTGCGCAATAGATTTTGTGCTGTACATGTGTGTTGGGGCTTTCCCCACTTGAGTGCCACTCAGTGTTGTCTGTGATTCCCCAAGCTCGGCTCCTTCGTCCTGCGCAACGCCAAGCACTTATAGCCCCAAGCGACCCATTGCACAGGAGTACAGGCGGATACGTGCTGATTGTATCCGGCTTTCCCTAATTGTGTTCAGATACTTCTCCGTGGGCGCATGGACTACTGCCTTGCGCCAACAACGCCAAAGAAGGTCGCACAGCGACGCAATGTCTCATCGGCCAGTTTGGTACGCCCTGCTGCAACACCTCCAGTTGACCATGAGGGGCGCCGTTTGCATGCAGCGCGATCATTGCTGTCGAGCGAGCTCATCTCCAGTCACTCTAGCGGGGCACTGCCAACGGCAACAACAGTGACTGGGTCGCTGCTTGCTGGTAACCGCTCCTTTCGAGGCATGTCTTCTACGCAGCCAGCCCCACGAAGGCGTACTTCGCCTGCTCCACGTACTCGTGGATCACGAACACACGCCCCCCCCCCCTTGGCGCGCAAAGACGCATTCGAAGCATCTGTGGACCAGTATGGAGATGGCAGCAGCGACAGCAGCTCGCAGGGCGACGCGCTCCCCACCACACAGCGCCCTGAAGGGAAGGCGCAGTCACACAGGGTGGCCGTGAAGCCGCCCAGCGACCTCTCACAGCTGCAGCTCCCTTCCGACCTCCCTGGGCTGCATGTGACCATGGAAAGTCTCGCCGCCGCCTCCCGGCAGCGTGCCCAGGCCATCTCAGCTGAACTGGGAGGCATCCTGCGCAACGTCAGCAAGGCCACGGAGAAATTCGCACAGCCGCCTGTGATGGAGATGCACGATGCTGAGGAGTGGTCTGACGCTGTGTCCCGCATGGATGACAGTGCCCGCCGGGCTGTGGCAGGCCTGAATGAGGGCGTGCTGCTGCCCCGAACCCCCACTCGGGCAAGCACACGGGAGGCCACCTCTGCGCAGGACGAAGCCACTGGTATGGCTGTGTCGCTTGATTCGCAGGGGGTTGCATTTAAGGGCAGCTTCCAGGGGCAGCCCCTCCTAGATTCAGCTGGCAGCCCCCAATCCCTTCAGCTGCCAGGCTCCGTATCTGGAAAACGACGCGCCGCTGTTACGCCAGCACTGCTGGCTACACAGCTATTGCAAGTGGATGAAGCACTGAACGAGAGTCACGAACGACACTTGGAACAACGCAAAGGGCTGCGAGAGGTGGCACGTCGCGTTGCGACCATGCAGCGCAGGCAGAAACGCGAGGCCAAACAGCGCCGGCGCACTGCAAAAGAAGCACAAAAACTGGAGCAAGCAGTGCAGAGTCGGGGCTTGCGGGACGCTGTCATGGCTGGCAGCCCCATGGCGCGTTCTGGCTCCCCACGACACATGTCCCTTGGAGGGCAGCAAGGCGGGGGGGGAGGATTCAGACCTTTTTCTCCGGGGGAGCCAGGCAATGCATTTGAAGCCCCGGATGTGCTGCATGAGCCTGGTGTGGGTGGGGTCAGCCGGCCTGCGCTGTCCCCAAGCCACACCGCCAGCCCACAGGAGGACGACATGGATTTGTTGTCCCCCCTACTCGACGACCCCGCTGCTGCCACGGCTGGCAGCGACTCCCAGCAGCGGCTAAGTCACCGCCTGCGCTCCTTCGAGGCACTGTTGGGCATGCAGGCACGTCGACAGCGCAAGCTGCGCTCACAAGTGCAGCAAGAACGAGACTTAGCACAGCAGGGCGGGACCCATCTGCGGGTGTGGCACCGTCGGCACCTCCTGCGCGAAGCCCGGCGCCAGAAACGCTTGTTGGCTGCCAATGGCGCCTCCTTGGCGAGCGGGGCGTCACTCACTGCTGGCGCCGCATCGGACGACGAAAAGGGCCGAGTGGCCCACAACTGGTTTGGCAAAGTCCGGGCAAAGCATGCTGCAGCGTCGCTCACAATGAGCCCCTGGGGGAGCCAGGGGGGAGCAGGGGGGCCCATTTGGGTGGAGGAAGCCGACGCTCGGGCACGGGTGGAAGGTTTGGGCGAGGGCAGCACAAGCAGTGACAGCGACAGAAGCAGTGGTAGCGGCGGCTCCTCTGTCAGCGCGGATTCAGAGCTGGAGACAGAGATCCGCCTGCAGGCAGTGACAGCCGAAGTGCAGCAGAGCCAGTCGGCCGTGCAGGCGACGGCAGCTGCAGCAGGCGCCTCCTCCTCCAACGCACGAGTGCTGTTCTCCAAGCTGCATGATGCCATCGACAAGCGGCTGGGCAAGCAGCACGCAGCCACACTTCAGGCCGCTTTGCATGAGGCAAAGGTGTCCCTGTCTCAGGAGCGCACTGCCCACCGCACTACGGCAGTGCGTCTTGCCGCACTTCAGGACGAGCGAGAAGCTATGCGGTCAGCGCAAGCCGAAGCAGCTGTTGCACGAGAGCACGCTGACCGTGACGTGTTTGCCATCAAGCGAGAAAACAATGAGCTGCAAGAGCGGCTCGACAGCGCGTTGAAGGAACTGGTTGAAGCGAGAACAGCGCTGGGTGCGGCCCAGGCCACAGAAACCATTTTCAAACATCGCCACGCCAAAGCTGATCGCACCAAGGCAGAGCTTCTGCAGGAGCTTCAGTCTTTGTCTGTGCGCACATCTGTCGCCGAGGCTGCCTTAGACCAAGCTAAGACAGCTGCCACAGAGCACAGTGCAGCTGCCAAGCAAGCCCTTGAACAGGCTGCCGCAGCAAGCCACGAAGCACAGCTGACGACAACTGAGATGAACATCCACAAGCTCACCCTGGATTTGCGCACTGACGAGATGCGGCGACGTATCAAGTCCCTGAGCAGGGTACTCCGGCAGAGGTACAGCGGCTTGAAGCAGCTACTGCACAGCACAGTGCAGCGGGTGCTTGGCCGAACCCCCCTTGCCACCCGAGGCCCTGCCGTGCTTGAGCGCATGTTCACTGTGCAGGACGCTGAATCGGCACTGCAGACCCTGCAGAGCATCAAGGATGCCGCACAGCAGCTGGGAGCATCACCTTGGGAGGACAGCAGTGATGATGAGGGGGGTGCAGGGGGGTCACGGCCCAAGCCCAGGGACGGCACCTCGTATGCTCGTGTTCGCAGCAACACCTTTGCCATTGCCAGTGTGTCTGGGATGACTGGAGACATGTCCTTTGCGCAGGCCAGGGTACAGCGGGATAAGTGGGTGTTGGGGCTACTGGAGGCGTATCGAGATAAAACCAAGGAGCTCACTCGCCTCATCCACGACGAGAAGCGAGAAACGTACGACATGGCGTCCGAGAGGGATGCCGCCAAGGCGCAGGTGTCTCTGCTGAAGGACAGGGTGGAGCAGTTGTCCGCCTCGGCGATGGCTAGCCTCAGCAAAGCGGAGCGGGTGGCGGCGCTCAAGAGTGACCCGGAGGAGATTCGAGCCCGCGTGGCTGCACAGCGCAGTGTAGCCACCATCCGTGAGCAGCTATCAGAGGCCCAACAAGCCCTTGCCAAGGCGCGGCAGGACCGCCTGTGGGCGGATGCCCAGGCACAGGGGGACTACCTCCGCGCCATGACACAGGCTGAGGAGGCCCAGACCAAGGCTGCCGAGGCATCGGAAGCGCTACAACTGCTTTCTACCGAGGCAGCTGAGGTGAAAACCATTCTGGAGGGCCTGCGGGAGCAGAACACCGACCTTTCCAAGCGACACACTGTGGCTGAAGCCCGCCTCGTGTCCCTCGCTCGCCGCTGCGCATCCGTTGGAATCGACATTGGACTGCTGGCTGAACAGTACGGCTTGCAGCCAAGAGAGCTACAGTCTGCAGCTGAAATGCGACAAAGCCTGAAGAACAAAACGGCACTGGACTCACGCGCAGCCCTGGCATTCTCACTGGCGAGCCATGGGGGGGGGGGGGCTACTACGTCCATTTCCCAAGCAGCCACCCCCCAAGGTGCCGGGGTTGACAGGATAGAACAGGGGGCGGCATCGCCCACTGCGGCGAGGTCCCCGGCTACCAGCACAAAACGAAAGAAGGCCAAGCGCAACAAGCGAGGCACGAAGAACACCAAAGCAGGCGCTTCAACCCAGCCCCCCCCAGGCGCCCCCCTACGCCCACCCCCCCCCTCCCAGCAGCAGCTGGTGGTCCAACCTACTGGGCACGAGGAACAAGCAGCATCCACTCAGGGAGCAGCAGCACATGGGAGGGCGTCTAGCTCAGGAGGGTGCGCCATCGGCCCCCGCAGTGCTGTGCAGCGAGACAGCGAGCTGGAGGCGCTAGCATTCCTGCCTGCACCTGAGGAGGTTCCACAACAGTCGCACTTTGTATCCGCTTTGGACAATTCCGATGACAGTTCTGACGGCGGCGGTAACACTGCTGAAGTTGATGCAGCTTTGCCATCTGCAGATACCACAGCAGCGGAGGCTGCGGGAGATGCCGACGCGGGGCCATTGCCCTCGGCAAAAGCGAGGAAGCGGCGGCCTCGTGCAGCATCCTCGCCCAAGCATAGTGCACAGAAACTGCCTGCTGGGGGGCGTGGTGTGGAGCTTCAGGAGTCCTCGGTGACCAGTGCGCCAGGCGTGAACGGCCAAGATGTGGTGGAACAGCAACGAGGAACAGAAGAGCAACAAGCGACAAGTAAAGCAGCTGCTGCACATTTGCCTCCGCGTGTTGCTGACTCCTCAGTGCCAGAAGTAGTTGAGTTAAGCACCACGGCTGAGAGCGTGTCCACTCGGCGCAGGGGGCGCAAGGATTCGACTGGCTCCAGGAACACCAGAGGAAGAACACCTGTACACAGGGCAATCCAACCAAGCCCAAAACATATCACGGCTTCGACGCAGACAGTTGAGCTCAGCGAGCCACTGCAACCTGCAGGGACGGGCGGCCATGCCGACAAGGCCACAGGGTCAGTGGCTGGGGCCGCCTCCCAAGCTGGCAATGCCAGCGCACGAAGCATGCCACCACAAGCAGCCGCCTCTGCTCAAGTAGTGCGTGCAGTGTCGCCTCCGAATCCTGAACGAGACGACACTGAGGTGCCCGGGGCATCTGGCCTTTCACAGTCACCAGGCAGACAGGAGCGGGGCCGCCTGCAAAAGGCAAGCGAGCTTGCAGGTATAGCCGTTCGACGCACTGTGAGCGAGTCCTCAGCCGTGGGCGTGGACACCAGACTGCACACTGCCCACATCCAGGAGCAATGGCTGGTGGCAGGCTCACAGCAGGCCGCCCTCGCCGGAGCGCAAGCTGCAGCAGCGCAACACGCCCTGCGGGAGTCTCTGGCAGATTGCAGGCTGGAAAACGCCCGCCTCCGCAGTGCAGTGTGGGAGCTGGAGGAGCACATAGAGCAGACAGAGGAGGTATTGGCCGCCTGTGGCGTACAGCAAGGCCCCATAGGGCACTCCGGCACTGTTGCCCGCAGATGGCGCCTGCCGTCACAGCACACCCCAGCTGGCGCCACTTCAACGTTGCGCAGCGATGCCGACAGGGGGCGCCCCTCTGCAGGCCTGCAGCGCACACGAACAGTATCTCACAGCCGCCGCGGCCTGGCTGGCAGCTCGGCCGACGACAGCACCAGACGAAGCTCGCGGGCGCCTGTCAGGTCCGTTGGCACAAGCACAAGCGGTGAGTGGCCCATGCATGGGGCTGCAGTGGTGCACAGGCAGTCAGATGCTGCAGGGTTAACAGAATCTCCATTGCTCGACAGGGACGAGGAGTTGGTTGAGCCTACATGGGGGGACACATTCGACCAAGATGACGATGACGGGACCCACGTGCATGCACTGCTGCATGTGGGAACTTCACCAGCGCCTGTGCTTGGCTGGAACGACTCTGAAGATTCATCTGGCGCGTGGAACAGCGGAGACGGCGGCTCCAGCGGTGCAAGTGGGGCAGATGGCTTCGCGACGCCCACCGGCAGCACAGGCAAACATGTGTGGTTTGCTGCAGCTGGCTCTCACTCCCGATTGGGGCCAGTGCCTGAAGGCGCTTCGGTGGAGGAGCAACAGCGACACCTACTTGCACAAGTGGCCCATGATGCTTCCGCTGTGGGCCCGATGCAATCCTCCCCCCAGGGGCCCTCCCGCCCAAGCAGCACCCCCGTGCCGCGGGACCTGCTGGCCCAACGACGCGCCTTGGCCATTCGTGTGAAGCAGCTGGAGGGGCGCTTGGAACATATGGCGCGCCGCATGCAACAGGAACACGATGGCCGTGTGGCCGCACTAGATGCCCTGAAGCTGCTGCAGCGCAGGCTGCACGCTTACGAGCGCGCGCTTGAAAGCGGCGCTCCCACCCACTCCTTGCTGCTGCTCACACCTGAGGCCTCGCAACGGGTGCTGGCGTCCCCGGGGTCGCCTCACTCAGATTATGTCGCGTCTTCCACGGCCACAGACGACAGGCAGCAGTCGTTCCAGACCCCGGTGTTCCGGGCTTCAACTAGACGCACGGGAAGTGCTGTTGTGCCTCCTTCCACGGGGCATCCGGTTGAAGCTTCCCTCATATCCCCGGACATGTACAGTATTTATCAGGACGTGGGGTCTGTCCGCAGCAATCTGCGCAGCCCCTTAGCACAGCAGTCCTCGCTCAATACTGCCAGCGGGCCTTCAAGGGCCCCCTACAGTGATAAGCTGCCCCCCCTCGGTAGAATCGGAACAGCAGATGGGGCAGACCCGTCTGCTGTTGCTTCTGGGCGAGACACCCACCAGCACGTGGCAGCACAGCTGTTCAGGGGGGGCAGTGCTGCATACAGCAGCTCCAGCAGAAGCGGGGTTTCCGAGAATCGAGACGGCACCCTCACGCTGCATGGCGATAAGACATTTGAGTCAGCCAGGGAACATAGTGTTCCACTCATGCGCCCGACCTCAAGTGGTTCAACCTCGGAGCAGATCGAGTCTGTGCGTGCAGGAGGGGGGGTGCAGATCCACCCGTCCTCCGCTGCCCACGCTGCGACACGGGGGATCCTGCAGCAAGTGGCTGGACAGCAAATGCGGCATGCTGCAGCTGCTGTGGCTACAGCACACACCAATCGATCCCTAGCGACACTGCACGCGTCCTGGCTGCCAAGTATCCGCGCATGCGTTGCTGATTTGCACTGTGCCCAGCTGGACTCGCGATACTTGAATAGTATGCTGATGTCGGGAAGCGCTGCACGGCAACTGCCTGTTCATCCAAGCTCCATTATTCCCCTAGCAGGAGAAACGCAAGCTCGTCTTGTGCATCAGGTGCGCAGTGGGAACTTGTTGCTTCCCTCCAGCAGCACTGGGTCTGCTGTTGCCGAGCTGAACAGGCAGAGCGCGCCTGCTGCGCTGGCTAGGCACATGCAATACGTGTACATTTCGCCGATGCTCCGGCTGCAATTGCTGCTGCGCTGTGTGCAAACAGCAGTTTCACAAGGTGCTGCTGTTCCTGCCGCTTCGGTACAGGAGCTGACGCTAAACCTGCCGCACCTAGCGCAGGCGTTGAGTGGGCCACATGTCTCCGGAAGCGACCACAGAGGGGCAAACATCCGTGGCTCTCTTGCATCTCCAGGCGGGCTTCGCTCCAGGGGCAGCCCGGTGCACTTTACACCATCAGCTGCCGGTTCGACCCCAATGCCGCTTGGAGCAGGTGACACACTGTCCGGTGCGGGAAAGCGCCTTGGAGCAGGCATGCCTGCAGGCTCTGACAGGGCTTTGCACATGAACTCTACGGGGCAGCTGCGGTACAGTGTAGGCGAATTGGCTTTGTCAAGCACCCCGCTTTCTGCGCTGGGAGCGGCCAAGCCCTCTTCACTGAACCATGGTGCGCTGGGCGAAGCAGGAGACGAGACGCCACTGCGCCCACAAACTCGGCCATTTATGCAGTCAAGGCCTGTGCTAGAAGCTTCTGCCGCCCACCTGGGTATCAACACTCGTCGAAGCGGTGATGTGGATGCGGGCAGGCGACCTGCGCGCACACGGGGGGCAGGCGACGCCCTGCCTCCAGTCAAGACTGACCAGGCTGGCAGCTCATTGCACGCGCAAACTTTGCCGCGTATCGATGGGCGTGGTTTGAGGAGTGGGCTGATCATTGTCCACGGCTCCCACCAGACAGATATTGAGGAGGAACTAGATGAAACAGTGGAACCTGACTATGATGTTGACAACCAGCTGGAAGACAGTAGCCCGCCTGCAGCCAAGCCTGCACCAGCAGGTGAAGAGGCCGTGTCTGCAACGACCTTCAGCACGAGGCATGCTATTCAGTCTCTTCTAGCCATTGGGAGCGGGGCATCTGAAGCTGACACCGGCGGCGTTCTGCCGGATGAGTTCGCCAGTTTTGCCGGCTTCCACTAGCTAGCACGAAGGCTGTATGAAGACAGTGACAGTGAATTATTTTGAGCCGCTCCATACTAATACAGTGCTATCCCAAGACCCAGAAGCTAGGGCATTTCCATCCGAGTTGAGAGCCAAACACTCAATTCTGGCTTCGTGGCCAGCCTGCTCTCTACTCTTGGTGACTTGGGGGCCACCCAGCTGGTGGAAGCGCATCTCTTGGGACGTCACATCCCAGGCGCATGCGGTTGCATCTTCGTATCCGGCAATGAGGAAAGCCCCAGATTTGCTTGCCACCACGCTCGTGACAATAGAACCCGTCTTTTCATCATGAGCGAGCAGGTTCACGGTGCCACGAGCTCTCATATCAAACATTCGGCATGTCGAGTCATCGGATGCAGAACACACCAAGTTCCCGGAAGGGAAGAAAGCAACGTCATTTATATCGCTGTCATGCCCAAGGAAGCAATGAGTGCAGCGCTTGGTCCTCATGTCCCACAGCCGGACTGTGCCGTCACAAGAGCCTGAAGCAAAAATGTTGTTGTCGTTAGGGTTGAGATCGACGCTGCACAAAAACGAGTAAAGCAAGCTTTATGCACGTGGAAAATCATTCCGTACCTTTGAACATCTGCTGCGTGGTCTTCAAAGCGCTCTAATCGCTGGGTTGTTTGGACATCCCAAAGGCAGCAAGTGGAGTCTCCACTTGCTGTCAACATTCGTGCTTCATCCAAAAACTTGACACGGGAAAGGTAGCCTTCATGCCCATTGAATACTGCTGCAGATTCAGTGACTGTTGGGGTTGTCACTGCTGTGTCGTACAGCGTGCACTTGTTGTCCAGGCCACCAGTCGCGATAAATTTGTGCCTTGTTTCCTCGTATCCACAAGTCATGACCCATGCGAGGTCTAGCTTGATGCCAAGCGTACGAGCATTTTTCAAAGCATCCCAAATGAAAACCTTGCCGTCTTGTGCGGCAGAGGCCAATAGATTGGCAGATCCCCAGGCCGTAGCTTTAACTTTCCCGCTGTGCCCCATGAGGCGCCTTGCAACAGCGAAGGACACCTTCACACTGGCTGCTGATGTGTGGCCAATTTCAGACCAAATCATATTCAGCATTTCATCATTGTGGCTGTGTAGCCGCTCAAGCTCACTTTTCAAGCCTCGGACCTCACTCTGCACGCATGGCTGGTGCGTTGCTGAGTCAATATCTGTTTTTTGACACAACTCACTTTAGCTGCAGCCAGACGCTGGCTCACTTCACTGCGCTTGGTTCTTCGTTTGGTCCCAGCTGATGACATGTTCTCAGCTGCAAGTACGCTTTGAAGCGCAATTTCACCGTTTCAGAGCACACGATCAATTGTCTGGGTCACGGCCAGACGTAAACTTGCTCAGTAGCAGCTGCCAAGCTGTATGGGAAAGTATATGTTCCTTCCTTCTCTAGCCTCACGGTCCTGCCACGTTTGTATTAGTAGAGTCAATCACACAATCAGTTGCGCACGCTGGAAATCAGCTAGCTGGGTGAGTTTGTCCGGGGGGGCTGAAGGCCTCGTGAGCTGACCCAGCCTCAGTGAGTTGTGCTGCTGCGCACTGCAACTATTTCTTGTTGACGCAGCTTCATGTTTCATCGGTATCTAATTGGCCGAGCTACATATTGCTGGCAATTAAAGCCAAGTTCGAAGGGGGACAACTCGAACTGCCCAGCCCTGCTCGCAAAATGTCTTCCATGCAAAACCACCCATTGTTTCGACCCGGTTTGGCAGGAACTGTTACCCATGAAGCACCGTTGATTGATTCAAGTACATTGGCTCAATTCGTTGGTATGGCAGTTGACTTCCACGGCGTCTTTGCCAGCTCAAGCACATTCGAGGACGATTTGGAATTCATGAGGGGTCTGGAGAGTAGCGAGCCAGAGTACATGCGGGCACTTTTTCGCCAGGGCCAGGAATTGACGCGGCTTGCAGCTACTGGCTCGCTTCGTCAGATAATGGCTATTGTAGGCCGAACCAAATCCCGAGAGTTGCTCCCGTACTTCACAACCAAGATGTTTCTCGAGGCATGCTTCAACGGCCACGTAACAGTGATGCGCTACATGCTGCAGCAAGGTTTCGACTACACCCGTGAGCCGTGCAAACATTTATTGCACCGTGTATCAGGGGCGCAGATGGAATCCCAGGCACAGGCTGGCGTATTGCAAGCATTGGTCAAACTGGGCTACCGTGTGAACAAGCCAGCCCCTCCAAATGGTTTTACAGCATTGCATGTAGCAGTTGCAGCAGACAACGCAGAGTGTGCCACAGTGCTCATATCCTTGGGTGCAGATGTTAATGCTGTTGCTGATGCTGATGTGATGCCACTGACGCTCGCCGTGGCAGCAGCCAAATCGGGAGCCGAGTCGCAGTTCGCAGCTTACACCCCACCGCACTGGCAAAGCAAGGCTGCCACTCCCCCAAGTGGTGTACAGCTGGAGGATGCAGCCGATGCACATGTCACCGCCCACCCCCTGGTACAGCTGCTGCTCAAGGCGGGCGCCAAGCTGACGTGGCGGGCGGATGGCTCCCTACGCTCCCCTGCGCAGCCATCCGCCGCGTCGCAACCCACCGCCCCCAGCGCAAGAACGACCACTGCGGTGTCCACTGGTGTGCTGTCTGAAGCTGAAGCCAGCGGTGCAGGCTCATCAGCTCCAATGGGGCAGCTTCTGGACGGCGGTGCCTTGTCCAGGAACACAGCCAGCGGCACAGACCCGCCAATGGTGCAGCCAAGCCACGGCATGCTATCCCTCGTCCAGCAGTACAAACAACGCAAAGCCCAAATGGCAGCAGCAGCTGTTGTACCAGTGTCTATCGGAGACTCGCCCGTGATGCTTTTCTCGTTCGGCTCCGCCGCCAGTGGCGGTGGTGCAGCGTGTCCCCCCCAGGAGCCCAGCCCAGCATCCACCCGCCCACCTACCGTGCCGTCAGTGCAAGAACATGCTGACGGCTCCCTCGCGTTCTCAACAGACTAGACAACAGCGGAGATCGAAGCAGTTGGCTGTGAGATAAGCTTCATCTTGAGCTCAGCACATTGCCCAGGGTCAAATAGGTGCCAGGGCCTCACAGCTCCAGGGCCCCTGGCCCCACCCACCTGCGCCACCGTATGCTGGTTATCCGCTTTGCCGTGCTTACTGACCGCTGCAGTAACATGCCCAGGAGACCAAGCGCACCTTCGGTAAGGACAAACCTGTGGTTTGTTGTGTCATTGCAAGTGGGGGCCCCCCACGGGATGGTGGGTGGGGAAGATTCAAAATGAAGTGATGTTGTACTTGGCGTCTTGCCCGAAGACCGAGGAAGAAGATGAGATGGTTGATTTTTACCCAGGTGTCTTGAAAGAGTCTGTGGTCTTGTAGCCCCCATTGCCTTGTTGCTTTGCTGTGCCATGGCGGCTCCGTGAGGTGGTTGCCCCCCCTCAATGGCTCCACCCCGTTCAGCCTATACAGCTGCCGCTGACATCGTGCATCAAAAAAGTGATGACACTGCTGACATAAGCTTTGTGCGATCCTGTTCAGCTGTTCGGCCTCAAAAGCCCTTGTCGAAAACCAGCACAAGCGGCCGTTTCTGCCGTTGCTTCGTCATGCTAGCAAGGCGTTCAGGCAAGCGCTCCGGCGCAACTAAGCGTCGAACAACACGAGGCTTCGGTTCATCAAAAAGTGAAATTCCTACTGTGCCCGAGTTTGTCGGAAAGCGTGACTTCACTGGCTCATTGGCAGTGCTCGACTTCAAGCGCCGCAGCGGAGAGGCAGACAGAGACACGCTTGAGTGGATTGGATACTGCGCTTGGCATGCAGGCGACTTCGAAAGGGCATTGGAGGTGTATGACGAGCTGGTCACTGCTCATGGAGACCCCAAATACCACGTAACCAGGGCAACGTGCCTGTTTTACTTGAATCGCTTGGACGAAGCTAAGGACGCTGCTTTGCAAGGTGACGGCTCAAAGCTGCAGCTGCGGCTGCTTTTTCACATTGCTCAGCGACAAAGTGATGAAGAAACTCTTGTGTCCTACCACGCTCAGCTGGAGGATGTCAAACTGGATCAACTTTCGCTTGCTGCTGTGCACTACCAACGCTCGCACTACCAAGAGGCGACTGATGTGTACAAGCGGATGCTTCTGGAAAATAGAGAGGATATGGCCATCAATGTGTATGTTGCAATGTGCTACTACAAGGTTCGTTTGCACTAAATCGCCCTGAATCGCACCCTATTCCGCGAATTCTGCTGCCGTTTCACATGTAACTCCCAACACGCCGCTTGTTTCTCACAGCTTGACTACTATGATGTGTCATTGGAAATCTTGAGCGTTTATCTGCAAAAGTACGCTGATTCCATTGTGGCAATGAACCTCAAGGCATGTAACCACTTTCGTCTGTACAATGGCAAGGCAGCAGAAGCTGAGCTGAAGCCCCTGAAGGAGAGTGGCGTTAGCCTTGACGACATTGACATTATTCAGCACAATTTGGTGGTCTTCAGGAACGGAGAGAATGCTCTCCGAGTTCTTCCTCAGCTGGTAGACTTCATTCCGGAGGCGAAATTCAACTTGGTGATATACTACATCAAGCATAATCAGCTGCAGGAGGCCTTTGAACGGGTCCAAGACTTGGAGCCCACTGCGCCGCACGAGTACATCATCAAAGGCGTCGTGTATGCTGCCCTGGGTCAATCCACTGGCAACAAGGAGTACCTGAGCACCGCCCAGCAGCTCTTCCAGGTGGTGGGGGGCTCCCCCACGGAGTGCGACACCATCCCCGGCCGCCAGTGCATGGCCTCCTGCTTCTTCCTTTTGAAACAATTTGAGGACGTCAACGTGTACCTGTCCTCCATCAAGGCATACATGTATGTTGACGACAACTTCAACTGGAACTACGGCGTGGCTTGCGCTGCAGAGGGCAATTACAAAGACGGCGAGGAGAATCTGCTCTTGGTGCAAAGCGAGAAAATGCAGCGGGAGTACATCTACCTGTCTTGGCTAGCGCGGTGCTACATCATGAACGGCAAGGCCAAGCAGGCATGGGACTTGTATTTGAAGATGGAGACGTCTGCAGACAGCTTGAACCTGCTGCGGCTCATCGCCAATGACTGCTACAAGACGGGCGCCTTCTTCTTTGCGGCCAAGGCATTCGATGTCCTGGAGCGCCTGGACTCTGACCCCGAGTACTGGGAGGGCAAGCGGGGCGCATGCATTGGTGTCTTCCAGATGGTCATCGCTGGGAAGGCTCCCAAGGAGCAGCTGCCCGACGTGATCAGCATGTTGCGCAACACCACAAACCCACAGACGGAGTTCTTTGCGTCTGTCATCAAGAAGTGGTGCGCTGACAACCGCGTGGATCTGTGAGCAGCAGGAAACGATTGTGTGTGACACGTTTCACAGTCCCTCCATGGCGCTAGCAGCATCCTTCAACTGCTTGTGCAGCTGCCTGAACTCGGACACTGTCAGGGTGAGGGGGGTGCGCTGAACCTCCCCGCCGGCGCTGCACACAGCCAAGTTCAGCGAAACCAAAGGTGTCTGGGGCGCATCCATGCTGTTGTTGAGGCGCAGGCTGTGTCCAAGGGTGGCTCCGATGCTCCACTGTGCATCCACAAGCTTTCCGGTGGACATGACGCCTGGAGCGCTTTCACCCGCGGATGACGCAGCGCCCGACTCAGTGCTGCCAAACAATGCATACTGCCGCGCAACAATCTTTGAAACTGAAGGTCCCAGTTCTGTGCTCTCTTGTAGCTGCGCAAACAGCTCCTCTGCCGATGGTTTGTGCTTGAGGGCTGCTGCTTTGACGAATGAAATGGCAGCTGCCCATTGCTGCACCTGCCCTACTGTGATGACACATTGTGCGGCGGCAAACTCCTGCACATACAAAAATGTGTGAAAGTGCAACAAATGAACTCTGTGTGAATGTGACGCACCTGCTGCAGCGCTTGTAGGTCCAGCCCGCTTCCTGAGGTTTGGTCCTCGGCGAAAACATTCTTCACCAAAGTGGCAACGACAGTCTTTGCAGACCCAGTGCACGTCGAACAGAGCGAGGCACAAGAGACATTGAACCCTGTGGAAGATGCTATGAAATATTTGCTATCAAACACACTTGTATGCTGGACTTACCTGGAGCTGCAGCGAGCAGGGCGACCTCCATCTTACCAACTTCGTGTTGGCGGCGAAAAGCACGCTGAGCAACTGCAGACGTAAAAAATGCGCTGAACAGAATTATTTCATTTCGCAGACAAACAGAATGCTCACTTGTTGCCAGAGATTGGAGGCTCGTCACCCTGGCCTGCATCCCCCCTCCAACCCGGCTTGAATTCAAGCATGCCACCATCAGGCATCATCATCGCCTTGGCTGCACCAATGCCCGTTGTGCTGTGTGCCACTTCTGTGCCCGGTGGAGCTCCTTCCAATCGGTCACCAGGTGCAGCTGAGGCCGATGCCGTCGACGCAGAGGCGGTTCTCAGCGGCATCGCCGCACCAGACGCTGCACGGCCCCCGCTGTGCAAGCTTGCCGCGCTGCTCCGCGGGGGGCAAGCAGAGGTTAGACTGTCTCCAGACCCATGCAGCCGAGTTCCGCCGAAACCGCCCGCAGGCCGTGCAGCCGGGCCGCCTGGGGGTGGGCGGCGGCCTCGCCTGGACACCCCCCCCCGGGTGAGCGCCCCCCTCGCATTGGCATTGTACGCCGCAAGCGCCGGGCCAGACGAGCGGCGCACCCTGATTGGGCTGAAACGGGCGGCACCCCCCCGGGCAGCATCGCTGGCGGGACCGACGGCGCCCTTGGCTGCCAGAACCCGTGCTGCGGCCTGCTTAGAGACCGTGGGCGCATGCGGGGGGACCGCTCCACAGGGTGTTTTACCAGCGCTTATTTGGCGCAAGCGCTCACGCTGTTGTGCAGAGACACCATTGAAGCCCCCTGGGTGTGTCTTCGTTCCAGCGGCTGCATCTGGGCGGCTCAGCGCACTGAAGGCATGGGGGGGGGGCGGCCGGGAGGATGTCAGGGGGGGTGGGGTGGCCGACGGTGCAGCAGCAGCACATGCAGCTGCCCCCCCTTCTGACACCATGCTGCACACCAGCGCATACGTGGCTGCATCCATACCGAGCTCCTCGGCCGTGCCGTCCAACCCCCCCGCGCGCGTGTCATGCTCGTCGTCCGAATCTGCTTCATGGATGCTTGGCAAAGCCTCTACTGACTCAGCTGGGGTGGGATCTCTGTAGGCATTTGTGCGACTGCTGGTGGCCCGGTGCTGCGCTTGTTGTTTCGGTGTGAATGTGGTGAGCTCAGTTGCTGCCTGGGCGGAGGGGCCTCCTGAAGTTGATCCTGGAGCGGAGGAGGGGGGCTGCTGCTGATCAGCGCCAGCATCTGCTCGAAGCCATGCTGGTGTGTTGAGATACTCCAGCGCAGCGAGCACGTCCACACAGCCAGTTGCCTGCAGGGCAGCGGCGGCCTCCTCCGCTGAAGCTCCAGTCATGTCTTGCAGCGATACCACCAGATGAGGAGCCGGTGCACTTGCCGATGAAGGGATGCTATGGACAGCACCGGAGCAGGTTAAACGGCGTTTGGTTGCGGACATGTCGGATTCCCGGCCTTGCTCGGACTCGCCGGAGTGCGGCTGAGATGTACTGCTGCTTCCGCCAGCACCAGATGCAGCGGCGGCACCAGCTGCACCACCAAGGGTGCTCGCATCCAATATATCGTAGCTCGCAGCTGCTGGGCTCCGAGCCTTCCGCTTGCGGTTTGAATAGACAGCAGCTTGGGAGCTCGAGACTTGTCTTGATTCATGTGGAGCAGGCTGTGCTGAAGATGTCGCGGGGAGGGTGGCTTCCTTTGGAGCGGGGGACGAGTCAATGGGAAAACCATCGCTTGCAATCAACGCAAGAGCATCATCTAGGCTTGTGCAGCCTGCACCTGCTCGGTCTACCTGCTCGTTGGTGAAACCCATTTCACGCAAGGAATCCAGCCAAACTGGCTGCCCAGTCAAAACGATGGCCGTGCTGGAAGTGGCTTCGCTCATGCTTCAAAATGGAAACACAGATTTCACTGACAGAAAGGTCACTTGCGCAAGCTCCAAGCGGTGTACGACAAAATACCGGCTACGCCTGGCCAGATGGCGTGTTGGGTTGGGTACCAGTCCCTTTGGCCTGTATCAGCAGGTATTTGAGCAAAGACGAAGGCGGCAGACTGTTCAACGATGTATGATGTATACTTACTGTGGCTTGGTTTGATTTCAAGGGGGATTTGATCACAAGGGGGGAACGGGGGGGGGTTGCGTCGCGTTGTTTCATGCGTGTCGACCATCGCTGTTGTTACGTGCACGCGCGTGCCACAGTAAACTTTTCGCAACGAAATCCCTTCTTGCCATTAACACAATGAATCGAAAGGGTCGTGTACGAGAGGCCTTGCGGCCTAAACTCAAGGCTGCACCTCGAATTCAGCATCGTCCAGCTGAGTTGAGACAATGGTGCGCTTCACTGAGCGCGAAACACTTCACTGAGTTTGTCACGCTTCGCGACATTACTGCGGTCCAGTGCATGGGCAAGCTGAACTCAAAGCTCATGCAACGGTCTGTCAGCAGCGGGGAGATGCAGTCAGCTGCCAATTTGGACGTGCCGCTGTTGACGGCGACAGAGCTATGTACGTTGCTCGGATTTTGAACGTGTCTGCTCAAAAATGCTGAGCTTGAACTGCTTGCAGCAATGACAACGAGTGAAAAATCAACAAAGGAGAATCCAGAGGAAAATTTGTTGGGGATTTACCTTGATACGGTCCACGAAATTGGGCCTATCGGTGTTTTACAGCTACTTTCTAGGGTTTTGAAGGGCGCAGTATTTGATCAGTGCTGCCGCCGTGACACAATTATTCAGTGGTTGCTGTCTACAGCATGCCATGCCCGAATTGGCGGGTGGGAAGACTTTGAATATGTTGTGGCCAGATTGTTCGAATCAATGCTGATTGAGGCTTTCATTCAAAATTCGAGGGCGCATGCGGAAAATGCCGAGATGGATTCACTGCAGCAGCAAGCAGATCTGACACTCCAAGAGCTGCTGCGAGAAGAGCAGGCCGCAAAAGCAAAAGTCAGCAGTAAATCTAAAAGCAGACGCAAAAAAAGTGAGTGACAACGCAAGGTTTACTCACTCCCCCTGGCAGCTTCGCACTACTTCACCTGACTGTGTACAGAAACCAAGCCCACGCGCAGCCCAGAAATCGTGCAGCAGCCCAGTCGAGAAAACACAAACTTGCAGCAACCCACTGTTCAAATTGCCCCCCTCGACTCGCCTCTGCATTCCAGTGAAGCTAGCGATGCGAGCGACAGTGACGAAGAAGAGCTCACGGCCCTGGCAGCTCTGATACCTCGACAACGCCAGCCTCAGACCCGCCAGCCCAGCAAGGAGGCTACACCAGTCCCCACCCAACGATTTGTGAAAGCCGTTGTTCCTCGTGCCCCAGCCGCCTCTGGTGCAGGTGGCGACGCGCAGTACTCCACCCAAGATTCCTCTGCTGCATACGAGGACATCTTCACTGCGGAACGCCCCGCCAGTGCTGAAAGCACTACATGCAGTGGTGATATGAAGCCCCAGGAGCAGCAATGTGAAGATTGGCCCTTTGCATATCGCGAAGGTGCCATGACGCCGCCGCCTCGCCTGTTCGCGGGGGAGGCGAATCAGGAGTCACCACCAACTGCCCACTTCAAAACTGAACCAGCGCGGCCAAGCTCAGCAGCAGGTGATGCACCCATGAGTGCCTTGGATGATTTGCTTCGCTTGAAGAAAGAGGCGTCAGCACCAGAGGCACAGTCTCCTCCGCCGGCTTCTGATGTCACCAAGCAAGCCCCTGTGCCACACATGCCTTTGGCTTGGGGGGCTGCCAAAACGCACACTTCTTTTGTCGGAGCATCCCATGCATATGGGATCCAGCCGACTCACATTCCAGGCGGGAACACCGCGCAACGACATGCTGGGCCGATGTGGCTTCCTTACATGCAAGGACCCATGCCACACATGCCCCAAATGGGCTACCACCCGGCCTACCGTTATCCCAGCACTACAAGTATGGTGCAATCAGTGCCAGCTCATATGGCGCATTCTTCGGCAGCGGGGCCTAGCAGCCAAGTGCAGTCCACCCACACAGCAACGACAGGCGCATCTCGAGATGACCAACCTTCGGCGAACAACTCAAAGGACAACTCAAACGCGATGAAAGTTGAGGCCTCTTCAGATGTTGTGGCATTGTGGCATATGCAGCAGGCGCAGTTTCACGCGGCGCAAGCCAAGATGTACCGCCAGCAGGGGAGCTCTGCAGGCAACACGCAGCACCCCACAGACGGCACAGCCAGTGCAGGGTCAACATGAGAAGCTTTGTTGGTGTAAATTCATTATCTGACCGTTCAATTCGCGTTGCATCAGCGAGGCTCAAAGCCAAGAAAGGGCACTTGCGGGAGCACTGCCATGGCATCATTCGGAATGCCCAGCTTCAACTGACCCAGCACGTGGCCCCTGCAACTGCTGCAGTCCAACAGCAGATCTTGGTCAACTCCATCCAACAAAAGCAATCGGCGCAAATTCACTGCTGCAAATTGCTGTTGCACTTGTCGGCCAGCTGCACATGCCAGCCAAGCATCAACTGCAGAGCACGTTGCTGTGCAGCGAGCTTTTGACGTACCAAGGCGGCCCTGTGCACTTTGCGTGTGCTGATGCTGCCTGCAAATCTGAAAACTGGTCATTCCATCTTTTTGGATGGTGATTTCGGCTACCGGTGTACCAATGAAAGCACCGCTGCAAGCTGCAGTCGCCTCCGTAGCACTCTTTAACGCCATCCAAGGACTGCAATACTCCCCAGAAGCACCAAACTCTGGCCCACTGATGTGACCGTGTTCTATCGGGTCGTTTTGGAAGCCCTGCTGGGCTTGAGGGGGGGGGGGATTGCCGGGAGTGTCAGTATCGTTGGGCACCCAGTGGCTTTGAGCGCCAGCCGCCGCATCCTCCTCAGCGTTTGGAGCTGTGTGACCAGCGGCAACCCAGCCACCAGTGTGCACCCAATGAGATACACCAGCATTAATTGCTGCACGTAAGGCATCGCCGCACCCTGCCAAGCTGTCCAGGAGTGCAGCGGGTGTGTCGGGGGCAAACAGCTGGGCACTGCCGGCAGCAGGCAGCAGCAAATACAGACAAGCGCCCATCCCTGCTTGCTTTTCACGCTGGGCATGCATGACTTGCATCCTGCTGTTCTGTGCAATGAGCGCAGAAGGCCTTGCGCTTGAAATGGGCGCGAGCAGGCGAGATGTTCGCGCATCTCGTTTCAAAGGGTTGGACGTGAATGCTGGTGGCACCCACAGGGGAAATTGCTGTGCAAGTCTGTACTGGCGAGTGTCATGCGCCAGGAAAAACTCGGATAAAAATGGCCCCCAACCACGCCAAGGCATCCCAAGCAGTCTCCGAAGTGCAAGGTGATGGCGCTGCAGGTGGTTGGCATCAGTCAGGCACTGTTGCAGTGCCTGAGCGTCCATTTGGAGGGACGTTGAACAATTAAATGCTGGCAACAGCCTGCGCAATTGCAGCTGCAAACGATCGGCCGCACTTCTTGAGGCCTGAATGCTGTCTTGGTTGCAGTACGCCAGTGTGCTGGCCGCCAGGCGAATGCACATGCTTCGTGCTTGCTTTGAATGCACTGGAAGTGCCCCCAATCCGAGCAGTAGTGGGTTAACCCATCGATCAAGCGCAGTCGTGTCGTTTGACCCAGTGCAATCCGACAATGGAGTGGGCCACGCTGCATGCTGCATACGTCCAGCACTTGCAGGTTGGGAGGGAGTGTCAGACCAGACATGCTTGAGCAGCTGTGAAAAGGGTGCCGCAATGGATGGGGGGCATGCGATGGGCACAAATGCTTCCCACATTGGCTCTGGCATCGCAGCAGAGCCGGGGGAACAATTGGGAGGCGTGAGCTCCCACCCATGCCCCAAGACAGTATGCTGACAGGCAGCATCCACACCCCACTCAAACTGGGTCGGTGAATATCCCCCACAGGTATGTCCCATGCGTGTAAACACCTGTCGCAACCGCGGAGGCATCGAGCGCAGTCGACGGATGTGTGGTGCAACTGCTGCAGTGTCTGGCAAATCTGCACCATGCACCAGGTGCATGACGGCTTCGCCAAAGGCACCCGTTGGGAACAGTGCTTGGGGCATGCCCCGAGATGCGCGCACAAGGGGATCGCCCGGGACACTCGCACGTGCTACAAATCCGCCCAGGAAACTGCCGTCGGCGTCTGAGTGCAACTCCAAAGCACACCGGTCTAAATGCCCCCACTGTCTCCCTTGCCGCTCCAGCAGTGGCCTGGACACTGTATGCCTAAGTGACGTTCCATGCACCTGTGCAGCGTCTACTGACAAACTCACCCTGTCGAACGCCGAAGTCGACTCTGCCATGTTGCTGCCGCTCTCTGTGCTCCCAGCTGTGCGCGCAAACTTCAGTTGCTTGGTGCAAGCAGCTATCGCACTGGCAGCGTTGCTTGTGCCCCAACGAGCCCAAATGTGCTGCATACGGCGCTCACTGAACAAGACTTCCAAACCGCAGTTCAATCCATTCTGCATTGAGAGTGGAAGCAGGAAGCGCAGACCATCAGAAATATCTGCAGCTGGCACCGTTCCTGCCAAAGCACCACCGCGAACATGCACTGTTATGTACCCCTTGATAAAGTCACCTTGGTTCGGCCCCGCAGTGTTCGACACTCCAAGCACCCTAGCTGAGAACGCTTCAGCACTGGAACGAGATAAGCCATAAACGCTTGGCTCTGTTTGCAGCTGAGTAGGAAGCAGGTGCTGTGGAACATCACAGAGGCTGTGAGACTGTAAAATTCGGTTACTTTTCATGCAGTAGAACGTTGAGCCGCCACCCAACTCGAAGTCTGGTCCTGGAGGAAACAGCGCAAGCACACCAGACCGCTGCAAACGCATGCTCGCACGAGTGTGCATCGCGTGCATCCAATGTGGATCGTTGCTACTGGGTTTCATTAGCCAGCGCAGCACGTGTCGCAGAAACGTGCCAGATGCTGGAGTCACTGCTGGGCTGGGCAAGTGTTCCAGCAGTGGGCCTTTGCGCAAAGCCACAGCACAAGATGTGCCACTCACGCAATCCACTGCTGTCGTGATTGTATCCAAATGCACCAACTCCATCCCCTGTACTGACAGTGCGATTGCAACTCGCAGCGGGAGTGACAACTGTGTGTTGCACTGCTCCCCAACCCATTGAGCAACTGTCAGGCCAAACCACCAGCCATACCAGGGCCCATGTTGCCACACAGAATGCGTATAAGTGTTGCTGGTGTGATTGCGTGTACTGCACTGCTGTTTCACCCACTGTCGCCACTGTGGCAGCAACAGGAAGTCAAGAGCTTGGCTTTCAGCACGGTCCCGAAATGCACTGTCAGAATCTGACATCGCCCGTTCAGCGCAATTACTTCTGTGCATCAGGCCAGTCATCAAAATGCCATGCAATTTATGTGCTTGTTTTTGCCCAATGGGTTGTGACGAGTGGACTGTGCGGCAAGAAAGGTTTGCACTTGCCTGGACTGCATCGTCGATGAGGCTTCCCGCTTCACTGGGAACCCGTTCACTGCCCAAGGGACAACCAAACGCATTGCTTTGGGTAAGATAGCCGCATGATTGCCGCTGTTGCTCCCAGGGCTGCGAAATGGCTGCACGTGGCATGGGGCAAATCTGACACAGGCGTTGCAGACGGTTCGCTTCACGGCAGCAACGCGCAGCAGCCTCGCAGTCAGCAGGAGACAGCAGCAGCAGCTCTTCCCAGCGTGCTGTCAGTAATAAAGCTTGTGCCACTGCGGCAGGAAGTGGCTGTAGAGCCCTGGTCACAGCTGACCACGCCAGCGCATCCGGCACGGTTGGGTCCCCTGTCACCCCAGCGGGCTCAGGAACTGGAGCACCAGCACGGCAACTGCATATGGCCTCATCAGTGCTAGCCACGTTCCTGCTCTCTCCCAAGGTCGCTGGGCTGGGTTTGTCAGCGGCGTTTTGCGCTGAGAGGCCCCCCTTCGGCCAGGCGGGCAAGCGGGGAGCAAACCCCCTCGCAGCTAGTTGCCACACCCCCAGGAGGACAAAGCGCCCTTCATACAAAACATTCGCAAGGTATATCAGCATTCCCATTGTCGCGCCGCCCAGCAAGATGTTTCGAAGCGCTTGCCAGCGGGAGGGGAGCCACGCCTGCGGCCCAGCGGAATGCACGGCAGCCACACACAGCCAACGCACCGCAAAGCCCACGCCATACAAGAAGCCTAACACAGCACCCAGTACATATGTGGCGTACAGTGCTGCGAAGGCCAGGTACAGAAGCAGGAGACAGACCAGCTGCAGCACAGTGGCCGCATTGGGGCCCAGGCCAACAGTGCGAGCCAAGGCAAGCAGCCGAGGCCACAGTGTGCTCAAAGAAACCCTCACATGTCTGGACACATATGCGTTGCCGTAGTCCAGTGCCTTGTCCACGTAGCTGTAGAAATACCGTGCGTACCACGCACTGCGAATGACGGCCCTGGATACTGAGCCAGCATCAGATTCCTGAAGGGGCCACACGCCCCCGGCACGCAATGCCGCATGCACATGTGGGAGTGCAACTGAATTGCAGCTCGGCTTGCGCAGAGCTCCCCCGAGGAGGCTAGATTGGCGCCCTGCAGGGGGTCTCACTGGGTCAGCTGGTCGGGCAAATAGGCAGTTGGAGCCCGTTGCACCCGAGGCGACCAAACGCGCTTCTTCAAACAGACCAACAGCAACATGTGGAGCACCAATCATTGTGGCCAGATTCGCTTGGCCCACGTGTAGCAGCTGTTGTGTGAGCTGCCGGTAGCAAACTGCTGAAGTGGGGTGCGGGGCAGAGGCTTCTGCATGCTGCAGCTGCACAACCCAGTCCAAATCCACTGCCAAAGACAGTAAAAAACGGAAAACCTGTTGGTCATGATGACGAAGCTTGTTGTGGGTGTGCCTGTTTATGGACACTGCAATGATACACAATTGTATTTCTTTTCCCCAATCGTTCACGGTTGTGGACAGCAAACTTACCCAAAGCGTGGTACTGTTCCAAGGGTCGACTACTGGATGACAAGATCCAAATAAAAGCACAAATAGGTAGGTCTGAGATGGTTGCGAGCCCGTGCAGCAGGTTTGAGTCTGCCATCAGATGCAAACAGCTGACTAGCGGTCGCGAAATATCTTCAGCTCACTTGCCAAAGCCTCTGCTTCACTTCACGTATACGATTTGCACGAGCACGACAACAAGGGCTTAAGTTCGGTGCAGCTCAGTTGATGTAAGGATTGTTCTAGTGTGTGTAATGTATTTTCTAGCGACACCAACTCGACCGAGCTCGAGGCACGCAATCCCTTGACCCGACAAGAGGGGGGGATGCAGGAAATCAAAACTTGTGAGAGGTTTACCGCAGCACCAATCACGAAACAGTTGCAGAAAGTAACTGCTGCGGCAGTTCAGGTTTGGGCAGCAAGGCCAGGGGATTGTTGTGTGAAGCCCAACAAGGCTCGGTTCCTGGCTTGCTTGGTGTGCCCATCGTCGCGGCACTGTGACACCAGTTGTAAATCTTAGATATCACCAGCTCCGGACGGAATGATTTGTGGCCTGGAATTGGCCATCAGCCGGTGGATATTAGTGAGTTGAGCATCATTCTGCACAACCCTGCGAGCGTGGGGGCCTTTGAAGCCCTGCGTTTCCCAAACGCGAGGCCGCCTGCACAAGACTCGGCACCCATGACGCCTCAAGACGGGTAGCAGGGCTCGCTGTGTATGCATTTGCTGATGCTTACCACATGTTGTTCAAACACATCATGATCCGAATCACATGCCCATCTCCGCTTCCAGGCGGCGCAGCTCATCGTCCATTTCGTCGCCCCCGCCTGCTCCCCCACCGCCAGCAGCCACAGCTGCCGGAGCCTTGGCCTGCTGGACACCGCTGGGCACCGGCAGCTGCCCCATAGGCGCCATGGGCAGGGCTGTGGCCGCTGCATTGGCAGACGCGCTGCCGCTAGGCACAGAGGCGCCATGCGTTGAAGCTGGGGCGGGCGCCGCCACGGGTGCAGCAGCCACAGGGGCCACATTAGCCGCCGTTGCGTCCCTCTCCAGCTCCGCGTCAAGCTCAGCCAAGTCATCCTCAAGCTCAAACTGCGGGAGGCGGGGGTGAAGTGGGGTGAGTACGTGCACGTGCATTCGGTTCAAAGCAGCAAGTAGCATCTGCAGTGCTTACATCATCGATTTGTCCCGGCAGCGGCATGGACATGGCGTCTGACACCTCCTGGTTCGCCTCCATCGCCTCCTGCAGCTCATCCATGGTTTGGCCCACTGACTCTGAATCCAGTCCGCGGTGTGCCACGCGTAAGGCAGCCGTTCCTTGTGCCATAGCATCGACCATGTCACCTGCAGCGTGAATCCGTGCATGCTTATACACCGCTGCACAGGGCACGTTGCTCACCTTGTGTGTTGGCATTTTCCACCTGACCCTTGATGAGGATCATTTTGTCAAGCATGGCCAAAGTACCGGACAATTGCTTCTCCAGCTGAATTTTACGCTTCAGTAGTGCCTTGGCTGTGAATGAAAAGCGTGTAGGTGTAGGCATGGATGTTTCCCAGCAATTTCCTCGAACCTCCAGCTTTATTTCCAGCCTTCAGCTTCGCCTGCGCTTCGGCCTTGACAGTCACAATTTGCCTCTCAGTATGTTGAACTTTCTTGGTGAGAAGCTCTTCGCGCTTGGACATCTCTTGCAGCTTTTCGTGTGCCAGGGCAGCATTTCGCTTCCTTGTCTGCTCCCGCGCAGCAGGCTCTGCGGCCTTTTGAGCAGGAGTACGAGTACCGAAAATGTTGAACATGTTGATGAAATACTAATTTGGATACACAAAACCAAGACTGTTGAATGCTCATAGAAATTGCTGACGTGAAGGGGAATACTTCATTCGCCGGCAGATGCTCCCGCAGAAAGCCCCCCTCTACATGGTCACCAGGCCCTCATCATCGCTACCAGGCGTGAACCACAGCACCAATGCAGTGATATCGTCTTCACTTCCCCGGCTGCGGGCTGAGCGCACCAGTGTGCGGGCAGCTTCTTCAGCTGACGAGTGTGCCTGCAGCGCCTGGGCCACGATGATGGCAGCCTCACTGTTGTCCAGGGTGTCCCACACGCCGTCGCTGGCAACAATGAGAGCAGACAGCGACGGCAGCTGCCAGATACACGCCTCTTGCTGCGGCGCCTGCAGCTGATCGGGCTCTTCGGCTGGGGGCAAGGCAGCCACACAGGGGCCCCTCTGAATAGGCCCTCCCGTTTCAAAACCACGCATTGCACGCTGCAAGGGCGACAGAGAAACTTGTATTGCAGCAGGCACTGGCTTGGATATGGGCGCAGATGCAGCTGCAGCCTGCACAGGGCTGGCTGGTCGCTTGGTCTCAGCCACAGCTGGGGGGGGGGTCACCCCCTCTGGAGGGAGGGCACACGAAGCGGATGCAGCCGCAGCCTTTCCTTTATTCTTCCGCTGCCTCTGTCGCCGCCGGCGCGCCTTGTTGCTGCTACTGGTGGCTTCCGACGGCACTGGGCTGGACAGGGGGGAGTGAATGCTGGTGGGGGGGGGGTCTTCTGCAAGGATCGCTGGGGGGGCAATCACGGCATTTCCCCGCGCAGCCTCCTGGGCAACTGCCTGACTTGCGCCTGTTTTGGCTGTCACGGTGGTCCATTCCCCCCCAGCTTCCCCCGCCTGCACTCCGCCGTTAAGCTCCCTGTATGCCTGCGCAATGGCGGCAGCAGTGGCAGCATCCACTGCCTCCGCGGGTCCGGCGGCGGCGGCGGCGGCGGCGGCAGTGGCGCAAAGCGACGCCACGGCATCCTGCCCGTCTGCATGACCATGCTTGCGCGCTTTGTGCCGCCGGCGTCTGCGGCGCTGCCCGCTAGATTCCTCCACGGAAGCACCGGATGAAGGGGGGGGTGCTTTTCCATCTGCCTCCCCCTCGTTGTCACTCGAATCCCACTCCGTGCTGGCAGCCTGTGGGGCGCGCACTCGCTCTCCGGTGTGGTGCACACCTCCCTTGCCCTCGCTGGCCAGTGTAGAGTCAGCTGTGGCAGCCTGATCACCGCCGCCGCCACCGCCGCCGCCACCGCCGCTGCTCCCACTGCCGCTGCCGGCTGCTTGTCTGCCCTCGGCAGCATTTGTACCATTGGGTGTAGCCGCAGGCGTCAGCTGCATGTCATCCAGCGCAACCAAGCCGAATTCATCAGGCACCCCCAGCACCCCATAAGGCGTTTCGTCGCCAGCGGATGCCAGGCCCATCTGCAAAGGGCTGGCACCGGTGCTGCTGACACTGCCGGATCGCTGGCGCCCCCCCTTGCGTCCTCCTTTCTTCTTGGCTGCAGCTGCTGCTGCGCTGGGGGGCTTGCGGAGGTGCAGCACTTGTCGCCGCAAGTCCGTTTTGTCCGTTTTGCTCAGGCTTGCTTGCATTTCTTGCTGGGAGGGGGGGGGGGGCAGCTGCATGGAGGCGATGAAGGGGCGAGCACTGAGGCCGCCGCGGGTCGCCCGCTTCTCATCCCGGTCGCCAATGGTGCGACTGGGTTGCAGGACGCCGTTCAAGTAACCGTTTTTCACACGCCCCCCCTCTGCCACGATGCGCGCCTCCTCAGCGGGGTCATCAGCCCTGTGCTCTGCTGTGAGCTGTGTGAGAGTGCCGTCTGGCGCAACATGCACTGCACGACAATCGCCGACATTGCCCACTGCAATGTTACGTCCTTGCATGATGATTGTGGTGAGACATGCGCCAGCATCAGCGCTCATTTTGTCAGCTTCGGACATCCACCGTGCCTCGCTCTCAGACATCGCAAAGGAGACAGCTTGCAGCAGATCTTGCTGGGTTCCACTCTCCAATAACGGAGCAGACGCATCAATGACTACACGATGAAGATTATTTGCTAGCCATGCAGCGCATTGATGTCCACCATGCCCATCAGCAACCCTGCATACACAAATTTCAGCCCCATCCGTGGAGAACTTCTCGCACAATTTCCGCAAACATACATGTACAGACCAGTGCGACGTTTCAGGCGGCCATTGAGCTGGCCATCAATCAGTGGCCATATTGCTGTTCGATCTTCGTTTCCATGACGAGGAGATTTGAGCGTTGCACGCCCGCAGTGCACTTGCATCAGGAGTGTGTGTCAGGTTTCGAAGGTGAAGGTCTCTAAATATATCTTCCTGTCACAGCAATGCAGCACTAGAATTGTGGTTGAGGAAAATACTATCCGTTCTTTTGCAGTGTGTGTGTGCATTTTTGGAGTGGGTATTGCGCATGGAAACCGCTTCGCATTCGTACAATGCTGCTCCGGCCAATTTTGAAGCCCCCCGGCTAGGAAGTTCGCTGTGCTCGGATACGCTGACCGTGTTCAGCGCACAAGCTGTCATTTACAGTACAAGTGAACTTTGAACCGGCGTTTCACCCTGATTAGTGAGCGGTGAATGTTGCTGGCAAGCTATAAGAAACCATTGCTGGACTGAAGGCTTGAACAAGCATGGCAGATGAATCTGCGAGCACTGGTTGGGCACTGCAGCAATTACCTCGCGGCCTACACTTGGACATACCGCATAGCAAAGAAGTGATATTGGGCCGACTGCCAGAGCTAAATATCCGATCACTACAGGTCTCACGACGACATGCGCGAGTAAACTTGGGTCCAAGCAGTGCTCCGTCAATCACTGCCACGGGCAGCAATCCTCTGCTTGTTGAGAAAGGCCGAAAACGATCACTCTTGAAAAAGGGCGAAAGCATGAAGCTGAAGCATGGATATTTGATCTATCTGGTACCAGGAGATCCCAATATTTGCTTTTCTGTCGTGCAAAAGTCTGAGAAACAGCCTGACACGACCGTTGACAAAGAAGCCCAGCAGACAAAGAGCGCAGGTGCTGAAGGACCAACCCCTGCTCAAGGTGCCTCTCAAAACAAACACGCGATATGCAACAAATCCTTGCATTCCCCCAATGCAGTGGAAGCTGTCATCGATTTGTCCAGCCCAGCGTCAACACCGAGGAAGAAATTTACGCCGGTGAAGCAATTGCTCTCCCCGGGCGCTCCATCCTGCGTCATTTGCACAGACAAGCTTGACGATATACAAGGCGAGCTTGGGTGTGGTCACAAATTCTGCTTCGACTGCATTCAGCAGTGGGCTCGCATTGCCACTGTGTGTCCACTTTGCAAGGGTGCCTTCTGCAGCATTACACAGCTTGATGGGCAGCAGCGCAGCAGCGTGAAGGTCACTCCCAAACGCCAGCGCATCCACAATGACGATGACAGCCACTGGGGCGAGGAGGGCGAGGAGGAGGAGCTGTTGCCCTGCATGCTATGCGACGATGCGTCCAACGAGCACCTGCTGCTGCTGTGTGATGGCTGCGACGCCCCCTGCCACACGTACTGCGCTGGGCTGCGGGCCGTGCCCAGTGAAGACTGGTACTGTATTGTGTGCACAGTTGAGCGGGATGCTGAGCGCGCTGGCAGCACGGCTGCAGCTGCCCTTACCCGCCGCGTCTTGCCCGCCTACAGTGGTGACAGCTCTGACAGCTCTGCCAGCCCTGTCAGCTTGGACAGATTCGCACTGGGGGCATCAGCACCAAGAACATCGTCTGCATGGCGCAGCGCACGCAGCAGTGCCTCCGGGGCCGTGGGCCCGGAGGCTGCCTGGAGGGCACGCCAGATGATGCGCGCTGAAGACGACCTGGGACTGGCATCCAGCCAGCTGTATGTGGACGAGGATGGGAAGCCTTTCATTGTGGGTGACGATGATGTGGAGTTTGACAGCAGCCAAGACAGTGCTTTGGACCGCTGTGACCGAGACGGCCGCTCTGGCAGCGATGCTTCGTCGGTTGGCTCCGACGCTGCCGCCGCCCCCAGGCGGCAAGCCCGCAAAATGAAAAAGCGACGTCTCAAAAAGCGGAATCTGCGTGAGGATTACAACGCAGTGGGGCAACTTGCTGGGGGGCGTAGCGGTGCAGGTGCCGTGCAGCCAGCAGCGAGCAAGACGGCACCGCCTCGAGTGCTGAGTGGTGCCAGCCATAGGTTCGGGCTGGCGGCATCTGGAGCCTCCAGTGCCGCAACAGATCCAGCTGAAGTATCGTGCGCGTTCCCGGACAGCGCCAGCTCTGCTCTCCCCGCTAGGCCCTTCGGGAGAGCACTTGGCAACACAAACAAAACCCCCCGGAGGGGTTCAGGAAGTACAAAGCACAGGCCTACAAGCGCTCGTAGTGCGTATTTTTCATAATTCATGCAAATATTTGAGACAGTTGAGCGGTGGCGGGCATACTGCACGGGCGATTGCAGTCACCCACATGCGCAAGCAAAGTGTGGGTGCCGCAGACTGTGAAGGTGAAAACCCCATGTGCATTCAATGGTGCACCCCTTCCAATACCCCTGCTACTCCAGAATGTGACGATATTTAGTTCTTGGCGACCTTAGCGCGGCCGAGCTCGAACTTCTTGCAGCGCTTGAGGGCCTGCTGCACGCGGTAACCGCAAGAGCGGCACTCCATGCGGAGAACGATCTTCTTGGTGGTCTTGGCGTTCTTGTGGAACACGGGCTTGGTCTGTCCACCGAAGCCAGCCTGCTTCTCGTCGTATCGGCGCTTGCCCTGAGCGTACAGAGAGGCCTTGCCAGCCTTGTACTGGGTCACCTTGTGCTCAGTGTGCTTGCGGCACTTCTTGCCGGGGCAGAAGGTCTTGCGGGACTTGGGGACGGCCACCTGCGAATGATACACGTGTGATTATAGCATCAGCTTTGGCAAGAGGTCTCAAAGTACGCCTTGCAGCTACACAACAAAGTGAGCGACAATTTCCGCAAAGCTCGCAGGCACCGTTTGCCCTGCACCAATAGCCTCGCAGAGACACACAACGTAAAACATGAGGTGCCGTATGATGTCAAATGCCAGTCCAGCAAGCTTTTGCAGCCAGGGTCAACTGAACGCAGCCGCAATTCTGCTCGGGCCACGAGCAGCAAGCATCCTCGTCAGACCGGGACTCAGGACAATTGACTTCACCAGTCTACTCAAGCAATTCAGCAAAGACACACAGTTGTGTGGGATGCCAAATATGTCAACGGCCACTTGCATGTCCTGTCAACTTAGTGCTGCATGTACACACGACGAGGGCAAGCTGCTGCTAGCTCACGCAATTTCCGCAAACTTCTGTGTCACTGACATACTCACCATGGCTGATACTGTAAGAGGATTGTGAAGCACAAAGGTACACAAACAACCCAACTACTTTGAAGTGGTGAAGTCGGCAGGTAAAGTAATCCTGCAGCTACAGTTCGATTTTTGCCTTTCTCAAGTTATATTGCAGTACGCGAATGAATGAAAAGCGCTATTCTCAGCAAGGAGGTTTGAAAGGCCCCTCAGTCTCAGTATGATGCTTTGTCCCAGACCTGTTGGTGTGCGTGCCGCACACTGTTGAGGTCAAATCTTGCAAATTTAATTATTTCGTGCAGTACGTACACTTGGCGCTGCTTCTTCAGCAGACGCTATCGACGGTGGCAAGTTAGAGAAAGATCGCGCGCAAGCAATGGCTGACTACGACGAAGAAGAGGGCAGTGCCCCTTATCAGTGGCAAAGCCTTGACGTGCCAGCTGAAGCTGAAGAAAATCCAGTTGAAAAATTTGTGAAGGAGGCGGGCAAGTGAGTTAAGCGATACGGTGGGGACGCTTGCCGCATGCAAGTGCGGTTTTTGAGTGCCGTCGCCCTTCTCATGCGGCGTAGCCTCATACCGCTCAGCGTGTCACTATCATACACGCTGCAGAGCACAAGTAACTTACCCAAACAAAGACACCTTTGTTGGCACTTTCAATGACGACAAAGCCAAGCACGGGCACGGCGTGTACACCTGGAGCACTGAGCCCGGCAGCAACCCTTGGGGCCCAGAGGAGCCCGAGGAGGGCGAGGAGGCCCAGTGGCCAGCCGATCGCATTGTCAAGTACGAAGGTGACTATGTTGATGGGCAGAAACAGGGTGTGGGGAAAATCACACTGCCCAACGGCGACAAGTACCACGGCCAGTGGTCTGCCGGGAAGTTTCACGGCGACGGCACGTACTTCTACGCCAACGGCAACATCTACAGTGGTGCCTGGGTGGCAGGCAAGAAGCAAGGCGAGGGTGCCTTGGTCTTCGGCAAAGATCGCTCCCAGCTGGTGGGTGAGTGGTCTGACAACCAGCTGCACAAGGGGCAGTGGGTGTGGAAGGATAGCACCTCCTGGCACGGCAACTTCAAGAACAACAAGCCCCTCGGGCGTGGCGTGTTCTACTTCCCCAACGGCAACCAGCAAGTGGGCACGTACGTGGAGGAGGGCGACCCGGAGGACGAGGAGGTGGAGCTAAAGCTGGTGTGGCGAGCAGAGGCTACCATGAAGGCAACCGTGGCCGCATCCGAGCTCCTCAGGGCGACGCCTGCAAAAGCCGCTCACAAATAGTGTGCCCTCAATTAGTAGCGTGTGTGCTTAAGTAATTTCAAATGTGTTCCTGGGTGTGTCACGAGTGCGTCACGACAGCAATGCCCATCAATCCCAGAACGGACACAGCCAGCCGGCGGCGACGCATAGCCGCTCCACAAGGCGACCAGTCGTGCAGCTTCTGGTTCAACACGTGCTCTGGCAGCGATCGCACCGCTGCAATGATGTCGTGGAGGTCGCTTTCCTGGGCCCCCGTCGCCTCCAGCATGTGCTCGCGACAGGCCTGCAAGCAATTGGACTCCAGTTCTCGAGTTACTGATGTCTCCACGAAGAACAACTCTCCCATGATGTCGTCGATAAGCGGGACCGAGTCCGTTGCCTGGCGCCCCTTGATGCTGGCAGCACTGTCTCGGGCCAGCTGCAGCCAACCCGCCTGCAGCACACAGCTGTCCAAATGCACCGCCATAACGCGCGCGCACTGCGCAGCAAGGCGTCTCATTGTGAACGCATCTGCCATGGCGTAAAACTCCACAGCTGTTCCCAGCGATGTGCACTGCACTGCCGCTGCTGCACACAGCGCTCTCAAATCAGGCAGCAGCAACAGGTCTGCCAAGTGGGCACATTCAACCAGTGCCTCGGGCGTCAACATTGTTGGGGGTACTTCAGCCGCCAAGTGGCCTGCATTGAACTCGTGCAGTGGCACGCCCTCCTCGTCCACAGCCTGCACTCCGGCGCAACAGTACACAAATCGCAGCACTGCCCTGGCAACCGACAGACGCACACCACCCAAATCAACCTGCTCGTGACCAGATGCAAACCGTGGACCAAATTGCGCCTGCCAGTACGGTGACCGTGCCAGAAACATGCTCCGGTGCACTGTGGTAGCTATGGGGCCTCCGTCTGCAGCTAGGGGGGTGGTAGCAAGAAATTGCAGGGAATCCAGCGTCTCGTCCAGCCCGGCAGGGATATGTACCAGCTCACTGTTATCAACTGATGCTAACAGCCGTTGCATGTCCACTTCCAGAGTGCGTGCACGCGCGCGCTGCAGGACGGCAGCTGGCGTTCCGGGGTCCAGTGGGGCAGACATAACATGGCTCTGCGTGCGTCGGGGCTGTAGCGATGTCGCTGTACGCAGCTGCAAGATGTCCACGTTGCCTGCGCCGCTGGCCTTCGCCCCTGGGCGGCCGTGCAGCCCCTTAGCAGTTTGCCAGGCAGGCATGGCACTCAAGTGTCCAGCCTCCAGTCGAAACACATCACCGGCAGCTGCACCGCCGGTGGCACGTACCTGTGGCACAGTACTCATTCGATTGGACGCTTCTGTGCCTGCTGCTGTCGGGGGGGGGGCAGGGTTTGCAGGGGGGGGGGCTACCTCCCGCTTCAATTGTGCCGCGAAGTAGAACGCTGCCAAGGGCAACACGCTGCGCAATTCAGCTGCACCCCAGCCGGCACGTTGGCTTGTTGGTGCTTGCATTGCGTAGAATGTGCGAGGTGAAGTGGCTATGCGAGGAGGTACAGCCAAGACCGCCGCAGTGCTTTTGAATGAGCTACCCGCGGAGCCGAAGGGAAGCTGTGAGGGTAAGCGTGCCCGCTGCCTAGAATCAAGCAGCAGTCCTCTGCCTTCAGATGGCTGTGAACTGCGTTGTGTGTTGAGCACCTTGTCGCAGTCCACGTGCAGCACAGCCCCACCCGCTACTTCAGGTGTGTCAGGGGGGGGTGCCTCGCTGCCGCTGTCCGAGGTGGCCTGCAGAGCCAATGCTGCCTCCATGCGCAAGAGCTGCCAGTGCGATGCGAGTGCGCGCAGCTGCTGCAGTGCTGACTGTGAGATAGCCACGGTGTCGGTGTATGCCCAGCGGACGACGGCCCGCAGAATCACGGCAGCCTGGGCGCCCCCAGGCACCCCCACCTGCGACACATGGGCCCACTCCCCCGCAAAGCGCCCAGCGAAGAAATCGCTCCGAGCGGCCAGCACGGCTTTGTGCACGGCAACTTCAGTAGCGCTGCCTGGGTTGGGCTGCTGCCCGGGGACCCTGCGCGGCTGGCTCCGGGGAAGGCATGGGAGGTCGCATCTGTGCCCATGACTGGGCAGGGGAGCATCCTTGGGGAACACTAAAAACTTGAAATCTGCAGTGGTGGCGCCCTCTGAGGCCTGGTTGAGCATCTTGTTCAGCTGCGTGTGCAGGGGGGACACGACACGCGCTTCGGCTGTGCGAGCCTTGAGAAGCACTCGTCGAATTTCGTCGGTTAATGCAGCATATACTACTCGTTCGCCATCAAACGTGTATGGTTCAGCACGAGCTCCTTTGCCCAATAAGTACTTTACCACATGCATATGTCCACAGAGGCTGCAAAGGCAATGCCATGCTGTTGCAGAATTCGCTTGAATGCAGTGCTTGTACACACCTTGCGCAGTATAGGGCCGACTCGTCAAAATCGTTGATTTCGTTAACGTCAACACCCTCTGCATCCAGTGCATATGCACATCCCCGAATCGAACCAACAGCTGCTGCATGGTGTAAGTTCAGAAATCGTCTTTCAGGCTCAAACTGGCTAGAAGAGATGTCGTCAGCCACGTCATCGTCAAGCTGGCTGTCTGAGTTGACCAGAATCAGTTCCCCGCTTCCATTCATGCTAAATGGTCACAATCTGCCTTGAAGCTTACTTGTGTTGGTACAAGCATGCGTGGAAATGATTAGAGTGAGAGATGCTTGGCGCAGAAAGTCGATTGCGCTCTGTTTCACCCCCCCCTTTCTGTTGAAGATTTTCGGTGCCAAGGCTTGAACCTGGCAAACCCAACGCAAACGCAGCACTGTCGGCCCCTTGTGTTTCCATAATATGGGCGTGTTTGCATGTAGCATTTGGAGCACAGTAGTTTCCATCCCTCCAAATTCCGCATTCCCCAAGGAGTACCCACAAACGCCAGCCAAACCGCACCAGGCATGTCCACGAAGCGCCCAGCCAGCGAGATGGGTGGTATCAATGGCAATGGTCCACCGAGCAGTCAACGGTCCCGCACCGATGCTGCAGACAGTGGCAGTGCAGCTCAAGGTTTTGATGCTGCATCTGCCGTTGCTGCTGCGCAGGCACGTGCGGCGGCAATTGCTGCGAGTTTTACCACGAAATCAAGCACAGCAGCATCAACTTCGTCTGTTTCAGAGGCGCAGCAACGTGCAGCAGCCTTGGAGGTTCAGATCGCTGCCAAGCTCTCTGCTCTGTCTGCACCGTCCGTGCAACACAGCTTGTCCGCTGCCGCAAACGCGAAGAAGCGAGCAGAGCAAGTGCGTATGGACGAGAAGGGCAACCTCCTGGATGCTGCAGGAAATGTCCTCAGCATGTCTGCCCCCCCTCGAAGCTTTCAATTCAGCTCCGCGGCGGACTCAAGTGCGCCTGCCCCGCCTGCCCCGAAGCCTGCTGCCCCTGCTCCCAAGCAGCAGCCAGAGGAGCTGCCTGAGATGGTGGTGCGCCGGCGCCGTCGAGGTCGCCGAGGTCTGAACTTTGACGATGCCCCAGGCCGGTACATAGCGGCTGCAGCGGCCCAGCGTGAGGCTGACGCTGCCGCTGCTGCCGCCGCCGCTGCACGGGAGGCAGCAGGGCCGGGCTTCGGATTCGGCTCATCCATGCGCCCTGTGGTGCATGCTGATGTGCCTGCTGCGCCCTCCTCCGCCCCCCACTACGGCTCCGGCATCGCTTCGGCACTCCCTCTCCGCCCAGAGCTAGCAGCCGTCCCAGACATCGAGTGGTGGGACGCGGGGCTGCTGCCGGGCAAGCTGCGCAAAGAGCGCGCCGCTGCCGTCGCTGCTGCAGCTGCAGGCAAAGGCCCCCCCCCTCACCACTCCTTCGAGCAGCTGGCCACAGTGCACGCCAAGACACATGCGTACGTGGAGCACCCAGTGCCGGTGTCGGGGCAGGCGGACGGCGCCGCCCCCAGAGCCATGAAGCTCATGCTCACACAGCGGGAACGCAAGCGCCTCAGGCGGCAGCGCCGTTCTGAGCGCTTCCAAGATGAGCGGGACCTCATTGAAGCTGGGCTGGCCCCCAAACCGGAGCCCAAGGTGAAGGTCTCCAACATGATGCGAGTGCTTGGGGAGTCAGTGATGGACCCATCCGCCATTGAACGCAAAGTGCGTGCAGCTATGGCCTCCAGGGAGGCCAACCACAATGCCCGCAACGCCGCCCGTAAGCTGACTCCGGCCGAACGAAAAGCCAAGCACCAAGCCAAGATGACAGAGGACGTTGCCGGAACAGGGGGCGTGCACGCTGCGGTGTTCGTGGTGCGCGATTTGTCTGATCGCCGCCAGCGCTACAAGGTGGACATCAACGCTCGACAGCTGCATTTGCGGGGAGTGGTGCTGCTGTGTGCCCCGGAGGAGCTGAACATGGTCCTGGTTGAGGGGGGGCTACGGGCCATCGGCAAGTACAAAAAGCTCCTCATGCGACGCATGGACTGGAACAGGGTCATCACTGAGGAGGAGGAGGCGGCATCGGCAGCTGCCCGGGCCGCCGCTGCCGCCGAGCGAGCCGGCGACGATGCCGACGCCGCCCAGTGGGCTGAGGAGGAGGAGGAGGAGGGAGACAGTGACGAGGAGCTGGCAGGGCCCTCGGCTGCCAAGGCGGGACACAACCAGTGTGCATTTGTGTGGGAAGGCGTGGAGAGCCGCCCCCGATTCGCGCAGTTCCGCTTCGAAGAGTGCTACACAGCGGACGGTGCCCGGCGCTTGCTGGCCAGGTTCGGCTGCGCTGCATACTGGGACACGGCCAAAGCAGCGGCGCCCTGGCGACAGAGTGGCGCGCAGCTGGCACTGCCCCCTGCTGCACTTGCTGGTGAGACGGTGCCCTCCGCCGCTGGCACCACTGCTGCTGCCTCCATTTGAGCTCACGACATGGCGTCAGCAATCCAATCATCTGACTCAGCGCTGTCGGCAGCCTGGATGGGGCCCACATGCACTTGGGTAGAGCCTTGTGCAGACCGCAGGGCCCACACCGCTGCCATGCGCTGTGCCTGGGCTTGGGCCAGCTTGGTGCTGGAGGATTGATGCGAAGTGACCCCCTCCCGACTGTCTCTACCCCCCCCGTCACCCCCATCAGTGGCACCCCTGACAGTGCGCTGCGGCGAGAACCATTCTTGCGCAGACCCTCTGCTGCTGCCGGGGCTGGTTGGGGAAGTGGAGCTGGGAGGGGGGGCTGCCTTGTGTGGCGAAGCTGAAGTCCCCCCCCCCAGCTCCGCTTTGGGCTGGGGCAAAAGCGATGCTGACAAGTCCACGGAGCGCAGGCTGGATGTGCTTGGGGTGTTGGAGGAGAGGCTGAGTGACCCCCCCCCTCCTCCCCCTGGCTTCACCGCCTCGGCACTGCGGGCACGGTCTGCGAAGTATCGCGTGTGCAACGGGCTTCAAGGCAGCAGCGGGCGCAGCGTAGGGGGCTGTGACTCTCTCACCAATGAACTTCGCGATTCGCCTGCTTGCCACAATATGTGCACGCACAGCTTTGATGTGCGCTGATGTCTCCTCCCGTAGCAGCACTTGTGAACGCAGGGCACGCCGCAAGCCGGTCAGGCGCGCATGCCCACGCAGCAGTGCCTCCCGGTACAAGGTGCCCTCCAAGTGGCACGCGCGCAGCAGTGCCTGTTGGGCTGATGTGGCTGTGAGAAGAAGCTGCGAAGAAACAGTGCGCAGTGCGGTGCTGCAGGGCTCTCGTACTTGCTCTGTGCGGGGGGGGGGGCTCCTCTTACCTCTTGCAACAACGCAGTCTGGGCAGCAGAAGCCTTACTTCGCGCCCGAAGGGTGCGGGAGATCTCGTGCACTGTGATGAATGCCAGCCTTTGCACGTCTTCTGCTCGGGCACGCAGAGCAGCGCCTGCGGCTGTATCCAGTTTCACCATGTCAGCGTTGGCTCGCTCGGTGTACTCGCTCGGCTGACGCTCGTCAGACATAGCCCCTGGTGTCAAGCCTGGTGAGCGGCCACTCAGATAGATGGAGTGCTCGCTGAAGCTGACCGTGCGGGTAGGGGAATTTGACTCCGGTGGCCGCTGAGACGCTGGGGAGTTGGCCAGTTGTACACTGGGGGGGGTATCCTCCAACGGGGGGGGGCCTGCCGCCCAAATGTTCCCGTACGCCGAGCTTAGGGCATACGCAGAGGTGCTACCTGTTGGATGCTGGAGAATCTGAGTTTGGGCCACACCGGAAGCAGGGGCCCCAAATTGTGAGGCGGCACCCCCCCTGCCATGCACTGTGGAGGCCCCCACTGCAGCCACTGCGGCCTCTTGTGCCCTACTGCTGCCAGCTCCAGGAGGAGCACTGCTCAAGTCCAACATGAGCTGCTGCTTGCGGGCTTGAATGCGCAGTAGGCGGGCCTGGTGCGCCGCCAGCGGGCCCAGCTGCTCGTCTGCAGGGTCCGCACCCAGCAGCAGGCCGGCGCCAACACCAGCTGCAAGAGGCGCTCCTCGGCGGAGAAACACTTGCTCGTCTACACTGTGTATGTCAGCAAAAGTCTCTGTCGTGCTGTTGCCGTGTGAGTTTGTGCCTGGGGATGCTGAGTCTGAGCTGTCGCTGGAGCTTCCCGGCAAGGAAGGAGCGCCTCGCCTCGAGCCTTGCGCATGCCGGGTTCCCAGCAGGTCGCTCGCTGTAAAAGCTGAATGTGCCCCGCTGAGTATTTCTTGAACTTTGGTCGCAGCGCGCTGTCTTGCATCTGCGCTGGTATAGACATGGCTGCTGGTTCCCCACGAAACCTGGTCGCTGTGCGACTCTGCCCACCGAGCGATCCCCACTTGCCTTGGTGCGGCGTAGGGTTCACTCAATGATGCATGCCGGTTAGTCACTGCTGAAAACATGGCATTGTACCAGTTCTTTAAATTTGCCGCTTGACTGCGAAGCGTTGCTTGAGCTGGGGCTGGCCGGGCTTGAGGCCAGTGCCGAGTGAGCCACTTGCCCGAAGCTGCGTCGAAAGCCGCCTGCTGTCTGTCTGCATCGTTTGGCGGAGGAAGTGACGATGTAGATACGATGTGAAATTGGCGAGGAATAAGCGTTGGCTCCATTCCTCAGCAGAAGTGCAGCGAGCGTCACGAAAAAATATGGTAACTGCCCTGATCTGATGCTCATCTGCACATGGATGAAGGTGCTGACACTCGGTATAATCCGTACAATTACCCTTGGTGACAGTTTATGTATGCACAGCAGCCTGGGTTAATATGGTCACCTTCCAAAGGTACCTTTATGTGTTGCGGGGGCATGTCGTCAAAGCGAGAGAGCCGGCTGCTGGGGGGGGCTCGACACGCAGAGAATCCGCATCAAGTGCTCGGCAGGCAGAAGCATGGATATGCATGGATAGGTCCCCGAGCTCAGGCCCTGCGGCCTGGTGGTGTTTGTCAAGTGCAATCCATTGTCTTGTTTCTCTCATCAAAGGTCTTCTCTCTTCGTTCGTTTGTCGCGATGCTGCATGGGCACACGGCTGTGCGCAAGGGATGGGGACCGGAGCCCCGTCCCACGCGGCGGCGAAGTCCACTCCTTGGAGTCGTGGCTGGTTCCAGCACCCTGTGCTTCGGCGGTCGCTAAGCGTGTAAAATGCCTCACCACACAGTTTGCTGTTACCACCTGTCCTGTGATCGGGCGGTCGCTAAGCGTGTAAAATGCCTTGCCACACGAGGCCAGGCTGGTCTGATCCAGGGAATGGGTATCGCGTTCGCGTTGCAGACCACGTGCGTGGTGTCCTCCTCCTTTCCTTTTATGGCGGTCATCTTGGTCTTGTGTTGTTGGCTGTGGTCCACTTTGTCGCGTATCTGAGACTGCTGCGCAGCGGGTCTAAAGTTGGTGGACACGTGGGAGGGAAACCCAAAACTATGGATGAAAACCCTCCTCGGCAATTGCGGC
>Ga0307982_1000223_pt1 | contig 43377 bp, 26 predicted proteins | sample OrgLakmetagen989_FD_201847 | JGI IMG/M metagenome (GOLD analysis project Ga0307982, IMG submission 201847) | Saline water microbial communities from Organic Lake, Antarctica - #989 | ecosystem: Environmental > Aquatic > Non-marine Saline and Alkaline > Saline | place: Antarctica: Organic Lake... | reverse complement strand
CTGCGCGACGAAGAGCTGGGTGCAGTGCGCATCGGTTACAGCAATGGCTCCACGCAGTACGTGGTGCTGCGGGCGCAACGCCTCCGGCCCCTGGTGGTGGTGCAGCCCCCTGTGGTGGACTTCGGAACAGTGCATGTGGAGAACCAAGTGCACCACCAGCTGGCCATGAGCAACCCCACTGTGGTGACTGCCCAGTGGAGCATCACGCACATCCCGTGGCCCCCCTCGCTCCCCAAGGTCAGTGTGGACGTGGGCTCGCTGGGCCTGGCAGGGCTGGTGACTGACTCTCAGCAGGACCAAGCCGCCCACGCAGTGGGTGCATACGCTGGTGTGGAGCCTGTGGACGATCCATCTGTGTTTGGGTTTGATGCGGAGCAGGGGTCGCTTGCGGGGCCCACCGCTGCTGCATCGCTTGCCCAGGTGGCGCACGTGCGGCCAGAGGAGCCGGGCACCGGGGGCGGGCTGCCGGCGTACCTGCAAGCGGGCTTTGTGCCGGAGGGCCCCCACGTGTACCGCAGCCGCTTCCGTGTGGTGGTGAAGCGTGGGGACAGCTTCGACTTTGTGCTGTGGGGCAGGGGAAGCTTGCAGGAGGGCGACGCTGCTGCAGCGCGCCCACTGCAGTAGAGCTGAATGAAATATCATGAATGGCTGGTGGGTGTAGAAGTACGAGACGTTGACCTAAGGTGCCCAACTCTGCCCTGGCAAAAGCGCACTCTTTGCCCGCATGGCTCCCCTATCTACCGATGGTGTGTCAGTGGGGCCTGCGTTTCCGCTGAGCGATGTCGTAGGTGATCCGAGATCTAGACAGCTCCAAAACAAATCACAATGAAACTCAACTTGATTCATTTTGATGAATGCAGCTGGTAAGTAACTTGCATAAGCAGGCCTCGTGCTAAGAGACATACCTACAGGTACCTACGTTGTGAAACGCTTTGAAAACCCTTCAAGTTTTGTCTTGCTCCGGTCAACAGCTTGCACAGACACACAAATCCCATCACAAGCTTCCCTACATGCATGCAATCTGTGGTACATGTTTGCTCATCACTGCAACTTTTGCAGGCGTCTCAAAGACATCAAGTCCAGAACGAAACGCTAAGGTATTGAAACTCTGCGAGAAACATGGCTGAACAGCCTCTGCCAGTAAGTTTGTCCCATGATTGTACAAAGTGGAGTATCAAAAGCGTCGGGAAATTTGTCATGGTTTTGCTGCATGATCGATCGTTATGAATGCCTGTACCCACGCCTCGCCTGGGTAGTTTGAAGTTTCCCCAAAACCAAGGGGATTTCCACTGCAGCCGTATAAGAAGCACCAGGCCAGTGAGAGCAACAACAATTTCGTTATTTGCAGATTTCTGACCAAGTGGTCATTTTGCCGCGTCCTGAGAAATGGATTCATGAGCAACAAAAAAGTGCTGGGGCCGGAGCTGCAACACTTGGACTCATTGGTTTGACCCAAAAATTGGCTTTCGGGACATTATTCACTAATTTCGCTCGTTCGGTTGCTTTTGGTTGATCCTTGTTCTCGGCATTTGCAAAGTTTTTTCATACTCAACAATTGCGGGGCCTAAACCTAAAAATCGAGGAGGACCGTCTTCTTGACAAGACCTCACGCAAACTTCTGACCTCAAAATTGAGTGATGACGTACTCGAGACTGCTTTACCGACTTTCTGGTCGAAATACTTAACCACTGCAGTAGTCATTTTCGGTATTCTTGTGGTTTGCGAACACACAACAAAGCCTCCGAATTGCTGATGCGATTACGAAACTGAACATTCCCTTGCCATCAGTGGGCAGTAGTCATTTTCGGTATTCTTGTGGTTTGCGAACACACAACAAAGCCTCCGAATTGCTGATGCGATTACGAAACTGAACATTCCCTTGCCATCAGTGGGCACCAGCTCCGTTCAAATCGTACAAACTGTACTGAAGCATGTCAATTTGTACCAATGGAGGCAGTTCCAGGATAAGGGAAAAACTGACATGAAGGCTTTTTGGCTCGCAGCTTTCTTTGCTCTTGTTATGATAATTTTGTCTATTTTGGAAACGTTTAGTAGTACTAAGCTTTCGACGGGCTTGAAGCTGGCAATAGCAGCACTGCAAGCATTGATACTGGTATCGGACACGATCTGAAGCCATCAAATGCAGATTGCTCTGCTTCCTGAGCAAAGTGTTGATCATGAGTCGTCATCCACTTCGGAGAATTCGACGCCAAACCCACCTGGGCACTTCCAGAGGTTGCAGCTGCCCGAGTGCCCAGTAGGTCGGGCGCCGCTCTGACAAGCATGGGAAATTCTGCACTTGAGAACGAAACATCAAAGGAGGGGACTGGCATCACCGGAAAACTGCCAAAGGTCACTGGCGGAGCAGCAGCGGCAGCCATGGCCAGTGAGACGGAGAATGCAACACAGCGTTCTGTGCTGCCTGAGGAGAATGATGGAAAAACCGAAGCCCAAACTGATTCAGTTCCAACAACAGGAACTGAAAGTCTCCCTGCAGATGAGCAAGCTGGAACTGTAGCAAGCCCAAAATTGCAGTAAGCGCACCGCTCGTATCGAGTGCCCAGGGGACCTCACATATGAAACTTTTCAGTGCCGGTGCTGGAGAGCTCAATTGAAGCCAAGGGATAGAGCAAGAAAATACATTACACACACAAATCAATAATCACAAAACACCAGGGACACTTGTAACGCACTTGGGCACAGGTTTGTCTACCTGGTACCTATTTGGTTACTAGGTAAGTAGGAAAGTAGGCACCTGGGCAGGTCGATGCACCGCAACAGCGGTCGTCGGATGCGAGATGAGAGCGCGAATTTGATTCACTTCGTGGAATATTCAAGCGCCTATTGAGTGGCATGAGTGCGATGCACTCTATCACCTGGGCAGGCAAAAAATGTGCACGCCAGTCACAGCACTTTCCGTTTCACCCTGCCGCATACAGCCACCTCATCATGACCATACTGCTTTGCACAATCATCGACGCCCCATTTGCTGGTTGATTGCGGCTTCATGGAAAAGTGAGACCAGCAAGATGGCGCCCTTCCCGGCATCGTGTAGGCCTTGCACTCTCCAACAGCTGTATGCAAAGCCCGGATGCAGAGTCCAGGCACTGGCTGCAATCGCAGCGCAGATGGATTCTTGAGAGCACCGAAAATTATTGTATAAGAGAATCAGTTCTGCGGGCAGCCTCCAGAAGGTTCAGCAGCTACGCACTGCAGCCTGAAAGCACCAGCTAAGTCTAAGCACACGATTTAAAAGATCCTGGACACTCCTTGCAGTTCGCAAGATACAGCACAGCAACTTGTGCATGGCTGGCCACAGCACCAGTCGCGCAACACATGTGATAATACTACTCAGGTATGCTCGAATGAGTACTGCTCAAATCCACACACGGATGAGAAGATATGCGCACGCACGACGCAGGTCACCCCCCTGCCAAGGCCCGTCCACTCCAGCCAACGTACTGCGTAGCCAGTGCAGACACCGCTCCATCAGCTAAAGCGCGCAGCTGCTCATCATGCTTCATGTCTGGGGGGCCTTGCGGCCACCCGCCCAGCAGCTGCGAGGGGGACACATGCAAATGCTGCAGGCTGTGAGACTGCTGCGGCCGCTCACTGGCATGGTGCACACCGCCTGCCTGCGTGTGCAGTGCTAGCAGCAGTGGGATACGGGAGGCGCCGCCACGCATCTGGGCACTGGCTCGCTGCTTTCTATCGCCTGGCCGCGAAATGCAAGGGTACGCTGTGTGAGCCGACCACGGCTGCGGGCACTTGCCTGGCCCATGGTGTGGAGCAGACAGCACACTGAAAGCATGGAACACGGAAGACCATATTTGGTGTCCCCGTTGCCGCTCAAAATCCTCCAGTGCCCAGGTCAGGCTGCTGTCAGGCGCCGAGGCCGCGGCACAGGCGCTGCCCCCAGCACTAGCTTTGCCCTGCATGCCACGGAGGCGTCGCTGAGCCCGCAACACCAGCGCCTTCAATCGTGGAATGTGCACGCCGGTCACCTTGCCTTGTCGGTCTCCATGCAGCTGCTCTATTGAGACGGCGCCCTGCCGCTCAAGCCAGCGACGAAAGCCGTCCCACAGGTGTGGATGGGGACTGAAGCCCCACGTAGACACAATTGGTGACATGATAGTGCCAACACTCACGTTGAGGTGCACGGCCTTCAGGTGTGGTTCGCGGCCGTACCGCTGGCACCAAGCCGGTCCCAGCTTCTGCCCAGAGTGTGCATTGTACCCCAGCGTATGGAGGCTGACGCCTGCAAGCGTGGAGTTCATGTGCGACAGGGGCACTTGCTGCTGGCGTGCACCCCCCCACATGGCTTTCAGGCCACACAGCGCCATCGGGGAGAGCAGCACGTCGTCCTCCACAATGAGCAGTGCGGTGCCGGGGACTGCAGGGGGCGGCACAGAGGTCCACTGGCGGAGGATACCATGTGGACGGTCTTGTGCAGGGTCGGTTTTGCCGCCCAGAGCAGGTTGACGGGCGTGAGCTTGGGCTGTGTGCATCAAGAATCCTCCCCAACGCCAACCCAGCTTGTGCGTCTGAATCACGCGAAGCACGCCAGCAGAGCCACCCGTAACTGCGGGAGCGTCCACATGCACATCAATATGCACATACTCAAAAGCAGCAATGCCAAATGCAGCACAATGCTGCTGGGCTGCAGACCTCAGTGAGGTCAGTGTTTCGTTCAGCCGGTCACCGCGACTCTGGGTGAGCACGTGAATGGATAATCGTCTCAATGGAAACATACTTGGCAGTGTGGAGTGCAATGCACGCTGGCTAAATAAATCCCGTATATTACCACTGCTCCCTGCACTGCTTGCAGCAGCAGCGGCGGCGAGAAACACGAGCAACGTGGCTTGCTTCATCTCTGCTCGCACCGAGGCGAGCGCGAGACAAAAAGTCGCCAGCGAGCGAAATCCTGGCACTCAAGGGACGAGATCAAGATCTGGGATCCAATTCATACATACTGACTTGGTTCACTACTGCAGTGACTGTATTTAATCGCAGGCTGCCACGGGATGATTGTGCTCCCCATAGTACGGCTGCAGGGCTGCGGGGATGGGGGGGCTCGGTCTACCCACTGGGGGGCTGCACTCCTGCATGTATTTGCTTTGGATTGCAAAAGCAGATCACTACTGCCAGCTGCAGTCAGGGGCAGCCTGATCACCATGAGCCCCTTGGCGTCACTGCGCTTCACGGCCAGCTGCAGTCAGGGGCAGCTTGATCACCATGAGCCCCTTGACGTCACTGCGCTTGACGGTGAGACCACCAGGGTGCACTGGGCACTGCTGCGGAGCACATGCCACGCCGGCCGCGGACGCCAATGCGATGTACGGCAGTGCTATGAATGCCTCCACGCCAGGTGCACGCAGCATGACTTGCTGCGCGTCGCAGCCGACCTCCAGGTTCCCATCATGCAGCTGCGGAGGCAGATTGTGCAAGTCCAGCAGCACCTTGATGCACGCGACACTGTGCCCACTGGCTGTACTGGTAGACACACGGCACCAGCTTGGTAGTACCTGCGCATCCACAGCCCCAGCCCCCGGCCCCGGCCCCGGCCCCGGCCCCGGCTGGGCTTCGGCGCCATCCAGCACTTGGATGGCAGGGCACTGCCTTGGCGCGGTGGCAGAAGCAGCGCCAGAGGTGCCCATCACAGGAGACAATGAAATTGCTGGTGGTTCATCTGTGCTTGCGGAGCCCCCCTTGACAGCTTTAAGCACGTCCCCCGTAGTCAGGGTGCTGCTCCCTAGCTCGTCCACGGCAGGCTTTGGCTTGCTCCAGAGGCATAGAGGGGGCCTATATCCCCCCTTGACATCCTTCTCGGCCTGCGTCCTCGCCTTGGCGTCCAGCCAGAACGGCCAGGGGGTGATGAGGGGAGGGGCATCAGGAGAGGGGGCAGGGGCGTGGGCCCACCCTCGATACGTTGCAGCCACATACTTGCCTGGGCGCTCCAGCCTCACTGCGCAAGCGTCTTCCACAGTGCCCAGCACGAAGTCCAGCATGGCTTCATGGAGCTGCTTGCTGGCGGCACGTCGCTGTGCGACCCAAGGGTGAAAGACAATGTCAACCACGACAGCATCTGAGGCTGAAGCACTCCCAGGAGCTGTAGAGCCTGCCTTGCATACCCCCCTTGCGTCTCCAACAGCTGTATGCAGTGTGAGGAAGAGCTCGTGATGAGCGATTTCTGCGTCGGAGGGGGGTGCAAGGGGGGTGTCAGAGGGCCGCGGGGGGCGGTATGGCGAGTTTGGCGGATGGCCAAGCACAGAGCGCCCATCGGGTAATGTTGGTGGCGCGACCCTGTCGCAGGAGCACACGTTGATGAGAAGCTTGGCGCCTGCTGGTGCTTGGCGCAGGGGTGAAGTGTCTGGTGCATTCGGCAAGGGAGGCAGGGGGGCACCAGTGGCCAGCTGTACAGAGGTGCGAATGACACAGTCAGGAACAGGGTGGATATACCCCCTTTCGGTCTCTGCAGCCTGTTCTTGCTGCTTGATGTACTCCCAGTATGCCTGCAGCAGAGGATGGTCAAACGCTAGCCTGGCAACACACTGCGAGCTGCCACACCTTTGGATCTTTCTTCGACAAGCTGTCAAGCATCTCCCAAATACCCTGTGCCTCTTGTGCAAGCTCGGGGGGTAATTCTGCTGCTGCACCAGCTGGCAGCGCTGATTTTTGCGCTGCCTTTGCTGCCTGAGCAATATCCGCGTCTGTGAAGCGAAGGAGTGAGGCCAGGCAGCGAAACGCAGTGTCCCTTTACCACACACCAAAGGAGGCCATATTGGGTCTTATGCTAGCTTGCTGAAATCGGGCACGTTCACTCGAATAGCCCGTGCAGCCTGAAGAAGGCAAGTGGTAACGGACGACTATGCTCTGGTGGCAAGTTCGGCAAGAATACCGCAGCTGAAAATGTGAGGTGGTGGCACAGATGGCAAACAAGGACCCGAATGCAGCTTTGATCACGACACACATTCCAGCGACACAATGCTTGGGTCAATGGCCCTCGTGGCTCAGCCATGCACCTGCTGTTTTAGGGGGGCAAATCCACAGAGTCCGAGTCATGAATCCTTTGTTGTTTGTCGAGGGTCGTAGCAATCCCTGCTTCCGTTGAAATCCGGTGCACATGTGTTTTTGTAGTTCGCACGCCCCCACTACAGTTGAGTATGCTTTCTGCGTCCATCCGTGCGCCCAGCGTGGCGGGTGTCACACCTCGAATGCTGGTTCGTCACTTGGCTCGCAGTCTTGGGACAAGCCCGACTGGGGTGGTGATGATGAACATGGGCGGCCCTTCGTCCCTTAGGGGAGAGCGGGATGGGGTCAAGCCTTTCTTGGACAATTTGTTTAAGGACACTGAGATCATTCAGCTCGGCAAGATGCAGAAGCCCCTCGTGAGTGCTGCCTTTTTCCGCAATTCTGCCCATCCGTCAGACACAGTTTACTTGTGTGCAGGGCAAGTTCATTTCGTACCGCCGTACCCCGAAGATTATTGAGCAGTATGATCAGATTGGGGGGAAGTCCCCCATCGGCGACTGGACTCGCGCACAGGGCAAGGCAATCGAAGCGAAGCTGGACAAGCTATCACCTGACGTCAGTGATGCCCTTGTATGAGCACATGTTACACATCGAACGACAAACTGCGCGTCAGAGAGTCTGCCCATTGCACACTATATTCATCTTCCCATTTTGCGCGCAGAGTGCCCCCCACAAGACCTACACTGCGTTTCGCTACGCCCCGCCCTACGCCGAGGATGCCCTGCGGCAGATGGCGGCTGACGGCGTGAAGCGGGCAGTGGCGTTCTCACAGTACCCGCATTACTCCTGCACCACAGCAGGCAGCTCCTTTAACAACCTCTGGCGTGAGCTGTATCGACTCGGCATGGAGACGGACTTCGAGTGGAGCGTGCTGGACCGCTGGCCCACCCACCCCACCTTCATCAAAGCCCTCACTCAGCGGGTGCAACAGGGCCTGGCCACTGTCCCAGAGCCTGTCCGTGCACAGACCATCGTCGTCTTCACAGCGCACTCTGTGCCCATGAAGGTCGTGAATAAGGGGGACCAATATGTCTCGGAAGTGGCCGCCACAGCCCACGCCGTCATGGCAGAGCTGCATGCTCAACAGGGCCCTGCTGCACCGCAGCAGCGCAATACACACGTGCTGGCCTGGCAGAGCAAGGTGGGCTTCCTGCCTTGGATGGGCCCCTCCACCAGCGACGTCCTGAAGAACTTGGCGCGACAGGGGCACAAGCACGTCCTCATGGTGCCCATCGCCTTCACCTCTGACCATATCGAGACCCTGTTTGAAATCGACATCGAGTACGCCGAGGAGGCCCATGAGGCTGGCATCGTGACCTTTGCTCGGGCACCCAGTCTGAACGACAGCGAGCTGCTTACCACGGCGCAGGCGGAGCTGGTGGCGGAGCACCTGGCGTCAGGCAGCGTGTGCACGCCGCAGTACCGGCTGAACTGCGCAGGCTGCGTGAACCCCGCCTGCCGCACGGTGCTGAACCCGGTGGGGGGGGAGCCGTACTCCAAGCTGCGAGACAGCTACGGGCAGGAGGGGGGGGTGCGCTCCTGGCCTCAAGCGGACGACATTGAGAGCTTCAGGCAGTCTCCAGAACGCACTGCGTAGTGGCCGTGGTTTGCTGAATGAGGCACAGTGGGCCCAGTCAGCTTCTCAGCACTGTCGCTGTCGTGTCACGCAACAAGATTGCGGCAGAAGGGAGCACTGGACACCTGGTGCACTGCATGGCTATTGCAGCTGCACTGGATATCCGCCTGCGCTTTTACATCGGCGTGCTTGACTGAACAGGTGGGGGGTCTCTCCGCGTGCAAGGGGGCTTGTTCAAGCCAGCTGTCGAGCTACTGCGCTCACCGTCCTGGCAAATGTCTAATTTGATTTGAGTGCTCTAATGAGTCCATATCTCACTTCTCATGTCTCACTTTCTAACCGAACATCATTGCAGCAGTACGAGCTGGCAAGTGATTGTCAGCCTTCGGTCTTGCCATATTTGAGTACCTTGCTCACTGCACGTTTTGCCAGCAAGAACTGGTGTCTGCACCCCACCCTCTTCAATATGAGTGTACGTGTACTGCCAGCTTTCGCATTTGTGCCGCGTCACTAAGCATCGCTTTCGATGTGGACCAGCTTCCGTTGGACCACTGCCTGATTCAAGCACTAATTATTTTTATTCCAGAGCCAGCAAGCTAATAGCAAAAAGCACGACATTTACTTATCCAAGCTAGGGCTTAAGTCTGGTACCAAGCGGGGTCGTAAGCCCAGTTTTCAAGATGTAGTACGTAACATTTGAGGCGAGCAATTGCGTGTACCGTTGGAAATTTGAGGGTTTGTGCCGCAGAACTCACATGAAAGTGCGGGCACTTCAAACAGCAAGGGCCTCTCGGAAGTATCAGCAAATACATCTAACAGTTCAGGGTCTGCTTCAAGCGCCAGCGTACCGAAGAAGCCTCGGCGACTTCCTGCTGCCCCAAAGGCTCCTGCGGCAGCTTCAGAGGCCAGGTGCCAAGGGCAGCAGCAGCAGAAGGTACCCAGGAGTGCCGCGCCCCACACATTCCCCGTGTATGCCGACACCACAGCTGCCCCAGCGCCTCGTGCTCCTCGAATCCGGGGGCTGCAGGCGGACGCCAAGGCAGCCATCAACGCACAATGGAGAGGCAGCCCGGCGAGCCCCCAGGCTAGTGCAGCCACCAGTACAGAGGAAGGATCGACAGACACATCACCACAAGCCCCAGCCATTGCAGCAGCGCCGCCCACAGCCCCCCCCAGCCGTGCTGCACCGGAACACGGTCCAGTCCTGCAGGCTGCACTGGAGCACGGTCCGTCCCTGCAGGCGCTGCATGCAGATGTTCTGTCTCTGCGGGCGTTTCTGAGCGACGCGGTAGAGGAGCGTGTTGTGCTCATGCAGCAGCTTGTGGCGACACACCGCCTGGTGCAGGGGGGTGCTGCAGCCCCCCGCAACCGCCAGCCAGCGGTGTCTCCGCACACCCAAACCGTCCCACAGGACCAACTGCACCCCCTGGATGCAGTGGTTCAGGCAGAACAAGCACGCACAGCAGCAGAGCAATTGGCAGAGGCGCTACGCAGCGACAATGACGCCCTCCGGCAGTCCCTCGTGGAAATGGCTGACGCATATGACAAGGTGAGGGAAACCTGGCTGCTTGCAGTGCACCGTGTTCGCATGTCTTTTCTTGTTCGCAGTTGGAAGCAGAGGCAGATGCTGCCGCGTCACAGCAGGCCCCCCTGCCTCCGGTGCGGCTCCTGGCAGATGCTGCTGCTCAAACCGTTAAGGTTGGCCCCCCCTCCCCGCCTGCCATGGGGGGGCTCTCTACTCCCTCTCAACCCCTGCTGCTCCCCATGCAAAGCGTTTCCTGCGGACGCGGGGTGGAAGCCGCGGCGGACAGCGAAGCTTCAAGTGCCGAGCTGGGCGGTGCAGCCCCGACGCCTGGGGCGGCACGGCTACGCCCGCATGAGGCGACAGAGAGCAGTGCTAGCGCCATACAGGGCCGGCTGTCGGCTGCACAGGAGCAGCTGGTGGATCTGCGGGCAGCCAACAGCATCCTTCTGCAGCAAGTGCGGGACGCAAAACGCAGCGCAGCAGCCCAACGGGAGGAACAAGAGGAGTTGTTCGCAGTGCAACTGCGAACAAAGGAAGAAGAAGCAGCAGCATACCAAGCGACCATGGATGTCCAGCTACTGAGTCTGCAGCAGCAGATGCAGTTGGGCATGACGGCCAGTGTCGCCAAGGTGAACCAGCTCAAGCAGGAACTGCAGACAGCGCAGGCGGAGCTGGCACAGGTCCAGCAGCAGCGGAAAGAAGGAGAGCATGATGTATAGAAATGCGCATCCAGTCACTAGTTGTCACACTTTGCACAGCACAGCGCATCGAGGTTGCGCTCACTCCCAGCTGCCGCGTTTGCGGCTGGGGGGTCACCTCTTGCCGGCTATGGGGGGTCACCTGCATGCACTAGGGCACATGCCAGGACAGGAGCAAGCAGCCGTTAATACACTTCATTGCAGTGGGATGTTTCAAACTACATTGCTATCGTGTGCTCTTGCGAGGCTTAGTGTTGAGGATCATGCAGGCACAGAGGTGCAGCCCTTGAGCTGAGGATATGTGTAGAGCCTGCTCACCGCCTGCCCTCCGTGGCAGGTGCCGCCGTTACCGCCGCAGCTGTAAGCCAGAGTGCAGGTGGGCATCCAGTTGGGCCCTGCTGCTTTCGGCCTGTGCTCGTCGGCGGCTGCCGGGGGTGGAGTCGTCGTCGCTGCCCCCCCCCCACACGTCAGCAGCCCCCCCCCAAGGGCTATCGTCCCCAGCGCCGGCACTGCCAGGAACGCTTTCTGCACTGGCCTGCTGCACCACCTTTGCAGCGCCGTGGGCGTGTGTATTGGGTGCAGGCTGCGGCAGTGCCCTAAACAGCTTCAGGGCCACAGCCCGTTTCAGCCCCAGGTGTGCCTGCAGGCGTTGCACCAGACGAGGGGCCACACGAGCCAGGTCCCGCGCAGCAGCAGCGATGCGTGCTTGTACAGCGGGGCTGTACTGCGCCAAGTCATCTTCCCGTGCGGCCCGCCTGCGTACGCGCTGCCCCGTGGAGCCCTTGCCCCTGCTGCTGCCACGCTGCCCGGGGGAGCCCGCGGCGATTTGACGCAGCATGAACGGGGAAACAGAGCTGTGCACAGATGGAACATTCCCCAGACCACCCGTGAAACTGCGCTGTGTGGTGCTGGAGGTTATAGCAGCGTCTTCAGCCAGCTGGCCTGGCACTGCCCAATACACATAGGCTGTTCCAAGGTCTGCAGTCACGAACACTTGTGTGATGTCCAGAGTGACTCCAGATGGACCCATAATCCCAGAGAAGCCGCTGCACACACTGGGGTCGTTCAGCAGTGCGCTCACTGCGTCGTGGATGGCTTGCGATATCCTTCGCTGTCGCCGCGACATAGGGCGCCCGCCCACGGCACTGCGGTGGGTCTCGCCTTTGGGGGGGGTCAGCTGGCGCCCCCACGACAGCGACCCTGTCCCAGGTAAGGATGGAGCTCCCGGTATCCCCCCTGCACCCACTTCAGCTGCTGGGTCGCCATAGCCGAACTGAAGGTATCGCGGAGCCACGCCGTCCCTGGCTGGCGTCCGAGGAGCCGGGGTGATGCGTGCATCCAGTACGCGCTGGTTCACCGCCTTCATGGCCTTGCGGGCTTTGTGAGGGCGCTTCACGGCACCCCGCGCCGCTACGAATTCGCTCCAGGAGGAGAACTCCTCCGGCAGGTACTTATTCAGAAAGCGCTGGCGTTCCACAGCTGCTTCCAGCGCTGACGTCTGCTCCGCTGTGAGTTCGATCCCGGGCGGAAGCGGGACCGGCGCCTGCTGCAGGTCGCGCCGCGACGCGCCCTCCCCCGTCAAGGCATCCTGCACCTCGAAGTCGTCATCGCTGTCCTCAGCTGCATCCAGGTCACTGTCCTCAGCATCCCAAGCTGCAAGCGCGTGGGCATTGTCCCGTGTTCCGTCTGGAACAGTGGCCATGAGGGCCTCATTGCGGGCCACAGCGATTGGCCCACCCAGCTGCTGGATCTCTGATGCGTTGGCATCCAGCAGGCTGGTGGCGCCTGACTCAAGGAACTGCACTTCCGGCACCAGCACCTCGGCCTTGGAAGCTTTGAGGGCGTTGCTGTAGGCTGCATCTGCCCCCTTGGAGCCGTTGGCCCCTGGGGATATCAGCGCTGCACTCTGGGCGTTGCCAGGCACGAGGGGGGAGGGACGCCCCCCCTGTACTGGGGAAGGGGGGGGTGCTGAGCGTGCGGAGGGGGGCTGCTGTGGGCGAGTCTTGAGAGATGATTCGGTGCGTGCTTTTGCCACTGCATCGTTGTCAGCGCTGCCAGCACGCGAAGCAGCAGCGGCAGGGGCATGGCTTTGCTCATCGTGGTTTGCTATTTGGCCAGATGGGGGCTTTGGGACCCTGCAGAAAATGAGTCATCAACGAAGTGTAAGTTTCCAATGCACTTCCACATACCGTGGGGGCTTTATCCGAGCTTGCGATGGTGTTGTCTGCATTTCCACGAAAGGTGTGCGGATGACACATTCATTCATTTTCCGCACAAGCTACGAACCGTGTGCAGTTGTGCAAAAGAAGTCCAGTTTTGGGACGTGAGAGCCTGTATATGATGCCAACTTTGTGCGTTTCGAACTAGTCTGCGGGAAATCATCTTGTGCTGGGAGTGCACAACTGCAGCTGAATGACACGAAGAATGATCTTCGCTTGTGGCAAGCAGTCACCTTCGCTGGCGGGCGAGTGCTCGACAAGTCAGGTGCAGGGTAAAGTGATGAATTCAGCCGTCTCAAAGCATATGGTTTTCAGAAAGGCGATCATTATATGCCCAGAACGCCATGCTCACTCACCTGAGCAAACTAAACTCGTTGAGGACCCCTGCCCACACTGCTTCTCGCATGCAGCAGGACGAAGCGAGCGAGCCCCCGAGGAGCATGTGGCGCGCTGACCGATGCCAATCAAGAAAAACCCTACATATTGACATACTGGGGCACCTTCTGCAAGAGTGCCTCAATACTCCAAGCACTTGGGGCCGTTGTAAACAAGCTGCTGCAAATTCCGCATTTTAGCCAAGTGCTTGCAGCGGGTTATGTCCGCCTTGACCAGCAGCGCCGCGCGTCGAGGCGTGCAGAAGATATCGAATGCCAAAGGCCTGTGGCAAATTACCAGCCTGCGTCTGCACTCACGGCAAACTGGTGCAGCAGGCTGCGCGGCCTTGTCAACGTGGAAGTTGTCATCCTCATTGCCAGTCGGCACTGCGAGTACTGGCTCTGCCCAGGGGGGCACAAGTGCGATAAGCTGCCACAACACAGAATCATACAAATTCTTGACAATTTCACGCAGTTTTGCGTCTGGCGCCTCTGGTGTTTCGGCTTCTGAAGCTGGCTTGCTCAGGTCCCGGGCGATGACGGCCGCTGGCCCGGGGCTGGGGTCACCTCCGGGCAACATCTCCAGCGCCCGCACCGCCGCCATTTCCGACGAGAATACTTCTCCTGGGCAGCTGCTGGAGCTTATACTGGAGCAGGGGGGCTATTTCCAGCCCGTGCACAGTGGTGCCCTTGCCTCCCGCCTGCAGCGCGACGGGCTGGCGCGGGGGGCGCTGCTGCAGAGCCCGGTGGCGATGCAGACCATGGTACGCACTGCGGCACGCACCGTGTCGGGATTCAGTGCAGAAACATCTCCTGGGGGTGGGGATGCAGTGCCCCTGGACCCCTTTAGTGTGTGGTCCAGGGACACGTTTCGTGCGTGGATGAACAACTCTGCCCATTTGATTACCAAGTGTTCCGAAGATGCGTCAAGCACGAACGAGCTTGATACATCAGCAGTTGATGCCTTTGTACAAGGCCTATCGTTTGTTCTCGTCGAAGCCATGAGCCAGCACGCCAAGCTGCTGGGGGGCGTAGCGGCCCAATCCCCCGCTTTGCCCTTTCAAGTGCTGCGCCGGCTGGCTCCCCACCTGCGCAGTGCAGACCTGCAGGCGGGGGAGGCAGCAGCACTGGTGGCCCTGCGCGATGCATGCGAGCTGGGGTCAAGCGCAGCTGCTGTCGCTGTGCGACAAGCCCTCTCCACGTACATCCGCTGGAAGCAGTCCCCGTTCCCGATTCCAAAAGACATCGGGCGATTCATCCTGCAGCACAGCGGCCAATACGGCAGCCCAGCAGCTGATGCAACTGCCCGACAACGCCTCCAGGTGCTACAGGATGCAGCCAGGGAGCTGTTGGTGGCGTCACAAATCGAGGGGGCCCCTCCTCAGCAGCTGGGGGTCCTTCAGAAAGCTGCTGCGGACGCGTGCGCTGCTGCATCCAGCAAGCAGCTCCGGCAGCCCGGTGGCTGGTTCGCGTTGTTGGACTGCTTGTGGTCGGAGGCGCAGGTCGCGCAGCGACGAGCTGCGAGCGGCAAGGCGCAGCTTCTGCCGACCAATCCGCAGGACGAGTCAGCGCTGGATGCTTTGGAGCGGCATGTTGCAGCATCGTGGGGGGGCTCCAACTGGGGCGCCTGGTCCCTTCCTGCCTGTGGCCCTGAGCATTTGGTGAGGTGTGCGTGGGCTGCGGGCAAGTTGAGGCCCCTTACACCCCCCTTAGCTGCATGGCTGGAGCAGTGGGCTTTGCGCACACATGCAGTCCAGTACCTCAATGCGAATGATTTGGCTGTTCTGGCTTGGTCAATGCAGAACACAGCAGCTCAATTGCCGCGTATATGGCGTGCACTGGAACACGCTGCCATGCAAAGCCACGAGCTCCCAAGTGCCCAGGAAGCGCTGTCAGGGGAGGTACAGCAGCCGCATGCTGCTCCCCTGGAGGATTGGCCTTTCCCAGCGCTGTGTGTGTTTGCCCAAGCCGCGGCGGCTGCCCACCAGGGCAGCCCGCATATGTGGGCACTGCTTATGCGGTTGCTTGCGGCCAGACGGCACGAGTTCGTGGAACACCCAGGTTGCATACCCCGTGTTCTGTCTTTGTTCCGCTCCCGGGGCACCTTTCCCCCGCGGCTGACCCGCGACCTGTTGGCGTCCGCCCGGCGCAGCATTACGGCGCTGTCCCCACGGCAGCTGGGGGCGGTGCTGCAGTCCTGCGAATCCAGCAACCTGCCCGCCAAGAAGATGTTCAAGCAGACTGCACGGCTACTGCTAGCTGCCACAAGCACCGCTGGCGACATCCGCCTGTCGGACTCCAAGCGCGCGCGGCTGGCTTGGCGCGGGGCACTGCAGGCGGCTGCGGACTCCAACCCCAATGCAGACGCGTGGTTCGTCAGGGGCGCTGCGTCAAGCAGCACAGCAGCGCATACCGACGAGCTGCATGGGGTGGACGGCAGTGACTCGGAGCTGGAGATGTCAGGCACTGACAGCGAAGCTTCCAGTGACGAGGGGGGTGTAGGGGGGGGTGTCGGCAGCAGCCGCACTGCAAATCTAGCACAAATGCTGCCGCCAGCGTGGCGCGGAGGAAACTTGCAGCCAAGCCACGTGACGGAGCTGTTGCATGTGCTGGCACGAGTGGACCGCTGTCCATGGCGGCTGCTGGAGAGTGTGGCTTGGTGGCTACTGCATGATGTGCCTGACGAAATGCGCGATGCAAGGTCCTGCGTGCTCCTCGCGGATGCACTGGTGCTATCACGCTTCTGGTGTGCCCCCTTGCTGCAGTCGCTTGGCGCAGAAATATCTCGGATCGGCGGCGATAGCGCCAGCGAGCTTGTTGCTGCACTGCCGGTCGCCGGCGACCAGCTCTCGTCAATACACCCTGGCCTGTTGGGGCTGGCTTCGGCAGACTGCTCAGATGTGCACTCCCCGGGAGTATCTGATGGTTTTGCTGGGCAGCCGCCGTTATCTGGCATGTCGCAGCGCGACTGGGTTGCACTGCACCGTGTGCTCACTGCCGTCACCCTATGTCACCCCCCGTCCGAAGCCGCCGTCGCAAAGCGGTGCAGAGCTGCTTTCGCAGCACCCATCGCACAGTATGCATCTAGCGCAGCCGCCGCATTGCAGGGCAGCCGGGGCGCCATTCAACCTCAAAATGCGTCGCTCGGGCTGAGTCGGTACCTGGATTTGCGGGGGCTGGCCTCAGCGCAGCCTGCCGTTCTGCACAGCAGCACAGGGTTCTACCTGCCTTTCTTCTGGCCCAAAGCACACTCAAGGTCTACAGGTATTGCTCTGTTTTTCGACGTGCCAGCTGTGTTCTCAGTTGCAGCAGCCAGACGCGGCGCTGTGCTTCTTGGTGGGGGTGCAGCTGCACAGCAGCCACCAGATGGACACGCTGCCATGCAAGGCTCGTCTCTTCGAGCAGGCGCCAGCAGTGCGCTGGCTTTTACAGGCAGCAGCAGCCACTCTGCCCATCGAGGGCGAAGCAGACCGGTGTCGCCATTTGCGGCGAGTATCGGCAGCAGCACTTCCATGTCGCGCAGCGACCTGCGAGCGCCCCAGGCACACCGGTCACACACAGCCGGCAGCTCCCAGCTGGGGACAGTGGATGTTGGCGACCCGTCTTCTGGGCCCTCTCGTGAAGTGCAGTATAGCCGTTTGAAGCTGAAGCCGGTGCACCTGCTGGAGAGGCACTGCCTGTTGGCGTCGGGGCTGACAGTGGTCAGTGTGCCCTTCACAGCTTGGGCTGAGGTGTCGCCTGCCGACGCCTGGCGCCTGGTCAGTGCCAAGGGCTCTGTGCCGCTGTGTGAAGACGACTGCGCGGGAAAAGTCACGCATTCACTCGAAGCGGAATTAGACTCTGTGCTGCTTCCGCTGCTGCAATCGGGATGAGCAAAAGCTGACATATGAATGCATTTATAGTTATCCAGATATCATGCGTGTCAATGCACCAGCTGCTATAGCGGCAGCGTCATGGCCAGTAGTGGTGGCTGGCGAGCTTTGCCTGCTTGCAGCAGCCGGCGCTGTGCCGGGGGCGACAGGAAGTTCGATGCGATGCGCAACGTGTGCAGAGCAGGCAAGCGCTTGATGGATCGCTTCAACGGACCTTCAATAGCATCAGTCAAGTTGTTCCAGGACAAATCCAGCAGCTGCAGCGTGCGGCCAGCTTTTGACCGTGTCAGCGTATCCAGTAGTGCAGTGCAGGCCTCATCACCGATGACATTCCCCACAAGCACCAGCTCCACCAGCTTGTGCAGAAATGGAATGGCCTGCACAAAGGCTGTGCAGCCATCCCCATCCAGGGAGTTCCACGACAGCTGCAAGCGTGTCACCTCTCCGCCGTTGCTCTGCAGCCAGCGCGACAGTGCCACCATGCCGCCGCTGCCAATGGGGTTCATGCGATTGTTCAGCTCCCGAAGCCGACAATCCGGATGCAACAGTGTTATGCTATCAATGCCGTTGCCTGAAACGCTGTTGCTGCCAATATCCAGTGTTTTCAGATCCCTGGCATTGCGCAAGGAATGGCACAGAGCCCGAAGCCCCTCGTCCATGATACCACAGTGCCGTAAGGAGAGTGACTGTAGATCGTGCATGCCCTGCAAGGCTCTGCTCATGCCTTCAACAGTTCGATGGGAGAATGCATTGTCGCTCAGCGACAGCGACTGCAGCCTTGGCAGGCGCTCCAGCAAGCTTGCAAGCGTGTCGGAACACCCGTCGTCCAAGGAGCAGCGCTCCAGGAACAAATGTTCCAGGCTCTCATTGTTGCGCATGTCTCTGCTGAGCACAGAGATGCTTGCATTTCCGATGGCGTTGCGGCTGAGGACAAGGGTGCGCAGATACGCAGCAGCAGCCAGGGCCGGCGCCAGCTCCTGTGCGGCTCTGAAGCTCAAGAAGTTGTTGCACAGATCCAAGTGTTGCAGCATAGGCCATGATTTCATGGCTACAGCAATACAATGGGACCCTTGCCTATCCAGGCAGCAAGACTGCACGTTCAAATGCCGCAGTTGAGCAATGCTGGCCGATACCCGTGCCAGCTCCCGGGCCCCACTCGCCCCAATCCAGTTGCCCCGCATGTTCAGTGTTTGCAGTTTGGAGAACCTCGGTAAGGTCAATGCTTGCAGTGTGTCTCTACCCGATCTGTTCAAGTTGTTGGCACTGATGTCCAATGACTGCATGGGTGCTGCGTTGACTGCAGATCCAAACTGGGACAGCAAACTGGACACCGCCTCACTGCCCATAGCCAGCTTGGCCGCTGATACAGTTGTTGCACTGGTACAGTGCTGCAGAGCCCCAATTTGCCCCAGTGCCTTGATGAAGCCAGCTTCGTCGAGGCCGTGCTGGGAAGCTCTCAGCGAAATGTGCGTTGCGAGCGCCAAATTGGACATGAGGGTTCTGAACGGAGAGGATGCACTGTAAATGAGACTGGGCTCAACGGGCTCGATCTCTATTGACTGCAAACTTTGAGCTCGCTGCAGGATGCTGCTGCCAGCCGATGCGCTCCTGTGCAAGCGGTCGCGCTGCGACGTGGTCAACCCAAGTGTAGGCGACACATGCTCATATTTGATGGACAAATGCGAAATGCAGTGTTTGTCAATTCTGTCGCGCCATGCCTTACAAACAGCGCGCAGCTTGAGCGGCTGCCTCACTCGCCACGGCTGGTCACCGCTGCCGCACAGAAACTCACACACCTCAGCCATCACTGGGTGGGGGCAGCGCAGCATCAGAGCAGATTGCGCCAACTTGGCCGTGTGTGGGTCCAGAGTAGAGACACACATTGGGAAATGTGCGATGAGCTGCTTCCACATGGATTTTGGGCTGCTCGGAGGTGCTGCAGGTCGCAGCTGACGACGTTGAAGGCCATGGTCGAGCCTGGGCAACCGGCGCGCCGCGACGACTATTGGAGAGACAGTCTGGAATTCCCCTCGAGGTAGCAGTGTTCCGCTGAAATCAGTCACTTTACAAGATGATGATTGGTTGCAACCCATGTCGAGCGGAGATGATGCCGCGGCCTGCAGCTGGAAAACCACCAGATGCCAAACTGCACGCGAAAGTAGCGCAAACGTGCAAAGCAAATGGTTGAGCAGCAGACGACCTTGGCAGACAGTGGGGCCATCAGTAGTGCAGACAAAACAAATTTGGGATGTCCGACCTTGCAATTGGCCAGGATCGCCTTCCGGGGTAAGGGGGCCTCAAATTACTGACTTGACAAAAGCTGTGTTGCAGGAAATATCCGTGAACGTGATCACCTTGAAATCCGGGTTGACTTCAGCTATCTTTTTCAGCCACTCGGAACAGGAACCACAGGGCGGAAGCGGATTCAAGTGCACGGGGGCGCTGTTGCCGCTGGCGGTGCCTGCAGAGCCGGCGGAGCCGCCACTCTGGGAGCGCTGCAGGCTGCTGGAGCTCACAGCACGCAGCTCTGCGGCCAAGTGAGGCGGCACGTCGGTGTACTGTGACAGGGATTCTTGCTCGTTGCCACTGCCCACCACCGAGGAAAACGACACCGCGCGCACCTGCGGCGGCAGACGGAAGGAGGGGGAGGCGGGGCTGGCGGTGGGCCCATCGGCAGCAGGCATGGGCGCACCAGGCTGCTGCAGTCGTGCAGGGGTTGACGGTGCGTCAGGTTCCCTGTCGCGTTTTTGCCCCCCAACTCTCGCAGGTGGGGCGGGTGGCGAGCTGTCGCCAGCAGGCACACCTCCTTGCACTGGCAGTCGTCGCTTCGCGGCAGGTGACTGGTAGTGGCGCACGAGGGCAGTGGCAGCTGCAGCTGCAGCATGTGTGGGGGCATTAGACAGCATTCTCTCCTGGGTGGCGGACAGCGCAGTGCCCGCGCTTCCACTCCCCGCAGCCTCCACTTCACATGTTAGCTGCATGTCGCTCACTGTGTCCTCCAAGCCCACCGAGAGCACAGCGATTTGGCGCATGTGCTCCCGACGAAGCGACGGGTCGCGAGCCAGTGCCTGACCAATTGCGCACCGCTCTGCACACAGGCTGCCGGTGGGCATGCTCACCTCCATGTTCATTCCTGGAAACGACTGCGCAGCCGCCCCCGGCCGCTGCACCACCAGTACGGAAAGCACAGGCTTGCGGGACTTCCGCAGCCAAAATGTGTCCAGCTCGTGCATAGCGAGCCCTTTTTCGTCTCGAGCAGCGGCTGCTGTCAAGAAGCTCGTTGCGTGGCTTCGCATGCTGTCAGCAGCAAAACGCTCCAGCAGCGGAAGCTCCTCAACTGGCCGCGGGGGCGACAAGTCAACAGTGTGGAAGCTATGGAAGTCTACATCCTGCAGCTGCACACTTGCACTGTGCCAAAATGACTTGAGCTCGTACATGTGCAGATAGTCGGGCTTGTATGAGCGCAAGGCAGATGCAATGGCGGTCACGCGAGCTGGTGCACCGTCAGTCAAGGACATGGTAGTGTGCAGGTGGGAAGCCCAGCGGTCGCCGTGGTGGTCCACCACTTTGCGTCGCTGTTGGTCCAGGTGGGGCAGGAGGGTGTCTCTGGCAAACGCAACGTTATCGTCGAAGCGAAAAATGCCCAGGTCGGAGGGCAGCTGCACAACTTGAATGTCGGGGTACACGAGCGAGATGAAGCGCTCCATCACACGAGCAACGCCCTCTGTAGAGTTTCCTGCCACGTCATGTTGCTTGTTTCTGGGGATTCCCGAACCGCTCACAAGGTACAGCACCTGGCGTCCGCCAGTGTTGTTTGAGGCCAAGCGATGTCGCCACTGAGGTAGCAGGACGGCTATCAACGGAAAATACACGCCGTGTGCCACTGGCCGCGAACTGCCCTCAGTTAATGATGTAACACGCTTCTTGAAATTCTCCCATGGACCAATATCAACGCCTTTATCTGCGCAAAGCAGACAGCACAGAGTTGAAGGCTGCTGGTGCGGACTTCGATGAGTTGCCACAAACCTCCAAGAGAGAAGCCGATTGGGAACTCCAAGTCAGGTATTTCAGCAACAGGGCACATGACCACTGTATCTTTATCGGCAATTGCGTCAAGGTGTCCTTCAACGGCCAGAGCTGTCTCGTGAAAGCAGCTAAACGTTGGCTTTATGAAAGGAGTTTTGGTGCTGGAGGCCTTCGCTGCGTCCGGGTCACTGGCAGCCACCGAAAGAATAAAATCAGCATGAGAGACATTGTGCACAAGGATATTTGTGTGATTCTGTTCTGCTGCAGCCGCGGCTGTGCCCCTATCGGCCATGCTCCCTGTGGCAGCACGGCGTACCCAGAAACTTCTGCACTTACAGATCAGATTGGAGTGTTCGAATGCTACAGGGCGAGCTTGCGAGAGGAAAGCACCAGAAGCATGACCCCAAGTGTTGACTTTCAAATGAATCAATCCGACCCTGCCTGCGATTGTTGATCAGTGTCCGGGATGCAGACACCCCCTAAGCGGCTGCTGACTGGTAAGTGTGCGCCCCTGGGTCAAACAGGGCACTTACACCCGGGCACGCTTCGAGTCCATATCATGCTCTGGACTGCCTTCGGGTGTTGGCTCTGCTGCTGGCGCCGGGGGGGGTCGCGAAGGCTTGTTGGCGGGGGGGGGCGGCTGGCTCCCCACGCCAGCGGCGGCGGTGCCCGCCGCCAGTGTGTGCCGGCGCTGCTTGCTTGGCTTCTTCCCCGCGGGGGCCTTGGGGGCAGCACGTTTCTCCCGCACCTCCTTGGCCTCCTGCTGCGCCTGCACGAATTTGACGCGCTCGCAGAAATCCCGCAGCTGTCCAAAGAGCTGCTCAGGTGGAGGCGGGGAGGCGTCCCCCAGGTATCGCCCCACCTGCTCGTAGCTGGACTCGATGCGGGTGGCATCGTCAGACAGCTGCGTCATGCTTCGCTGCGCCCGCCCTACAAAAATGTACAGGGGGGAGCTGTACACTGCCGCCATACCCCCCTCCACCCCCCCCTCAGAGTCAGAGTCGGAACTGTCATCTCCGCCCCAGCCGCCACCCAGCTCATCAGCACCGCCTTCCCCAGCCGCCATGCGTTCCCGAATGTCCTTCAGCAGCCCCTCTGCTGCCCCCAGGCCCGCACGCAAGGCTTGAATGTCGCCGAGAACAGCGTCAAGCGGAACACGCGCTGCTGCACCGCACGGCTTCAAATCTGATGTAAAGCGCAGCACGGCTGGTGCCGCCACCCTCATGCGTTTCACGAGGAACGACAGGGTGGTGTAGCCCCCCTTGAAGGACTTCGTGGCGTCCAGCTTGGACAGGGAGCTGAGGGCAAAGCCATGCACCGTCTTGGGGGCGCTACGCAGCTCATCTACCCCCCCCCACACCCCATTCATGCGGTTTCCCAGCACCAGCACGGCAGCTAGGAACTGCTTCAGGGCTGCTGAGGAGGCCACAGCCCGCAGTGCCGAGGCGATCACACCCATGCGGCGGGAGATGTCAGAGACGGACTCGGAGAACTTCCCCGCAAACTGCAGGGCATCCACACGTGGCTGCAGGGAGGTGACGGGGGCGATGGCCAGGTAGAACTGCTCTGGCTCCCCCAGCAGCGCGGCATCCCCCCTGTACCCTGTTACCGCAGTCAGCTCATCCTGGGTGGGCAGGATTTTGGACAGGGCGTCAAGCTCCCCTGCTGTGAGAGCTCGCCGGGGGTCAGCAGGGTCTACCGAAGGTTGCTCTGCTGCAGTGCCTGCATCAGCCCCCCCCTGGCCCAGAGCTGAGGGGGGCAGTCTCAGCTGCAGCAGCGCAGCCGCCGCATCCGAGTACCGCATTTTGATGCCGGACAGCGCAATACCCACATTCATGCTCTTCTTAGCGTCTAGAAGATTGACACGCTGGGGCTTGCTGGATGCGGTCTTGGATTTCGACCCCCCTTCACCCCCGTTGCCCACTGGGCGACCGGTCTTGCTCAGCTGCTTCACAAACAGCTCCTTCACCTGTGCGTCTAGCAGCCATACAGCGTCATCAGGTGCTTCAGTGGCAGGCAGCTCCCCACCGGATGCCTCCGCTGTCGCCTCGCGGTGCTGCGAGAGCTTGGTCTTGGCATCCTGCACAGCTGCAAAGAGGAGAGAGGCACTGCTGCCCTCCATCGCCGCGGCAGCATCGGCTGTGGCTGGTGTCACCACGAGCTGCGGTTGCTCCCCGGCTGCTGCCCCCCCAAGCACGGCCTGCATGAATTCGTCCGTGACAGCGCCAGCCACATCTGTCCACACTGTGCCCAGTAGCTCCTTGAGGCCTTGAGGGCCCTTGCCTGAAGCCCCCCCCGACAGCGGGTCGAAGTGCAGCCGGCGCAGCTGCTCTGTGGGGCGCTTGGGCTTGGTTGGTTTCTTGTTTGGCTTGCCCCCCGTGCCCACCCCAGCCAAGGCAGCAGGCAACGGCTGTTCAGGGTCGCTTTGGAGGATCTGCAACCCCGTCACCCCGGGCTTGCAGCCAGGCAGAACACCCCCAACAGATAGTTCTGACTCCAACTTCAACCCGGCAGCGGGCGGTGGGACGCCAAACTTCAACATTTTGAAATACTTTGCGAATTGGGGGTGCTGCCCAAGGGGGGGTCCCACCGGTGGAGCACCCCCCTCTGGGTCAGGGGACATGTCACTCTCCTGTTTCTCAAGCACCCACTTGAAAGCACCGTGTCCTTCTTGTTCCATTTTGTGCTCCACAATGGGCCGCGGCAGGCCCACTTTGATCATTTTGAAGTACTTGCCCCACACTTCATGCTGCCCCAGGGGGATGGTTGTCATTTTGCAGGCGCCTTCATTGGACTCAACTGGCGGCTCTGCCTTGGCATCTGAGTAGTCTGTGGCAGAGGGGGCTTTTTGATTGGTGGGGGGGGCATCCCCGCCTCCTCGCTTGGCCAAAGCTGCCATCAGTGCACCATGCCCCCCACCAAGGGGCCCCTTTCTCAACGTGGAGGGGCCTTTTGGCTGCATTGAACCTGGTTGTGTATCTGCAGGGGGGGGGGTGGGCTTGGGTGCACCCCCCCCTCCCATGCGCTTGGCAAACATGTCGCCCAGTGCAGCTGCTGCGGCAGACTTTCTACCCCCCTTGGCTTTGCGCTCAACCACCTTCACCCCTTTAGCAGGCGCTCCTGCCACCAAAGTGGAGCCCTGTGCTGCAGGGGCAGACTCAGAGGGCTTGCCAGGGACGGTGGGGGCCTCGGCAGAGCGAGCATCCTTGGGTGAGTCCGAGAGCGCGGGGGTGTCGCGAGCCCTTGCTGGGGCAGCCGGAGGGGTCATTGCTGCAGAGCCGGCAGCAGCAGGGCCTGTGGTGTCTTTAACCGAGCCAGCAGGTGTCGTGTCAGCGCCCTGTGCGGCAGGAGCAGCCTTTGTGCCACCGCTGCTGTTGCTGCTCTGGTGGGATTTCTGGGCAGTGGCTACGGCGGAGGTGGCTGCAGCGGAGGTGGCTGCAGCAATGGCGTCGGGGGACAGGGCCGCTGCGACCTTCTCCCGTAAGCGTGCAATGATGACCGCCCGGGCGTCATAGGGGGCCAGTAAGTCTACCGGGGCACCTCCCTCGGGATGGCGTGAAAGGGGTGTAGGGGGGGCCGCCCGCCGCCCCGGGGAGCCGCTGGCAAGGAGCACCGTCTCTGATTCTGCGTCCAGTGGTCCGCTCCCCCCCGCTGGACCCCGCCCCAGGTCTGCCAACAGCTCCAGTGTAGCCCCCCTTGACCTGGCTGGGGAGCGCGCCCCGCTGGGGGGGGACCCAGTGGAGTCTGAGTCCGCCCCTCCCACCACGACCACCCCTGCACTTGCGGCAGCGGATGCGATGGAAATGGCGTCAAAGGGGCCTATGGGGGGGCTGCGGAAGCATGCACTGCCGCTGGTGCTGGAGGGGGCACCGTAGGGCATGGGGCGTGCCGCACCTGCGTCGCCTGCAGGGGTGCGGAATAGGGTGTCCACTGTGGAGGTCCCTGTCGAAACCGGCGTGTCCATGGTGTATGCGCTGCTTTGGGGGTGCAGGGGGCTCACAGCGGGGCGCAGAGCCGGGGAGGCGCGTGTGCTGGTGGGGAGGGGGCCCGCCTTGGCTGTCCCAGGGAGCGCAGGCAGGGACGCCCGTCGGCCTGAGAGGCCCGTGAGTGCATTGCTGCCGGCGACCATACTCTCCCGCTGGGCAATTTCCGCATGTTCCAGGATGGACAGCGCTTGAATGAGGCGGGTTTGTGCCCCCTCGGGGAGGTTGGTGTCCCGAACAGCCGCTCGGATGTGTTCCGCTGCCTCAGACAGCACGCGATGATCCATCTGATCTGCACCTGCACCAGTCACCGAGGCAGCCTCGAAGGCCCCTCGGGCAGCGACAGACCCCCTGTGTGAGGCGGGAGCAGACCGCACCCCCCCTTCGCCCAGCTGCTCGGCTGTCTCTGCGAAGAACTGTTCAATAGCGGCGCCCTGGGACTCCCAGTGCTGCCGTCCCTTGGAACCAGCCTCCGCCACGTCAGCCAGAACACTGGCCATGCCCCGCAGGCCGGCACCAGCCCCAGCGCCAGACGACCCCCCTGCACCCCCTGCTGCCTGTGATCCCAGCCCAGAAGCAACAGCTGCCACCAGCGCAGACACATCTATGGACTCTTGTGTGTCTGGTGCAAAGCCCACGCGGCCTGCAGCGTGGGGTGAGCCCCCCCACAGCAGCCGCTGCCCAGCGGCATCGCTGTTCCCAGTGATGACGCCAGCGTCAGCAAAGGCCGAGCCGCGAGCACCATTGAACAAGGGAACATGCTCACCAGCCTCTCCGGTCGTAGTGTGCACCACACCTGTTCCTCGTTGCATCAGAACAGTGCGCACCGCATACAGTTCCTCCCGTGTAAGGGATAGGGTGTTCGACACCCCTTGGGGTCCATTCAGCGTGATGTCAACAAGTGCTGTGTCCTGCACTTGCACTGCTGACGTCAGTGGCGATGCTGGCGGCAGCAGCGTGCGGCCGCCCGGCGACACAGGTGCTTCATCCCGGGCCAGCTGCTGCCGCGTGCGGCGTAGCGGGGAGGCTCGCACCGCCAGCTGTGCAGCGCCTGGGAGGCCGTGACCCGCTGCAGCTGCTGGCCCCCACACGCCCTCCTGCAGCGCATATGTGGAGAGGGTTTCCTGGCCAGACATGAGGGCCCCTCGACTGCGCGACCCCCCCCCTCGACTGCGCACTCGACCCGCTTCCATGGCGAGACTCACCTCTGCCCAAGACAGTGCACCCAGCTTGTACAGCAGCCCCCCCGACAGCACTGTGCGCGCTGCGATGAAGTTGTTGTTGGTGCACTGCAGGGCTGTGGTGAGGGCGGTGGGGTCCCATCCCTCCCCGCTCAAGCGGTGAAACATCTCCGAGTCCACCAGGCTCACATGGGCGTTGGAGAGCACTGTCATGCCTGCAAGCTGTGCAGATACCCCCCTCAGATTCAACAGGCTCTCGGGGTGCGTCTGAGCCACGCTGCGGATACGGTGCAGCTCCCAATTCAAGGAATCCAGCAGGTGCCCCGGCAGGCGTTGCGTTGCAGAGGAATCCACGGGGCCGGTGTCTGCTGCGCTAGGTGTATCGCAGCCGTCAGTGGCTGCCCTGGGTCGCGAGGCGGCACGACCCCCGTGGTGGTGTCGTGGGCGGCGCCCAGTCAGCCCCGCCTCCTCGGGCGTCATCAGCACCAAATCGAACTGCACGTCATGTGCGTCCACCAGCTCCCTGCACACCACATCGATGTTGTCGCCCTTCATGCCCAAAGCCTGGGACGGCAGCATGGAGGTGTGAAACGCGAAGCGCGCCACCAGGCGCCGCTGTAGCCCAGTGGTGCGTTTCGTCTCAAGAAACGCTGTGAAGTCACATGCCTCTGTCATTTCATCCAATGGCCCGTCTTCGTCTTCATTACCCCCCTCCATACCCTCGTCCACCCCCAACCGAGCCATATCAGCCCGCTGCTGGTGATACGCGTCAAATTCCGCATTCATGCAGTCTTCAGCATCAGCAGATCCGTCCTCCGCTCGAGCAACGGCGTAGCTGTACACACGCACCTGGATGTCCCGTGTCAGCAGTCTGTGCACTGGCACCTTCAGAGAGCCGTTTGTCCACAGCATACGATGGGCCCCCAGGGGTGTGGGGGCAAACTCCCCCCCAGCCTCCAGCAGGACTCCCCCCTCATCACCCCCCCCCCCCTCCTGGCTGTGCGCTGTGTAGTTTGAGCTGCTGCGGTGTCGGCCGACGGGGCTGGTGACTGCAGTCGCGCGGTGCCCTCTGCCCTGTGGGGTAGGGGAGCCCAGTGAGGCAGTGGACCGCTCTGCGCCCACCCGCACATCTGAGCTGTCAAACACGCGGTGGCGGCCCTGGTACACGTGCACAATGGGGGCATGGTAGTCCTGTTCCGCCATGGGCCCTGGGAGCTGCACGAACAGATGACTCATGTAGTGCACGGCGGGGGGGGCGGGGGGCAGGTGCAGCAGGCCGTTCACGTTCAACAGGATGAAACGCGCCGCACGTGTCAGCTGCAGGCCCTCGTCTTTCACCCTGAAACGCTTGAAGTAGTGCAGGGCGTCCATAGTGTCGCTGACCTCCATTTCGCCAGTGTACGCCAGGTACGTTGCGATCACGTAGCCAGTCTGCTGCACACCAGTGTTGCAATGCACCAGCACTCGGTGTTCAGGGTGCCATGCCAGCCAGAACTGGATTGCGTAAATGATGGCAAATAATTGGGTGACGTGGGGTACGTCATCATTCACTCCGTTACTGCCGGATAGCGGCGGATTGAACTCAACCACCTGTGCTCAGTGGGGAGTGTTGGTCAGGAGCACAACAAATAGCCGGCGTTGCGCAGCTGGTGAAAAAAGCGTACCTGGTTATGGACTAACTTTTCATAGTCAATGGATTCGCGGCCTTTTCCGCTGCAAAGAATGTCATCAAGGGTTTGGCGTGTGGGAAGACAGTCTACCGAATCTGGAGCTGGCGTTACGGCACTTCGCACCTAAGATTGACCACCAGAACTTTGCGAGAGCCAAAAGTATTGCGTAAAAAGGCGCCCAACTGCTCAACATTGTTCTTATGTTGACTGCGGGAGGTTGGTCCTGCTGTGGGACAGCCAGCAACTGCAAATCAGTGCACAGCCAGTGGGGCAAATGGCCTAAAGCACACAATTTCCGCATGAGCGCCAGTTTTCGGCGCTAGCACGTACCTAGGATCCTGTCTGTGATGTGAACATAGTCCAAATCACAGTCATTGTGCATCAATTTTCTGATCACCCCGCTTGCTCGTGTCTGTGTTGCGGGCTGGCCTCCGCTTGGTCGGCTCATCAGCTCACTCCATTTGCGGGTAAAGAACTGACCCACATTCATAGTGGAATGACTAAGCTGCTGCAGAGCACTCAGATAATTGCATGTTAATATCTTTGTGTGTGTAGCTATCGCGTGTTGAGGTTGCAGCGAAGTGTCATTCTCGTGCACACGTCCAGCCCAGGGCTGAAGTCGATAATCTGATGCTGCAGTAGCCCCCCGTGACTGTTTGAAAGCTCAGCATCGAACAAACACTTTGCCGGCAACAACCCCTGTGGAAACAAACCACAAAAATAGCAGACAAACACCCCGGTATCTACACAGCTTCAGCTCAATGTTGAGACCTGAGGAGGCTCAGAAAGTGCCCAGATATTTCTACTCCTGCACCGCGCGAGCCGCTGTCTGGAGCGTGCGAAGGCTATGCCGCGAGAGAACTTGACCTTGCTCTCCAAGCATATATTATAATAAAGCAATGGAGTATACTGGGCCCGACTTTCAACAGTTGCTGCACTCGCACTTGAAATTGGCGGGTTTGCTTGCTGCCTCAAAATCCGCAGCGTCGCTCAGTCCCCTTGTGGTGTACGGTGCAGCTGCCCCACAAGCTGCCGAACGCATTCTGGAGACTATCAGCAGCTTGAGTTTGCTGCACATTGTTTTGTCAGATGTGGAGATGCACTCTGATGCCGACTTATTTCGGATGGTGGTTGGCCGTCTGGTTCAAAACTTCGCAGTGGGTCGATCTCCTGGCCTGCTTGCATCTGGAGTAAAACTTGGCCCTGAGGACTGCACCCCCCCCAAAGCTGCCATGGCAACTGCACTGTCCATTGCTGCCCACGCGGGTGTCAAGCGCGGCGGCAGTGCCAACGCGTCTGCCGCCGCCTCCACCTCCGCCAGCCAGCATGGCATCGGCGCCATTGACTCCCTGGTGGGGGTGGCTCAGGCGCTGCGCAACCTACTGCAACCAGAGCAAGCATTTATTGTCGTTGTCAAGGGCGCAGAGCGCATTGCAGCAGAACACCCCTCCTGTATCGAGGGGCTGTTCCGGCTTGCCAGCCTGGCTGGGCGCTGCGTTGTTCCGCTATTCTTGAGTGAAAGTGCAACTACTATCACCCGAGTGCTCCCAGCTGCAGCGACCCCCCCCGTATGCCTGCATGTCCCCCCCCCGACGGAAGCAGAGGCCATGGCACACCTCGCGACACAGGCCCCTCCGGATGCGGACAAAGCGCTGTTCTTGCTCTGCTGCCGGCACGTGTGGGGGTCATTTCACGCCACTGTCGGTTGTGATCTGTCTGAGCTTGCGTACATTGCGTGTTCTGCGTTCCCGCTGTATGAGGCGGCTGTGGCAGAGGGCGTGTCGCCTGCGGCAGGGGGCACGCTGCTGCGGGTGGTGGGCCCACTGCTAGCGCCCCTGAAGGCAAGGCTGTTCCACCGCGATGTGCAGCTGGACACAGCGGCTGTGGCAAGTGCCATCCAGCTTGGCTCACGTGGGGTGCAATCCGGGGGGGCTGCGGCTGCGGCAGGGGGAGGGGCTGCTACGGCCACCAGGGGCACTGACGTGGAGCTACCCCACATGTCCAAATATCTCCTCATTGCGGCGTTCATTGCATCGCACAATGCACCCGACACAGACATCAACATGCTGTCACGTGTGAAGTCTGGCCGCCGGCGGGGGAAGAAACGATCACGAAACGCCGGGTCAAACGCTGCCAGCAGTGTGCTGCATTCCGGCCCGCGGGTGTTCACGCTGGAGCGCCTGCAAGCGGTGTTCCACGCAGTAGTGTCCTCCCACGCCGGCGCCCGTGCCTCTGCAGATGCGGCGGGTGTTGATTTGCTGGGCACGGTTGCAGCCCTGCAGGGCCTGGGGCTGCTGGCGTGGGGCACGGGCAAGGCGGCGGGGGGTCTGGACGAGGGTAAGCTGAAATGTGTTGCAGGCCGCAGCACAGTGGTGAATGTCGCAGCGCGCCTGCAGTTGCAGCTGAACAACTACTTGGCAGCCACAGATGTGTGACCGCCGGGGAGGCTGTCTCGGCCAGGTTGGGTGGGTTCCTGTGGGGGATGCCCAGGTTGGCACTGTGGCTCAAGGCTGGGGCTGTGCTGCTGCTGGTGCTTCAGCACTGGCTGCTTCACCAGCAGCCCACACGCGGGCCAGGCGCCGGCAGCACCGCCCCCTACCAAGCAGGCCGCACGCCGCAGCGCCGCAGCCAACGAGGACGATGCCGGAGGTGATGATGCCGATTTCGGCGTAATCCGGACGGTCAACACGAGCAGCCTCATTCCATGTTTCTGTCAGATTTGTAGGCGCCACATACCAGGGCTGAGGAGAAGCTGATGGGCCCTGGTTGGCAAACTTGCAGTCATTGCCTGGGGACGCGTGCAGGCGTAGTCTGCGCAGCCGCAAATGCTCATAGAGTCTGGATTGTACTCGACTTGTTGCATTCAGCTACGTATTATGAGGACATGCAGCAGCCGGCCACGTTGAAAACAGCCGAGGCTGAAGCAGTGTGTGTGGCTGCAGTCCGTGCAAGATGCAAATCGCCCATACCAGGAGCACTACCATGCCAACGGACAGAATGGAGTTCATGCCAATGGAACTCAATTGACGGCTATTTTTGCCGATTGTACGTCACGAGACAGCAGAGAAATATTGGCTTTCTGGAAGCTACTGCCGTGGGACACGAGCGCCTGGGCAGGAGCCTTTGGAAAGGGTTGCCTGAGCTCGAGCCGAGAAGAAATCACCAGCGCACCCACCGAAGATACGCTACGAACTGCCCTACGAGTTTCAAGGAAGGTTCTCCCCTAAAAAATGTAAACAACACCATGGTGAAGCACTGCAATCGTTGCGTGTTAGCAAATGAATTGCAAGTACCCCCGGTAGGACGAGTGCAGCATTGTATGCGTTCGGCTGGAAGTTATGCCTCCGCCCGGGCGGCAGGGGGCAGCGCTATATGTATTTACTCCATGTGGTCTACTTGCGACACCTGCAACAAAGCCAGCAACTCAGGGCAAAAAGGGCACTTGCTTACTGATAACCACATTGTGGCCAAACTAAAGCGCACTCACTTTTCGGCAGGAAGCCACCGTGCGAAGATGGGGAGCTTCACTTCCGACCAGCACCCATCTTTGCACGCCCATTGACTTGCAAACTTAGGAGGTGCAGAATAATCGGTGCGCTGGGTATCAGCTACCGGTGTGGCTTCACTGGCCGTGAACTTGCGTACAGGTAGACAGATCAGAGCAAGGGTTCAGTGGCATTCCACTCCACTTGAGCTGCTGGCCACCGAGTCCGCAGCACCATGTCCAGAGGCGGCGTGTCCATATCGTCCCCCCCACGGTGCCCCTTTCCCAGCGCTGTGAAGGCAGTGACCACCTTGGGCCCAGCAACGGGCGTAGCCGCAGCGCCACTGTGAGCCCCCCCCTCCACATGCAGCGTGAAGTGGATGGGCTCCTCCTGTTTGTCCAGCCCATCGTAATACGCCAAGTCTACCCGCCCAGTGGCGCCCTCGGACACGGTGCTGGTAGTGGCTCGTTGCCCTATGAAATTCACCCCCTGCAACTCCAACTCGTCCCCGGAGACCCCCCCTTGCACCCCCAATGCCTTCCACCAAGCCTCGGGCGACAACCTGCCCACAGCCACAGGCGGTAGTGCAAACAGCGTGCTATAGTGCGACTCACTGCACACCACCCACACCGGGCTGCGCGGCTGCTTGTAGTGCTCTCCCACCGCCATGTACCCGTAGTGCTCAAACAGCGTCAGGAAGCCAATGTCGCTGCGGGAGGCAACCCCCCTCAACACAGTGGCGTCACCCCCCTCACCCAGCTTCAGCTCCCCATCATGCACATTGCTGGAGGCGGTGCCAGTCAGCAGCAGGTTCACCAGCTCCTGCGTGGCGTAGTTATGGGCGCCGATGAGCTTGGCCTCCGAGCCCAGCCCAGTGTCCATGTCGCCAAGCACGCCGCCGGTGAGGCCGCCAGAGCATGCAGCATTCAACGCGTGTCCGGCACCGCGCAGGGCATCCTGTGCTGACGTGGGCAAGCCCAGTCCACGGGACAGCGCGGCAGAGTACACCAGGCACACAGCTGTGGGGGCGTGGGGGCGAAGAAGAACACCGGCATATTTCGACAGTGCTGCGTCCAGGGCTGCCCGGCTGTCACAGGGCAGCAGGACTAGGCGCTCCGTGAGGCCATCACTTCGAATGGTGAGGGAGCCCCCCCCCTCGGTGGAGGTTAGGGGGGGTGCCCTGCGGGTCATCCCGCCACCCCCCACGACTGACATATCAGAACAGGGCAGGGCCAGCACTGCAGTGGTGTTTCCACTGCTGCCTTGCTGAGCGCACCTCCACACAATGTCTCCAAACGCCTGCAGCACTGCCAGGGCCAAAGCATGTGCAGGGGGGTCACCCCAGGCAGCATCTGGTATTGGCACTGCCAGGGATGACACGGTACCTTTGCGGCCTGCCAGGGCGGCGAATTGCATGCTGCGATGGGCCCCCTCCTTGGACGCGATCCCCTGTAGAATCAGCTCCCACACTTGGGGGTTGGGGGGGGCGCTTGCTGACAGCGGGGTGTCTCGAAAGTACAGATGCTTCAATGTAGTTGCCTGCAGTGCAGCCAGGGCACCACATGGCCCGCCCTCATGTTGCACGATTCCAAACCGCATGCCATCGTGCGGGTCCATTTGCACGCCTTGCTTGAGCCACTTGGCGTCCAGGCACCGCAGGGCCCTGGCACCCCCCGCAGCTGCATCCGGAACACCGAACAACAGCTCCCGGAGCCCCTGTGCCACAGCAGGCTGAATCATTTCCCCTCCTGCTGCCACCAACTGTGCCGTGCTCACGCCAGTGGGCAGGTGCACCCCTGCTCCTCCCCCCCCCGTATCTGCTGGGGAGCCCCCCCCCGCTGCAGCAGGGGCTAGCGCGCGCGTCACAAATGCACCACCTGTGGCTGTATCGTCATCATCATCAAAGTCCTCCTCGGCGAGGTCTTCCTCAAGGAGGCCCCCCTTAGCAGCGACATTGGGGGGGGGTGCCGCCTTGCCCCGCCCCCCCTCTGCAGGAGGGACAGAGCCCGAGGTGGGAAGGTCAGTCGCTGGCTGGTTGAAGCTTGGCGCAAAGCCACCCAGATCAGGCTTGAGTGGTGCTGCCCCCCCCCCCAGGACATGTGTCCCCCCCGCGTGTCGAGCCAGCATGGCGGCCATGACGTTCTCTGGGGAGGACTGCGCTGCAGGCCAGGACGGGGCAGTGGATGCAGGCAGCGATTCCGCGGCTCCTGTGGGGGGGAAACCATTGCTCGTTAGTGCAACATGTGCTTGCCCAGCCTGAGTTGGCTGGGTTTCAACTGACGCCGCCTGGGCTGGCTTGGGCTGCACCGCCTGGGCTGGCTTGGGCTGCACCGCCTGGGCTGGCTTGGGCTGCACCGCCTGGGCTGGCTTGGGCTGCACCGCCTGGGCTGGCTTGGGCTGCACCGCCTGGGCTGCAGATTTCTTCAAAGCCCCGCTGGCCTTGAGCTGCGCAAAGCGGGCCTTGACTTGTGCTTTGTTCAGTGCAGGCTGCCCCGGCTGCAAGGGCGCTTGTGCTGCCACCCGTGTCCATGATATCTTGGGGGCGGGCAGGCCGTGGGCGGCCGCCTGCTTCTTCTCCCGGGCAAAGGCCTTGACGGCGGCGGCGATGTGAGCGTCTTGTTGGGGAGACCATGGAATGTATTCGGGGGGGGTAACTGTGCCTGCAGCTGCAGGTGGAGTGCGATGGCCGGGTGCAGCTGCTGCGGGGGGCATTCCTGCAGGGGCGTCGGCTTGGATGGACGGTTGCTCGGTCGACTCTGCACCAGGCATGATGAGAGTCGAGAGAGGCACAGACTGAGTATCTGCAGACACTTTACGGGGCTTGACTCCGGCAACCTGCAAAACAATGCTCAGGTGGTGGTATTGTGCATGAATTGTCAGATATGAGGAAGTTTCTTCTCGACAGCAGCTGTCGGGGGACAGTGTCGACATCACATCATTTGTTCAAGCTGCATGAAGCTGCTCACCATCTGAGCCAGTCGATCATGTGGGTCAATTTCACCAAGTTTCTTTGATTGGGCAAGCACGCCAGCTTCGATGTTGACTCCGCGAGCCTGCAAGCCAAAGCTGTGTTGCATGGCAAAACGGTGTGCACTCAGCGAGCACATACTGCAGCTTCCTTCTCCAGGGTGGGCACAATTTCGTCAAAGCCATTCTCATGCAGCCAAAGTGCAATAGAAGCTGCCGAAACAGCGTGGATCGCAGACTGCGTGCTGCTCATTATTCACAATGTAGGCTGCGCAGCACCTTCAATTGGTAACGGCACTGCCACACAATGACAGCAAAAGGCACGCCTGGACGTCGAGTTGAAGCTGCACACAGCTACAGGATTTCGAGCATTCTACAATGTTTGCTTTACATTCAAATTGAACCGGGCGCACACCGCCCCTGGATTATTTCCACGTAAAGACAATTCGTTGGGTGAGGCCCCCTCACAGCCAGCGGCGTGGAGTAGTTGAGGTGCTGAGTAAGGCACTTTCCAGACAAAGCAGCCCAGAATGTATAAAATCTCACTTGGGCCTTCTGCTGACGTACTTTTTGGCAGCGCCGCTCAGCTGGCTGCCTGATGGGCTGTTGCCTGCAATCAGCCCCAGGCCAAGCGCAGCCTGTCATGCACACACTGCACCAGCCGTGTTGGCGATGCACAGAACTCCAGGCCTCTGCGACAATGGGGCGAGCTGTAGTGTATCATGTGGGTGCACACGCCTGAACTAGACTGCTACACGGCCTGCACTCGTTGTCCCTGCCCCTTAGCCCAGCAGCACGCAGTCCAGCAGCACGCAGTCAGCCTGCCCCCGCCCCTTAGTCCAGCAGAACGCAGTCAGCCTGCCCCCGCCCCTTAGTGCAGCAGAACGCAGTCAGCCTGCCCCCGCCCATTAGTCCAGCAGAACGCAGTCATCCTCCTCTCCAGCCTCGACACCCCCCCCCTCACCCCCGACCAACAGCACATCAGGCTCATCATCACCTGCTGCATTGCTGCGCTGCCCTGCTGCAGTGCCTGGGGAAGTGTACTTGGAGCCAAAGGGCATGCGTGGGTCCACAGACTGCGCGTGCCCCGCCAAGCCATCCACCGCCAGGAACACGAAGGAGGGGGCAGACTTGCACTGCAGCACCTTCATCACCTCCACTGCCAGCACGCCGCCAGCAAAGGCTGCCACGGGGGATGCCTCTGCGCTGTGTCCCAGTATCACGCGGCGCACCACGGCGGGGTCGACTGCCCCCTCGCCGGCACCGAAGTCGCAGGCAAGAGACGCCGCAGCTGTGTGCAGCTGCTGCTCTGAGATGTCTACTGCTGCATGTGTGGCTGTGAGGGCAGTCCATGCCCGCAGGACGAAGAAGACGCCATAGCGCTCTGGGCGGCGGATCTTGGCCGCTGCCTTCCACCGCATGTCCATGGCGGCGTCACGGGGGGGGAAGTGGAAGGTGATGGGGCCACTGGAGCCCTTCCTGTGCAGCATGAATAGGTGATTGATGTGTACAGCGGCGTGCGCTGCAGGTATCCTCACTGTGTGAACGTGTGCGTGCCCAGACACAGGTGTGCCAAGCAGTACAGGCCGCAGGAGTTGAGGGTGATGAGGGCAGTGCCAGCAGCAGCAGCCGCGGCAGCCACGGCACGTGCCTGTGTCTCCGACGCATCTCCGAGTACTATGATGGTGTGGGAGGTGCTTGCATCCGCCAGGGCAGCGGGCAGCGGTGCCCCCCCGTCAGTTGGCAGCAGGGGGGGCTGAAGCACCTGAACATTGGAGAGAGGGTTCAGCTCCTGAATCCCTGCACAGCTGCTGGCATCGCGCTGCAAAAATGAAATGACAAGTGACGGGGCAAGGATTGTGCCGCTGCTCTTTTGTCAGCCAGCAAGCCGAGGCAGCTTGGAGCAAACAATTATCAAAACGAGACTTACTGGTTGGCCAGCATGACTCGGCAAAAGGAAGAAGTTTGCGGCGGTATCCTCCAGTTGAACCGCAGATGGGTCCGACAAGCTCAGTTTGATGCCCGCGAGGATCAGATTCTTTGCTATCTGCAAGTCGCCAGTTGCGGTGATGGCAGTGCACGCGGATTTTGAATTGCACATGCAGCGGAGTTGCTAACCCACCTCAGCCATTACACCGCGAAAAGCACCAGCTAGCAAGACGCGACTACTTTGCATTCTCTGCTGGCTTTCAACACCCCATAGCCTGATCTGTCGGTCGTAAATTTCAGCCTCCTGCGCACTGAGTTTCTCAGCAGCAGCGAGCACAGCTGGGGCTGCCAAAGCGGGAATTGGAGATGCATCGGCCATTGTACCAAGGGGGATAAAATTGACACACGGAAATTATTAACATGGAATAGATCTAGTTGTTTGGCAAGTTAACAAGTTTGCAGCTTTTTTGCCTGGCTGTGGCTTCAGTGGAAAGCATACCTATGCGTGTAGGGGCATACTGGGGGGTCTCCGCCCCGGCCTCACCAAGCACCTCCTCGCACATAAATGCACAAAATGCCAGTCCCAGGCAGCCGATGCCTTGCAGCAGGTCTTGGCATGGGGGGCCACATCGGACTCGGCCCCGCAGCCACGCCCTGCAGCTGGGCTTGAGGGGGGGCCTCATCGGACTCGGCCCCGCAGCCACTCCATGCAGCGGGATGTGAGACCGGTGACCTACGCCTAGACGGCACTATCATGAAAAGTAGCAGACCAAGAAGCACATGAAATAACCACGGCATGTTGATGAATTCGTGTGCCTTGCGCAAGGCAGTGAGCACGGGCATTTGCTTGCCAGGCTGTCCGCCCCTTATGGTGCACAGCGCAGTGTGCCCACATGATGGACGGAGGCTGCATGGCGACAGCACATGTAATACCACACCCTCAGCCCCTTCGGGGAGAGAGGAACTGCCCAGGTGGGTCACTCTGCCGCAGTGAGGCTCTTGACCAGTGCCTGCACGGCGTCAGCTGGCGACTCACCAGCCTTGGCGGCGGCGTCAGCAGCGCGCACGATGGCGCTTCCGACCACCGCACCCTGCGCCTTGACATTTTCGTACATGTGACGCACATGGGCTGCCTCTGAAATGCCGAAGCCCACAACAAGCGGCACCCCCGCCCCGAAAGCAGATGCCACTCGCGCGATGAAGGCGGGGAGGTACTCAGGCATGGAGCTGCGGGCACCCGTGACGCCAGTGACACTCACGCAGTACACATATGCAGCTGTGTCCCCTGCAGCGGCCGCCACTTGCGCCAGGCGAGCATCGGTGGAGGTGGGGGCGACAAGGGGAACAAACGCCAAGTTGTTCTCAGTGCAAGCGGTGATCCACTCCTTGGCAGGTGGCTCATCTGGCGGCAAATCCACGACAATGAATCCCTGTGCCCCAGCTGCAAACGAGAGGGGTGTGATAGACGGGCTTGCAGCCGATTGGTGGGGCAGTGCCCGGCCTTTAGCAGTGGGAGTCGCCATTGCTGTACGCACCATCAGCAACTGCCTTGACAAACTCTGTGACGGTTCCGTTGGGCACATATGACAGGAATGGGTTCAGATAGCCCATGAGGATGATTGGGGCAGTCACACCAGCAGCGCGGGCGGCTTGCACAGATTCCAAAGCCGTGTGGATCGAGGCGCCGTTCTTCAAAGCAGTTTGGTTTGCAGCTTGAATAGTGGGCCCATCAGCCAGTGGGTCCGAAAAGGGGACACCAAGCTGCGCATCAATGAAACTGTATCACAGCGCTGGGACAGCGATAACCGCGCTGGGATAAATCGTGGAGAAATTCCGCAGTGCACGACATACCTCGATGACATCAGCCCCGCCATCTTGCATACCTTTCATTATAGAGACAGTTGCATCCAAACTAGGGAAACCAGCAGTGATGTACGGTACGAATGCCGCACGACCCTCTGCCTGCGCCTTGGCGAAGGCGTCTTTCACTGAAATTGTGCCCTGGGTAGCCATTTGCAGAATTCGCTGTGATGCTTAGCCTGGTCAATAGAGAACTTCAGGTGGGTTCGGAACACAGCTCAACTGACAATTTACTGGCTCACGAGGCTCAAATGTTATTTTTGGTGCATTTGTGCTCCTGCATGTGGCAATGTAGTTGCACCCAAGCAATCGGGATGAACCCCCCTGAGACATCTCAACGGATTGAGAGCGCCTTCGTGGACCCTGTGTGACGAGAAATGGCAATAAAATTTGAGGTGCGGTTTTCCAGCGCACCGAGGGGCGGGTGGGTGGGAATCAAAAGCATACGCATGCTCCTCTCTGGAGTGTGCTCTGCTCCGACTCCTTGCCCCGCCCCTTACTAATCTACTCAGGGGATGTGCCAGCTGGTGCTGGCCCTCACACGACATGACGTTCGCTTAGTGTGGGGGCCAACGGGAAAAAGTAGGCCCCTCAGATCACAGTCAGCACACACCCTCAGCACAGTTGAACTGCACGCCAATTCTTTGCTGCGACAGGTCCTGCATACCCCCCTCTGAGCGGGGTCAAGGGATTGCGTGCCTCGAGCTCGGTCGAGTTGATTTCGCTAGAAAATACATTACACACACAGGTCAATCTGTATCAAAAAAAGCTTGTCTTGCAACAGGCTACCTTACATTTGGCTTCGAAGGGGTTGGGCGCTGCAGTGAACCAACGCTTCTTCTCTCAGAATAGCATGCTGTACAAGCTCAATGCGATCGCAAAGCAGCAAACACACCGAAAAATGGTTTTCTTTAAGCTTGTACTATTAATTGCTCCGGTCTGCTTTGTCCATGCACGGATTTCCAGACAGCTAGCCGGAGTGGCCTCTGATGCTGTGTTGGACATGGAGTTTTACCACGATATTGATGACACAACTTTGAGTGTCGGCACAAGCCACGCATGTGCGCTTGTTGCAATTGATGATTCTGATGTGGGAGGTGAAGTCGTCTGTTGGGGTGAAGTGTTTGATGGTCAAGCTGATCCGCCTGATGTGAGTGATTACCAGGACTGCACAGCAGAGCGTTTCGCAATTGTTTCGGCCCTGTGCGCAGGATGTATTTGTTCAACTCAGTGCTGCATCAACACACACGTGTGGCATTACAATCGAGCAGACCATCAAGTGCTGGGGCCAGGTGCCACATGATGAAGACTTTGAAGGGTCAGATTACATGCAGGTTTCAACAAGCTCGTCTCACACCTGTGGTCTGCACCAAAGTGGCGTCGTTGAGTGTAAAGGTGTGTCAGTGAGATGACAAGAAAAGTTTGACTGCTGAACTGTATTGCTGGTTTCACAGGTCGGATGATGCATCTAATGGCACTAAAAGACGCACCCGAGACTCCGCTTGTTCAAATTTCTGCTGGTGAATTCACGACTTGTGCCTTAGACATTGATGGTGCTGTGCACTGTTGGGGGAAGGATGTTGCCGGATCTACGTTTGAGCCTGATGGCAACTTCGTCCAAATCTCATCATCAGATAGCTACGCTACGTGCGCTGTTGAAAGCTCAGGGAATGTTCTCTGCTGGGGACAGTTTGTGGACGGACGCAGGCACGACGCCCTTTACACAATGAAGGGAACATTCACACAGGTAACAGTCGGCGATGATTGGGTCTGTGCTATCAATGTAAGTTGCAATGTGCATTTGCAGGGCTGATTATACTCAAACATTTGCTGCAGGAGCTGTCGCGAATTCAGTGCGCTGGGGGCCACGACAGAGTGTTCAAGCTTCCAAATATGAAGGTCCCGGCAGACAAATTCTTGGAAATATCATCATCTGGACGTTCACTCTGCGGTATTTTATTCGACCCCCCTCACCGGGTCAAATGCTGGGGCGCAAGGGGTCTTGTGAACAATGTTCCTGAGGACGCTGTACCAGCTGTATGAGGCCGGAAAGCCAGCGGGGTCCAACAAACTACAATAACAACTGGTCACTTGTCCATGAAGCGCATAGCAGCTGCCCGCGCTTGGGCACCTGTCGTCGGTTTGTACAGAACTTCGTCCACACCGCTGCGCAGAAGCTCCCTGGTGTCATCAGCTAACACATTTCCCGTCACAGCGATGATAACTGGCCTCAATATATGTGGACAGAGCATTCGAATGTGTTCGGACATTTTGTCGCCATTCATGGTTGGCATACTCATATCTGTCACCACTAAATCAAATGGAAGCTCTGCGAGCTGTGCTGTGTTGAATGCCTCTAAGCTATGGTGACCATCCGCTGCCGTTTCAACATCAACACCGAAGCACTTTTTTAGCTGTCGACCCAACAAAACCCGGACAGTACGATCGTCTTCGACCAACAGCACCCACCGCGGCCAAGACCTTCCATGGGTTGGAACACGAATCGGTTGCCTCACCTGCTCCCGAGGAGGTGTTTGTGCAGTTCGAGACTCCCCAATAGGCATATGCTCTGCAGGCAGTGCTGCTTTTTGTTTAGTAGGGTCACTCAGCTGACGAGCAGCTAAATGGCCCGGCTGCTGTGAAGGAAGTCGCACCTCCTCACTGAATGCCCGACCAAAGCCGCTCGCGATTGGGGCAGTGTGCTGAAGCATACTTAATGTAGTCTATTTCTGATGCGTTGTAAATGGCCCCTGATATCCATCAATTGTGCATTCAAGTTGAGCTGCACCTGGGGTTGTGATTGCCTTGCCAATTTGACTGTTTGGTCTTTCGAGACTGTGCGGTTTCTTCAAGGGTATTGCAGGCTTCCACGGCGCTCGGCCGAGGCGCAGAACCATTTGGCAGACAGCTCAACTTGGGCTCCACTGTCATCTCAGGTGCAGCTTCCTGCTCTGCCCGTGCAGACTCATCCAGCAACTCCCAACTCACAGACTGAATGGGATGACTCACTACCTGAACCATGTCCACAGCCGCGCCAACACCAAAGCATGATTCAGAAGATGAACTCGTTGTCAGCACCGATCCCCGCCGCGACGTGAGTGCTGTAGCTACCTCAGGTATACGTGTGCGAATACCTGCCAAGTGCACGCCAGTGCGCATCATATCCCACGAGCGAACAGTCGACACCAAGGACACCAGCGGCGTTTCATGTGCTGGAGCAGAAATTGGCATGAATTCATGCTCACGCAGTGCTTGAGCATGCCATGTCGCAGGAATCACCAGAGAGAACGTGCTTCCAAGCCCAGGGCCTGTGCTTTCAGCGACGAGGTCGCCACCTTGACTCCGCAATAAACGGCGCATGAGCCATAGTCCCAAACCAGATCTATTGCGGCCGCTGAACCCCATTCGAAGGTCCTGAAAGGGCTCAACTATTGAGGATAACTCAGCTTCACTGCAGCCAGGCCCAAAGTCTGACACAGATATGACGATGACCCCCGCTTGTCGGGAAGGTATTTCTTCGACAGGTGCATGCTTCAAAGCAGCCTTTGAACGGTTCTCTGCCCAGTATTCTGCCATTTCCTGTACTGCTGAGGAAGTTGATCGCGGCAGTTGGTTCCAATCAGCGCCGAAGCAGTGCGGGCCGGGAGCCGAGTTGCATGACTCGGTATCTGCCTTGAAAGCTCGCAGGGAAACATGCAACACAGCTGGCAGCGTCCGGGCTGTTGGATGACGGACTGGCGAACTATACTTGAAAGCATTGCTCAAGACAGTTGATAATGCTTGCATGCAAGTGGCAAAAGACACGGGCGAGTCAATGCTAACTTGTGATGCCGTGCCGAATGCTACCAAACTTGCGAAAGTTTGGCATGTCGTATTTTCTGCCACATCCTGGTCCAAACTGACTTGCACGCCAATTTTTAACATTTGTTCGGATTGCAGCGCTGTTCTGGTCAACTCACTTTAAGTCGCACCGGCAGCCTGCCCGTCTGTTACCACTTTGCAATTGTGCCATGCATGCAGTAGCAGAGAATGCAGATCAAAATTGTCATCAGAGCAGCTTAAAATATTTCAGGTCGTCAGCGCACTGGGCCCAACGCCAATTTAAGTTGTCGGAGAACATGTCTTGTTCAGCAGCAGCACCTGGCCCATGCGCTGCTGCATTCATGAAGCGAAGCATGTTGTCCAGAACATCACTGATGTTTCGCATGCAAGCCGCAGCTCCGGAAGCTGCACAGGAGGCTCGCTTCAGACGATAGCAGGGATGACCGGCACCAGGGATATTGAGAGTGTAGTGAAAAAGAGAAGCTTTTTCCAGCCAAGATATGATTCCAAGTAGCCGACATATAAGGACCAAGCAGCCTCGCAGTTCTCAACCCAATAAACTTGCTAAAATATTGTGTTTGAAACTTGCTTAGCTGCTAGTACTACTCAAACTCACCGGTTGCTTGTCTCTGATTAACTCCCCCCCCTACTCCCCCCCCTACTAGTTCCAACTACCCTCCCCAGAATCATTCATGCAGGAGATTTACCGGCGGCAAATGCGACGCTCAAACATGGTGTACATTTCTTGCTATATCCTGCATACCCCCCTCTGAGTGAGTGGGGTCAAGGGATTGCGTGCCTCGAGCTCGGTCGAGTTGATGTCGCTAGAAAATACATTACAAACACTTTTTTTGCACACGTTCTCTACTCAAATTGATGGCCGCCTTCTGCGCTGAGCTTCGTCGCACACCGCACTCGACATAAAGACTTTTCTTCGAGTATCAGCGGCTTACGATGGACAGGTTTGTCATTCGCAAGACAAATGGCAGCGGTCATAATGATAGAAATGTACCCTCAATAGCTTGTGTACAGGCTCATGTTGCAGAGACTGGCAGCAGTAGTCAGAGTGCAGGTTACGCTTCTCCTCAATCATCTCGTGCAGGAATGCTCGATATTGCCAGGCCAGCCCCTGGCGTCACAGCTGCTCGCATGAGTGGC
>Ga0307982_1000221_pt1 | contig 43391 bp, 20 predicted proteins | sample OrgLakmetagen989_FD_201847 | JGI IMG/M metagenome (GOLD analysis project Ga0307982, IMG submission 201847) | Saline water microbial communities from Organic Lake, Antarctica - #989 | ecosystem: Environmental > Aquatic > Non-marine Saline and Alkaline > Saline | place: Antarctica: Organic Lake... | reverse complement strand
TGCATCAGCACTGGCTTCACAACTGACGGCTGCAGCAGAGGCCAGCCTGATGCCGGCGGCGCTGCAGGCAGGGGGGGGTGACCCGCACTCAGCTGGGCCCCTCCCCTGGGAAATTGAAGCGAAACGCTTCACAGTCACACTCACCAGCTTCTTTGCGAACATGGAACCCGGAACACCCAAGCACGCACGACTGCCTCTGTTGCGCACGGTGAGCTTGCACTCATTCGGCTCAGACCACGCCAGGGTGAACCCACTCCTCCATGGGGCACTGCAGCCCACGGTTAGTGAATGGACAGTGTGGAGCCACGAGCAGATGAAACGCATGGCTCGGGGGAGCGGTGCAGCCATGGCAAATTTGATCTGGTGTGCCGTGGCTGAGAGCTGTGTGCCTGAGCCCAGTCGCAGCGGAGACTGCTGGGTGAGCCCGTGTACCACGGCTGTGCAGTGGCGCAGTGGACAGCGCCCTGTGGTTTCCGAATCACGCCGCCGCACCAAGGCCCCTGCAGCTCCCGCCCAGATGCTGCCTCTGCCCACATTTGTGCCCCTGGGACTGCAACATGTGCTGGCACTTGTGACGGTTCAAAACGCATGGGCGGATGCCTTTGGACACAAGCAGCTCGTGGCAGCTGCTGAAAGTGACGTTGGCAATCCCCACGCCGGCACAACAACTGGGACTTCCTTCCCCGTTGCAGCAGCGGGCAGTGACCTGACCAGCACCCCCCCAGCCGCGCCTGTAGCTGCAGCCGTGGCCCCACTGCTCGCCCACGCCGCGAATCGAGCGCTGCGAAAAGATACCAGCCCACAGGCCCTGTTGACAGAGCTGCTGGCTACGATGGGCCCACCCCCTGCCCGCACCACCAGCAGCTCAGCTTCTGCTGCAAGCTCCGCCCGGGATCACTCAACGGCCAGCTTGACTGCACAAAGCGAGCGCGGAGCCAGCTTTGATGCCAGATCAGATGGGAACAGTTACACACCTGTTGGTGGGAAACTGGGGGGCGGGCGCCTTCCTCCACAGCACCCTGCTACGGCTGGAAGACTGCGAGTCAGCTCAGTGCTTACCTCTGTCAGTGACTTGTCGCACAGTCCAAAAGCAGACAGAGGCGGTTCCTCTACCAACGTGCTGATGGTGGATACAGCTGCAAGCGGAACACGTCAGCATATACGTGCTCGGGCTGGCACAGATGAATCAGCCGGCACGCCGCATTCCATGGCGACATCAGTCGCGTCACTTGACATGGCCGCGCAGGCTGCAAGCACCGCAGCGCAAGCTGGCGCTTGGTCACTGAGCGCTTCGGCGGCAGGCTACTTTGCCCCCCCCATGACAACAAACAAAGGGGGGCAAATCCTGTTGGCCACTCCCACCGATCCAGTTGATGTGCCATTAGTAGCACGTGCCCTACAAACACACCCCAGCCTTCGCTCTGTGCACCACATCACAGCACTCATCGCGCTGCTGCGAACAGTACCCCAGCTGGAGGCGCTGCCTTTGGCCGCTTTGTGTGTGCTTTCCTGCCGTATTGGCTTCCGCACATACGCTGGGGGGACGGTGATTCGAGCACAGGGGGCGCAAATGGCGCCTGAAACGCTGGTGGTGCTCTCTGGGCGCATTGTGGCCCGTTGCAAGCTTCGCTCAAGCATCAAGTCAACTGGAGCAGGCTCTGGAGCCGACACCACGACCGGGCTGCGGGGGGGTTTGTGGGCGCCCTTCGCTGCTGGCGACAGCCTGCGCACTTCATCAGTGAGCAGTCACTCGCACTCTGTGGAGGAGCAGGCAGGCCCCGTGGTTGGGCTGTTTGGACCAAATGCAGTCCTCGGAGCAGTCGCTTTGACTAGCGACACTGCAGGACCCAGCACCCCGGCACCAGAAGACTGGGCATTGCATGCCACTGCAGTGGAGTTTACCGACGCGCTATCCACCCAATCATACAAGCTGGACCAGGCCATGGCCAGCTGGATGTCAGGCAAAAGCAGTGTGCGTCGAATGCTATCTCAGGTGAAAACGCTTGGCTCGGCCTTCACTGGTGCACTGCCTGGATTGGACGCAGATAAGAACACTGAACACCCTGAATATGGAGAAACACCAACCAACGGCATGTCTCGTAGCTCTAGCCATACTGGTCTTGCCCCCGCTGGGGCTGGGGCGGCTAGTCCAGGGCCCTCCATGCATTCAGCAGTGGGTATCAGCGTCAGCTCAGCCCACACTGGGGCGTGGGCTGAGGCTACACGCACACACTCGGGACAAGACCTGCCACAGCTCATGCACACATGGCACCAGTGTGCCTCGCACCCGAGTTTACAGAACTGGTGGGCGGTGGTGGGGGGCGATGCGTGGGGGTGGCTCAGTCAAGGGGCCCCTTCACTGGCCAGTCGCATTCCCGTGATCCGCACAGCCCTTCAGGCTGCACGTTCAGCTGCTCATAGCATGCCGTATTTGCCCTCTGAGTCATTTCGCACCACCCAGCGTGGCCTGCTGGCGGCATTGCGAGCAGCTGAATTGCGCAGCAGCAGTGGCAACTCCACAGCACCCAAAACGGGGGGGGGGCAAAAGCAAAATGCCCCTCCCGTGAAGAATTCACAAGGCGGCAGCCCCGGTGAGGAAGACGCCAGTGAGACACTGCTGCCATGCGAACGCCTGCAGCGGGAGCACCACAGCCTGCCGTTATGGGACACTGTGCAGCAGAGCGAATCTTTGCTGGGGATGCTGCGCTTGGCTAGCGAGGGGGGGGGCGCAGAAGCGCTGTGTGTAGGCCGTGACACGCCAACCCGTGGGAAACAGCTCATGGTTGAACTGACGGTCAATAGCATGCACCGCATGCATGTGGGGCATATGAAGTCTCTAGACCGTTTCTTGACCCCCCAGGGGGGGCTTCAGGCGTGGCACGAGTCCAATGGGGTGCAGGCAGGGCAACGCAGGCGGCGGCCTTCCACTGCATCGCCTAGCACTGCAGTGCTGAGCAGCTTCACACAGCCCACTTTCTCTGACACAGACACCGCGGGCGGCGCTGTGCATTTTAGGCCAACGGTGCCCACAGAGGGCGACCTCCACAGCGGTACTCAGTTGCAATGGAACGCTGAAAGTGCTGCTGTGTCAACAGATGATGCCGTGGCGGCTACGCTGCAGGCAAGGCACCATTATTTGCGGATAGCTGCTGGGCTGGACGGTCGCACGGGAAGAAGCCAAACGCTGCCGGGCGACGTGCCCGCCCCCCGGCAGCTTCGGGAGGGGAGGTTTCACCATGCCCCTTTGCAGGGTGAAACGATGGACAATCTGTTCGCGCGTTTACACCACGCCACCTCACCTTCCATTGCACCTGGGGCTGTGGGCACCTATGCAGGAGCAGTGTATATTCCACCCCCCTGTACCCCCCTGCTCAATCGGCACGAATGCACATGGGTGGCTGACGGTGACTCAGCTCAGGAAGTGCAAACTGCGGTGGTTTCAAGGGGTGACGTCGATTGCATCATGGCAGCTTTGCATGCCGGCCTTCTTCCGTCAGATGAGGAGATTTCAGAGCAGCTTCTGCGCGCAGCAAATGTGTACACCCAACAGCCCACCGCAGCAGCTGGTGCTCATGACGAGCCGCATATTGATGGCAAGGTGGCTTCGGTGGCCTGTCGGCCATCGGCCCAGCCGCATGCGAAGGGGGTGCCTAGCGCACCCCATCGAGTCGCCCCCCCTGCCGCCGCCGCCGCCGCCGCCACAGATGATCACCTTGGGGAACTGAGCAGTGCCTCGGAGAGTGATAGCGAAGAGGAGGGAGTGTATGTCATTTCTCGCTCCGCAGCGGCGGTACCTCTGAGTGTATCCACAGGCGGGGGCAGTGGCATTTCACCCGGCAGCACCGTCTCGCCTGCCGCCGCCTACTCGCCCGCGGGGAGTGCGATGAGCTTGGGGCTTGCAACGCCCAAAGCGGCAGCGGGGACTGCCCAGGCTGTTCAGCCTTCCAGCCCCGCCGACGCCCCCGCGCACCACACCGCATTAGGCGCACTCGGCACCGCCATTGTCGCCACTAGCTCACATTCTGCGGCGCAGTACGCTGCCCTGGGGCCCGTGTCGGCTCACTCCGCGCTATCCATGCAGTCCGCTGCACTGCTCGTCCCGGCCATCCAGCGCTGCGAGCAAGAGGTGCACCTGGTTGCCCAGCTGTTGCGCCAGGTGCCTGCGCTGCTGCCGCTGCCGCAGCGCACACTGCTTGCCATGGCAAGGACTGTCGAGGCACAACGCTGCACAGATGGGCAGGTGATTGCGGCAGAAGGCTCCGTGGTACCACAGACGCACATTGTGCTATCAGGTGCCGTCATGGCGTTTTCCAGAGGCGCCCCCCCTGGACAGCTTTTCGGGCAGGAAGCTGCTGTGGAGGGCAAAGCGGGCAACGAGGAAGAGGGCAGCCGGACAGATTCGGGCATCATGGCTGCTTCTGATGGAGGCTCCACGACCACCGGTGAGGGGGGTGATACACCCCACGGCGCAACACTGTCTTTCGGCACGGCTGCAGCCTCGGCCAGCAGTGTTACTGGGTGGCTGCGTTCCTGGCAAGGGTGTCCACCCCTGGGTGTCTCCCTGTATGGCTGTGCAGTGCCTATACACGCCGTGAGTGACGCCCTGCTGCGCTCAGCTGCAGCCCACGCCCCTGGCTCCGCAGGGCGCATGTATGGTGCTGGGGTGCTGGGCGAGGGTGCGTCAGGACGCGCTGCGCTGAACGACGCAATGAGTGCACCTCATGCATCGCTTGAGGCTGGAATGATGTTTCCGGGGTGTGCAGCACTGTGGCGGCCAATGCCGAGGCCGGGGGGAAGCGCCTCTGACGAACATGTGGCTGCCATGAGGCACACCCTGCAAGCCAGCGGCACGGGTGATGAGCATTTGCCTGCCGCTGCCGCATTCATGGCCAGCTCTGCGCTGCACGAGGCGCCTCGCCGTATCAAAGCTGCGCTCGCTTGGACCAGCGGGGCGGCACAGGCGCTGTCCATGGTCGCAAATGCCCGACACGTGTCCCTTCCGCGTCCATCGGCAGCGGCCATGACTCATATGGGGGGGGGCTCCCGCTCCCCTCCCGGTGAGAGCTGGAAATCCTCAACTGCGCCCTCTATGACGTCGTCTCACTTTGGCCAACCCCCCTCAACGTTTGTGGGAGGCAGCTTGGAAAGCACGCAGTATGACGCTGCCGCCCCCACACAGGCTCCATTCCAGGCCCAATACACCCATGCACCTGCACAAATCGGCGTTGATCCTCTGTGCACACGGTATACACGCGCTCAAATGGCCTCGGACTTGGGGAGCCATGACGCCCTGGAAGAAATCCACGGAGGGGTTGTGCTCACGTGCTTTGCTGGGGATTGGATGGAGCTGGCTATGCCGCTGTGGGGGGGAGCAGTGGGCGAGCCTTGGGCATTTAGGTCGTCAGAAACAAACCGCTTGGCCACCAACCTAGGCATTGCCTCAGCGCAGGAGGTGTACCACTGCTTGGAGGGGGGGGCTGTGCCTTGGGTGCAGGGGGGGCTCACACAGTCTGAAGTCGCAGAGAAAATGTCAGCTCTGAGTTTGATCCCGTGCGCCACTGATCAAGCCCTGCGGCAGTATACCTTAGTTGCGCGAGGCGCCGGCACCGTGCTACTCACCGTCCCAGCAGAGACACTGCAGCAGCACATCCTGCAGCCAAAGCTGCTGCCTCGGCTCGTGGCGGCGCCCACCGGGGCTCGCTTGGTGCTGCAGAAGCCCGTGGAGCTGCGCACACCCGCAGAGGTGGCGCTGCTAGCGGATGCTCTGCAGCACGGAGTGGGCTTCTTCAGATCTCTGCCCCGGGCAGCGGCAATTGCCTTGGCTGGGGCGCTGACCCAAAAACACCTTCCAGACGGATCACTGGCTGTCCGGGAATCCGATGATGCAGCGGATTTCTTCATCACTCTCTCAGGAGCCCTCACAGTGCACAAGACCTCCATCCCTGTGCTTGCGGCTCCAGCACCAAAGAAGGACACTGCTGGCAGCACCATCCCACCACGGGCACCCAAAATGTGGGGCGATGATGCTCCCACAAACGACACAGAGCACCTGGATACGGTCGCAAAGTGGCGTGTGCGCACGCAAGATTCGGTGTACATTGGCCGCTGTATTGCAGTGCTGGCGGCGGGGGAGCACTTTGGGCACCAGGCCCTCAACATGCCCCCCCCTCCCACCCCCAGCTCCATTTCAAAGGATAATCACTTCGCGACAGGACAGACCCTGCAGCAGGAGCTGCTGTCTGGTGTGCATGCGGCGGAAGTTCTGTCCCTGGCTGCAGCACGAGTGACACTGGCTGCCAGCGGGGGCGCCTCAAGCGGCCTCGCTGCATCGGGGGGGGGGGGCAGGCCAGGCACTGTTGAACATATGCCCGGGGCGGCAGCACCCACCGCTCCGCCCTCAGCCGGGAATGGCGAAGGTGTTGCGGTGCACCGTGAGGAAGACATCACCTCAGGCGCGGCCATGACTACATTGGTAGCGTCACTCCTTCTGGCTCAGCGCAGCTTGAGGGGGGGGGTCAAAGCGCGGCAGGGGGGGGCTCAGTTGGAGCAAACAGCAGGAGAAGGTGGTGCTGGCAAACGCAATGCTTCTGTGGTGTCTGCGGCACCGCAAGGAACACATGTGTGTGTTCTGAGTCGAGCGGCGTTCCGCGAGCATGCCTTACAAAGCGCACGCGCCGTACTTCAAGTCGGCGAGGAGATCATAAGCAATGCTGGAGTTGCCAAAGTGCTTGCTACGCTTCAGATGTCTCCTGCCTTGCGCACGGATGCAGATGTGGACGTGCTGTGTGCACTGCTGTGCGAGCAGCTTCCCCTGTTTGCGCGCTTGAGCTCAAAGCGACAAATTGCCCTCGCGAGATTGTGCAAACACGGCCACGCAGAAGCGGGAGCAGTGGTGCTGCAGCGTGGCACCACTGCGAACCAGACCATCATTGTTCTCAGTGGCCTGCTTGGGGTGTTCGTGCCGGCTCGGGGATCCAGCGGCTCCAAGCCAGCCGTAAAGTCCAAACGCCGGGGAGGTGGTGCTTCTGGCATGACGGCCGCTGCCGCCGCTGCTGCTGCAGCCGTCGAAGCCGATTCAAGCAAGGTGACTCTACACCCCACTGCTGAGAAACTGGCGGGGGCGTTGTTGCCCAGTGAGCTCTTCCGCGCTGCAGATCTCACCATGTCCCCTGAGGATTTGGGCATCTGTGTGGCATACACTGGGGCCGGAACACCCATTGCAGAACACGTTCTGGAAACGGAATTCACCACCACAGCATCTGGCCTGGCGAACAAATACTCTGCAGTTGCGTTTTGGGACACACACCTGCTTTGTGTTCCACGTGAAGCGTTCTTGGCTGTTTTGCGCGATGAACAGCCAGACTTGACCCGAGTGTCCTACCTTCCTCCATTTATTCACATGCAGACGACCGCTCTGTATGACCGCGCCATGTGCCTGGTGGCTCACGCGGCGCTGATGCCAGCGCTCAGGAACAACGCGCGCCAAGTGTGGGAATTGGCCAATGCCCCCATCACCAATGCGGGTGCTGTGAACACCCTGCTTCCCACAGACAGCTCCTCACGGCACCTGCATCCCCTGGGCAGCCTAGCCTCCACCACATCCCCCGTGCAGGTACCAGCCATCGAGCATCGCCGCAGCAGCCCCCCACCCCTCCCCAGTGCAGTCACCACAGGCTCAACGCAGTACGATGATTCGCCTGCCATCCTGCGCACAGCAAGTCCGGCGGAGGGCCCGGTAAGGGAGGGGCTTCCAGAGCTGCATGACCCCCCTGCCAAGCAGCAAGCGCAACGATATACATCAGCAGCAAGGCTTGACATGCCTGTAGACAGCGCAATGTCGCTTGGGTCATCTAAGCCAGAAGCCATGGGGAGCACTCGGCAGATGGCTGTGCACGCCGGAACAGCAGTCTCTGAAGCGAGTCGTACGCAACTTCCCAGCCAAGCCTCTGTGGGTGGGCCGTTCATCATGAGGCAAGCCAATGCAGACAGCCCAGTGCACCTGGTGCAACTCGAGGGCATTGATGTGCCAAGCGATGGCGACACACCCCCTGGCCCTCTGCTAGGGGGGGGTGCGGCTGCCGGTCGGTACGCCAGGACATCCCACGGCATCATCTCAGCCAGCGACTCGGCAGCCCTGCGCCAGCTGCAGTCACACCCAAGAGATGACAGTGATGAATACGGCACTGGTGCTTCCCGCCGTGGCACGCTGGACCTTCGGGCTGGCAGCGATGTGAGCGACGCCAGCGGGGACGGCAACGACAGCCATGTCCGTCACGGTCAACGCTCCCAGACTGAAGACTTGACCAGCTCCCATGCACATACTGGGGTGCGTGGCACCGCGCCTCGAGCTGGTGTGTCATCAAATGGCGCAGACGCCTTCCGACGCTCCAGTGACTTGGACCAGCGACGCCAAGTGCAGGCGGTGGATGGCCCAGGGGATGACAGTCACACCATTGAAGTACACCTCATGCCGGCACCACGCATGGGCACCGCAGAGCTAGGCGGCGCGCAAACTCGGGGGGGCTTAGATGGCTCTGCATCTATGGTGCGCCACAGCACAGAAGCGGAGCCAGCGGCGCCAAAGCCCTCTGCCCGGGAGGGCACATCACCGCCCGGACCCCCCCCCCGTCTGAACTCGAAGCGCCCCCCCCTCAGCCCCATCCCACAGCGCATGGCATCCACGCTCACCAGTCCTGCAGCAGACGACACCTCAAATGTCAACCAGGGAAAAGTTGCGGGGGGGGTCCAAACAGGGGGGGGGGTGCAGGATGCAATCCCACTCAAGCACGCCCCCAGGCACCATGCAGTGGAAGCGTCTGAAATCCGCTCAGTGCTCAGCCCTGGCGGTGGCGCAGGGTCCGCCTCACAGGCGTTTTCGTTTGCGGGGGAGCATGGCGCACCGCCGCATTCGCTGGAGCGAGCTGCAGCAGAAAAGGCAACAGAGGAGGGCCTGAGCAGCGCAGCTGCTGCCCGTGCATCAGTGACATTCTCACAAAAGCCCGCAGTAGTGCATCTGTCCCCATTGGGTCTGAACCAGGAACACGATGCTGACACACCCGACGACAGCCAGTACGGGGATGAAAGCCCATTCCCAGAACACTTGGAGGCTTCACCCAGCGATTTCTCACGCGGAACAGGTCCCACTGACGTGTGGCGTGTTGGGTCAGAAGGCGGTTCTGCCCGCCTGTTTGGTGCTAGGGGGAGTGCCTCCTCAGCCCTGCAGTCGCCCGAGCAGGGGGGGGCCTTCTGGGGGGAACAGTCAGTGCACCGCGACGCATGGCATGCACACCTCCCGCAATTCATACCAAAGGAAGAACAGGCCGCTGTTCTGTGGTGGGTCCTGGACCCGCTATCTGCCCCCGGAACAATCGCTGGTCTGGCCGGCGTGTTGGCGGCGCTGGCAGACTGTGCTGTGGAAATGTCCACTAAGCGACACGTGGGCAAGCTTCAAAGTGCCGTCGGCGATGCCACGGGTCACGTGGTGCTCAAGACCCCCCAAGCCCGTATCGTATCCACTGGCGCAGGCGCAGGCAGTGAGTACTGGCGGTCAACAACGGTTGGCGCCAGATCAGCCCTGACACTGCCCAGCGTATCATCTGGAATTCAGCTTGGACAGGCCACTGGGGAAAGCTCTCCGCTGCATGCTCTGTGGAGCAGTTTGCAAGCCTACCTACTGGGAGGTAGCGCCCAGGGGAAGCGCATGCGGGGTGGTGCTCACGGCATGAACAGCAAGTCGCTGTTGAAGCTGCTGGGGTGGAACAAAGAACACAAAGACCCCAAGGGAGGGCTGCCTGTGTGCTCCATCTGGGGAGGCAGCAGCGTGTCCCCTGCTCTTGCGTGTGACGTGGCGCCTTCCACTGACGGCAGTCTGGTGTCCGCCCTCACAGCCCAGCGGCTTGCGGCAAACGAAGGTGCAACTGCAGCTGTCGGCCCCCGCCGCCGACTGCTGGGCGCCATTGGCGACGGAATCAAACGAGCAGCAGCACCCAACCTTGCGCCCCCAGCAGTGGCGCTTGCTCTGTGGCAGACCACCCACAACGCAATGATGCGGGTGCTGGTGGCTTCGCTCCCCGGCTTCCGCAACATGCAGCATGATGCACTGGTGGCCACAGCTACACACGTGCGGTACCACCGCGTGGCCGCAGGCGTGCCGCTGTATATGCCTGGGGACCCCAGCGCCCGACTTTACATCGTGCTTGATGGGCAGGTGACCATTCGCAGTGGGCCGGCAGTGGTCGCCACGGTGCAATCTGGGGGATTCTTTGGGCAGCATGAGGTGTTCCTTAAAACTGAACGAGCGCTGTCGGCAGTGTCCGCCGGCAGCAGCAGCGCCGGGGGCTCTGCGCGTCTCGTGTCCATCCCCTGGGACGTGTATCGGGAGCGCTGGCCCCAATACGAAGCCCACAAGCGCACACACGAATTCATCATGTCGCTTCCCGGGGTGCGGGGGGGGGCTATTTCGCCCCATATGAAAGCTCTCCTGTGCTACCTGACTGTTCCGGTTCAAGTCAGGCGTGGCACGGAACTGGTCAAGCAAGCACGAACAAGCCCATACCTGTTCGTGATGCAACGTGGAACAGCTGACGCATTGCTGGATGTGCCGTTGCCATACCCCGACACGGATATTGACGGGGGGCTAGTGATGCGACGAGCGTACAAGACACACGGAACAGATGCATCAGCACTACAAGGAATAGGAACAGAGCAAGGGACTCGAGGTAAATCCAGCCAGTGGGGCAAAGGCGCACCTCAAAGCCTCACAGCTACCTCAGCAGGTCAGCGGGCTCTCAGTGGGGGCGTAGTGAACAGACATGCCTTGAACGCAATGCTTCGGGGCCAGCGACCGCCCTCCTCCCATGTGTATCTGGACAGACACTTGCTGCACAAGCGGTCACAGGGGGGCAACAGCAACTTCAGGGTGGGGTCCAAGCTCCATGCATCATCACAAGAGGAGGCGCCTTCCTCTGTTCTGGTTTCACGTGAGGCTGCAGTGGCGGCAATGCGAACACGGCTGGCCCGGAAGTCCCGTGGAGACGGCAATGCAGGTGTTGCAGCAGAAATCATCATCAAGCACTCAGTGCATAGTTTTGTTGCCCCCCTTGCCCCCCTTCCAGCATACAGCTCCGCATCGGTGCGAGAAGCTTCGATGGCAATTGTTCTTGCAGCATCAGCGGGAGGGCAGCGTGCCACCAGGGGTGTTCTCAGTTCTGATCCCCACCAAGGCACGGTGTGGGGTAGTGCAACAGTGCAGTCTGGCGCAACGCTGGGGGGGGCCACAGCACCCGACCCCCCGGCAGGCCGCTCGGAGCACAGCAGCGATGGGGAGGATAGTAGCGGTGATGACAGCTATGAGGAGAGTGGGGTCAGTCCCACCAAGCCGAAACGCAGCACGTCAAACAGCAAGCTGGAGACGCCTGGGGCCAAGACCATTGCAGCGTCCACGGGGGGCCTCAAGGGGCTCATGAATCGAATGGGGGGGGGGGGCAGCAAGGGGGGCCTCAAGTCATTCGTCAAGGCTGCAACCATGCTCAGTGGAAGTTTCAGTACTGGGAACAGCTCAGCCTCTGGTGTTCCAGCACCCCCCTTGGGTGTTCTACTGTCTCCAGGTCGCGCCCCATCGCGTGCGACCGATGCAAAAAGGCACATGTCATATTCCGCGAGCACCCCCTTGCGCACTGGTTTAGGCGTGTCAGTGTCAGCCGGGAATCTACTTTCTGCTGGCACCATGCCCGTCGGCCTCAGCGCCGGAGGGTCCCTTGCAGCAGCTTGCGGCTCCCCAGCGCTCAGTACACGGCAGGCCGACGTGCTTGCCACTCGACTGCACAGGGGCTTGTCGCGTGCCGGGAAGGCAACGGGTGGCTTCATTGCGGCCAGAGGTGGACCCATCAAGAAGAAAACAATCCCGCCGCTGGCCACCATTCTGGGGGGCGCAGGCCAGAACACCCTCTTGAAGAAGCTCGCAGCGGAACACGACGCGGAACGCGAAGCTGCAGAGCGTGGAAGTGCTTGGCCTGCAATGCACAGTTCAAATGCAGAGGACCTACCGCCGAGCTCGTCTGGCTTCGGATCGAGTATGTCAGGGGGGATATCAAGCCTTCTAGGGGGGCTTCAAAAAGCTGCCTCCCCCGGAAAGAGCCCAGGTCGTCTAGCGCAGCTTCTAAATGCTGTGAAAGATGCTGGGACGCCCTTGAAGGCTCCTGGCAGCCCTGCAAGCCGCCCCGGAACTTCGAGCATGACTCGAAGTGTGGCAGGGGGGGGTGGCCGTTCGCCCCCTGGGGGGGGTGCAGACTTGAAAGACCGCATCACAGACGTCATGGTGCAGGGAGATCGTGCCATGTCATCTCAAGGATTCCGAGAGTGGAAGGCGGGTCAAGGTAAGGGAGTCAAGGGGGGCTCCGCGAACTCCAGCGCGGTGTTGAAGCGCCGCTGGTGGGAAGGCGGCGACATTCGCCGCAACTTCCAAAAGCAAAAGGCGGCAGAGTCTGCCCTGCACGAGGCAGATGCTGCTAACTCAAAGTACAGCAAGCACCGGGGGGGGGGACAAACACTGGCCGATGCCCCCCCCACGCCTGGGTCTCAAGCCGCCAAAGTGGCAGCTCTTGTGCGCAAGGCTGCCTCACTGGATGCGACACCTCGGGATAAGCTTGCAGCTACCATTGTGCAGGGTGGAGGAATGAAGGCAGTTGAGCGCTGGCGGGCGTCGCTTAAGGGGGGCGATGGGGGCTCAAAACGCCCTGCAGGCTCCACACGCATCCTAGCTTCCGACTCAGTGCAGGCGCCGGCCCACGGGGGGGGGGTCGCTTCAGAGGTCTTCGCGTCACATGCTGTGGCGTTTGGCGGAACAACTGGTGTTCTGTCTTCACAGCGCCGAGAACAAGCTGCTGCCGCCAGCAAGGTCCAGACTCGTCGAGCCCTGCCCGTGTCTGGCAGCATTGCGCGAGACCTTCACGCCTGCCGTGCAGCCATGCAGAAGGAGCTGAACAAGCCCAGCACGCTTCTGGCCAGCCTGGGCGACACTGTGGAGGGCAACACAAGTGCTGTGGGCGCCCATGTTGGGTCCGGGCAGGGGGTACATCAGTTCATCGCAGCAGAAGCAGCTGCTAAGGTACGACAGCAGCTGAAGGAGGGGGTGCAGTCCTCCACTGGGGGCTCCTTCTCGACTGTGAGCACGTCTGTGAACCCAGCTTCTGTAGTGCCCGCTGCCATTCTGGGTGGCGCCAAGGCCATTCGGGCAGCGCAGGCTGGTGGATGGGCCCGTGGCTCTAGTGGTGACAGGGCAGCGGTGCACAGCGCCACGGCACATCGCTCTGCCACAGCAGTGGCTGCCATGTCGCTGGCGGGCGGCGCGCGCAGGACCAAGCACAGCAAAGGACATGGTGGGTCCATGGGGGGTCAAAATTTTGCAAGGGGGGGGTCCCAAGTGGGCTCTTTTGATACTGTAGCTGCTGCCTGCGTAGTGAAACCGGCTGTGGTGTCCCTCGCTGATAATGCTCCTATTAATTGGAGTGCAGACACAGCGTTGACGTCTTTACCCCTGGAGACAGTGTGCGGCCTTCCCCCCCAAGTGCAGTCAGTGCAGGTGCTCGTGGGCAGCTCTCATGAAGTGAAATCGGGGGACAGCGGAAGCCCAGACACTTCCACTGCCCCCACCCCTGGGGATGATGAAGCCTTGGCAGCGGCAGATGCAGAGCCCCGTGTCCTGGTGAATGACGAGACCACACGAGTCACTGTGGCTGAAATGGGCCCATCGTCTTGCTTCGGGGGCGGGGAGCTGCTGCTGGCAGTTGCACGGCGCCTCGCTGCCCTGCAGCAGCGCGTGGAGGAGGAGGAGGGGATGGTGACGTACCACGTGCCAGATGAGGCGGCAGGGGGGGGGCACGACGGCTCACATGATGAAGAGGGGGGGGGTGCACAAGGCAACGGGGGGCGAGCGGGCGGTCGAGGGGGGCACCCGAGCAGCGCCCTGAAGCTGTCTCGAAACCTGGTGGAGCACGCCGTGGTGAACCCCCACCTCCCGGCTGCCTTCACTGTGCGTGTGACGTCAGACATAGCCACCGTACTGGTGCTGCCCAAACACGCCGCCGTGGCACTGCTGCCTTCCAAGGTGTTGCGAGCGCTGTTCGACTTGGCCACGGCTGCGGGCGACTGGCGGCTACAGCGGGCTGAAGAGGTGTACGCCGCAGTGGGCGACGGTCGCAGCGTGCCTCGTCCCCAGCAAAACACCCCCCTCACCGCAGGCTCCACTGCTGCTGACATCTTCGCACAGCGCTCTGCTGGCACTGGTTCCGTGCTATCTGAGATCGCGCATCTTCCTAGCGCCGCGGACTCCCGTGGGGGGTATGACGGTTTCGAAGGGGGGTACTATTCCACACTTCACCCCCCCTCAAAAGCACACACAGCTTACGATGATGCTGGTTGGGGCATGAAGTACAGCGCCGAACCAGCCTGGGGTGGCCACTGGAGCGATGCAGCGCCGTCCACCGTCGCCCCACTGGCGAATCACCATCTACACCTGGTGGGGACCTCAAGCAGTGGGGGGGGGCTGCTTCGCTCAGAGCAGTCCCTGGCTGAGGTATATGGTATGTACGAGCCATTCCGTGACAGAGGGGTGGGCGGGGGGCTTGGGGGGTCTACTGCTCCTCTGGGCTCACTGTCCCGCACTGGGCTGTCCAGTGGGCTCACAGCCGCATCACTGGCTCAAGAAGGGAAAGCGAGTCAGGGGGGGTCACACAGCGCGGGGGGGTCGCAAGACACCACTTGGCACTCGACACATGAGTCAAGGTCGCGCAACCTCATGCACCTGTCACGTGTGCTGGATGGTGCGTCTTCTCAGGCCGGGGGCAGCCTGGCGAGCGGTGGGGGGGGCGGTGTCTCCATGGCACGCCTTGCCTCCGCTGCGTCTGTACTGCCCAGCATGGACGCACATATACCACACCCCATGGCAGGCTTCGTGGGCCGCAAGATGACGTCGCCCTCTCAAGCCATTTCCAGGCACGTGCTGAGATACAGCAAGGGGCTGGGAGGTGGGATTCAGGAGGAATGGGCAGACACCGAGCATGACAAACAACACAGCCAGATGTAATGCAATCAACATAATGTAGTCCCCGACTTACAGAAGTGATCTGCCCGCTTGACCAAGTCATCCGCGGCCGTATGTTTTGGAGGGTGCATACCCCCCTTGCCTGTCTCAAGAATGCGGAAATTGCACTTGGCAACGGTAAGTGCGCTGAAAGCGGCAGGCACGATAGCCAACCAAATGATTTGCCTCTTAACTATTGTCAGAAGCTTAGTTTTCGTTTCTGTCAAGCTTTTAAACTCTGTCCTTCCGTGCTTCGCATCAGCAGCACACGCCAGGCTGCAACTTGACATCGCGAAGCAGAATGTCTGGTCTCAGCGACTTGCAGGCCGCAAAGGCATATCTGCAAACAAAGCAGGGCGACTCCAGCATCTATGATCACCTAACAGAAGTTGTTTTGAAGCTCATTGTTGAGCAGCCATCTGATGCCTTGGCAGCATTCGAGCATGTGTCGGCCCTCGTGAAAAAGGGCGGCGCCGGAGCTGTCGATGGCAGTGCTGCTGGTGCCGGTGGTGTGGCTGAAGCCGAGGAGAGCAAAGCTGCAGGCTTGGCATGGGCCAATGCTGGACTGAGTCTGTTCAAGGCTGGTGAGGAAGAGGAAGCTGGTGAGGCTGTGCAGGACTTCACTGGGGATGCTGCATACCTGGAGTGGGCTGGCGTTTCGCTCGGCCGCACTGAAACGTTCAGACTGCATCAAGCACTCAAGCGCTTGGCAAATGAGCAGCCTGTGAGGCAGCTGCGCTTTTTTGGAAAGTTTTTGGGCTTGAATGCTGACTACTACGTGGCAGAGTGCCTGCAAGATCCGGAGGAGGAAGGCGAGGAAGATGCCAAGGACGGCAGCGGCACGACTTTGGAGCCAGCCGGCACAGGCGCCAACAAATACACATACTACGCCACAAATGCACCAGGTGCTGCATGGACCAAGCTGCCTTCGGTGACTCCAGAGCAAATTGTTGTGGCTGGCCTCATCAAGCGGTATTTGACCGGAGACCTGGCTGCACCAGTGGGAGGCCACCCCCCCTTCGCTGGCAACGAAGCCTCCTTCCTGCGCGCCCTGGTGACACGCATTGCTGCAGACACCGTCATTTCCCCCGCGGGCATCTACAAAGCTTCCGAGGAGGAGGAAGTGTACGACGTTGAGCTAGCAGACGAGGAGGAGGAGCCCTTCCAGCCTTCAGACCTGGCAGACGCGGGCAACTGGGTGCACCATGTGGCCCCCCTGAACAAGCTGGGCCGTGTCACCCCCAACCCCCCTGCTCTGGACGAGGAGGGCGAGCCCATCCCCGACGAGGATGCCCCAGAGCCCCCCACCATGCTGGCGGCCATCGCAGAGGACCTGGACACAGAGGCACCAGAGGAGGACGAAGAGCCTGCAGCACTGTGGGCACTGCGCACTTGCCCCAGTACTGGCCCCCCTGCAGGCGGCGACGAGACCAATGTCCTTGTGGCAGCGAAGTCCCTCAAATGGCCCGGTGCTGTGGCGGTTGGCCTTGGGAAGCGGTTTGTAAATGCGTACATTGGGTATGGTGTGCCTGCCACTAGCACACGGTACGAGCCCACTCTGCCTGGTGCCGTGGCTGTGGACTACTTCGCCGAGGAGGAGGAGGGCAAGGAGCTGCAGGAGTCGCAGGACGTCATAGTGGACCCAGAGGAGGGCAAGGTGGCTGAAGAAGAAGAGGAGGAGGAGGAGGACTGAGCAGTCCAACATGGGGCAGCGTGCACATGAATGAATGCTAGTTGCGTTGAGAGCATGCGGCTTGAGGCTTGCGGTGGCTGTCCCTGCCCAGCAGGACGCACCCAAGGCCTCAAGCGTGACAGGCAATGGCATGCCTGACATACTACACATATCATGCAAGTGACAGGTGGCTTTGACATTATGTCGAGCTCGTCTTTTATAGGACAAAATGCTCAATTTTCTGCAGTCATGGCCCCTTGAACCCTGCTCATACCGAGACTCATGTTGAGAGACCTGTCACAGATAGGATGTTTGAACTGGCCTGTGCAATTCCAAAGTATTCAGCATTCCCCATCATGACTTACTAGCTTTTTTGGCTCCTGGCTTCACTTGCTGAGGGCTGAATCCATTGCATGTGCCTCACGCGTGGAGATTTGTTGCGTAGCTGCGCGCCTGTGCTCACTAAACAACTTGCTGCTCAGGAAGTCAACAATGGGTGACATTGATGTGTCAGATTTCACATCGGGACTTCTGCATGCGCTTGGCCCCACACTGGGACCCTCTGGGCGAGCAGCTGCCACTCGTGCATTGCAAGACTTTGCCCAGACCACAGGGCTTCAGAACTCAAACGACGCCTGTGATGACCGAGTTGTCACCTTGCTCCTCAATGAGAGTAGTATAGGCCAGGCGCACACTGACGGTGAAGCCTGGAAGGAAGTTGCGAATCTGATGTCCTTATCCTTGTGCAGCAAGGACTTACGCAATCTCCTGTTGGCAGTTCGACTGTGCCTGAGTGAAGCCCTTGTCGGCGCCACAATTCAATCAGCTACAACAAAACGTGAAGTATGGGAGCTGATTGATCAGCTGCACAAAGCTTGCTGGTCTGCATTAACGCCTGCGTACGTGACCCGACAACTTGCAGAAATCTCACTGCTGCGCTCATACCTTGTCCATTTCTGCGCAGCTGGACGTGCAGCCGCTGCGCCACCGGCAACTCCCCATACACAAGCCGTTGCAATCATTGTGAGCTGCCCAAGTACAAGAACCCCCGCCCTCTTCGACCGCGCAGCCCAGCAACCAGCCACCCCAGCACTGGCCTGGCCGTGGCTTCTGCGCTTCTGCAGTGCGCTCAAATCGCTGCCACCTCCCTGTCAGCCACACTGCATGTTCTTCAAGCTGGTGCATCCAACCCACCCCCGGCACCTGGGGTGCGGCGCCTGATTGGTGCAGCACGCGTGCCCTTCTGCCTCAACGCCTCCGAAGCTGGGGTGCAGCTCCTGCGGCAGGCCACGTGCCAGGCAGCCCAGCACGCGATTGATGCTGCCCAAGGACGTGCAGCCGGTGCTGCTGCACATTGGCGCAACTGTGCGTCTGAACCTGTCCTGGTGGGCATGATGCAGAGCTTGCTGCATCTGCTGAAGCTGCACACAATGTTCGCATCACACACACAAGCCCCCACACAAGGCAACGAGAAGGAGCCAATCAATGCAGCCTCCAGTGAATGGAAACATGCTAGCGAGGTGCTGCTTGCATTCAAGGTGCACGTTGTGGCCCCGGCTCCTGCTGATGCCCCCTTGGCAGGGCTGCGATATGAGCTGGGGGAAGTGCAGACCTTCCTGGAGGCATCCGCGGGAGCCGAGCACCTGGCCAGCTGCATACTGGGCATAGTGCAGCAGCGTGGCGATGCACATCAGTGCGCCCTCCTGGTGTCCATCATCCCGACAGCACTGGGCTTCACGCCTGCGGAGGCTCTCCCCGCAGCTGTAGCGAAGCTCACCGCAGCCTTGCTGCAAATGGCTGTGTTTTCAAACAATGTTGACAATGCTGCGGTGCTTGTGGACCCATCGCAGCCGCTGTGTGCCTCCCGGATTGCGTGGACAGCCCTGGGCGCCATGCTGCATGACCCGCGGGCAACGCGCACACTGCAGCCCAGTCAGGCCCAGGCCGCAATCGATGCAGTAGCGCTGGCTGCACTGGTGGGCCTGAGGACCAACTCGCCCATACAGCAGACAGAGGCATTGGGTGTGGCCTCCCGCACCATGGACCTGCTGTCGGCGCTGAACCGTGCCCCCATGCCCTGTGTTGCAGAGGCGGTGGCCCTGTCCGCCATAGTGCCTGAGCTCATTGGCGCAGCGCTGTCACATAACGCTGAAGCCGTAATGGGCTGGCCGCTGACCATCGCCAATGCTGCCGTGGCGCGGGCACACAAGGGGGCCCTCCTCCTCCTGTACAACGTCGTGTTTGGGGCCTTCAGCTTTCACACCCGCAGCCCAGCGGAGCCGCGTGTGCGAGCCGTGAAGCCAATGTGGGATGAGCACATCCTGCAGCACATTGGCAGCTTTGCTGACCGAGGGGCAGCCTTGGCATTCACGTAAGCAACCCAAACCACCAGTTCCTACACACACACACACACACACTTCGCTTCCTCTGCGCAGGTACCCAATCATGAAGCGCATCACAGACGAGGACCCCTTCCGCAGAAGATTACTGCGCGACACCACCCAAGCAGAATCAGACGAGATCGAGCGCTCGCTATGCATGGTGTTCTCCCTTTTGCGGGCGGTGCAGGGGGCCTTCGGGCTCTCAGTGGACACGATGCACCCCCGGATGGCACCCCGGCAGCCCAGCCAGGAGGCGGCGGAGGCGCTGGTGCAGGCTCGATTCTCCCCCGCACAGAACATCCAACAGGCAGCTACTATCGACTTCAACAAAGCTATGCGTGGCTCGGTGCTGTTTGTGCCCCCCGTCACCTCCCGTGTGCTCACGGGGCTGTGTGGAGGGGACATTGTGGCTTCTGTGGGTGAGTACTACATCGTGTCCCCCACAGGTGATGCCCGCGGCACTGCGGTGTATGTCTCCACTGGTGCACCTGACGCTGACCAGGGCACGCCTGTGCACCCCCCCCCCCCCTCTGCACGCTTCACCCCCGGGTCAGCCTCCGCCCGTGACCGGCACAGCCAGGCCATCGGACAGGTGCCTGTGCGCTTTGACAGCGCGGAGCCCTGGCGCGTGGCCCACATGGTGCGTGATGAGGAGGAGCTGCCGCAGTGGAGCCACTACGCGCCTCTGGGACACATGCTGGTGCGGAAGGATATATTGGCGGTCGCCAGCACCACTGGTAAAGCGGTGGGCGATCCACCTGGGGACTTCAGGTCGAATGGTGAGAGCACCAATGGTAAGTACACGGTGTGTTGTGTGTTTTTCGCTCAGCTGTGTTAAATGTGCTTGTGTGCAGGTGTGCCGTACGTACCGTGCACAAACCCCACCGAGCCCCACGTATGGAAGAGGGGAGGTGAAGATGAATTCAGATTTGGCTGCGGGGACGGCACTGCTCCACTGCTTGCACAGCCGGCCATGCCCACCGTGCTGCGGCTGCGACACCAGTGGGGGCGCATGCCGCAGGGCAACGCCGCAGCACACAGCCCCAGCATGGTCACTGCAGTGGCTGATGCCTCAAAATGGGGCGAGTGGCAGGAGCTGGCCCCGGCTCTGGCACACCCTGTGGATTGGGAGGTGGCCGGAACACTGCCGGACGCCAGTCCCCCTGTGGTGTTGTTCCGCCCCGTGCCCCCCGACGGCTTCGCTGCACTGGGGGTGGTGGCTGTTCCGTACTCCCCCGATGCCCATGAGGGCCGTCTGGTGCGCCAGCCTAGCCAAGTCATGGCCACAGACGCCACCAGTCGTGGGGCTGCCGCTGCAAAAGCAGCTGCTGCTCGGCGTGGAAAACGAGACATGCTCTCAGAACATGCCCCCCCCCAGCACAGCAGTCAGCACCCTGGCGCAGTGCAGCCGCAGGGTGCATATGTGGGCGGTGGGGGGGCTGCCGGGCAGAGGAGCGATGGGGCCCTGCGGCTGCCTCCACCGCCGGCGCTTGACTCTGTGTGGTGTGTGCACTTCAGTGTCGTGGAGGGTGATGACCGCCTGCTCATGACTGGCATCGGCACGGATGGGGGGGGCAGCATCAGCGCAGATGGGGAGGGCAGCACCGCTGCAGATTGGGGGGGTAGCTCCAAAGCTGCAGCTGCAGTGGGGCCAGATGGAAACCGCTCTGCGCCCCAGTTGGTGGCTTTGTCTACACTTGGGCGCACATTTGACGTGCGCTCGCATGTTTCCCTCTCTGTCCCCGCCTCCCAAGGCCGCAACATGGGCCCGCTGTACCGCTTGCAGCACCAGCCGCAGGCTCGCCCCGTGCAGCAGCTGCCGCAGCCCGTGTGGGCACTGCTGGACGATATCATGGGGCGTGCTGCCGGCAATTTCACCACCCGGCAAGGCTTTCTGCAGCGCCATCACAGGCGCCTGCCAGGGTGCGTCTCCCACCTGCATATGCTTCTGCCGCCGCACACCTCTGCTCACCGCACTGCTGCAGCATGCGCCCCACGTGTTATCCTCTTCGCAGATCACTGAGCATGCTGCAGGGAGTGCTGAGCGACTTCGCTAGTCGTGTGCAAGCGCCTGCGTTTTGGTACAAGCTAGCCAAGCCAGAGGGGGTAGGGGGGCGAGTCACGCTGGACTTTCCTCCCAGCCTGCTGCCGCACAGCCTGTCCTTGTACCACGCCATGTTGTCTGGCGTGCTCACGAGCGCTCCCCCGGCTTCGCAGGCAGCTGTGAAGTCATCCCTCAAAGAGCACGCCGGCTTGTTTTCCCTGGCCGTGCAGATCCTGAGGCTGCAGCAGCTGGACAGCAGCCTGGCGGCCGCTGGTCTGGCTCTCATGGCTAACCTCGTGCACGTGCAGGATAAAGCCACCGTGAAGAAAGCGGAGAACCGCTGGGTGGTGGCTCATGCCATGCTGCGTTTCCCAGGGCATGCTACGGTGAGTACTGCCCCCCACCCGCCCCCCCAGCCCTGCTGCAGCGCACCCTTGTGGGCATACGGTGACCGCACCTTTCCCTGCGCAGATTCACTACACTGGCTCATGGCTGCTGGCGATGTTGTGGGTTCAGTGGTGCAAGGCCCACAACCAGCCAATGGTGGCTGGCCCCGCAGGCACAGACCTGGGCCTTCAAGGCCTCTACTTGAAAACCCACCCCCAGAGCACAGACATCACGGTAGTTCGAGTGCGGGCACAGCAACAGAACGATTTTAGGAGACACCTGATGCAAGCCTCTCGCTTTACGGCGTTTGCCCTTGGGCACGTGAGTAGCCCTGCTTGTGACCCACACCCCCAACAGCAGTCTTTTTACCCCCCCATCACCACCTTTGCAGGAAGCCCGGCAGCGCACGCTGGCAGCTTTTGCGCAGGACCCCTCACAGCCAGAGAGGGATGTTGTCGCAACGGAAGCACTGGCATGGTACAACGCGCAGCAGGGTACCGCTGGGCAAAGCCACTGCTGTGTGCTGCAGTAGAACCAGTAAACCCCCCCCCAAACATCAGCCGGAGGGGTCAAAATTGGAGTGGGAAAAGAGTTCCCTTCGCGCCATATCTTTTCCGGTGTACTTGTGTTTAATGCAGTGAGGTTGCACAGTTGTTGGCTGCCTGCACTAAAATAGAAGCACTGCCTCCGTGGCTGTCTCAGATCAGGAGTGACTACTAGCAGCCGTTGAAACTGGATGGATGGCCACTAAACGTATTGCGACTAGCTTGTCAATTGATCCTTTGCATCCAAATACATATTTGTTGGCTGCAAGCGGCTGCAGCCTGCGCCTTGGGAGGCGATACTTCAGAACTTTACCTCTGTATGGCACTTCGCATCGAGACTCAAGCAAGGCCGCCATGCCTGCCGAGCTGCAGCAGGGGGGCGGACTGGTGGCTGCTTTGGTTCTAGGGGCTGAGTTCTTTGAATTGCAAACTCTTGTTGCATTGCTGGCAGTTTCTCGCTTCTGCCGAGGCTTGCTCTCTCGCAGCCAACATGCTGCGCGAAATATCTTGAGCAGGATACCGGCCCTTCAGCCCTGGGTTTGCACAACACCTCGAGGTAGCAGTCTGCAAAGTTCCTGTGTTCTACAAAATGTAAAAATAGCATGCCAAGTTTCGCAAGCTGCAGCCGCTTGGAAAGCATACGATCGTCGAGCGCACATGAAGTCAGACACCAAACTCAGCCACAGCTTCGAGACCCTGAGCATAGAGGCTGCGACTCTAAGCGGGGACTTGCCCCCTTCTGCAATAGGCGTCTACATTGTGCGCAACGGCATGTCTCTCGGTTCCTTTGCGGGTGCTGAGGTGCCTGGCTTCGGGGGGCGCTTGCTGGCCTTGGGGGAGAGCCTTGCGCTGGCGACACCATCGCACCCCAGTCAGCATCCAGCCGCAGCAGGAGCAGAAGCAGGAGCAGGAGCAAGCCGAGATGCTGCTGCAGGTGTGATGACGTGCAGGGCACTGTTCCTGCCAGTCACGGCGGAGTTTGGCGGCCGGCGCATGTGGTTGAACAGGCACACTGGAGCCGTGCACATTGGCCCCAGGCAGCCCCCCTGCACAAGCGGAGAGCACTTTGCGGCCCTCACACCTGGACAGCAGGCCGCAGCCATTTTCGGACGTGCAAAGCACAGCTCTTTGCTTTCTCTGCTGCGCCATGCCGCTGGTTTGGTGACTTGAGCAGTGACTGGTGCCCTTCAACATGCAGCTGGCCTGAGCGATATCCGAAAGGCGGCAACCCGCGCTGCTGGCATGCATTCAGAAATACAAACACAAGCATACACAGCACACAATACACGCGCGAGATGGGCCCGCTGGCGCCTTATGCCAGCCCCGAGAAGAATGACTTGATGTCCTCCGTCTTGCTGGAGCCGTTCTGCAGCAGCACCTCCTGCAGGGCAGTGGTGCCCACGCCAAATTGCTTGCTCATGTCGCCAAATACCTCCGTGATGGCACCATCAGGCAGCCGCAGGAAGTGTCGGTACAACTCACGCGAGCCGTCCAAGCCAGCTTCGTAAATGATGATGTGGCTGGTCACTTCACGGAAGCCATCGTCCAGGGGGTCTGTCAACACATAATCACACACCGCGATCTTGCGTGTCTTGCCCTGGGTGCCTCGCCACCTGGCGGTCTTGGCTGCGACGTCCTTCAGCTCCGCCAGTGACACCTCCATGTCGTGCGGGACGAGGAAGGCGCTCTCATGGGCGTTCAAACGCCGGTACACATCCAGCATGCGCCCATCCATGTGCATGTTCAACAAGAACAGGTATGTGAAAAAAGCCGCAACCATGAACAGCACCAGGTACAGGAACACGGTGAGAATGACACCGGCCACTCCTGACCCCTCATCTGCCAGGAAACGGTTGTACAGCTTCCAAGCGTCGCCCTCGTGGCACACACAAGCAGTGGAAGAAATGTCGTTGGCACAGGCAGTCTGCTCCTGGCAAAAGTAGAACCCTGCAGCGGCATCCACCAGGAAAATGAGCAGGGGGTCCAGGCACGTGGCCACACCATAGAAAGCGACAAAGCGGCTGTACATCTCAGGGATGTGCCGCACCAGGAGCAGACAAAGCCACGCTGCGAAGATGAACATGCCCAGCGCAATGGCGTTGGAGATGGGGCCCATCACCACCACCCCCAGCTCAAACTCAAACGGGAGCACGCCGGGGACGTACTTGAGCAGGATGTTGTACCCAGTGGGGGAGAAGGTGTACACGGGAACGCGCAGAGCACGCAGCAGCAGCCACTGCCCGAGGTAGTGGATGTAAATGCGGAAGTACAGCGCCAGCAGCAGCAGCGTGAGCTGGATCCAAAACTGCACATTCCCCAGGGAGGGAAACGCCAAGTCGGCCACCAGCTCTTCCGTCATGAAACGCACCTTGCGGGCGGAGTCAGGCAGGCGGCGGCCCTTGACGCCTTTGTTGTCTTGTCGTGTCACGGCGTACATGTAGTGGTGCAGCTTGCGGGTCTCAGCCGCCATGGCTTGGTCGGCGGCGTGACGCCGTGCGGCCCCAGCGGTGGAGCCCTGCACCACGCCAGGCACCGCGCCGAGGATGCCAGCGGTGGTCAAGGTGCCGCTATCGTCATCGCCTGCACCTCCATGGCGAGCAGCGGCACCCACCATGTCACGCGCTTTGTTCCGCTCTGCGGCGTATGCTCCTGCAAAGCGAACCCCCCCCTTGCCGGCCATGGCGGCAGCAGCGGACAGGGCCTGGTTATCAGCAGCCACACGGGCACCACCTGATGCGCCGCCGGCCCCAGCGCCATTGCCCATCTCCATGCTGGCGTAGGGGTTGCGCTTGCGTGCACCCCCTGCCCCCTTGCCAGCCAGCACACTGGCGTAGGCGTTGCCGCCTCCACCAAGCATGCTGGCGTAGGCGCCAGCGGCAGGACGGCCGCCGCCCAGGGTGCTGGTGTATGCCCCAGCGCCAGATGTGGAGCCGCCGCCAGCCGAAAACACAGACTTGTACGCGTTGCTGCCGCTGGCGCCCGACACCTTGGAGTTGGGGGTGAGGGTGCTGGAGTACGCGCTGGGGCGAGAGCCGCCTGCCAGGGTGCTGGAGTACGCGCTGCCACCCACCCGGGGCTTGCTACCCACCATGGTGGATGAGTACGCAGAAGGCTTGTTCTTGGTGTAGCGGGACCGATGGTCGCGGTGTGTCATCACCCGTGCCGCACCCACTGCGGCATCCTCCTTCTCGCCGTCCACGTCAGAAGCGGAATCGTAGCCATCCTCGTCGTCAGAAATGAAATCTTCCACACCGGGGTCGTCTGCCAACAAGCCGGCTTTCTCTGAGATGGGCTGGGCCCCCTCAGCTTCTTTTATGGGGCCCCCTGACGCCTCGTCTGCCGCAGCATTGCGCCCACGGTTCACGCGTTGTGCGCGTGCAGAGGACAGACCCAGCATCTCAGATGTGTATGAAATGACTGCGTCATACTCGCGCACGGTGGTGCCGTCCACCACTGCACTGCGGGGAAGGTGCTTGATCTCAACGTACATGTTGCCTAGCCAATTGTCCAAGTCGTCGGAAATGGCCAACTCAAGCTTGGAGAACATGTCCAGGTTCAAGTTCAACTCGCCCCGCAGCAGGGGAAGGCGGAACTTGCCGTCAATGGGGCGGAAGTCTGCGTCGGCGGCGGGCATGGCGCTCCAGGCGACAACGCGGTCCACGGGGGAGCGGCGCCCGCCCAGCAGAAACAGCTCAAACACCAGCACATTGGAGGGGCGGATACTGGTGGGGGGTGGCAGCATGGCGTACACCGCCTGGTCAAACTTCAGCTCCGTGTCAAAGAAGCGGCCCCAGTGTCGAGTGGGCTTGGTGGCGCCGGAATACCCAGCAGACGCAAGCCCCCCCGCCTTGCCCACCTTGGACCAGCGCAAGGGGGCGCCCCCCAAGCGGTCGTACATGGTGCACAGCAGCACATACCGCCCAGAGGGCAGCTTGTTCTTCACAGCGCGGATCTTGGAGACTTGGATCTCCACGGGCTGGGGCAGGCCACGCCACTCCACACGCAACTCGCGGGTGCCAGCCCCCCGGCGCTGGTCGGGCAGCAGAGAGCCATAGCGCTCCTGTACGACCCCCTGCTGTTGTTGGAGGCGCTCCCGCAAACCAGTCTCAGCTCGTCGAAAGGCTCGGTGGATTGCCGTTTCCCGCTTGTGGGCTTGGTCCGCAAAGTAGTCATCTCGGCGACGCAGGGTATCAGCCATGCTCTGCTGGGCATGCCAAACTCGGCGTTTAGCTGCAGCTTCAGCTGCGCTCAGCCGAAGCTCTCTCTCCGCAAAACGATCCGCCTCCTCGGCATCGCGCTGCAACCGCTCGGCTTCAATTACCGCCTCTCGCTGACGAAGTTCTTCTTCAGAAACCATGCCGATGACAACTTCCTCGGCCGCAACGGCTTTTTCAAAGGCTGTCAAATAGTCTTGGCCCTTTCCCTCCTTCATTTCAAACGCAGCATCTGCAGGGAGGTTCGTCTCAGCAGCGATGCCACTGTGCGATGGGTTTGGAACCACAGGCATTGCGGATGAGCTGCCCACATCGAACTCAGCATCACCAAAGTCCCGCAAAGAGGGCAAAGGCCTCATATCTTCATTGCCGCCTGTAGAACGGGCTGAACTCGGCACAGATAAAGCAGCGCCGCTGCCAACGCGAGTCGCCTCAGGAGCAACAGTATCGCTTGCGACCGATTGTGCTGCACCTTCAGAATCAGCATTGTCGACCCCATTCTCCATATCAAGGCCAAGCAGATCATCATTTGATGAGGCGTGTTCTTTTTCTTTCGTCTCAGTGGCACCTGCATGGAAATATGATGATACCAAGCATGGTGAGTGTAACGACACAGCCTCATGAGCGAGGCCAGTTCAGCCCATGGGACAGAGAACGGGACAAGTACACCCCAAACTTGAATTATATAGAGCATAATACTCAAGACATTATCAAATGTTCAAACTTACCGCCGCCGAACCATGCATTCATACTGTGCGGAATTTGGCTGGGTAGAGGTGCACGGATGCTGACCTGGCGCTTTTACCAGTGGTTGCAGCACAAAACTCGTTCCCGCCGTGATGCTCAAACACAGTTTGTATAACCTGGGCTCTGGTTTATCGGCTGATTGGGGGAAAAAGTGCACAAGCTGGGAGCCAGGCAATACTGAGATTTCGCCAAGCAACGCTGGGCAGCAAATGGTTGCAAGTTGAGCCCGAGGAGTAAACAAAGCAAGTGAATCAGGGAGGTTCGTAAATGCGCGCAGTCATCGCTGTCTGTGCTGCTGCGTTCGAAGACTCGTGGCAATTGAAAGCCCCTCATCACAACAAACAAGCAGTGCAGTGCCCCCTTCGCGTCCGACACAGTCGGCAGTCATGAGAACACTCGTAGACACCTTGCGCGTGAAAGCAGGGCGCGCGAGTGCATTCAAGTTGTAGCCTGAGGCTACTTGTGTGCTCATTGCAATTGCTCACGCTTGGTGCTTGGGTTCGTGGCAAGGGACTCCGCCTCCCCGAGTGCTCTTGAGCAGAAGCAACTCTTTTGCACAGCAAAGTGCTCAACCGCCGCTTGCTCTAGTCTCATCGGCAGCAAAACATCCGGCACATTCACTAGAGCCACTCCCCCGGTGCTTGCTTCAAGTTGCGATGCAGCAACTACGTAGCTCTCGGCTGCGGCGAGCTCCTGAATCGCAGTCCACAGCATGCTGACAGGCAATGCTTCCACTGGGGAGGCTCCAAACGTGGCAGTAAGAGACAGAAGATCCCCCACTGCAGCCAAATCTGCTGACTCGTCGGCATCTTGCAGCGCGTCTAGAACGTTGCGGGCCACTTCGCTTGCAATTGACCGGGCACTTGCCATGAGCTCATGCCACACAGTGAGAATCGCCATGTGGTGGTCGTTGTCCACCAAAGAGCCCCCTAAAGGCGATTCAAAGCTTGGAATGTTGCGGTCGGGTCTCTGTGGCATGAGCTTATTCGCGTGTGGGGCAGTTTGGCTGACTGCCGGTGCGCAGAACAAGCGAGCAGGAGGCACAGCCGGCGCCGCTGCAACACGTGACAGAAGCTGTAATGCACCTGCTGCAAGAGCCTGACGTAGCTCTGTGGATTGTTCCCAGCATTCGCAGCCCCATGATGGTGGAGCTGAGCTGCTTGCTGCGTGAAGAGAGGCCACAGTAACATTCGGGCTCATCGAGTTAGCTGGCAAGCAAGCGGGGCTTGCTCTGGCCAAAACTGGCGACAAAGCGTTTAAGCCCATAAATGGTGCTTCGGGCTGGACAGAGGGTCTTTCAACAACCTGTGTGCGTGTTCATCGTCTTAACAGGGCAGGAAAGCGTTGGAGCACGAATGACAAGCTGGCATAATTCAAACGTACGGAGTTTGAAACTGTCGAGCTTGACTTGACTGTAAGCAACTTGTCGCTTTCTTGGCACGCTGCGAGTATTGTTTGTGAATCAGTTGTGTTTGCTTCTTCTTCAAATCACCCGGCTAGTTCTTCTCGGGTGCGAAGAAATCACCTTACCCATTTTCATTTTTTTCGGTGCAATACAGGAATCAGTGGCACTTGAAGCCATGGGGAATTGAAAATGTGGAAGTACGTTGATGACGTCAACCATGCCATCTGTGTTGTAGGCCTCGTCACTGTCCACAGGCGAGTTGACGCTAGATTTGAGCTGGCCTTCGCCACCACCCTGGCCCTGGTCATCTGAATGAGAAGCAATTGCTTTGAGGACAAAGGTCCTTTTAATTTGCGGAGATTGCAGTCTTTGAAGATGGTGCACTTCAAGGCTAAGCTGTTCGTGTTTCTGCAAAGATTTGATGTCGCTCAACGGCAAGCACTGGTCTCGATCTTCTCCCAACCGCCGCACCCGCTTGGGTGGATTGGGCTGACTGGCAGAGCCAGCTACGAATGAAGAAGGTGCGTCCTTCTGCTGTACACAGCTGCCAACTTGTCTGATCTGCGGGAAGGAATCCTTGCCAGACATTGACGCATGGTGGTTCTGAAACGGCCACGCGGACATCCTCTTAGATGCAATGAGCTCGCGAACAAGCCGCTTTTTATTTCCTGCTGCCTGTGGCATGCTTATATTTCAAAGTGACAAGCACAAAAACACAGGTGAAGCAGTCTTGGAAAATGTGTTAATTGCAAGGCTAACCCACGAAGAAGGGCTTGCGGGAAAGCGCACCCCCTGAACCAGCTGGTGCCTATTGCTAACCAACCAAAGTATACACTGAGCCAAAAAGTTCTTTCCAACCTGGCCCACAACCACTTCAAACCCTCAAAGTGAAAACAAGGAGCGCGGACGAGGGCTCAGCGTCACAGCAGCCTGCTCAAAACAGATCATGTGGGGATCTTACAAATCATGTATCGACCCCGAAACCAACAATACAAGTGCCAAGAAGCAACACATCGATTCTTAGCTCAAGAGCTCATCCGAAGCAAGCGTGTTGAGACACCTCCTTGTGCTCGAAGGCAAACCATTTACATGGCGACCTCCTCCTGCTGAGTGGGCAGCAGACCATGACGCTTCTTGCACGCAACTCTGTGGCTGGAAAACTTGTCGTCGGGGGAGAAACGAGCTGCATAAAAGGATCAGTGCCGATGAACGAGTGAAGCACCTGAGCGGAATGTTCGTACCAGGGTGGGCACTGAAAGTTGGGGCACCCTCAGGTGTGAGCTTCTGTGGATGAGTTTTGGTGCAATATAGCATTGCATTGTATAAGCTTAGGCTGCTCACCTTCAGGGTGTAAACACGCTTGCCCTTGGCGTCCATGTAGTACATCAAATGCATGGTGCGGAATTTGGTTGTGATGGGTCCCTAAACAACAATGGAGCTGAACTGAAGTTCGGATGTGCAGTGGGAAATCTATCAAAATGTAAATTGATTGAATTGATTGCTTTTTATTTTCTTTCGACAACCTTGCAGGGGTCAACAAGTTTCCCTGTAAGCCCGCTCCTCACCCCACAAAACCACAAGGATCTCCAAGCGTATGCAAGATGGGTTGCGGTTCCAGCACTGCACGACCACCGGTTCGAAGACAGCCAAGCGTAATGAAATTCATTCCTGACCAGTGAGTGGTCTTGCACGTGGCCTTCGTGAACTGCAGCTAGTGCTATCAGGACAGAGACCGCCTTGCCACGCCGATGCAGACAATACAACCTCCCTGCACAGATTTGCCAACTTGGATCAGCTGCAAGATGCTCTGCGTCGTGGTGGTTTGGAGTCTTCTCAGCTGGTACGTGGGGTCTATTTGATCGTTGCGCCAGAGTGCTATTGAGGCTGTGGCATTGCACAGATTATGGGAATTGACTTTACCAAATCGAATGAATGGACTGGCAAGCGCTCTTTTGGCGGCCGTTCGCTGCATGATGTCAGCTTCAGCACAAACCCCTACAGAGAGGCTATTCGTGTGATTGGCCGCTCTTTGGAGGTGTTTGATGATGACAAAATGATTCCCACGTACGGCTTCGGCACTGCAGAAGCCGGGGCCGACAAGCTCGTCTCCTTCATGCCAGGCGATCGGCCATGCCACACCTTCCAGCAGGTGGAGCAGCGTTACACCCAGGTGGCCCCCCACATCAACATGGCTGGGCCCACCACATTTGGCCCCATCATCCGCAAGGCCATCGAGATCACCGCTGCCTCTGGGGGGCAGTACCACATCCTCGTCATCGTCGCAGACGGACAGGTGACCCGCCCATCCTCCACTGCTCCCGGGCAGATGTCCCAGTTTGAGCAGGACACTGCCAATGCCATTGTGGAGGCATCCAACTACCCACTATCCATCGTTATGGTGGGGGTGGGAGATGGCCCCTGGGACGCCGCACAGGCATTCGACGACTGCATCCCAAACCGTAAATGGGACAATTGGCAGACTGTTATCATGGAGGCGTCACTTGGGAAAAAGGGGGGCTCCCTGGAGTATTGCCCCCCTGAGGCCGAGGCGCAGTTTGCCCTGGACGCGCTCATGGAGGTACCAGACCAGTACAACATCACCCAGCAGCTGAACCTGCTGTACTCTCGCAAGGGTGTGAACCACGCAAAGGTGGGTGTGATCAACCCCCCAGAGGCATCCTTGGGGGGGGATGCACCCCGAGGGGGGGGCTACCCGGGACAGGGCCCCCCCGCTCACGGCCAAGGCCCGTATCCTGGACAGGGCCCCCCTCCCCAGAGTGGCGGTCAGGCCCCATACCCTGGACAGGGCCCCCCTTCTGGCCAGGGCCCCCCTCCCCAAAGTGGCGGTCAGGCCCCATACCCTGGCCAGGGCCCCCCTTCTGGCCAGGGCCCCCCTCCCCAAAGTGGCGGTCAGGCCCCATACCCTGGCCAGGGCCCCCCTGCAGCGCAGGGTAGCGATGTCCCATACCCTCCTGCTGCCACCAGCGGCAGTCTGACAGCTGTGTAACGCATAAATGCGGTCTCACAGAAACCCAGCGGCTTCATTCCGCTGCACAAATTTACCTTGAAAACGTGCATCCCTGGTGCAGCAGAGCATGCACACGCTTGTCATGGCCTGATAGGCAGGTTGATGAACAGTGCTGAGCAGCAGCTAGTTGTGTTTTGAGCGCATGGACTAGGCAGGATCCCGCCGCTCCTGTGCACACTTGAGTTAGCAGGCACGACGCATGCCAATGAGCCATATCATGACGATGCACGGGGCCGTGACGCCTCTGACTGCGCCCCCCCGCTTGAGCGGAGCTGGTGCTGTGGCATGCGCTGCAGCAGTGACAAGGTGGTGCTAATATGAGTGCCCAAGCATGGCTGTGGTCTAATTTCAATCATCATTCATCTGGTGGCGCAGCGATAAAGCTGCAGGTCTGCAGGGCATGGCCCCATTATCACCACAGCGCACATACTACAGCATAACAAATTCACTCCTTAAGCACTATGCGTTGGCTCAGTAGTCCAGCTTGCAATTAAGCAGAGGCGTCTGCCACGCCAGCCAAGGCCTGGTCCAATCCTTTGAGCTCCTCATTGCTCTCCACAAGGGACTGCATTGGGCTCAAAGATGCATCGGCGGCTTCAAACAATCGCACTTTGTGCCTTACCTCCACGCCTTCGAAGTCCCCCACGAAACTTATACTGTCTTCTTTTTGGATGAAAACCTGGGAAACGCGACGTAAACACAAGGGCGGCTGCAACAGATCATGAAAACCCGAGTCGATGTACATACCTGAGGGTACACTGCACGTTTACCCGAAATGTCAAATAGTTTGTTGCGTAGCTCTTTCTGCTCTGCATCACTGCCATCCACAAGCTCGTACTGCTTCTTTGCGGCTGCACAACAACATTTCGGCGTGGTGTGCAAGCATCAAGGACTCAGTTCATAGCGCAGCCTTACCGGTTCCAAGCCAGAACTTCAGCTTCTCGGTTTTGTCCCCAACAGATGCATCAGCAGACATTGCTGCCCACAGAATCAGGAGCTGCGGCAGTTGGCGGGTTTGTTTTGTGAGCTGTGACAGCGAGCTTCAACGCACCTTTCCTTCGGATGATGATGCCATGGCAAAGAAGTTGAATCTGCAGATCGAACAGTGAAAATGCTGTGTATTGGGGTATTTCTTCGAAAAAAGAGCTGGAAATTACCAGGCATGGCATGCCCACATGCCAAACAGTGGGCGGTCACAGATACTACTGTGCACCCCCCGTGACCTGAAGTGACACAGTTAGCAAAGGCGAGAAGTTTGTAGAGAGGGCTGCAGCTTGTTGTGTGCAAAATAATACAGGTTGCTGGAGAAATACTACTACACTGTCGAAATCTGCAACTGGGCACTCTTCAGAGTCGCAGGCCTCTGCTGCTAACGGTAGAAGCTTGACTGTGGTTGTTTTAGCAAGCTGCGCGAGCTCATTTGCGACCAAGCATAACATTTTGCCATGCAATCTATGCAATTGAATGACTTTGCTCTCGGGAAGCAGCTTGGCCAAGGAAAATTCGGTATGAGGTGTCGCTCGTGTCACAAGGCTTTCGCCACAAAGTGACACATCGAGGATTTGCTGAACACAATGCACACACTTGCAGGCAACGTATGGAAAGCAAAGCATAAGGCATCTGGTAAAATTGTTGTGCTGAAAGTGATGAGAAAGCAAGAACTGATTGTAAGACAAACGAAAGCAGTATCGCTGAAGAATTGGCGACACTTCTTGGCGCAGGATGAAGAAGTCGTGCACCAAATCAAACGCGAAGTTGAAATTCACTACCGCTGTCGACATGAAAGTATTGTCAAGATGCACTGTTACTTTCAGACGGCAGATCAGCGTACGTAGGTCTCCACATTCATGCGTGCTGTTGCCGTTACGAGAAAGCTGTGCAGTGTTTCTCGTTTTGGAGTACGCCAACTCAGGTACCCTTTATGATATGCTGAGAAAGACAGCGACGAAAAGCATTGATGAGGCTACCGCTGCTTCCTTCTTGTGCCAGATGCTTGAGTGAGTTCCAAGCAGACTCGGACACTGCAACACCGCAGATGCTTTTTCAATGCAGTGTGCTGCACTACCTCCGCACATCAAAGGCCGTTCCAATCATCCATCGCGACATCAAGCCGGAAAACATTTTGGTGCAAAAACACTCTAGTGGCCCCTATGCTGGGCAATTGAGGTTGAAACTTGCTGACTTTGGCTGGGCCGTGGCAATGGTGCCTGACTCCTATCGAGTGACTTTGTGCGGAACCCCAGAGTACATGCCGCCAGAAGTTGTGCAGGAAGATGCCTACTCTGGTGCTTTTGACGTGTGGACGCTGGGTGTGCTGTTGTATGAAATGCTTCTGGGCACAACGCCATTTGAGGCGGCGGGGGAAGGCGTTGCAGACGAAACCGACCGCATGGACGCGATCATGAGCAGCATCGTGCAGGGGCACTTCAAGGTGCCAGACACCATTTCAGAGGAGGCAGAGGACCTGCTGCGGGGTATGCTGGCTGCTGACCAGCACCAGCGCATGACCCCCGGCGCCATCAGGCGACACCCCTGGGTGGTGGCACACTGCGGGGAGCCAGATCCCCAGGCATTTGCGCCATCGCGGGCTGGCTCCAAGTTGGTGCAGGAGGCCAAACGCCGAGCAGCAGCCGCGGCGGGGGGGGGCGATGACGCTGCAGCCGCCGCGCCTGCCGTGAGCCAAGTGGACAAGCAACCGGCTGCACCCGCAGCGGAGGCAGCTACTCCCGCCACCGAGGCAAGAAGCCAAAGCAGTGCTGAGGGCAAGGCGACTGCACCTGTGGCGAAACCAGCCGGCCCCAAGCCTGCCAGCAGCGGCCCCCGGCGTGTTTTGCAGCGCAGCAGTGGCAGCAACCAGGCACAACGCAGCAGCAAAGCAAAGCCACAAAGTAGCAGTGCGGCAGGCATGGCTGTGTCCAGCAAAACCGTCACAGCCACCAAGGGCGCCACCGTGAAACGCACCATGAAACGTGCCCCCAAAACGCGCAGCACTGCAGGCACCTTGCAGGTGCGATGAAAGCAGCGAGATTTGCTGAGCCAGTTCAGCAGTGATGCTCCTGGTCCAATATATGGATGATGTTTGACCAGCCTTTGCACTCTCTGCCACGTGTCAGAGCACACCTGCTTTTGAGTGGGTCACCGGCCAATGTGCCATTTCCAGCATGTTCATGAAGCACGGTGCGTTTTCCACAGCTTTCCTTTGACGTACGCTTACAGCCCAGATGTTGGCCTGGCGGTCAAGTGGTGAGGTGGCCTGTTTTGGGAAGTGACAAGCACGAAGAAGTGTTTGAAAGCCTCCCCCCTGCTGCAAGCTAGCACGGGCCTCGCATCGCCCCATATCCAAGCGGGAAAATTGCAGCCGCAAATTCTAGAGCAGCTAACATTTTAGTGCTACAATGCAGAAATGAATGTCTATGGGAGCCAGAACAATTGAAGATTAGACGTCCCGCACGCACAGACAGCTTTTGCGAAAGCATCAGAGCAATAGAGAAGCCCCTGCAAACCACAACACCGCAGAGATGGACACCATTTCTGCAGAGTATCCGACATTGATTCAGCTGTGTGCGGCTAAGGATTCTTTGGGGGCCTTCAAGCTGTACCCCGTTGTGAGGTCAGGAATTGTCTAGCGCGGAGCGAATTCCGCACAGTACCCACCAAAGCACCGCTCGAACGCTGCAGGGAGCTAATGTCTGACCTGGATACACCAACATCTGCCTTATTAAAGCTCAAGTCTGCGGCATCCGCACTCGCAGCGGAGCAATGCTTTCTGTTGGAATCAGTAGAAGGCGGCGAGCGAGTTGGCCGATGGTCTCTCCTCGGGTGCGGTCCGGACCGAACCATTTCTGTGGGAGACGCAGACCACCACTCAGTACGTTGAAAATCAGCCGTGAGCCCTTTTTGCTGCTTAGATTTCTCCGCGCAGGCTCATGCCGACCCCATGACAGTTTTGCAAGAAGAGCTCTCAGCGTACCAGGACAGTGTCGCATCCAGCAAGGCACTAGGAGCCTTGTCACCTGCACAGCGCAGCCCAGCTGTCTCTACACTACACACGCAGCTGAACCGCTTGCCTCCTTTCACGGGGGGCGCTGTGGGCTACGTGTCGTATGATTGTGTGCGTTTCTTTGAGCCGGTTACGGCGCCCTTCATTCAAAAGCAGGAGGACACCCTGGGCATTCCCGACGCACTGTTCCACATCTACCACTCCTTCGTGGCCTTTGACCATATGCGTCACACTGTCTTGTTGGTCTCCCTCATGGCTGTGCCGCAGCAAGGCAGTTCCGACGAGCAGTGGGCAGCGGCGCACAAAGCAGCCACGGCCCGCATCAATGGCCTGCACAAGACACTCCAGGGAAGCATCCGACCAAACCTGCTACACCCTGCCATGCCTGCGGGGGCAGCTGTGGATGTGACAGTGCCCACGGCGGATAATGTGTCCACTCTCTCGAATGTGGGTGAGGAGGGTTACAAGAGCTTTGTGCGCGATCTCAAAACCCACATTGTCAAAGGCGACATCATTCAAGCCGTCCCCTCCCATCGAGTTAAGGTGTCTGTCCCACCATCGGTCACGCCGCTGCAGTTGTACCGGCAATTGAGACTGGTGAACCCCTCCCCGTACATGTTCTACGTTGAACTTGGGGACGGGCTCACCATTGCGGGGGCCTCGCCTGAGATGTTGGCCAAGGTGGATAGCAATGGGCGGGTGGAGACACACCCCATCGCCGGCACCAGGCGGCGTGGCGCCACTGCGGAGGAGGACGCCGCAGCTGAGAAGGACTTGCTGGGAGATGAGAAGGAGATATCGGAACACGTGATGCTGGTGGACTTGGGCCGGAACGATGTTGGGCGCGTGGCTGTCCCAGGCACTGTCTCTGTGGACAGCTTGATGCATATTGAGCGGTACAGTCACGTGATGCACATCGTGTCGGTTGTCACTGCCCAGCTCAGTCCAGACCGCACCATGTATGATGCATTTCGATCCATTTTCCCAGCAGGCACTCTGTCCGGGGCCCCCAAAGTGCGAGCGATGCAGCTCGTCGCTGACTTGGAGCCCCAGCGCCGGGGGGTGTATGGGGGGGCAGTTGGCTGGTGGGGGTATGCTGGCCAAATGGACACCGCCATAGCGATTCGAACGATGGTGATCAAGACGCACCCTCCCACCAGCACTGCTGCAGGGCCTGTAAGCAGTGCAGCAGGCACAGAGACTGCTCCCAGTTGCACTCCAACTGCGGGGGGGGCCTCTGATGTCTACTTGCAGGCCGGAGGAGGCATTGTGTTTGACTCAAATGAGCAGGATGAATGGCTGGAAACAGTGAACAAGCTGGCAGCAGCGGTGAAAGCAGTAGCCGGAACAATCCAGCGGTGTGTTCCCACTGCATCTGCGGCTGAATAGCTTCCCACAGCTTGGCTGCCTCACTCAGTCGTGTAATTCATTTCTGCAGTGCAGCACTATCCTGCCCTCCGTGCGATCTCCAAAACGCCACACCCCGCTTCGCCCATTTGCTGCTGAGCCAGTCTGCATCTGCAGCAGCTTGGAGCACGTCAGCACAGTACTGGCCGTCTAGCGGGCGCAGCTCAGCGGGTGGAGGCTGGGCAGTCAAGCTGCCGGTGGGGTGCCCAGCTTCAATGGCCACACACCGCTGGCCAGTCCCCGTGGCCCACTCATACCAACTGAGCGAATGCTGTACTGAAGCAGGGCGGCAGGGCGCAGCACTGCACACCACAGCGCCAGCGCCAGCACGTGGCTGTGGCGGTGCTTCGGCCCCCCTGCCCCCAGCCAGCCTGGGGTGATACAGCAGCGTCTCCAGGCACTCCGCTGCAGCCCGGCGCACCCACACATTGGGGTGCCGCTGGGCCAAGTCCGCGATCTGCTGGGGCATGTTCGCCTGGAGGAAATAAAGCACCAACTCGTTCGTGTCCTTGCCGTGTTCAGCTTCAACTTGGCGCAGCAACCGCTGCCGGTGTTCCCTGGCAATGGCGGGCGCTTGGGGATGCCGCGGCACTGCAAGCTGCACTACACTGCGCAGGGCTCCAAGCGCAGCTACGGCGGTCTCGTGATCAGCCTCGTTCTGGTGTGCAGCATGCAATAGGACCTGGACCGCCCCCGCACGCAGCAGCAGCTGCAGCTGCACATCGCTGCTGCGAACAAGCCCCAGCAGAAGGCGCACAAATGCGGGTGCATTGGTGTCGCCTGCTTGTATACACACTGTATCGGCTGCCGAGAACATGACTGAAGCAGCAGGCGCAGTGGGTCCATCAGCCGCAGCAACTGGTGCTGACGGTGCGGACAACACAGCAAGCTGCCCCCCCGCTGTCAGCTTGGGCTCCGGGGGGGGCACTGAGACGCCGCAATGCGCAGCGTAGCCTTGCACACAAAGCTGGGCAAGACTTGCGCTGCTAGCACTGGGGACGCTCAGCTGGGCCTCAGCTGTGTTGAGGGCAAAGGCAGCCAAGGCGGCAGCCCCCCCTGCAACCCCCGAGGCACAGCTCCCCCCCGCTGCAGCTGCGACTGCATCCTGGTGCACAAGGCACAGGATAGCGCAGGATAGCGCCTCTTGGGCCAGCTCCGCAGGCAGGGGTCGCCCGCCTTTCATGAGGTGCTGGGTGCAGCTCAAGGCCAGCTCCGTACAGGCGACGGCCCAAGGGACAGCAACGGTTGTGCCAGCGGCGTGAATGACAGCCAAGAGCTCGCCCCACATGCCATGCAATGCAGCAGCACGAATATTGTCTTCCCAACCAGGCTTGCGAGTAGCCAGCTGCTGGGACAATGCTTGCAGCTCACCCTCGCATTTCGCCCATTCACCAGCGTGACGAGCAGATTGAGCGCTCAGAACATGCTGCCGCAAAGAATTCGGGACAGAAAGCACGGTAGATTTTGATTGGTTGAGATGTTGTTCATGTGCGGCACCGCTATGCGTGGTGGATCCCCTGTGCCAATTGCATTGTGGAGCAAATTCGGCAAGCGGGCAGGCTGCCAATTGGGCACACAACAAGCACGTACAGATACACCGCAGACGTGAGTAGGCTTGCCCTGCAAAATGAGGCTGTTGCGGTCGATCGAATGGCCCGATACCAAGACATGTTCCCTCTCAAAAGCTCAGCTCAGCCAATCTCCAATTGGCCCAAAGAAAGTACAAAAAGGGATGACGTGTTATTTTGCAGCAAATTTGAATAAGCACCGATTGGGAAAGCAGGTATGTTGCTCGGAATTTGCTGTTTTTCGTAAACGTGTCACTTTGTGCCTCTAGTCTGTGTGATGGGCAAGGGGGGTGCTTGCAGGCGACAGGGTGAGCTGATAGCTCAGGAATTTTCCTGAGCTCACAAGTCTTCCGATCTGAATCATAATGCCAGCACATGGCCCACTATGGGCTAAACGCAGACAGGTTTGATTGAAAATATGGCTCGGCCAAATTTCGGGTGGATTTTACTTGCGCAGTCACTGAGTGCTTTTGGAGAGCTATTTGGGCAGCGAGCTGGCAGAGCAGTGCACAAACACAGCAATGTCCGTCTCCTTATCAGCACTGTGACATACAGCGCCGTGCAAGCATTTGTTATACTACTAACCCTTGAACTTGCGCTGCCAAATATCACTGAGGGTCAGGGTGCGCTCGGGATGTGGCACGTGCTGTATGAGCACCCAGGTAAGCGTAGAGATCAAGATGCGAGGAGAGCTGCTCAGAGCTTTCTCTAGCCCCAGCTGTAGTAACAAGATGCGAATACAGGCCACACAAGTACACTTCCTTCCTGCGCAGGCTTGTGGCTGAACGCTTTCAACAACACCATATATTGGATGGCACTCATTTACGTTCTGCGGGAGCCGCTGGGAGTCATTCTCGTGGTGCTGGCGTTTCTTGTGGCCAGCTTTTTCATCGACCCCTTCCAGCAGCTGGTGGGCCTGCCTAAAGAGCACGCGCTGGATGCTGGGGCCGTCATTTCCGCCGTTTTAGGCACTCTGTTGTGTCTGGCGCAGTTCTCCCTCCCAGTGGCCCAGCAGCTCGCAACCAAGGCGTTTTGGGCATCCCTTGTGCGTTCACCTCGTACAACTTGCATGAAAACATGTACAGCCGCCGATGAGGCAGTTGCTACTGGGGGGGGGGGCTCTCCAGATTCTGCGCTGGCGTACGCCCCCTTGGGCGCGCAGACGCACACAGTGCATGACACGGATGAGCACCCTGCAACGATCATGCGGGACTCAAGCGATATGCAGGAGCAAGGTACAGTGGGCGTGGAGCTGCGCCCCATGCTGCTAGAAGACGCAAGGGGTGCAGAACGCCCAGAAGGTCCCCCTGCTCAGCGCGGTGTGTTTGCAGGGCACACGCTGGGCCTCCTGCTGGCGTTCAGCGTGCTGGCCCTCACCGCAGGCATCGGCATTGTGATCACCACGTACTTTGAGAAACGTGCTGGCCTGAACATGTTTGGGTATGCCGCCATTGACCAAATCCTGCTGCCAGTGACGTCACTGCCCATCGCCTGGTTGCTTTACCAATGGCCAAGCGCCTTGCGCGTGCTTGGAGAGCCCCATGGGGATATCATGGCAGCTGAGGGCACAGGGGGTGGCGTGCGGAGGAGCTTTTGGGCGGTGATGGTCACGACGTGGCGGGAAATCAAGCCACATGTATTCAGCACACTGATTCCATACAGAGGCACAATGTTCGCCAGAGAATTCGTGTTTTTCTACCTGGCTACAGCATTTTCAGACATCAACAGTGTTTATCTAACCATGACGCTGGTGCGAGTCGTGCTGTGCTGGCTGGCCTCGCTGCTCGCATGCAGCTACCTCAGTGGGTGGGTGGGGATCTCCAAGGAAGAAGCCGCGACAACGCTGCACGCGGCAAACCTTGCCTTGCGAACAATTGGCAGTGGTTTGATCGTTGTAGCCATCGTAAGGCTGTCGGGTGGAAGCTAGGTTCGACTGGCTCGCTGCGGAAATTGCGAGAATTACTTGAATGGGTTCAGTAGCTTCTCTGTCATCATCCGCAATGTTGGCGTTGGATGCCCGAACAGCATAGCTGTGGCAATGACAGCAGCAAACGGAGCAAACCGTGCCGCTGCAAACTTGACATTCTCCGCTGTCAAGATTGGTTTGGCTTCTTGAGCAGGCTGAGCCCGGCGCAGCTGCTGCTTACCAGCAGCTGCAGGTCCCTGTGATAGTCCAAATGCATTCATAGTGCTGATTCATTGATTTGAACGCACCACCATGCAAATGAGTACAGACAAGATCAAATTGTCGTGGCTCACTGAGCCTTGGCCAATTTACTCCCTCCTCCTGAGCATTCGCCCCCCCTGCTGCCTTACTTGTTGAGACTGCACAGTGTGCTGCAGAGCCGGAATCGTCAAGATTCGCCACACACTATCAGCCGGATACTCTATATCTGCTGGCAGTTTGCCAATGCGCTTCGCCAGTCCTGGGACGAGGCAGCCTGCTGCCTGCCTTCGCGAGTGTGTTCTCAAAGTGCACCCCTGGGGTGCTGAGGGGCTCTGTGCAGAAAACATCATCTTTCTGGCTGATAGCGACTGTGATGGGAGAACTCGTAGCCGCCAGCATGTGCGGAAGCAGGCTACTTGTATGTATGAGGGCAGTAGGGGCAAGGCATGCCCGATGGAGTATTTTCACTTTCCCAGACAACAAGTATTGAATTAAAAGTTGCAACCAATTCGCAACGGTGGCTAAAGGCAGCTTATACCAAGCAGCCTAGTTGGATTGCATGTCCCTGGTTTCTGACAGGGGAGGCTTGCCCCCAGGTGGGTGCGTTGGCACACCTTGCCAGGAGCAAACAGGCCAGCGGCACAGCTTCTGCAGCGCCTTATCATTGGGCAGTTCAAACAGCTTTCACACTTCGTGTAGGAGCTAGCAGCAAATCTGTAAGTGCCACTTTGGCATACGATGTGAACAACGAGAAGCTGTTTCTCTCTCGATGCCTGCTACTAAACTGTCGAGCAGTGACATCAGTCATGTGCAATGCTCGCAACTGCAGCCTCAGAGCTGAAAGAGGCTCCATTTGCTTTGAATCCTGTTGGACTCCTGCGGCAACTGTTGGTGCACGCTTCGGAGCTCCGTTGATTGAAGATGAAGCTGAATCTTGAGTCCTGGATCGTGATCCGCTTTTGGCCAGGTTTCTCGGCGACGATGTACGTGTCTTGCCAAGCCGTGCTGGTAGGGCCTCCGCTGCAGGCTCAACCCTGACTGGCCTACCACTACCACTGTGCTGTGCATCTCTTGAGGGACGCTGACTCTCATGGTCGTCTTGAGATGTGGCTGCTCGGCTTGACTGGGTCGAGCTGGTGGACTGCCGTCGGAAGAGAGCTGCGAGAGCAGCAGGAGAGAACCGGGGTGGAAACTCAGGATTGAGCGAATTGGAAGTTGAATCGTTAATGTTGAAGTAGAAGTTGGGAAGATCTGCTCCAGGAGGGGCATCGATAGGGCTGATCGCATGGCCCAGGTGACTCCATTCTAATTGCAGCGCTTGCATATTCACAGGCAAAGTTTGCTTTGCGAACCGTAGCAAGGGACTTCGGAAGGTTCTGTTTCGACAGCCAAGAAGATCTACACCTCGAAGCCATTCATGCTGAAGCACTTCATCGGCACCATGGACTCCAAGCCTGTATCGAGGATTTGCGATCAACAAACCTCCAATGAATGACCTACACGCAGGCGGTAGGCGAGCAAGTTTGACGAGAAATTGAAGTTCTGGTAGCTGAGCTCGCCGTTGTTGTGCAGAAATTAATGTTTTTCTCATTTTATCGGCTGATGTCAAGGATGGTGGCGGAACGTAGTTGACCATGCGCACCAAGTGTTGGAGCACTCTTCGGCTCCCAGGATACGGCCGCTGGCCGACAAGCAATTGAAATAATGTAACCCCAAGAGAATAGTAGTCAGCAATAGCGTTGTGCTTGTGTCCAGGCAGAAATACTTCAGGTGCCATGTACGGCCTGCGAAGTGAAGAGTCAATCCGCAGTGAAATTGACAGGACGAGCGACTTGGCGTACCTTGTACCACTTGTACTTGTACAAACGCCATCCTCACAGTGGACACTGATGCCAAAATCTGTCACTTTGATGAACCCCTCCTCGTCAACAAGAACGTTTTCTGCAACACAGCGTCAGTATTATCGGTTCCCACGGTGAGTTGTTTGAATGTGGCGTTACCTGGTTTCACATCGCGGTGAATAACTCCACGGGGGTGAATGTATGAAAAGAAGTCCACCATGTTCACAGTGATAAATTTAACTTGGTCCTCTGTGAGACGGGCCATTGGAGTTTTTGTCAGCAGCGCATAGAGATCGGTATTTGCCAGATCACAAGCCAAAAACGCGCAGTTTTCATCAGTAAATGCAAAGTGGAGGGACGACATGGAAGGATGACGCAGACGCTTGAGTAAGGTTAGCTCAGACATGATCATGTCAACATGCTTTCGTTCCTTGAGCTTGCTTTTGCTTAGGACTTTGATAGCAACCTTGTAGGCGTTTTGACTGTGCAAATGAGCCTCGAATACTTTGGCAAAACCACCCTCTCCGAGCATGCCATCGAGTGCAAAACTGTTGATACTATCGACAGCTGAAGGGCTTTTGTGCAATTTACAGCTTTGGCATCCCATTGTGGTTGGTGTGGGCTTCTTGTGTGCCCTGCCCTGATTCCGCAGCCCTGTGCACGAAGACAGAGCTCAGGTGTTTGCAGACACCATCGGTTGTCGTCACCCAACCCAACTATTTTACTTGCAACTAGCTGCATTTGGCATTTGATTTGAACAGTTCAATGCGCATTGCTTCGAGGGCACTGACCAAGCTGAGTCACAATTCTCCGAAGCACGCCCCTCAAACCTACAGAGAGCCAACGACGTTCAGCAAACTTTGATAATACCTGCATGAATTAATTCTCGCCAAGAACAGCATCATC
>Ga0307982_1000219_pt1 | contig 43436 bp, 51 predicted proteins | sample OrgLakmetagen989_FD_201847 | JGI IMG/M metagenome (GOLD analysis project Ga0307982, IMG submission 201847) | Saline water microbial communities from Organic Lake, Antarctica - #989 | ecosystem: Environmental > Aquatic > Non-marine Saline and Alkaline > Saline | place: Antarctica: Organic Lake... | reverse complement strand
TAAATTTGTCTGTAAAAATTCGGGGCTAGAACTTCTCGGCCACGGATAATTACACGAGATCGACTCGATTTAATGAATCTGTCTGTAAAAATTCGGGGCTAGAACTTCTCGGCCACGGATAATTACAGGAAAGAGGTGTTATTAATAAATCTGTCTGTAAAAATTCGGGGCTAGAACTTCTCGGCCACGGATAATTACAGGAAAGAGGTGTTATTAATAAATTTGTCTGTAAAAATTCGGGGCTAGAACTTCTCGGCCACGGATAATTACAGGAAAGAGGTGTTATTAATTACTTTATCTGTAAAGATTCGAGGCCAGAGCTTGTTAGCCATAGATAATTACACGAGACTAACTGTCTATTCTGAATATTTAACAGAAGGGCGCTTCGTCCAAGAAGCTCTCGTGTAAAGATGCTTGAAAAAAGAGCGTCCTGTAAACATTCGGGGCTCAATTTAGTTCTCAGCCACGATTCTTTACGGGAACCCAGAAAAAGACGGTCAATGGGGCTTTGATTTATGTTGCTTTCCTGTAATTATCTACGGCCCCGCATCATTTCATCTGTAATAATCCGAGGCTACTCTTGTGTCACATGTAATAATCCGTGGCTAGAACACTTTAAGATGTAAACTTACGAGGCTATAACATGATGCATTTAGGTTTAAATGTAAATATTGGTGGCCGCAAATGCCCTAACTACCTAATTCCTCTAGAAGGCCCCGAATAACTACTTAACGTATGTATGTATGTAATTAAACAAAAGAAAAAATTCAGCCCATAAAGCAGGCCAAAGTATAGATTCGTATATCACCAAGCTATTTTATAATCTCATGTAATAAAGTGTGGCCAGCTAAGTCTCGTGTAATAATTCGAGGCAGACGAGGCTTAACCATAATTGTCAATAATCGAACAGTTAGAAAAACGCGCAGTGTTAGTTACTTGTAATAACTCGGGGCCAATCAAATTAATGTAACAAAGCGTGGAAAAAGTTTGATTAATAAAGATTCGCGGCCATAATCAAAGAGTAGATACTAAACATTTTTTTAATATCAAGGAGACCGACATTAGCGAATTACATGAGATCCTAAGGGACGAGAATAATGTCAATCAGTTGTCTCTCCTTCTGCCCGTTAATACGCCTTCTCTCGATAAAATTATAGATAATGACAATTTCGCGTTCGAATTAAATATGGGACTCAATCTCCCGTTCGCAGCAAAGCCCACTTTATACAAGAATAAAGACGGGGGCTATGACCCTCAAGAGGCTTTTACTGAGCTTCCAACAAAAAACGGCGTTGTTATACAGAAGGCTATCCTTAGGCAGTCCGAGAATGAAATGTATCTAGCTAGTAATGGTGAAGAGCAGTTTGTCAGCGGAAAACCTTTGTCTTCTATGGACCATTTAGTTTACATGGCCCTAATGGATCTAGCTTATCATCGGATGGGAAAATGCAAAAACTTAGATGGTCGCATAACGCCTAATCGAGTTTACTTCTTAGGCACCGAAATCTGTAAACTGATAGGTAAGAGCCAGAACCAAGAAACCTATATTAAGAAATCTATAAATAATTTATTTGCTCAACAAATAGCTTTCAGCACTTTTATTCAAAAGTTCGAAAACGATGAACTTCTAAGGGCTACTGAGCAGAAGACTACTAAACTTATCGTGGCTAGGGGATTTGTAAATGGCGGGTTTTACGACGAAAACGGGAAGCTAATAAAATCTAGAGCAGTTCAGTATATCGATCTAGAAGAGGGTGTTGCTCAAGGAATATTAAATGAGAGTCAACACGCTACAATTTCAAAGTCAGTTATTAATAAATTAAAAGTAAATGCAGAAGTTAGACTAATGACATTTATTCAATCAAAGAAAAAATACTTTGGAAATGCTCAGGAGTTCGTAATATCAATCAAAGAGCTGGCTCACCAAATTAATATTCAAAATAAAAGAGACAAGGATCTAGTCTATTGGGTAAAGCATTACTTAGAACCTTGCTCGAAGGCAGCCAACTTTACCTACGTTTTAGACTACCCAAAGAATAAACAAAGGATGGGTTATGTTTATATTAACCTAAAGCCGACAAGGCTAATTGCGTTCACTCATGATGATCCTCACTCCATCTACGAGATATTACTTTTAATGTATCCCGAGCTAGTAGAGTTCTTTATTAGCGAAAAAATAGAAAGAGGGTTTATCACTCAAATACTTACTGATTCAAATAAAAAATGGAAGATAGAGAGAGATAAGCTAGGTAAAAGTACTCAGTGTACCTTCAAAGGAAAAATATTAGACCCCGCCGAGTTTGTATTCGACTGTCTTCTTTTTCAGATATCAAAAGGCTATCAAATAACTAAGAGCTTTATGGCCGTCTATAGAGTTATGCTAGATAAATTAATTAACGACGAGGTTATCTACCCTGACGAGTATAGAGTATTCGTAAGGGATAAATTTAAAGATGAAAAACAAAAAGAAGTTAACCAAAGGATCAAGAAAACCAAAGAAACCGATCAGGAAATAAAAGAGTACAGAAACAGACTTGTTCGAGTTCAATTCGAACAATATTACCGCTTTCGAGTAGAAAACAATAGAAACGTCAAAAGCAAGTTAAAGAGTTACTTGATAAAAAAGGGCTTAATAGAAGGCACCAACTTTGAGACTCTCGATTTTCAGGACATGAAAAATAAGTGTTTTGAATTGTACAGATCAACGGATCTCGATCATATAATAAACTCTATGGACAATAGTTCTTCTAAGATTCTTCAGTAAAATTAATCAACATTACTCGTTATTGTTCATCCTAAGCTTAATAAGTAATAAACTTACAGTGGTTTATGTTTTTCCTCTTAGTTCTTTATTCGTTTGGAAAATATCAAAATAAACAAAAGTTAAAAATCTTATTACTTTAGATAGTTAGAAGCTTTGATGACAATTCCTCACTTGAAAAGTTTCGGTTGCCGAAAAATAGTGATTGACACGACTTGTCAATTTTTATATTATGAATGAAAGTAAGTTTCCAAGGGGCAATCAATGGACATCTTAATTTCAATCTACATCACTTACTCTTCTCTCGTTAACGGGGTAGATCCAAGTCTTGTTCACGGTATCGTGAAGACTGAGTCTCGCTACGTTGTCGAGGCCACTGGAGCTATAGGGGAGGTTGGTCTGATGCAGATTAGACCTATCTATTGGCAAGGCCCATTATGTCTCTATCACGCTGAAACAAATATATCTAAAGGAGTTCAAAAGCTCGCAAATCTTAAGAGGCTCGAAGATAGGCTAGGAAGCAACTGGTTTGTCGCCTACAACCTGGGGCCTACTGGGGCATTAGAATACTCAAAAAATAACGACATCTCTATTTTCGATTACGCACTAAAAGTTAAGAAGCATAAGCCAAAGAAATTGAACCTTATTAGTTATCACTATTAGATTTAAAACACCGATTTTTTCGGCAACAGATTAAGGAAAACTATGACAGACTTATTCTTACTGACCTACTTCTTATTGATTCCAGCTCTTCTTGTTCATCGCTATTATAAAGGTCAATTAGCTCTCGCTGTAATTTCTCAGCCGATCTCAAAAAGAAATTAAAAAGATTAAAGCTCTCGCTCGTTAATGATGAACTGTTTACGAGCTAAGTGACTTGAGGATACTATGGATAAGGTGAGAATTTTTAAACAATATAATTACGAAAAAGAAAGCGTCCTTTATGAGATTAAAGGACAGAAAGGTCGTGTAAGTCTTGAAAACTTCCTCGATATAGCATCGAGTGAGGGTATCACCAACATTAGGGTGGTTAATTCCGATGGCGAAGAGATTACTAATAAGACTATGGCCAGGGCTCTTCGCTTAACTCAAAGAGAGGACACCAATAAACCTGTTGACCTCAACAAATATAAGCCATTCAAGAAAGCAGTGACCGCCATAGAGAGCTCTGAAGAGCTGTCTAAAGTCCTAACTAAAAAGATTGCGGCATTTCCTTCAATTATTCTTAATAAGCCCTCACAGGCCAGGAAAATGGGGGCTGTTGAGCTGTTTACCTATAGAGGGACTACTTATATCAGCGCTATTGGGGGATTGAGTCAGCTCATTCTCTCTATAAAAGTCTAATTACACCTAAAGAGCTAGAAATCTCTCTAGATCGTCTGCGTCCAAAAGAACCTGTAGAGAGGTGTGGCCATTGAGCAGATCTCTTATTTCTGCTCTAGAGAGATAATCTAAGTTATTTAAAAAATCTAGTTGTTGATTGTTCACGATTAAGATCCCTTGGTTTATTTAATAATTATAACTCAAGGTATTTCTAAGAAGGCCTTTTCGACAAATGGTAAATATAAAAAAAGACAAATGTGTCGAGATTGAGTGATTTCAGTTAGTTCGCTGTTCGCGAAAAGAAAACAACTTACCAATGAGCGGAGATAGATATGCACTTCCTAGCTAGCAAGAAAAGGAGGCGATGTTTTCGACAAATGAGCTTTCTGTTGATTATGTCATAGGTAGTTAAAATAACTGGTCTTTTGGGTGATATAGCAATTTTAAAAAAATGACTTTTTTTACTTATATCCTCCATAAACGTCTCTTTTTTATATTGTGTTACAATTTTTACAAGGACAAGCAATCAATTAATCTACGGGGATCTATGAAACTTTTGATAATCACAATGTTGGCCATAATGTCATACGAAGCCTTTTCTAAACAAAGTGCTCAAACGATAGATTTCGAAGTCGTTGCTATTCCTGGAACAAATAATCACCACATGGATCGCCCAATTAAAGACGAGCTCACGAGAAAAGATGAGCTAATGCACTTTACTGGCTACTGCACAAACGAAAAAGGTAGAGGGATATTTGGGGACATGGTTTGTCACGTTATGGTTGTTAAATTTCACTGCTCAGACGTAGGCTTCTTTAGAGGTGTTTCTGATTTCACGAGCTATGGAGACATAAAGAGTATTGTAAAAGTTAATCTCTCTAAGGATCTTAAAAATTTAAAGTTCAGACTAGAAGATGGTTCTATGCGAATTAACTGTGAATTACAAAAAAGAACAGAGGACATTAAATCAAAATTCTATTGCAGGGGCACCGATAAGATTAAAAATGAAGTGCTTGTCGTCAAGGGATCTAGAGAATCTGTGAATCTGAAGAAGTGGTGCGATAAGTCCATGACTCTCAGAGGCCTAGACTACTTATAAAAGGGAGTGAAAGTGATTAGACGTTATTTCTTACTGATTTTAACCAATTTCTTAGTAACGGCCTCTTTAATGATCGGCGGGACATTCATCCTAAAGCTCTTAGGCGTCCCTCTCAATTCTCAAGGGCTACTATTTGTCATTAGTTTTGCTATAGGTATGGGGGGGTCTTTTGCTTCTCTATTTCTTAGTAAGTTCCTCGTTAAAAGATCTATGGGGCTACAGGTCGCTGGTAAAGGCTCTCAACTCGAATTAAAGATACATGAACTCTCTCGACAAGCGGGTCTCAAGAATATGCCTGAAGTTTATACTTATCAAAGTTCAGAGATTAACGCCTTCGCAACCGGCTCTAGTCGCAATAACTCATTAGTAGCTGTCTCTAGTGGTCTATTAAATCAGATGAATGAATTTGAAGTAGAGGGTGTCTTAGCTCACGAAGTAAGCCACATAGCTAACGGAGACATGGTAACGATGACTCTTGTTCAGGGGGCCGCAAACACTTTTGCCGTGTTCCTGTCATTTATCATCACAAATGTCATATTGAAGACATTGACTGGAAACAGAAGCTCTTCTGTAGGTTTTGGTTTTGCTGGCTATTTTATAAGAAATATCGTGTACGGAATAGTTAGTTTTCTGGCCCTCCCAATTGTTATGTATGTTTCTCGCTGGAGAGAATATAGAGCAGATGCCGGAGCGGCTAACCTCGTTGGTAGCGATAGGATGATCTCAGCTCTTAATAGAATTAGACTCTGTGGAGAACCCACTCCGAGACAGAGCAAGGTTCTTGGCGTTATGGCCATCAATGTGAGTTCAGGTATGGCCAGTTGGTTCTCTAGCCATCCCTCAATCGAAAACAGAGTAAGGGCCCTTAGATAATCTAAGCGGCCTGAGTTTCTTGATTTGTAATCGTGAAGAGGTGCTCTTTAAACTCATTCGGACTCTCAATATCTTTTATAACCACAGGGATACTATTTCCACTGAATACCATAACATCTCCAGATCCAAATATTCTTTGAGTAATACTTTGCTTCATCTGTATGTCATTAACTTTTGCAAAAGGTAGATCAATCTTACTCTTTGAGAAGATGCCCTCTTCCACGTATAAGCGGCGATTAGTTATGGCGTAAGTTTTACATTTATTTTTAAGGAATTTAAAAGTAAGAGGAAGAAAGAAGAAAGCGGCCAGACCTATCAAGGAGGCAACTGGTGTTGTTGGCCCTGTATCTGCGGGAGAGAATAAGTTCGCTACCAAAACTAGGAAACCAAAGAATGCCCACCCGCCAGCAAAAATATAGTTCGACCAATGTATATTGGCGCTAAATATTTCTTTCTCTTCAGGCGCTAGGTGTAGGCTCATGAAATTCTCCGTTAGTTACAGTTTAAAGGTTATCGGTATTTTCGCTAAATAAATTAAGGCTTTCTCGATAAATCCATAGGGTTACGGTTAAGAGATCTTAACTTAGGTATCTCAAACTCACAGGCTTATTGACGTTTTGGCACCTAATGTTAAAGAGGCCGTACAAAAGAGATGGCCTGGTTAACTAATGACTATTCCCTCTTAAAGAATCGATTTTTTAAGTGACTTAACGGGCAGAGACTTAATCTAATTGATCAGGGCCTGGCCAGTTGATTAGTGTCTCGTAACGCTTCTCTCAACCCAACATAAAAAACCTAGTGGTTAAAGAGTTTAACAAAGGCGAAGTTCCCATCTCCACCTACCGTTATTCCCAAAACCACTGATTGAGTTGCCGACACAGAGAGGATCTCGTAGAGCCGCTCTTCGTTGTCGTCTGGGGTTATCTCGGCATAGTCATCAGTGATCAGAAATCCATTTGAATCAAAAGAGGTATCCAGGGCACCGTTAGAGTCTCTCTTAGTAATGATGACGTCTCTTCCATCAGTGCCGCCACCAATAATATATCCAACATCGATGAGGTTAGTCCCGTCATGCGCTATAGAGTAACTTTCAAGATCACTTGCAGAGCCTAGGGGGACATAACAAGAAAAGCCCGAACCTATAAAAGAGGTGTCCTGAACACCTGAAGAATTTACTTTCCAGTAACAGATGCTATCAAGATTTGCTGCACCGGCCACATAGAGGTTTCCACTTGGGTCCATAGTTAAAGACCTTGGGAGTAGATCAGGACTTGAATTTAAGTTGTGGTAGCCATCACCAGAAAAACTTGTATCGGCCGCAAGGCTTGGAGTGAGCTTGCCGATAAATGGTCCCCTGCCCGACTGTCTCTGTCCTCCTGATATAAAGATACTCCCCGAGGCGTCCACCAAGGCCCTCGTAACAGTTACGTTAGCTGTACGGCCGAAGAAAGTGTCGACGGCCTGAGTTCCTGTACCATTAAAGCTGGTATCTAGAGATCCTGTAGTTGTTAGTTTTAGAAAATTTGAGGTTGAGTATGTCCCGCCTACAATCAAGGGGCCTGTTGAAGTTGTGGCTATTGACCAAAACTGAGTATCAGAAGTGCCCCAGGAAGTATGTTGATAAACTCCAGCAGTCCCAAAGCTAGTGTCGAGAACCCCAGCAGAAGTTAGTTTCCAAACAGTCACTAAAAAGTTACCAGATCCATTTTCTCTAAGGCCTACTGCCCAGTAATTCCCCGAAGAGTCCTCCTTGATGTCCATAACCTTTTCTGTTCTGTTTCCTCCGAGATCAGGGAGAATGTTAAAGCCTGTCGAGTTAAAAGAAGTGTCGAGAGAGAGATCAGCATTAAGTCTTGCTATGAAACCTTGCTCGCTACTTGTAGCGTACTTAGTTCCCACTACAACTATCTTAGAGTTTGAGTCTCGAATACCTCTGGCCAGTACGAGATCTCCCGCAGGGGAAGGAGATATGTTATTGAATCTAAAGATTGTATCAAGCGGAGCTGGTGAAGTAGCACTAAAGCTATCTGTCACAACTGTGAAGTTTCCAGCGTCATCAATGCTTCTTACGTTAACGTAGTATGTCGTCGCAAAAGCTAGACTTAGACTTGCTCTCGTAAAGCCTGTGCTTGTTCCTAGGTCAGTCCATCCTACAATTTGAGTCCCTCCAGAGCTTGTCCCTATGGAGTACTCGTAGCGATCAAGGTCACTGTCTCCGATACCTGTAAAAGTAACAGCTCCCGTTGAAGTGATTTGTGTTGTGTCTGGAGCAACTAAAGAAGTTATTGAAGTCGGGTTTGTCGTATCAATATTCCACGTTGTCGCTACGGTTGAAGATTCACTCCCTGAGACATCAATAGACTTTAGAACGAGCCTGTACTCACCTTCTGTAAGAGTGAGACCACTAACATTAAAAGAGTTTGAGGGAGTGTCTGTAAAGGCCACTACGTCGCAAGATGTCCCACCGTTTCTCTCGATGCAGTATTGGTGCTTAAAAAGTTCGCTAGAGTCAGAGTCAGTGTAGCTAAGAGTCGGAGTCGTTGTGGTGTTATTCGTCAAAACTCCTGAGATACCTACTGAGGTGGGAGCGTTTGGCGTTGTTATGTCAGCAACAAAAGAAATACTTGAAGTTGAGCTCGTGTTACCAGCTCTATCTATGATGGAAACTGTGATGAAGTATTCTTCTCCCTGGGTGAGACTTAGGCCGCTAACTTGAATTGAACTTGTGGTTACTATTGTTGGAGCTATAACGTCTTGAGCTCCTGCGGTTGTCCCTATCTGGTATCTAACGGGATTAGTTCCTAGGGTCGAATCAGTTGGCAGAGTAAAAGTTATTTCGGGGAGCTGAGTTAAACTAGAAGAATAGCTAGAGGTAGAGGCTACGGCGGGAGCAGTAGGGTCACTTGTATCAGTTGTCCATGTCATTGAGCTAATAGCTGATGTGTTCCCTAAATCATCAGTTGCCCTAAGATTCATATAGTAGTTAACGCCTTCTGATGTCGTGATAGGGCTTACGGAAAAGCTAGTAGTGCTTACATCGGTGAAGCCTTCGACTTCGCATCCCGTTTCAGAGAGACCTATGCAATATTGAACCACGTCTAAGTCAGCATCATTAACAGCATAAGTAACGGTAGGGCTCGCAGTTAAAGAGTCCCAATACATAGTGGCCCCAAAGACGGAGTCTGGTGATCCCAACACTAAGGTAGGGTTTGTTATAGTGGGCCCCGTTGTATCAACACTAAAACCTATTGAAGCAACAGCACTTTCTGAAGTTCCTAATACATTTTTTAGGTTAAAGAAATAATCCCCATCAACTAATGATAGACCTGACAAGGCAAACGATGTTGAGGGTGTTTGGGTAGAGGCCGAGATGTTACAATCGTTAACGGTGTCTCCCAAACAGTAAGAAGTCCCATCAACGAGAGCATCGAAATCAAACGATAGGGTAGGTGTTGCATTTGATGTGTTTATCCTTAGACTCGATAAAGAGAGATTTTGTGGGATTAGCACCGTCTCTTCTGATGCGATTTTTCGATCAACAAGATTTTTTATTTCGATTATGGACTCTTCGCAACCACTTAAACCTGTAATCATTAGGGTTGTGAAAAATAGGTTCTTAATCTTTTTTGAATGTTTCATGCGAGAGCGTCCCTTTTAAAATATATTTATTAACAATTTTCATTTTGTCATTATTTATATTTTAGGCTAGGGATAGGTTTGCTCCTAATGGTTAAGTAGAATTAACCTTAGAAGGTGTCTTGGACTAGAAAACAATTGGTTATCAATCTGATTTGGGGTTGCTTATCTTTTTAATGCCCTTAGAATATTGGCATTAAACAAGGGTAATTGTTATTTTTTATATTTGAAGATAATCGAGGCCGTTTACTAAAACTCCATTGGATATGATTCAGATTCTTTAACTGGATCACGACTAACTTTTTGAACGAATTTTCCCGATATCGACTCCGAGAATTCTATCCTCTTTATTGGTTTCAGGACTAATTTCTACTCATTGAACTTAACTTCGAATCGGTTTTGATCCATTCCTTTCTCTAGTTGTTTAAATTCTTGAGATTAATTGTCGCCGCATTTAAGTGGGCCGATTCTTCAAATGCCGCCATGAAGGGATTGTTATGCTCTGACTTGCTTGCGGCAATTGCTTTTCTGCCTTTAATTTTCTGGATACCTTTTAGTTCTTCTAGGGATTTTGCTTGTGTTTTGTATTCCTTGATAATTGATTCTTTTCCCATTTCAAGAAGTTTTTGCTTAACAACTACCGTAGTTAATCCAGAGGTAATACCGCCAACGGTATGGATGCGATTGAACTTAAAAGAGATAAGGTATTCGACTTCATTGATGGTAACTCTTATATAGTGGGGAACTATACCGTAATTAGAGTAAAGGTCATGCTTATTTCTAAACTCACTAAGGGCTTCTTTGTTCTTCTTTTTAGCATTGATCATATCTTTAACTTTCTTGTACTCCTTAAGAGATTCTTGCTTAGAAGCCTCACTTTCTTCATTTTTAATCTTGTTAAGAGTTGAATTTACTCTAATTGTTATTGATTTCGTGATGATATCAATAAGGTTTTTAAGGGAGGCCTTCTTTACCCATTCACCATTAAGAAATCCAAGGTTTTCTTCTGGTTTTGCTGTATTAGAGAATAGTGATTTTGTGTTAAGCGATTGAATAATATATTTTCTACCTACTCTATCGTTTCTTCTTAAGGCCCGTCCGGCCATCTGAGTGACACAAGATTTTAGAGAGTCCCTCACAAAGACAGTTTTAAGCGTATCGTCGTCAAATCCTTCCGTGAGAATGAGTTGATTAATTAATACAGTTACTTCTCCCTCTTTAAAGGCCTTAAGTTGACGCTCCTTTTCAGCGTCACTTGAGCCATTCTTACTTGTGACGATTTCGTAGCGAACTTTGTTCTTGTTAAGAATTTCAGCAAGCTCGATCATTTCATCGTAACTCTTCATGAAAAATACTGTTTTTCCGAACTCCTCTCGCTTAGAGAGATAAGCCTGAGCAATCGTAGATACTTCGTAGTCAGGGATAATGCCAATATCAAATTTAGAGAGGTAGCCTTCTCTCACTAGCTCTCTGACGTTGGCATCTACTAAGTAGTGCCTAAAGAGTAGAGAGGCCTTGTCTTGTCTCATTGGGGTAGCTGAGAGACCGATAACCATTTTAGCTTTGGTTTTGTGAACAATGTTTTGCCCTGAGGCACAGGGGGCGTGGTGAGCCTCGTCAAAAATTACAATGTCATACTGGCCTGGGTTTTTATCTAGTTGAGAAATATAATCTATATCTGCATCAATAGAGAACTTTAAGCGATCTCTCTCTGCTTGAGTTCTTAAGTTGGCCCGCATAGAAACCCAAGCAACTTTAGGGCTTTTCCCGTATAGACCTGACTGTTTTTGAAGGAAGTTAGCAAGAGTAAGACCTATAAAGGTTTTCCCTGAACCTGTAGGGGACTGAATAAGGATAGAGTCTGAGCCATCTTCTGCCAAGATAGCAGATTTTAAAAGTATTCTTCTTTGGTAGTTTCTCTTTTCTCCGGTGTTGCCACTATAAAGAAGCTTTTCTAGTCTCTTTATTCTCTTGGCATCTACTTCTTCTAAATTGATTTTTACGTTACTTAAGTTGCTCACTCTTTCCCCCCAGAAAATCTTAATTAAACATTTAAGACCTCTTTATCTTAACGCACATGGTCTTCATTCGCAAGCTAATTCTTCGGCTTACCGAAGAAAATGTGTGGCCTATTGGAAAATATAAAAAAAGACAACTTAGTTACGGCATACCGAAGAATATTCTTGACGCATGTGGCTATTTTTGCTAATATGAATGTAATGCAAGATTTTTTCACTGGGGGAAACATGATCGATCTTAATTCTGTAAGTTACTTAGAAAGACCAATTAACGAACTTATTATCAATCCAAACACAGCTCTTTTAGCGGAGGCCAAAGAAGATACTCTTAAGATTCGTGAAAGAGCGATCAAGAGCGCTGTCGTTAATATTGATGACCAAGAATACAAAACATCAAGACGATTTTGGAAAACCTTTAATACTCAATTTAAAGTATCTGAGAAGGTTTACAATTTATTCACTCCAGAAGAAGTTATTCAGAGAATTTCCAGAAATGTCGGTCCAGAAGACTTCCGCTTCACAATTCAAGGCGACACCCTTATGGGAATGGGTCACGTTGACAAGAATTATCTTCGTTTTGATCAAACACTAGAGTTTCTTTATGAGAACGGATTTGACGGTGTTCACCTCGGACAAGGCTTCTTGGAAGGGTCCACTACTGACGAGAAAACATTTCAAATTGGACCTGATGAATTTAAAATGAGAGACGTCTTAAGGCTACCTATAGATGGGCTATCGAGTGCGACTAAATACGCTAGTCTACTTAGGTTGATTTGTCTCAACGGCTTGACGGGTATATCACAAGCCTTTGCTCAACCCATAAATGTAGCGCATGATTCGGCCTTTAAATCACTTAAGAAAGCTATGGATAACTCTACTGGAGGAGGGGAAACTCACGAACTTCTTATAGGTAAAGTTGACCTCATGCAGACAAGTGCTCTCTCTTTATATGAGGCCAGATTACTCTCTAAAGGGTTTAAGATGTCTGGTTACGAAAAAGAAGGGGCAGTATTTGATCAAGTTTCAAATATCTACCGCTACGGAGTTGAAACTGTGGCCCGCTCTAAAGATACTCTTAAAAATCTCCCTTGTGTTGATGAGGATAATAAAATAATTAGTGCTTATGACGCCCTTAATTTTGTTACTCAAATTACATCAAGACCTGAGGAGCATGTTTCTATCCACGGCATAAGTGGGGCTGAAAGACTAAGAGCTTTTGTTACTGATCTTCTTATTAAAGATCTCGATCTTCCAGAGATGATTAAAGATGGCAGAGACTTCGAAGGCATTTTCAACACCGAAGATAAGTCTCACGCAAAAGAAGAGGAAATAGCTTAGAGGGATAATTTATTGGGGGGTAACTCCCTCCAATCTTTTTAGGTTTTTATAACTTTCAGGGGGGGGGATTAATGAAAGCAAGAGAAATAATCAACACAACTGTTGCGGCAACTAAGAAGGGTAATAGGATTTGGCTGGAGGGAATTAAGCTCAATAGTCTAGGCTTCACAAGGGGCTCTAAGTACTCTCGAATACTAGAAGATGGAGTCATTACTCTCAGTACTGAAGAAAACGGTCCATTAAAAGTTTCAGGTAAAAGAAGAAATGGAGGGAGTGTCCCTGTTATTGATCTTTGTGGAAAATGGCTTGAAGAAGTGTTTAGCGAAGGTGATCTCATTACCGCTAAAATTGAAGATGGTAAAATTTCTATCAAGCTTCATAAAGAGGGCCAGGCCCAAAGAGTCCGAGAAGAAAGCCTTTTAACTTCCCCAGTTTTAAGAAAAGGCGTTCTTTGTTATGGTATCGGAGTTAGTGGCCATGCTTTTCAGAAGGCCCTAGATGACATTGGAGTAGATAGTCGTCTTGAGTTGGTTGCAGAAAGAGAGGCAAAATATCTTCAGGTAGCTTCTAAAAATAATAATTTTTTAACAGATGGAACACTTATGCTTCAGGGTGATCTCGAAAGAGTTGATGTTGATGATCTCCCCAATCTCGATATCCTCTCAATGAGTCTGCCTTGTACAGGGCATAGTCCAGCAGGCAAGACGTCTAATAAGATAAGTTCGGCCGAAGAACATAAGGACGCGGCCACAGCAGTTTTTGGCGCAATGAAGATCATTTATAAGACTAACCCTAGTGTCATTATAAGTGAGAATGTTGTTCAAGCTCGAAACTCCGCTACTTACTCTCTGATTAAGGCGGAACTAGCTCGCTTAGGTTATACGGTATTTGAAGCTATCCTTGGTATCGAGGAATCAAATGCGTTAGAAAATAGAAATCGTTACTGGTTTGTAGCTATAAGCTCTAAAATTTCAAGAAACTTTGATTTGGAAGATCTCAAACAATATGTCGGAGAGAAGCCCTATCACAGTATTGGAGATCTTATCGAAGACGATGGCCCTCAGAAATTCTTCTCCCCAGAGAAATTTCTTAAACGAGAGGCCGAGAACAAAGCAAAGGGAAGAGGATTCAAAACTCAATTTGTAACTAGAGAAGGAACGAGCGTTAACGTAATCCCCAGGAATTACTCAAAACGTCAGGTATCCAATCCTCACTATTTAGAAGACGGTAAAGTTCGTCTCTTTAACTCAAAGGAACATGCTCGACTAAAGGGGATTCCTGAGAAGCTTGTCGAGGGTATCTCAGAGACCACTGCCCATGAAGGATTAGGGCAATCGATCTTGTACTCTCACGCCTACGCAATAGGTAGAAGAGTGGCCGAATTAATTATTAAACTTAGAGAAGAATACTCTAGTGAGCAGTTGGAAGTGGTGGCATAATATGATGAATCTAATCGCTGCCTTTTCTTGTTTTTCTTTGTCAGCAATCTTAATTCATCGGTCCCTAACGAGGGAGCGGGTTCTTCAGGAATGTCCTCGAGAGGATCGATGAAGACCGAAGATCTTACAGTCGACGAGATCCTGAACGATTTAGACAACGAAGAAGATAGGGAAATTAATAAAGAAGCAGATAGAATTAAAGAGGAAGAAGCTAATCACGCTAGAGAGATTAAAGAGGCTCAGGAAGCAAGGGCCAATACTTTAAGTAGAATCGAGCAATTACTAGTAGAGATTTCCCTCATTGTTCGAGACACAGACAACCTCCTAAGTAGCCCCGACAGCGACCCATGGAGAATTCTTGAAAAAAAAGCGTCGAACGACCAGAAGAAGTAGAAGATAGATCCGGTTGTTTCTCAGTCTGAAGCGGAGTTAAAAATGAGAATGTTTAAATTATATGATTATGAAAGTGAAAAAGTATTATACGAGATTAAGGGCTCTAATCGAGGTCGAACTAATCTAGATGAATTTATTGAACACGTTCTCCAAAATGGACTCAACGCCGTTAGCGTTCGAGATAAAGACAACAATGACATCACTAATGACTCTTATGTATGGGCCCTTAATGTCACGAAAGCTAGAAAGGTCTCTAAGACAACTCAATCAAAAACAAAGGCGGTGGATCTACATAAAGCGGTCCCCTTCAAATCCTTATTGAGAAAGGTAGATAAAGACAAGGATCTCTCTAGACTCCTTAAGTCTAAGTTGAGCGCCTTTTCAGTCATTAAGATAGAGAGACCTCTTCAAAAGAGAAATTTGGGGGATTGTGAGCTCTTAGAGTTCTCGGGCAAGACCTATATTGGATCAGTGGGCAGCATCTCCGCTGTATTATTGGAGCTTGTTGTAAATAGCTAATTTTTCCTTATTTTTCTATGGAATCCCTATAACCATCATAGGGAGTTTTCATGAGCGCTATCAAAAAAGAATTAATCGAAGACATTAGAGCTGGCAGAGTTTTAACTCTGAAATTTAATGACGCCTGTAATATTAAATCTTTCAGATCTTCGACCTGGGAAAGTAAAGTAAAGCCTGCCTTAGCTCAGTACGGCCTAGAGCGTATTACGACTTATAATCCTGATTGTGATCAGCTACAAAGTTCTGAGGTTTTTGTTTCCGAAAAGTATAATGCCAGTTGCGCCGAGCTAGGGGGAATGGAGCTTGAGGTTGTGGCAAAATTTAAGAGACCCGATCCCGCTAAAAAACCTGAATTTGGCTACCTTAAAGAAATAACGATTTCTTTTTTTAAAGATGTTCCTATTTTCGGGTAGTCATTATTTTGAAACTCAAAAAGGGTCTTTCGACCCTTTAAAAAACTTACTTTTTAAATAGACCAATCGGCTAAGAATCTAGAGACCTAGTTCTTGAGCAACTGAGCCGCCTCTTTCTTTGACTTCTCTTTCCTCAGAGACATAACCCTGAGTTAAGAGATTTCTCATGAAGATGTTCATGATCTTGTTTTCTAACATCTGTCTTTCTGGCGTATGATCCCAATGAGTAACGTGAGCGATCTCGTGCGCTAGATTTTGAAGAATACTGATCTTAGTTAAGGTAAGAGCTTCTCTCTTTCTCTCGTAGTGTTTCCACTTGGATATCCACCAGCGTCTCTTATATAAACCTATCGAGTAGCTCCTGAAGTTTCTTGTCGCACAAAGCCCTAAGTATCTCTGGGCCTTATCCTCTTGAATGTCGACAGAGTAGATCTTCGTGATTCTCTTGTTCTTAGGTATTAGGTGAGAGACCTCTTTAATAAAGGGTCTCATCCACTCGTATTCACTGAAAATTAAAATGTTCTTTGATTTATCCATAACCATCTCCTCCTTAAATGCCATAGGGATTCAGGGGAGAAAGTTATAAGGCGTATATTTTCGGATACTTACTCTAAGTAACTGATTTTAATAGTGGTTGGTTAACTTCTTTTCTGAGAAGCTCCGTGGCCCGGTGAATGTATCCGTGACCCATGTGACGACAGGCAATCTCCAGAAGCTTTCGTCTATAGGCCTCTTTGTAGTGAAATTGAGAGTTTTCCTTAAACTCTAGCTGAATTTCATATTCCTGTGCCTCGTCAAGGATTTCCTTATTGGTGATCATTTTCATTTCTGCTGCTCTCATGGCCGCTCCTATAATTGCTAGTGTTAGTAGTCACCAGAGTAGGGGGCTTGAAGGCCTGAACGTGCCAGAGCGGTCACGCTAACTTAAATAGATAGAGTGTTAATGGTCTTTTTTTTGGGAAAGGGGCTCTTTATTCTTAAGTGGTTAATTTCGCGTTAATTCTCGATGATCTGTTATAGTCGTCTTATTCAGTTTTCTTGATTAATTCCATTAATTTCTTAACGGTTCTGTTTTTTTCTTCTAATTCTAGCTTCAGTTTCGCGCTCTCTTTTTCGGTTATTTTCCTTTCGATAATCTCAATGTCGTAGTTCTTCATAAGCTTTCCTTGGTTCTCTCTCAATAGTTCATTTTCTTTTTCGAGCTTATTGATCTTTGTTTGTTGGTGGCTCCACGCTTCATAAAAGCCATGCCATAAATCAGAACAAGTGGGGCATTCTCTTTTAATTCTCTCTTTACGGTATTTGCCAAAGTGTTCATTTATTTTTTTATCATTCATTCTTTGATCCCCTTTATGCGATCACAACATAGTGATCGTAATGCCTATAGTCGCAGCATCTCATTCATCGCTCCCTACCGCTACTAGGATTAAAGATGTAGGTCTTAATAATTTAAGTGCCTCCTCGTACCAATCATAAGTGAGATCGTCCATTATCGTTTCTCCTGTATTGCCGTAGTAAGCTGACTTAGCCTTAAGAATCATTTCCTCACAATGGTCAGCCATCAAGGAGTTTCTTTTTTCTGATCCCAGTTTTGTATGTGTTTGATGTAATTCATTCCACAGGTCTAAGTAGTGCTTAAAGTCTTTCACTATTCAACCCTTTGTTCTCTTCTTCCTGAGCTATGGTTATCCATTCTTTCATTATTCACCTTCCTCTGAAATTGATAGAGAGTCCTCGTCTAAACACAGAAAAGCCTTTGTTTCGAATTCCCCAGAGTCTTCTTCACTTCTTGTCGTTACGAGTTGAACTAGCTTCGATCTCCCTTCGGATAACCAGTAGCCTGTTTCGATTCGGTACTCGTAGCAAAGATTACTTGGCTCGGTATTAGTGAAGCTACAGCCCGCCGACATTTTAAGACTCTCAATAAGTTCGTTCGCTTGTTTTCTAGTGATCTCGATTCTCATGGATATATACCCCGTCTTTACTGTTGCTTGTCTGTGGTTAATCTTTATTATACACGCTTTTACATATATGTAAATACTTGTTTATGTATATGTAAGAATCTTTTTGGGTAGCCTACTTTTTCGGGGCCTTAAAAGGTCACAAAGGTGTCGTTATTTTTCAGTACCTTTAGTTTTTTGGTATCTCCGATATAGGGAAATTACCCAGGGGTCGCACTCCTTAAGAAAGTGAAGTAAGTGGGAGGGGGAGCCTTCTGCGAAATCTTTATATGTCCTTTGCTTGTTGTTATATCTGTGTGGGACTACTTGTTCATGTAGCTCCAGAATTTCTTTACGATTGCTTGCTTTTAAAAAGTAAGTCGCTAGATCGTTTTGAGCTTCGATTACTAATTGATGGGTTTTGGAGATTTCAGCCTTTAATGCTTCGTAAGCGGCTAAATACTCTTTAGGTTTTCTGCTGTTTACAAATGGATGGTTCTTAAAGAAGTTTTCATAAGCCCTAGAAGAGTGAAATTGAGGGTCTGAGAAAGTGTGCTTTCCCTCTGGTTTCAGTCGTGCTTTGACGTCTCCCTTGAGGCGTCGGATCATCCATCTAGTGACTCTGCGAGACTTATCTGCCGAGCAAGTAAAGCCCGAGTTCTCCCTAAATATAGTAGTAAGAGTACTCATTATCTCTTCGCCGTAAAGAAGAATTCTCTCCAAAGTATGGGTGTCTATAGAGGAAATCTGAATATTCTCTGATTTAATTTTGATTGATATCTCACTCTCTAGATCTTTAAAGAGTGGGTAGATATAAAGAAAGTAGTTACCCCCGAAATCACTAAGAGATAGGTCTTCAAATCTCCTACCTTTCTCTATGTAGTCCCTTTCTTTCTCCGAGGTAATGTTCTCTGATAAATTTATAAGCATTTCTTTAATATCTGTTTCTTTCATTAACTCCTCCGTAAAGTATCCATAGGTTTTTTTGAGAGACCTATTCTCTTTATTTTCTCCTTAAAGCGTCAAGTCGTGTTTAGTCTCTGGTCGTTTATGAAGCGCCTCAGAATCAATCCTTGACCTCTTGAATAGGTATTGTTTTTTTTGATTTGTGGATTTATATATTGTCTAAAAGGCTATAAAATTTCAAAAATAACCAATTAAAGGCATGTTTTTTAGGCGGATAGTGCTTCTTTCGGTCATTTAACGGAAAGTTAGTAGCTTACGGTTCTCTTTGTTTGATCGGATAGATCTAGTTTCCGCTCATGAGAAGAAGGGTCTTCTTAAATTTCTTCGCCTCTGATTTTTTAAGCCCTCTTATTATTACTGAGTTTGTTCCTGATTTTGAGTCGACAATCAGTTTGTCCCAAATAATCCCTGGATTGTGATTAATGGCCGTGATCTCCCGCAAAAAGACTGTATCCTCGTTTGTGTCCCAGAAGATCAAAAGGGAGTCGTGGGTCGATAGGGTGACTAAATTTCGCTCAACTTTAAGTGTAGGCGGAAAGATAAAACTTATAAGTTTTAAGAGTAGCAGGGAATAGATTCGGCTTGTTGATATCTTCATTTTAAGTCTCCTTAGGTTTATCCATAGGAAAAATGGCAGGAAGTTTATAAGAAACCATCCCTTTGTCTCTTGTGAGATTCAGGTGTTCTTGAAGACTAATTGCTTAACTTCGATATCGGACTCATTCTGGTCATTTCTCTCCCCGAGATAGATTGGCTGAAAGAGCGCCCCTCCGTTGGGGTAGGCGTAAAGATAGCGAACTTCGATATATGCACCTACGGCCGGGACTTCTTTATTCGTGGGGATAGTAACTTTCCCTACCATTACAAGATCTCCGTCAAGCATTTCCATGCCGACACTTCTTTTGCCTTTAGTGTGGTTAGAAACTCTAACAGTGGCCGTCTTATAGAATTTAAACTTAAAAACGTCTCCGCCTGAGTTTGGCCGACCCGCAAGGTATTGATGATTGCTTTTCTTTAGGACGATTCCTTCTTTATTGTCTTCTTTAAGTTTATCTAGGAAGACTTTTTTTGCTTTTGTCCCTTTAATTGTTTTGCATACCTTTACGTTCGCTCCAAAGGAGATGCTTTCGAGTAGCTTGAGCCTCTCTTCGTAAGCCTTGTTAGTGACTGACTTTCCTTGAAAACTCAGAATGTCGAAGACGTACAGTGTATCTGCTACTATTTCGGTGTCGATTATGCACTTAACTTGGATGCTCGCAGCTATGGCATCAGGTATAGGAACCTCGATTCCTTTCTTATTTATTCCTGTCGCCTTGTCCGTAACTCTTACTAATCTACGCTCACCATCAAACTTCTCTTGAGCGATAAAATCATCATTAATAATCATTGAAGCTAATTCGTCACCATTGACCTCGTTAAGAAGTTGTGGATAAATGCCAGAGTCAATCTTCTCAGTGAGAGGCTTTGTAAATTCGGCCTTCGTGCCTCCTTCTACATAACCTTTACTTATTTTTGATTTAATTAACTTTTCCCATATTTTAATGGCCTCTTCTAGCGAGACTGGCTCTAGCGTTTTAACTCCAGGTTTTAGCGCGGACCCAGTTCTTCCGTATTGAAAGAGAACTAGATAACCCTCACTCTCTTTTATTATTTGGGCGTGATACTCCTTATCTGAAGAACCCTGCTGAAAATAAAGCGATGAATGCCTCTCTGTCATGACTTCTCCTTAATTGATGCCGTTGAACTTTCTTCTTACCCAATAATCTTTAAGTGTTTCTTTTTATAGGAATTCATTCCTTTGTTCGTGCATAATGTCGTTTTTCCGTCAGGCCAAAGCACTCTCGTTCTTGACGAGTATCCAGCTTCACCCGTGTATGGACTTACTTGATTTAACGCTATTCCGAACTCTTTCCCCGTCGAAGTATATACTCTTATAGCTGACGTAGTTTTTGATAATTTCTTGAATTTTTCGATACGATTAAGTTGAATAAGCGATGGCATGGTGTCTCCTTAATTGATTATCTTAAGTCTGAAACCATTATATCATTCGATTTTACTTAAATCGCTCTTTTCGACGAATGAGGTATTGTGTTATTTTATATTTTGTTAAATACAGATAGGTAGACTGCTTATTCAGTAGGGACGCTAGGAAATGAGACCATTCTCGATACTTTTAATCGAGATTCTTGATTTTGATATTTTCATTCTTTTCTTTTCAATAGCTCCATAGTCAACTTCCTTTGCTATACCACTTAAAATAAGGGAATAGGGTACGTCGTATGCCTGTGCTAACTTCTTTAAGTTTGAGACTTTAATGTCTTCCGTTATTCCTGATTCGAGGCGTGAAATTGATGCTACCGATAGACCCGTAAGCTCTACAATGTCTTTTCTTTCAAGGCTAAGGGATTCTCTTTTTTCGACGAGGATAATATGGAGAGGTTTTGCCTTCTTCTTGGGTTTTGATGTTATCTTCTGTGCTTTCTTTGGTGTCTGTTGGTGTTTCGTCATAATTCCCTCTTTTTTGTCTTCGATAGTATCTACATGAATAAAGTCATCGTGGTCTAGCGATTAATCCTATTATAACTCATCTTTACATTAATGTAAAATAGGACGTACATATACGAAAAGAGAGCAGTTGTCATTTTTTGGACATTGTCGCGTAGGGCTGTTGAGGGCTTGATACCGACATAAAGGCATAACCATCTCAAAGAACAGTTAAGAAGTAACCAAGAAGAGTGCGCTGACTGTCGTTATGAGACCTATAGAAGTCTACGTCAGTTGAGCCTATTTAATTCTGTTGAGAAGAAATGGGCTTAGAGAAGTCGTTTTTCATTAATATTTCATTAAAATTTCTATTTTTTAAGAGCTTAGTGAGGAGTGTTTATTCTCATTTTCCGTGACGCTTATTTTTCATTAATATTTCATTAACCCAATTTTTGTTAAGGTCTTTATTTTTTGATCTGCCCCTCAAAAGATCTTCTGACGGCCTTCACCACAACCTCTGCGTCTGCGAGGGCCTGGTGAGCAACTGTTTCTCCTAATAGTGTGTGTAGCTCTTCTGAATTTGGGATATAGCCATACATAGAGAAATAGAGGCTCCCTATATCAATAGCTCTGTGAGCTATTAGATTGTCCTTGTGACTGTTTTCAAGAAACGTCGCCTGCCTAGGTCCTACGTGCCTCTTAAAAAAGTGAAAGAGGGTAGGAATGTCGAATGAAAGTACGTTTTTTCCGGCTATAGTTACAGATTTCGAAACTCGTCTGTCGTTATCTATATCAAAGCGCTGGGTCTTATCGATAGCGTGGTTGAATTCATTTCTAATGAGTTCAAGAGCTTCTCTAGGTGTGTGAGTAACGACCTCGTTTCTAACGATTCGACTAATAAGATATTTATTCATCTGAAGTGCTTCAGGCTCTTGGTGACTATAGTCACTGAGTTTTACGAATATCTCTTTTCTTCTGAGCTGATCAAAGGGAGTGACCCCATCATCTAAAACCATCCCAATAGAGAGAATCTCGCTCTTTCTCGTGTCGAGACCTGTGGTTTCAATGTCTAGAGATAGATAAGGTCTGATCTTCATTGTTGGCCTTTTTTTTAGTAGTTAATCACTACACGATTAACTTAATGAATATTTCATCTAATACGATTATACATGGACGTCTTTTTTTGATTTTTTTGCCAATTAACTAGGGCAGGGACTAGCTTTTTAACGAAATTTGCCCTTTAAGCTGCTATTTTTTTAAAACGCTGAAGCCATTCTTCTTCATTAAAGCTTCTGAGATCCATAGCAATTGCTATAATAGCGTCTCTTCCTGAGATGGGTGATTTGGGGTTTTTGTCTACAGATGTGTTTTCGATAAATCCCAGTAGGTTCTGGCCAACTAGATCTGGCCTAATCCCTTTGAGTATCTTTAAGACACTAATAAGATTCTGTGCTTTTCTTTCTCCTGAATCGACTAAATTGGAACAACTGGCCTTTAATACCCTAGATAGGTAGGCGGGCGAGATCCCTAAGTTTTCCGCACAAATAACGATAGATGAGCTCAGTGTTATGGCCTTAACTCAAGGTCTCTTGGCAATACCTTCATGTCTTCTCTCTCAAATTCTTCATCACAGTGGGTGCATCCGTAAGCCAGTCTCCCGCTTAGGGTTGTTATACTTTTTTCAGTTCCCTGTTCATGTAGATAATAGAGAATCTGGGCCTCCGCCAAGCAGTAAACTTTACCCTCGCTACACATAGGACATTTGATGTACTTCTTACTCATTTTTTATTCCTTTTAGTTAAGAGTTATAATGCGAGCTCTTATCGACTCTAGTGTTTTTGTCTCTGCTTCTGTCATATTCCGCTCCTGGTGAAATTTATTTATATATAGCGTCTCTCATATTAAGGAGCATCTTCTTTATACAAAGCTCTTTAAAGTTATGAGGGCATTTCGTTTTCAGCTCTATTAGTTCTTTGTCTGTTAAAGCCTTTCCGTTATCCATGTACTCAGCATAGAGAATTGAAGCTTCTGCGAATATGGGATACTGCTTAAGGTTTACTTTTTCTACTTTGACATTAATTACTTCTCTATCGTGTAAAGTCATAGCTTCCCCTTGTTGGTTAGTGCCACTCGGCCTTATAAGTATTCTCTCTTACTGAAATCAGAATATCTTTCTTTAGAATGTCGAAGTCTTTAAAGAGGCATCCTAGGACTTCTGAACTACAGGGTTTCTTACTAAGGGCCAGAATCTCTCCCGTCTTCCAGTCAACCATCTCCAGGTAGTCTTCTTTGTTTCTTTGAACACCAATTGAATAACGCCAATATGCCCCGTCTTCGTCAAAGACCGTTATTTGGAATCGGTCACCTTTAGCTATTAGTGTTGGTGGGTAAATCATCGGTCTTTCTCCTATATTGCTACTTCTGTAACTTCCATAGAATTAATGAAAAATAACGAAACGGAGTTATCTCTTAATGTGCTCAACGATTTTAAGGCTTATCTTTCAAATCTAACCAGTAAGAAAATGTTCCTCTTACTGGTTAGATATACCCACCCGTTTAAGGAGTCTGCCTTATTTTGGGATGGGAACAGTTTCCAAGAGTTTCTTCATTTGCGACTTCTTCGCCACAGTGTAGGCAGACAGAGGGAGGTCTGACTGCTTGCTTAACTGGGGTTAGCAAACAACGATCTATATTACTCTCAAGACAGGACGCACATGAAGCCCATCCATCTTTAATATACTTACTTAGTTTCTTTACAATCTTCATTAGTGATCCTTTGTTATGGCCCTATTGTCTATCCATAGAATACTTAGTAGTCATTTGGACCTCCCTAGTAGTTTTGATTACCAACTACTTAGAATAATAATCTTCATTTTCTGCGTCCCCACAGTCAGTTTCGTCACATAGGGGGAGGTCCTGGTTCTCTTCGTCGAACTCCCGGTCTTCTTCTTCTAGAAGATCTTCTTCTTCTAGTGCTAGCCTATCTTCTTCTATTCGATTTTCTTCTATAAGTTCTTGCTCTTCTAGCTTTAGTTGGCTTTCTTCTTTTCTTCGTTCTTCTTGGTCTCGCTTAATTTCTTCTCTACGCTCTCTATCGGCGACTCTGTCTTCTAATTCTCCTGACAAGGCGTCTACGTCTCTATCTCTTAATCCTGAGGCTTGAATATCTTTATTATTATTATGATTATCTTCTACTGAAGACCAGGTCGAAGTAGGCAAAAGTATTTGCATTATTAGTACTAGAATTGTTAATCTCATTATTCCTCCTCATGTGATCACTTAAGTTCCATAGGATTTTTTCGGTATCGAGAAATAAAAGATTTCACCCATTACGGGCTCCTTTAGAGTTGTTATTTTTAAAAATATAAGAGATTTAATCGTGTAGGAGTAAAGATAGTTAATGTTATCCGGAGCCTCGTAAAAGAGTCTCTGTTGTTAGAGGATTATCGTGAAAGAAAAAAATTCCAACGCTAGATCAGAAAAGGATGCGTTAGTTCTTAGATATGGGAAAAAACACGTCATCAATAGTCGTGGTTATATCTTCGGGATCAAGCGTCAACATAATCACTCGCTTCGCAAGGAGTTCCAAAGGGACATTAAATCTCTGGAAGAGTTGAGGTCCTGTGTTGATTTCTCAAAACTAACTGAGTCAATGAAGAAAGCCATTAATAAGTACAAGTACACCCTGGACGACAGAAGTGTTAAGGGGAGTATTAACCTCTCTAACGAGAGACTAGATAAGCTAATTACTCATATTAAAAGAGAGGACAAGGTTCTATCGACCTTGAAAGGGTGGGCTGTACTTATAGGTCCTGGTGGCCAATTGGTCGAGTCGGGAAATGACCTCTGGCGACTTTTTAAAGCATAGCTCCTCGGAGTAAAGAATTGTCCTAGTTATCTGAATGCATTTACTGAAATCCAATTAATCACATAAAAGAATTCTTAAATAATTGGCAGTACCTCCAGTTGATAATAATCCATTGTGGAGGATTCCCTCGGGTTACCTCTAATATAAAAATAAGACACAAAATCCTCATTCGTCGAAAAGGGCCCTTTTCAAAAAACAAGAGGGTACTATATAGAGAGACCGAGACATGAGATGTTGGGGAATATCTTATGGATTAACTGAGAGGGTTTAGATTGGTGCTGAATAGCACATCTATTTCCAGGGGGCGGAACCCTCTCACTTCTAATGAACGTCGCTTCTCCCTAACCTCCCAAACTCCATGGACACCCTAACAAGCATCAAAAAAATAGATCTTCACTCTAGCCCTATGTTTGAGCCGAATATCTAGATATTGTCATTTTGGACGTAAAAAAACCCAGAGGGGTCGCTGGGTCTTTTTTTGGGGGTCATCTCGGAACTTCTACTTGGTGCTTCAACTGTTCTAACTTTCGCTTTAACTTTCGTTCCGTTGATTAAATATAACAGGCTTCTGTGGTATCTCAAAATTTGGGATACTTTTTGGTTCTTTCGCCAATTATCCTTGGCATCTTTTAGCTATTTCTCGACAGATGGGCTCGATTTTTCGGAATTGTTGTTTTTTTATATTGTTTATATTGTGTTGTTAGTAGTGAGTGATGCTGTATTGAGTGATTGATAGTAGGGATATATTAGGAGGATTGGTTGGTTTGGTTTTTTCCTTTTGTTCTATAAGTGACTAATTAAGCAAGAATGGGCCAAATCATGGGTTTTACTGCTTTTCCATATAGAGGCTTCCTTTTTTCATAGACTTAGCTAGGGTGTTCCATTTTTATAGTAGGGCCTGTTCCATTTTTGGCCAGGGTGTTCCATTTTTTTAGGGGGGTGTTCCATTTTTAACATAGGTTAAGTGCTTAAAAACTCGTATGTTCGATTTTTATATTTTAGGCTGTTCCATTTTTAAAATCACATCTTTTTAACGTAATAAGCTCGAGGATCGCTTTTAGGACGTCGAAGAATTTAGGGGAGTAAGTGTATTAGGTAAATTGTTAGAAGCTGAATTAGAGGGGTTTAAGGATTAATTATAAAGGGTCTGAGATATGCCTTTTGGCGGGCCTCCTTGCTCGCTTCTAGGTTAAATTAAAACATTGATTTGATAACGGCTTCATTTAGAGATATTTGAAGTAGGGCGAAGTCTTTCACTGACTGACTGTAAAGTTTCATTTTTTCCGCTCTTTGGGCGATATCGACCCTTTCTTCTTCCATTCCTGATTTCTCGCTTAATTTGTGACTGAGCTTACGAAGAGTATTTTCAACTAAGTCACTTTGATGCATTAGTCTGTTGGTTAGGCTGGTGACCGAGGCTTTTACCATTTCGATAGCGGCATCTGCTTGGGCCTCTTTCGAGCCTTTAACGCTTCTGCCTCGCATGATATCCATGAGTTTTGCTCCCATTTGGGCGAAGACTCCCTTTTCGTCCTGAGAAAGGATCTCCTCTATAATGACACTGTGTTTTGTGTACTCTTCTTCGAATTGTTCAACCATTGCTCCCGATACCGCTTCACTGTGAGTGGCGGCTAGCTTCCTTACGGATTTACTGTTTCCGAGCCCCCCTTCGTTTTTAGCTAAGGCATTCTTATAGGCAAAGGTACTCTCGATAGAATTATCTAACCTGGCCAAGATCTGGGCAACACTAAGTTCGCCAAGGTGAGTATCTACTGTCATTAACTTTGTTTTTGGTGAGATTGGAAGGCTTTGAATGTGGCTTCTGAGGGCCGCTGCTGTGGTGAAGATCTTTGGTTGCATGAGATTATCCTTGTTCGTGGTTAGTTACTGATTCCATAGAAAAAAGAGTGTTGTTTTTGGGTTAGTTGACCTAAATCTAAAATAGCTGTTGTGTGTATTATGTAATCATTCCTTACTTTTCTTGATCCTATCTAAAAACTCCTGGGCTAATTGTTCTGGATATATTTCGTGACGCCCGTTTTCGTCTTCATACCCATTGTGAGCTATCGAACTAATAACCTCAATCGCATCTTTTATTTTATCTTGCTGGTGATCCCATGCTTGTTTCAAGACCGCCATGAAGTACTTATTTATCTTTCCGTTAAGATTAACCTGGTCTCCGTCTATAGATTTACACCACTCTTCAAATGTTTCTTTCATTTCTCATTCCTTAATCTCTAAGTTTTCCACCATGCCTCTAGCGATAGCTTCATAAACCTGTTCAGCTTTTCTCCTGGATAGGCCACACTTATAAATGAGGTCATCTATTATATTGCTTTTGATATAGTCTATTTTCATATCCGCTCCCTCTATTTCTGATTCTCGCCTATGTCTTATTGTTAACTCAGTTCTTTTTTGCTTCCCTTATCCCCAAAGAAGAAATTAAGGATCATATAATAGAGAACTGTCATGACTGCCACCTGGATCAGGCTCTTGTTCGCTACTTCCTGAATCATAGAGGCAGACTTAACTAGTGGACTCATAAGAGGGGAGGCACATATCATGGCAACCTTGAGTGAGATTACAAAGTGAATGATTGTGATAAGTGTCGCCTTCTCTCTCTTTTTTAGAGCTTCGGATAGTTTAACTAGTGGTATTACGAATAGCCCTGCGTGGAAGATCAACTGGATAAAGGTCGCTACTGCCCGGACGTCCATTATTTTTAGGCTTGTAGGTATGGCCAGGTTAATAAAGACCAATCCGAAGATCAGGATAGCTAGTGCCGCCTTCTGAGTTTGAGTTAACTTGGTCATACTCTGTAGGTTTTCTATCCTTGTCTTATTCATTGTCTTCGCCTTGTTCTATAGCCCTCGATTCACTTTCTTCGTCTAATTCACTGGGGCCTGCGGCTCCGGAGCTTTTTCTTCTCACAGTGGAGATGTCTTCATTTGTTTGCGTCTCAACATTATGATCACTCCAGATAGGTCTTCCCTCAGGTAAAAGCTCATCAGGGATAAGAGCATCTACTAGCTCTGCGTGGTTTTTACACATACGAATAAGTTTTAGTTGGCACACACTAGAGATCTTCCCTTTTGGGAACTCTTTAATGTCTGTAAATACAACGGGCTTCTTTCCAACCTCTCCATAGTGAAGAGTGCTGTAGGGATGATGGTCTCCATAGAGATAGACAAGGTCATCTTGTGGGATGAATTTGCTCTTGGGGCATAAGTCGCATTTGTGGTCACTCTTCATAATTCACTCCTGATTTGTTCTATAGTTAGTGACTCCATAGATGTTTCGACCTTTACACGAAATTTATTATGAAAATTCAATATCTCCCGCTAGGCCCGATCTCTTTAAATTCAGCAGGAAAGATCGTGTAGGACTCGAACGCACCTAAGGAGATAACGTGACAAAAGAAGAGCGATACTTATTTTTAGAGAACTGGGCGAGAGACTTGTGTCCAATCACTAAGAAGAAGGGTTTTGATAATTGGATTAAAGGATTTGAAGATCGATATAACCCCATAGAGATCGAGCTCTTGAAGTTGAGCTTTCTTTTGCCTCCTAGAAAAAAGCCTGACCTTATAGCTAAGAAAGAAAATAAGTTAACTTCTCGCCTAGGGACTAACCCGGTGAATAAGAGTAGTAGCTATATATTCGAAGGCATGACAATGGCCGAAGTTGAAAAGACTCACATCTTAAAAACACTTGATTCTTGTAATGGAAACAAAAGACGTACTTCAAGAATATTAAACATAGCTCCGGAAACTCTCTACAATAAGCTAAAGAAGTGGGGAGTTTATACTCCTCAATTATAGTTATGCTCTTTACACATAATTGAAAAACCTTAAATAGCTACCGGGGCTTTAATCGCTGGGTGCGGATCGTATCCCGTTAAAATAAAGTCATCATATTTATAATCAAGAATACTCTCGGGTCTTCTTTTGAAAGTTAAACTAGGGAGAGGTCTCTCTTCCCTGGTAAGAAGCTCCTTTACTTGATCGAGATGATTCAAATAAATGTGAGCGTCTCCCGCACTCCAAATAAAATCTCCTGCTTCTACTCCGAGAACATTGGCCATCATCATTAGAAAAACTGAGTATTGAGCGATATTAAAGGGGTGGCCCAAGAAGACATCGTTTGATCTCATATATAGGTGAAGATGTAATTTATTCTTTGTCCTATAGAACTGAAAGAGAGTGTGACAAGGGGGGAGGGCCATTTTATCGTTCAGAGCGTTCTCCTGTGGTGATATACTCTCATCAGGTAAATCAGCAACATTCCAGCTCGATACGATGTGTCGCCTAGAGAACGGGTTGGTTCTCAGGTCATTTTCTAGCTTTTTAATCTGATCGATAAGCTCGCCATTTTCTCCAGGCCAGAATCGCCACTGCTTTCCATAAACAGGTCCTAGGTTCCCATCTTCAGTGGCCCACTCATTCCATATATTAACTTTGTTGTCTTTTAAGTACTTTATGTTTATATCTCCATCCAGAAACCATAAAAGTTCATGAAGCAGACCTTTGAAGTAAACTTTCTTCGTAGTGATTAAAGGTAAACCCTGATTCATGTCATACCTTATCTGCCGACCAAATACGCTAAGGGTTCCTGTACCCGTGCGATCTTCTCGCTGTTCTCCATTTGTCATGATATCTTCCAAGAGTTCGTGGTATTTTTTCATGAAAGTGTCCTCTTTATGGGTTATTATAGTTCTACGTTGTTACAAGATATCCATAGAAAATTCTCTGGACCATTATTTAGAGTTAAAAAGATTGGATAGATTAGAAGGATTCGTCATGGGTGCTCAAAAAATTAAAATTGATAGTGGTGTTAAGAAAAGCGTAAAAATCATCATGAACAAGCTGGAAGTCACCGTCGTAGAGGAGCACATCTCACCTATTGGTAATTCTACAAATATGGGCTCTCATAGCTTCTTTGTTACTAAGCCAAATTTTACTGGATTTAAGAAGCTCCCTAATAAAGTCCTATTAGAGCTCCACTTCAATAATATGGAAGACACCACGAAACACGGCGTCGTATGTTATCCGGTTATCAAAAGCAATAAAGCAGGAAAAGAGGGTCTCCTCTGCGTAGACAAAATGAAGTTCAGTTTTACTCCAAGGATTCTAGCGGGTGATGTTGATATTGATTTTAATAGAGGACAAGAAAACCTATCCGCCCTTTTTGGTATGGCACATGATTACGAGAAGGTTTTAGGAGACACTAAGGTGTCGGTAAAAGAATTTTATGACTGCGTAGTGATTCCGACTCTTATCTATAGGCTTGATAAGATTCAACTAGAGGATTTTGTCTGGACTAAGTCCGTAATAAAGAAATACATACTACTTTCTAGTGTCTTTGGAAAAAAGCTCAAACCCACCGACAAGCTCTCTTTGTTAGAGCTCGCTTTTAAGGCTCAAGAGATTCTTCTTAATAATCCCCTTGAAATTGAGAGAAACGGAACGGAGTATATCTTTAAGCCGATGAATAATTTATTCAGAAGACATGTTCTTAGGGTCGAGTTGGCACGGGCGCTAAGTGGTCTGGCCCAAAAGAAAGTCGAAAGCCTTCCTATTCCTCTTAAGTCTAGAGTTAGCGATCAAGCTTTTACTCTTCGCCATTTTAAAGACAGAATATTTACTTACAAACCTGTTTCCATCAAGAAGAAATAACTTTTCTTAAGCTACGAGTTTAAGCAGTTCTTGTTTTGTTACACATACGCTTCCTTCAAATTCTTCACCTTGGGGCTCGAATGCCCACACCGGACAATTTACTTCTCTATTGAGATCGTCGATAACTGTCATCGTTGATTTCTCCCAGTCACACTTTATAACTGTATAGAGTTTGTTTTCTTTGAAATTGTATCCGTTTGGTTGTTTAACTTTTACTTTCATGATGGACTCCTTACTTAGTTACTTCGCGTTGTTTAAAGACTCATAAAGATCATTGTTATGATGAAAGTTACTTCTGCGAAAAAGCTATAAATCATGACTGCCATAACTACCTCGTTGTTGATGTTTTTATAAGATTAATGCTATCGAGACCTCTAACGTGCCTCTGGACTCACGCTGGGGGAGTTTCTCTAAGAGAGTCCCTAAGTGGTCGAAACTAAAGAGCATTGTTCGCTAAATACTGTGGATAGCCTCAAAGGCCAAGGGTTGACCGAAGAGATATAGGGATGATTCACTAATGATATCTAAGACGACGCTGCGACTCACTTTGGGTCCTCTGAAAGAGTCGTGGACCGATATCAGGGGGATAGATCGTTGAGTGGCCCTTCTACATATTTCTACGCAGAGATCTGACTCCATTTTTTGAAGTTTAAGGGCAGACTTTTTAAAAAAAGCATTTTTTAACAATGGATGCTGGGATTCCACTTCTTCTATGAGTTTGTAGCACTTCTTTAATAAGGACTCTCTCTTAGTGACGAGGTCGCCTACTTTGGACATATCCTGAGCATTTAATTTGAGAGATCTATCAAGCTTCTTCTCTATGAAGTGGGATCTTAAGTGGAGGTAGCTGTCTCTCGTGAGATTCTTCTTGAGCGTTTGTTGAATCTCTTTAAAGAGTACCTTTTCAAATATGGCCACCAAAGCAAAGGCGGCCGCCGACTTAGACTCGGTATTCAGCATAATGAGGCCGGCCTTCTTGAGTTCGAAGGAGTTAAATTTCTTAGTGTCCCTGAAGAGTTCCTCTGGGATTTTGAGTTTTTGCAAGATATAGCTCAACTGAAGGTGGCAGGAGTTGAAATCCACTTCGAAGGTTTCTTGATTATTAATGGTTATCTGAGACCTGGTCTTGGCCGGCGTTCTCTGAATAGAATCAATAATCCTCCCCCCTTTTTGGCTATCTTGAGAGAAGATTCGACGATAAACGAAGTAGTGAGGGTTTTGAGCGTTTTCTAGACGAACATCTGAATTATTTAATAGCTTGTTGTAAGCCTTTAGAGTCTTATTGGTTAAGTAGTGTCGACTAGATGCGATAGGGAGTCTCTTCCCGTCTTTTTTAAGAAAGATCAGTGTCCCGTGAAGAATAGGGGTCTTAAATCCCGCTAGGTATTCGAAGCCCTTTAGGGTTAACTGATGGCAGTTAGGGATACTCTTACCCCACCATGAATAACCCTGATAGGTTTTGAGGTAGCCCTTATCTCTCCATATCGTTATTACTTTATTGATTCGGTAGTCAGTTAGATGCTTAGGGTTAACCTTAATGTCTTTTATGTGGCGTCTAGGTATTTTTAGATAGATATCTTCTTGGTATGATTCAGGTTTAAAATCGGGATTTTTGACGTAAGCGCCCTCCAGGTAGTTTGCAACTACAACTCTCTCGCATTCTAAATCTCCCTTAGAGTTGAATATTGAGTGATCCTTAAGCTTCTTAGAGAGACGAATAGAACTTGTGAGATCGATAAGTCTCGATCTCCTTAGCTTCTTAGCGATATTGCCTTCAATCCCCATAGTACCCTCTAGGGCTACACGATATTTTTGAGAATATTTATTTAAACCAATAATTAAGGACTGAAACTCTGAACGTGGCTTCCTGGGCACGTTCATCTTTCCCCATCTTTTAATCTTATTAAAACAATAACGATTAATTAAAGGAGAAGGTTATGTCAGCTAATTCATCACAAGAAACTCAATCAAAGCGAATCACAAAAGAGGAGATCTCTGCTCTTTGTAAATCAACCGAGTCTATAGAGGGAACCGTTGTGGCCAAAGTAAAGGGCGGCTTCACTGTCGATATAGGTATTTCAGCATTTCTTCCTAACAAGCTAATTGATTTTCGTCGTAGTTGTTGTAGAGATAAACTAATTGGAAGAAAGATGGATTTTCGAATTCTAAAATTCAATTTCGAATGCACAAATATTGTGGTCTCAAGACACGAGAACTTAGTAGATGAGACAATGGAAAGACTTCAAGAAGGCACAATTGTTAAAGGTATCGTTATTAACCTCACTGACCACAGAGCTTTTGTCGACCTAGGTGACGTTGATGGCTCCGTTCGCAAACAAGAGCTCAGTTGGGGATTTATAACTCATCCAAGAGATGTTTTATCCGTAGGGCAGTCGGTAGACTTCAAAGTCCTCTCCGTTGTGGACGATGAGGATAACGACAAGCTTCTTATTAATCTTAGTTTAAAGAAGCTTAAAGCAAACCCATGGGTCCGGACTGATGTCGAAACTAAATATCTTATTGACGAGAAAGTAAAAGGGGAGATCATAGGGATTGTGCAGTCAGGGATTTTTTTGAAATTAAATGACGGACTCCATGGATTTATTAAGAATTCAAAAATTTCATGGTCTCATATCTCGCTAAATATTAAGACTAAGTATTCGTTAAAAATAGGGGCTATTATTACTGGCCGCATTTACAGAATTAATCACCAAAAAGAGAGTATAGATATAGATCTTAGAGAGCCTGGATAAAACCCTTGGGAGACAGAAGATATTTAACTTAAATATAGTATCGATAAGAAAGTAGTCGGGAAGGTAACCAAAGTAACTAGTGTCGGTGTCAAAGTTCAGCTTGATGACGGAGTTGTAGGATTTATTCACAGTAGTCAAGTCTCTCGGAGGGCAAGCTCTTCGAAATAGGTTCAGATGTCGAAGCTAGAGTTTTTAAAGTTAATGCAGAAAAATTTCATCTAGATCTTATTTTAGATGAGTAGTTGTTACGAAGCTGCCCAGCCAGAAACTAGTATTTCTAGGTTCTGGTTTTTTTCAGCAGAACCGTTATCTACTTTATTTTTAATATCGGCCCTATACTTCTTTAACCTCTCCTTGGCTTCGGAGATCTTTTCGATCTTTGCGTTGAGCCTATTTTTCATGGTTGGGCTATATAGTAAATTGCCACAGACTAGACAGGCTCCGTTATTGACGTAGCTTCGGTTAATTTTGCTTTCACACTTCTTACACGAGATCGTTGAGCTTAATGCATTTTTGATATCGGCGTTAAATTTCTCTCTCAGGTTTGTAACTTCTTTTTCTGCTTTTCTAAGCTTTTCTTCAAGGCCGTCTATTTTGTCTTTCATTTTCTTGGACTTCGTACTTTCAATACTGACATATCGAACTGCTAGCATTTCACGTTTTTCACAATTCTCTAGAGTCCATTCTTGAGCTGAGTTGATGTCCGGAAATATCTTATGGAGTTTATCTGTGACACCGTCGATGGTATTGATCTCGCCCGAATAGCCATCATTGTATTCACAGTCTTCCTGCTCTGATCTGAATTTTTTTCGCACATCGCTAAAACTTCCGTTTTTCATTGTAAACTCGATATTGCAACTTCCCATCTTTATCTCCCATTAAATTAACTAATTATGATCTGAATACAGAATTCCGTCTTTAGTGAACTCGTACTCATTAGCTTCACAGTGATCACTTATATAGCTATGACTAATCATTGATTCGTACTCATCATGAATAGAGCGAATATAGTTTTCTTGGATAATTGAGAAAACTTGAAGGAGGTCACTCTCTGTCTTTACTTTAATATCTCTAAATGAATCGATAATGTCCTCGTCATAACAGACTCCCGTAAACGGGCATTCCCCACTAGTGTCTATTTTTGATAATTGATGGATCACATCTTCGTCATTTTCGTAAGTGAATCTGATATACTCACCCCGGTCTGGGACCACAGATAAACTCCAATCCACGCGACATCCAATTTCTTTCGCAAATAAGGTTAGAGATTCGATTCTCTCTGGCATGAGATGGTCATAAAGTTCTCCGTCGTCGAAGCTCTCTATAATTTTCTTCTTAATTTCTTCGGGGGCCGATGAATATGTAAATACGTTAAAGGTCTCTGTAACTTCTCTCACTTCTCTCTCCTAGACAGTAATTATCTCTAACCTGTGCTAGTTCCATAGAAAAACTCAAAAACTATAGAGAGCTAGTTAAAGCGTCGAGAGAGTCATATCTTTTCATCGGGTCTATTGATATTGGTCGCACCTGGGCTCGTCTCTTGGTGTATCCGTTCTTTGTTACCCAATCGACTTCCTCTTCGAGCTCATCTTTAGATACCATCTTGTAATAAAACTTCTTATCAACATTGTTGTTGTACCAACGAAAACCACGGGCCTGAACAGAGTCTTTAGTCTCAAAGTCAGTATTTAAAGCACAGACAATGTACTGAGGCACCTTTGCCGCTTTTAACATAATATCGAAATAATCCTCAAGACTTAGAAGGTAAGCCTGCGCGTGAAGATCCGTTAGGGCCCTGTGTCCCGAGTAGGATATACCATGGTAGAGAAGTAGATTCTCTTGCTTCTGATTTATAAATCCAAGCTCGCTCCAGTTGATGTCGCTTAAGCTACATGCCCAGACTTTAGTGGACTCTTCAAACAGAAGACCTTTTAGTTTGCCATAATCAAAACGTGAGTTATGAGCAAGACAAAGATCACTAGCTAAATACATCGAACTAGCTTCCTTCCAATCGATTGAGTGACCTTTAACGTCAGCATCAGTAATACCTGTTAGATTTGTTATTAATTCAGGAATTGGCTTTTTCGGTTGTTGGAGTTGATTAAATTCTTTCCCAAATCCCACTATGGAATATTTTCCATTAAAGTTCTCGAAGAAGATCTCCAATATCGCTAATTCGATCACTTCAGCAGTGTCGTCAAGTCCAGTTGTTTCAACATCAAACGAACATGCAGTATGAATTTTTCGACCAGACTTTACCATAGTCTCGACATCTTCGGGACTGAGTCTGTTGTCGTTAATTTGATTATCAAGAGGTCTGATTTTATAAAATTCAGATACTTCGTCTTTGTCGGTCTTAAGATTTTTCCAAAACATAATAATCTCCTTAATTAATCATACACCCTGGTTTTTCTAAAAGGGCCCTTTTCGACGGATGAGGATAATTGACCTCTTTTTTTATTTGAATAGAGAAATCCCTCGGAATGAATAGTGAGCCTTTTATTCTATATTTCAATCTGTGGTATGTGATCTTAGGTACTTGGCTGAGTAGGAAATATAAAAAAAGACAATAAATATCTATGGAAAGGACAGAGGAGTTAATTATGAGGTTTTTAGACGAAGCTACCGAGCTACCAACATGTAAAGACAGTTTTTTGAGACATATAAGCCAATTTGATGAGGGTCGCATCTCTTTCATTTCCAGGTTGATTAAGGCAACTAGGCTCGTTGGGGATAGAGGTGCTCAAGCCCGGCAAGAGTTGGGATATATAGAAGAGGAGTTGGCATTTACTTTAGCTCTAGGTGATTTGCTTAAGCCGTATTCCTCTACTGCTTTTAAATTAAAAAAGGAACTCTTTAAAGAAGTTGAAGCTCTCGGGCTACATAATTTTGGAGACCTTGAGACTCTGGTTATGCACTACAAACAGATGATGAATATTCAGATAAACAGAGGAGCTACTGGTTCAGTAGAAGAGGCCATGGATAGTTTTAGGTCAAATAGATAGATAAACAAGTTATGAGGAGAATTACATGTTAGATCTCAAAGAAGTACCATTTAAAGGAGTCGTTGCTAGTTCTCTTAGCAAGATCGAGGGGCTCTTTGGTATATTTACCTATAATGAACTTGAAGATGGCCACGTTATTATTGAGGCCACTCTCGATGTTTCTCTAGGAAAGTTTCTTCTAGCTATTAAAGATAATGAACTCCTTCTGAATCTAGAAGAGGTTGCAGGCCTAGAAAGAGAGCTTGGTAATAAGAGTCTTTTTCAGATGGCCAACAAAATTAATCCCATTACCTTCAGAGAGATCTTAGACATCGAAAAACCTGAAAATCTAGTTTTACTGAACGCCTCAGAGCTTGAAAGATATAATGACGCTAAGGAACACCTTGGATCTTCGAGACCACTGCCAGTTATTCAACTTATCTATCACAGCGGAGAGGAATCATCTATTATTGTAAACTTTCGTATCGGTGCCAATAAAATGAGCCCCATGAGGCTAGCTACAGATAGTGAGGTTAGTCTTTTAGGGTTTCTGGAAACACTATTCTTCGTTATTTAGCTTTAATCTGCAAAATATAAAAAAAGACATTTGTTGCTTTTGATAAATCGATGAGTCGAGTTATAATTTAAAGAAGCCTAGGGGGCATTATGAGCATTTTTCCATTAATTCTAATTGATACTCACACTACTGGAATTCCTGTTATATCTAAAGGAAAGGCCGAATACCCTCAGTTACTAGAGTTAAGTGCTATTTGCTACGAACCAGGAAAAATTCCCGACATGATGAATAGCTTTCAGGTTTTTATTAAAAATGACAAAGTAAAGTGGCTCAATAAGGGTGCTCAGAAAATGAATCAATGGCTTGCTGATGAAATTGAGTCCGGTATTGTTGCTTCGTGTTCTCCCGAAGAAGCTTCTCAGCAATTTAATGAATGGCTAGCAAAAATTAAGTTTGTTCACGACTTTAGCGAAGACCATAAACTAATAGCCGCAGGAAGAAAGGTAGATTCTTTCGACTTGCCCATATTGAGTTATAACGGTTTTAATTTAGAGAATCTCGAATTTAAGGGTTTTGATGTTACTTCTCTCTTTTATAGAGAAGATTTGAACTGGCTACCTACTGTCGAGAACCTCTTTAGAGCTAGCGGAGGAAAGAGGCGTGTCGGAACTTACGCAATGGACTCCAATCTTAAAGTCGCTCACATATTTTCTAAGGTTAACATCTTAAGGGCCATTGAAGATGAGGAGAGTGCTTAATCGTGAAATCTCAAGAAAAGCTGCGCGACTATTTTAATGAAGACAATCGATTAATGATTAATTTAATTAACGATATCAATGAAATTGAGTCAGATCTGAGATCATCTAATAGACTGCAATGTAGCAGTACTTAAAAGTACCCCCATCCACTTCTAAAACAAATCTAATCGCGTTGAGTTTTCCTGGCCCAACTTTCTTTTTGAGAATGTTAATTGCTTGGTCGTAATTATAGTCCTCAGGAGAAGAAAAAATACTTAGAGACATCGGCTCGTTACTGTCTCTCAAGAGCTCTCTGAAGTAGTCTGACGCCTCATGAGGGTCGTCGGTCATGATGTGGGCAACTCTCGTTCCCGTTATCGGGCTTATTCCTCTTTCAAAGCCTCTCTTATGCTTCTTTCGCCAATCGTCTTGAGAGGTCCTTGTTCCAGTGGTCTTCGCTATGTCGCAGGCAGGGCATTCTCCAGGCTCTCTAATGTCTCTAGTGAAGTGATTGTGTTTAATTCTTTTAGCCATAACTATCTCCTAGGTCTTCCATAGATTTCTAGGAGAGAAAGTTGTTTTGGGGTGTCAGCTTGATTATGTGTTGCTATTGAAAAAAAGGGGCAAAAGCCCCTTGATTTAATTAAAATATCTTAAAAAATGAGTTTTTAAAATTACGACCCACAGGCCTCGCAATCCTCTGGCGAATCAATAGCACAGACTCCCGTTAATTCAGGTTCTACTTTTTTGACATCTTTAACCTTTTTAACAGTCACTAAGCGGGCCTCCATCTTAGAGCGAGATCTCATATAGTACGAACCGGTCTTTAGGCCTTTTTTCCAACCATGCATAAGGGCCGAGTAGAGTTTAGAGAAACTGATATCTGAGTCCCAAAAGAGGTTCATTGATTGAGACTGGCAAACAAAAGGAGCTCTAATGGCTGCGTGGTCAATAAGGACTCTTTGGCTATATTCTCTAGAGATTCTGTAGCGATCCCTCATCTCTTTTGGAATTTCCTCAATGTTCTGAACTGATCCTCCGCCTTGGAGAATCTTATCTCTCATTTGATCATTCCAAAGGTCTAGCTCTTCGAGTTCCTTAATTAGATGGCGATTAACCACGAAAAATTCTCCGGCCAGTACTTCTCTTTTGCCGATAACAAAAGGAATCGGCTCAAAGCTAGCTTCATTACCAAAAATAGAGGCAGTAGAGGCCGTTGGCATCATAGCGACCAGGAGAGAGTTTCTTAGGCCATGCTTTTTGATGTCTTTCTTGAGTCCTTCCCAATCAAGATCCAGGGAAGCTGACTCTGACCATAAATCGTATTGTAGGAGCCCTTTAGACGCCGGTGAGCCTTCAAAGGACTCATAAGCGCCATCTCGTTGGGCTATTCTGTTAGAGGCCCTTAGGGCGTGATAGTAGGTGTGCTCTGCGATCTTTCTATCAAGAGCTAGGGCTTCAGGAGTTCCGAAGCTCATTTTCATACGCAAGAAGACGTCTGCTAACCCTTGCCACCCTAAACCAAGGGGGCGATGTTTCATGTTTGAGAACTTTGCTTTAGCTGTTGGGTAGTAGTTTCTATCAATCACAAGATTGAGGTTCTCAATGGCCATCTCAACCACTTCTCCAAATCTCTTATAATCAAATGAGGTTGTCCCATCTTTCTTGTCTTTGAGAAACTTTGGAAGAGACAATGAGGCCAGGTTGCACACGGCAGTCTCGTTAGCGTCAGAGTACTCTGTGATTTCAACACAGAGATTAGATGATTTAATTGTCCCTAAATTCTTCTGGTTGCACTTGGCATTTACGTGATCTTTATAAACCACATAAGGCACCCCCGACTCAACCTGAGCTTCAATGATCTTTTTTAGGAGATCTTTTGCTTTCATTGTTTTTTGGCCAACACCTTTTTTCTCGTATTCGATATAGGCCTTAGTAAAATTCTTCTGATCTCCGTCATCGTAGAGGTCGGGTAGGTCTTTTACATCACTTGGACAAAAGAGAGTCCAATCCCCATCACTTTGAACCCTCTCCATAAAGAGGTTGGGGACATACATTGCTAAAAAGAGATCTCTTGCTCTTCGTTCGTCGTTCCCGGTAGGTTTTTTAAGATCTAGAAAGTCTTCAATGTCCAGGTGCCATGGTTCAAGATAGATAGCGAAAGATCCTTTTCTCTTGCCTCCCCCTTGGTCTACATAACGAGCAGTCTCGTTAAAAACTTTAAGCATAGGGATAATGCCGTTAGAGGTTCCGTTTGTCCCTCGAATCTTAGAGCCCGTAGCTCTTACGTTGTGAATGTGAAGACCAATCCCTCCGGCCATCTTAGATATGTCTGCGCACTCACTCAGAGTGTTAAAGATTCCTTTGATTGAGTCATCCTCGGCAGCAACGAGAAAACAGCTTGAGAGCTGATTGTATTCAAGTCCCGAATTAAAGAGAGTAGGGGTTGCGTGAGTGTAATACTGTTTTGAGAGGAGATCGTAAGTTTGCTTAACTCGCTCAAGATCTTGGCCGCCAATTTCAAGGGCCACTCGCATGTAGAGGTGTTGTGGTCTTTCGGTAATTTTTCCGTCTATCTTTAAAAGATATGATTTAGAGAGAACTTCGAAACCAAAGTAGTCGATTAAGAAGTCTCTCTGGTAGTCGATATACTCCTCAAGATCCTTCCCGTGCTCCTTTACCAGTTTCATGAAGTCTTTCCCCATGGAGACATCGTCTTTAGCTTTAGAGAGTTTTTTCATTGTCTGGTAGAAGTCTTCTGTTTCTTTATGAAGGGTTGTTATAGCTATTCTAGCGGCAAGAGTTGAGTAGTCTGGGTGCTTATCGGTAAGCACTGCACTTGATTCACTGAGAAGTTTATCTACTTCTGAGCTAGAGATTCCATCTCTCAGTTGGCCTACAACTTTTTGAGCTATATAAGCAGGGTCAAGTTTTAGCCCTTTACTCTGGGCACTTACTCTTTTGAGCACCTTATCGAATTTTACTTCCTCTTGGGTACCATCTCTCTTGATAATCTTCATTATATCCTCCAGGATTAAACCGTTAATTTATTGTGTATTTAATTAAGAATGATTATTACTAAACCCCATCTACTGAAGATCCGGAGTGACTAAGTCACTGAGGACAGCAGAGTTGGAACTTAGAATTCTTAGAGCTACGTCTTTTGAGTTTAATTTATCTTTATTTAATTCATTTAACTTAACTGTGTAATGACCTCCAGAGGGGGTTGTGTACACAGCTTCGCCGGCCTCTTCAGACTTAAAGACTAGGCGACCAAGAACTTGATTTCCTGAGATCTGATTTATTAAATCAGCTATAAAATGAGTCTTTTGAGAATCTTCTAGACTTACAACCTTTACTGGGTAACCACTCTCTCCTGTTAGACCGATCATATTGACGTATGTTCCAACTATTCCAAACTTTGAGTGCTTTTGGTGTCTCTTAATAACAGGCACATCATCTAGGATCGTCTTAATCCTAGCTGATAGTTGTCTTACTGTACCTACTAGTTGGCGATACTCTTCGCCTAGTTGATCACCTAGGAAGGCTTGGTTAATTAGAAGACCTTTAATGCTGCTAGCCCCATAAGAGATTATTTTCTTAAGGGCCTTCTTATTGTCTTTTCTATATTTAAGAAATGCCTGAACAAGACCTTTTTGTTTTTCTGAAGGATCTTTAGTTGCTCCCGTAATTAGACTTAAAACTTTTTTACTAAGCTTGTCGTCGTCAAGGTTAAAGATAACCTCACTCACGAGTTCTTCGCAGATCTGATCCTTATCGGCATTGTCGTCAACAATAACTCTCTTATCTATAAGGCCCTTAATTTCAGTTAGAACGGAATTTCTTTTTGCAAGAAGTCTGCGCGTCTCGCCCTCAACCTTTCTCTCTGAATGGCCGTCGAGAATATTCTCCATCGCCGTCTCTGCAATTGCTTTAATTTCGTCATCGGCAATAACGTACTTCTGATCAAGTTCTGATATGTTCTTCCACTGGGCCTCTAGCTCAATAATGTGTTCAAAGATTCTCTCTGAGCGGGGGTGGAGCGAAATAGTTGCTTCATCATCCTGAAAGAGGACCAGATAATTAATGTTATCTATACGGCCTAGACCAATGTGAGTTAACCAACTTGACTGAACTTCTATCTTTTCCATGTATTCTCCTTCGGGCCTTATTTGGCGGTCTGGGTATTCCATAGAAAAATTTAAAAAAAAATCGTGTAGCCCCTGAAAACAGCTTAAAACTTTCAGAAAGGAGAGCTAGATGATTGATTGTAAGAAATGCGGGACCAAAAACACTAAACATACAGTGTTTTTCACTATCTACTCCCGTCAAGATTTTTGTATCTCTTGCATTGCCGAGGTTCTCGATGCTGAAGGAATTCATATCTTCAGTTCCAGGGGCCCTGATGGCATTGTTATTCATAACGAAAGAGAGTCCACCTACATTTGGAATGAGCTCTCAAGTACAGAGAGGCAGAAGGTTGCAAAAATTCTAACTTACAGATTGAATCAATTTAGAAACGCCGAAGATATGACCCAGAGCGAGAAGCTCGAGAACTATAATCAAGAATTAAAGGCAGTAGAGACACAGAAGAGCAACGCTCTTATTGACGAGGACTTCTTTAAAGAGTTCTACGGGGGGCTTATGGATCACCTTAACGGAAAGGTTATCGGTCAGTCCGAACTTAAGAGAAAGATGTGTTATGTCTTTTCTCGCTACTTAGCTAAAATCACTACAACTCCCAGTATAGACACTTCAAATATGTTGATTGTTGGAGCTTCTGGAACAGGAAAGACGGAAACAGTGAGAGTGGTTAGAGAGTACTTAAAATCTTTAAAAAACCAAAGACTTAACAATATCCCCTTTATCGAAGTTGATGCTTCTGCCTTGGCCCCAAGTAGTTATAAAGGGCTCAATGTCTCGGACGGTATTTTTAAGGCAGCTATGGGCCAGGTAAAGACTCCAGCAGACCTAGAGAAGGGTGTTGTGGTTTACTTGGACGAATTTGATAAGTTGTTCTCAACGGGAGACTCTCAGAAAATGACAGTAGCTCAGGAGATCCTTAAAATCATGGAAGGCGGAGACTTTTCGTGGGTAGAGCGAGACATGTCGGGAGAGAAGACCATCACGGTCAATACTTCCAATTTTCTCTTTATCTGCTCAGGGGCATTTACTCAGCTTACTAACCGAATCAATACAGTTAAAAAGAATAGTATCGGCTTTAGTTCTAAAGAAGCTCCCAAGACCGCCCCTAGGAGTAATACCCCTAGTGTTTCTGACTTAGTTAAGTATGGGGTTCCAAGTGAAGTTCTAGGGCGACTACCAATTAAGACTAGAACTCACACTCTTTCTGAAGATGATTATTATAAGATTCTTACAGAGGTTAAAGGCGGCGTCCTAGAGAAAGGCGAGACCTTCCTTAAGGCCTTTGGTGTGGATGAATTAATTTCAAGGGATTTGCTCAGGGGGTTCGCTAAGAAAGCCTCACAGGGCAATCTAGGAGCTCGAGAACTTAAGACACTAGTAGAGGTAGAGGTCGAGAGATTAATCCACGAGTACGTCAATAGAGTAGAATTAGGAGTTGATGAGATCACTAGCGTGACAAGTGACATTGATCTTAGTGACGCTTAATTAGTTAAAGATGACTTAAGCGAGAAAAGGGCCACAAGGGCCCTTATTTTTTTGCATGATTTCTTTTTCT
>Ga0307982_1000218_pt1 | contig 43778 bp, 38 predicted proteins | sample OrgLakmetagen989_FD_201847 | JGI IMG/M metagenome (GOLD analysis project Ga0307982, IMG submission 201847) | Saline water microbial communities from Organic Lake, Antarctica - #989 | ecosystem: Environmental > Aquatic > Non-marine Saline and Alkaline > Saline | place: Antarctica: Organic Lake... | reverse complement strand
GCTCTTTATATAAAAGAACATACAAAATAAAGGTAGCCCTTTATAAAAAAGAACATACAAATGAATAACCAAGTAAAGGAAACATTTTTATTCCCCCCCCCCCTTCCAACCCTCTAATTCGAGGCGCTACGCGCCTCTTTAACAGCATAATTGAATTACAAATTCGGCCATTTTCAAAATCTAATCGCTTACGGGCACGAAGGCGCTACGCGCCTATTTTTATAGATTTAAAAGTCTAAAAAAAGAGAAAAGGGGAGTAGGCATAGGACGTTAAACATAGGTTCGTAATAAAAACATATTAGATATGGGGGGTAAGATAAAAAAAAGATAAAAATGAATTATGAAGTCATTAGAATAGAATAAATAGTTTATATTAATATAAAAAATTTTAAGTTAAGAGCTAAATATAAACAAATATCATTTGATTGTGGTGAATCTGGAAAGCTACATTATTGGATTTATACATGCAAGTAAATTATAAGAAAGAAAGAAAATTAATCAATTTTTCTAATAATGCGTACGGGTGAGTAAAACATCGGAATCTACCTTATAATAAAGGATAAATAATAGACTAAGATAAAAGCTTAGATAAAATATTAAAACCTTTAAACATAGAATATGGTATAAGAGGAGCTGATGATTGATTATGTTAGTAGGTGGAGTAAAAGACTACCTAGACTAAGATCAGTAGCTGAAATGAAAGTTAGATCAGCCACACTGAAACTGAGACACGGATCAGATTCGAAATTTCGAAGCAGCAGTAATGAATCTTGTACAATGTTCGAAAGAATGATGCAGCCAAATAGTGATTATAACATAAGTTATATAATGATATAAATTTACTGGACTATATACAATTTTCTAAGGAAAATGGTGTATAGAAAAGGGAATAAAGATTATGACATTAATATATCAAAAGGGCCACCTAATTCACGTGCCAGCAGGTGCGGTTAAACGTGAGGCTCGAGTTTTCAGAAGTATGATTAGGGGTGTAAAGGGTGTGTAGGTGGATTAATAAGTGAAATTTGAAAGAATCTAAAAAAAATAGATAAAGGATTTAAAACTGTTAATCTAGAGTTACTAAGAGGATTATGGAATGTCTAGTGTAGCGATAGAATGCGTGGAAACTAGAAGGAACACCAAAAAGCGAAGGCAATAATCTGGGAGTGGACTGACACTGAGACACGAAAGCATAGGTAGCGAACATGATTAGATACCATGGTAGTCTATGCCGTAAACGATGAATGTTAAATGGTAAGTAACATATATAATATATATTTACAAATTTACTGTTGTAGATAACTCGATAAACATTCCACCTGAATACTACGGTCGCAAGACTAAAATTCAAACAAATTAACTGTGAGAGATACCTTACTGGAGGAACATGTGGTTTAATTCGACGATCCGCGTGAAACCTTACCTAATTTAGTAGTAAAGATAGAAAAAAAAATCTTTATTTCAGATACTGCATGGCCGTCGTAAGTAAGTGTCTTAGGATGTTAAGTTAACTCTATAAACTTACGTAACCTAGATAAAATATTGCTAAGTAGATATTGATTTACTGGACTTATTTTATTTTATAGATGACGCCAGGCCTATATGGTTTTTATAATTAGGGCTACACATGTGTTACATTGGGATAGACAGAGCTTAGTAAGTATGTGAGTACAAACTAATAGTTAAATTTTTCCATAATATAATAGTACGGATTGAAGACTGCAACTCGTCTTCATAAAGTTGGATTCAGCAGTAATCTTATATCAGAAAGGATAAGGTGAATAGAGCAATCTCTTGAGTATATATTGTCCGTCACCAGGTAAAATTTGGAAGTACTTGAAGCTTTATATTTGAATAAATTTATGATTAAATTATGAGTTTATTTCTAATTCAAGTTAGAGACCGAATTAAATTACCTGTAAGTCGTAGCAAAGTAACTGTAGCGGAAGCTGCAGTTGGATGAAACCCATTAAATAATTAATAGTTATTTAATGTGGCGAAAGAAGAAACCATAAATAGGGTATCTTTGAGCGTATAAAAGATTCAAATATTACTATATAAACATACTCGCGTTTTAAGCTGACTAAGTAAATTTTATATGATAATATAATATAGAAACGATCAAAACCCGCGCTTCGCACCTGGAAAAAGGGGGGGTGCCCTGTGCTGCAGCTGTTAATAGATTAGATTAATGGTGGGCGCAACGCGCGGAAAGAAGATTGTATTTCTCCGAATACTTAAGTTAGGGGTAAACTTACTATTTTCCACGTAGTTAACACCGGTTCGATTCCGGTAGTATTTAAAAAAAGTAATAAAGGATATTAGAAGGAAAGCTAGGGTTTTAATAAGAGGTAAAGGAAAAGATTCTAATGGAGAAACGTTGATATTAGAATGACCAAACTAGAAAACTAGAGAGTTTTATTCATTTACTTATAACCCTGCGCAAGCAGTATAAAGGTGATGGGTGATGAAGAAAACAAAGGAAACTCTGTGAACTGAAACATCTTAGTAACAGAAGGAAAATAAATCAAATGAGATAAGGTGAGTAGCGGTGAGTGAAAATCTTAAAGCCAAATATGCTATAAGAGTAGATAAAAACCAAAGATGGTATAAAGTCCAGTTATCGAAAAAACATATAACATATATGCCTAACTATTTTAATAGTAGGTAAAAGTAAAACGCGTATAGTGTTTGAAGATAGGAGAACCATAACTTCTAAGGCTAAATATGATTAAAACACCGATAGTGAAAGAGTAACGTGAGTGAAAGCTGAAAAAGATATGCAAGGCAAAGTGAAACAGATCAAGAATTCTAATATTTATAAGCACTCAATAATATGAGGTACCTTTTGTATAATGGATTTGCAAGTTATTCTTACTAGCAAGTTGAAATTTCTTATAAAGAATGAAAACGTAGGGAAACCAAGTCTTAATATTATAAAGATTTTATATAAAATCAAAAATAGATGGGCGCAAGTTAGTAGGAATAGGACCCGAAACCAAGTGATCTTTCCATGAACAGTAGGAAATTTTGGTAAAACGAAATGGAGGAACGAACCTTTAGCTGTTGCAAAAGCTTAGGATGATTTGTGGAAAGGGGTGAAATGCTAATCGAACTTGGAGATAGCTGGTTTTCTGCGAAATATATTTAGGTATAGCGTTAAGAAATTTTAAAGAGAAGGGTAATGCTCTGATTGGGTATTTGGTGTTGCACTGCAATATACTTTATCCAGTTAACCAGATAAATATTCGATTTATATACTTAGCAGTCAGACTTTTGGCGATAAGGTCATAAGTCTAAAGGGAAACAGCCCTAAACAAGAGTTAAGGTCATTAATTATAACTAAGTGCGAAAGGAAGGTTAAATCACGAAGACAACTAAAAAGTAGGCTTGGAAACAGCCACCTTTTAAAGAAAACGTAACAGTTCATTAGATGAATATGTGATGTAGCGCCGAAAATATAGGTGACTAAGTTATAAACCGAAACTTTGTTCTTTAATTTAAATTTCAATATAATTTACGACTTCGTCGGATGTTGAAAAAAGGTAAAGAGGTAGCAGAACGTCTTGTTACAAGAGATTGAAAAATAAACAAGAGTGATAATGCAAATATGAGTAACGAGAACATCTTTGAAATAAAGATGCACCGAAAGTTCTAGGTTTTCAACTCACTGATAAACATAGTTGAGTGAATCTGTCCCTAAGATAGAACCAAAAGGAGATAATCGATGGGAAAAAATATATCTATAAAGACTTAAGATATTTAACGAGAAATAATATAGGTACCAATAACAGAACTAAAACTGACACAAGTGAACTGGTAGAGAATACTAAGGTGATAACTTAAATATATTTAGGGAACTCGGCAAAATATATCCGTAAGTTAGCGATAAGGATAGCTTTTTTTATAAAAGCCGCAGAGAATAGTTGAGATCGACTGTTTACCAAAAACACAGCTTTTAGCAAACATGAAAATGGAGGTATTAGAAGCGACTCCTGCCCAATGATTGTATCTAAAAATATAAAGTGAAAGCTTTAAATATAAGGACAATTAAATGGCTGCAGTAACCATGACTGTACTAAGGTAGCGCAATCAATAGCCAATTAATTGTTGGCACGTATGAATGGAGTAACGAGTTTCAAACTGTCCCAAGTATAAGGTTAGTGAAATTGAATTTGTAGTTAAGATGCTACATAAAATGTTGCAGGACAAGAAGACCCTACGCAGCTTTACTGTTATTATGAATCGTAGAAAGAAAAAGAGTGTATAGTATAAAAGGTAAGTCTAGGATATTATTGACGCTAGTGAATAATAAAGACAATTGTGAAATACCTTTCATTTTTATTTTTTTCGGACTAATAAAAGATAAACTTTTAGACTTATTCATAAGAGACAGTTTTGTTGGGGCGATAGCCTTTTAAAAAGTAACAAAGGCTTGCAATCGGTCTACTCATAACATTTAGAAAATGTTAGTAGAGTATAATAGCATAAGTAGGCTTGACTGTGAATCTGATAAGATAAACAGGTCCGAATATAATATATTTATTATAACACGGAGGTTATAGTGACCCACAAATACTGAGTGGAAAGGTTTGTGATCAAAAGTTAAGTTACGCTAGGGATAACAGCCTAATCATCACAGAGAGTTCATATCGATGTGATGGTTTGGGACCTCAACCCCACAAACACATATATTATTTCGTTTGTGGTCGGGGCGCTTATATCGTGAGGTATAAGATGAACAAGCTATATGCCGGGATCTCCAAGTATCCGTCATTACTTAATTACTGAGTTTTATTAGGGCTATGCTAATATAAGATACACTCAATAATTGAGTAAAAATATGCACGGTGTGGACAATCGGCAGGGAAGTCCGCTGTACATGGCACGTACTATTTAACCAGTAACTTGCACACTAAAAATAGATGTACATGACCCCTCAACGACTACACGCTTGACTCTTACGGTTATAATTAAAAAGTAAGAATATGATATAGTCTGATCTATTAAGCGATTAATAGCCGGTGCTGGGTCTTCCTGGTATCGGGGTAGAAAAAACATCCAAATTATTATCAAAATGGCGAAAAAAGAAAAACTACCTTTTACTCAAGAACAAAAGGAAATTGTATTCGGGACTTTGTTAGGGGACGCTTCATTACAAACTTTCTCAAAAGGTAAGACTTGGAGGCTGCGTTATCTACAAGGTATAAACCATAAGGAATATTTATTTCACCTATATGATATATTTGGATCCTACTGCGGAACACCTCCTAAATACCAAAAGACGGTAAAAGGGGGGTATGAGAGGTATTACTTTAATACATTAACCCATCCAAGCTTAAAAGAGTTTGGTGATTTCTTCTATTTAAATAAGAGAAAAGGGTTATGGGATAAGTCAGCCTTTTTTGAGCAGTACTTTACTCCCAGAGCCATTGCCTACTGGTATATGGATGACGGTTCAAAAGTAAAGCAATCTAATACGTACGTACTTTGTACTGACAATTTTACGAAAGAAGAATTGTTGATATTTAAGTCGTATTTCATGTCTATGTATGATATATCTATTTCCTTTAAAAAAAAGGACAATAACCTTATAATTTATATACCCGTGGCTTACGCGCAAAAATTTAGAGACCTTATAGATCCCTATATTCAGCCGTCAATGCGACATAAATACTAATATTAATAGTTTGTGTTTATTTTTATAACACAAAGCGATGTTGGATTGGGATAACCTGATGGTGTATCAGCTGTCAAGGGTAAGACTGTTCGTCTTGTAATACCCCACATGATCTGAGTTCAAAACGTAAACAACTCATTGCGTGTACATATAAGTAATTAAATGTAAAGAACCAACTTATATCGGTGAAACCTAAGCATTATATGCGTTATTAAACGCGTCATTTGTAGGGCAATACCGAGGGAAGAATGGAGTTAATAATGGGATAAATCATGTAAACAGGAAAAAAAAAGGAAAAATGAATATGCACTTAGAAAATAAAAAATTAGGAAATATAGACCTACTTTCTGACTCATTTATGGCTTGGCTTGCCGGCTTTATAGATGGGGATGGCTCAATTTACGTTAGAATAATTAGAAATAACAGCTATGCGCTGAAATTCCAAATATTAGTTTCCGTAAGTTTTACCCAGTCTTTGGCTGTATTTCATATCTTAGAAATGATATATGGGGCTTTAGGAAGAAAAGGGCACATTAGAAAGAAAGCTACAGTTGGAGATGTTGTCATTTCAGATCCAGTGTTCCTTAAAAAATTATTAATTAGGCTATTACCATTTTTATACTTAAAAAACAGACAGGCAGTGTTATTATTAGAGATTATAGACGACTATAGCGCTCTAAAATACTTGCCCGCTGATACTATGTGTGACGATTCCCCTTTAACGGAGAAACAGGCAGCTTTTTTAAAGGTATGTGAAAAAGTAGAAAATATAGCAGCTTTAAACTCACCGATAAAGGCTAATTCTAGAAGAAAGATCACAATTGACACTGTCAAAGAGGCTTTCTATAAAAATAAATAGAAATTATATTATTAATTTCATTCCCCGTAGAGACTTGAAAATAGAATATTCAATTATATTAATATTTTCAGATGGTATTTAAATCCTTAATACCATAACACGTTGGCACCCTACTTTTATATATAACATATAAATTCTGTTTATGTACAATATAAAAGGGGTGAAGATATAGTCCACTCCCCAATACACAGTCACGCGTGTATTTTTTAGAAATAAGGGGGTTAGTGCGTGAGACAGTTTGGCTTATATCCGCAATATAAAATTACTAATTGTGTGGCTTTCATTGTACGCAAGGATCTGAAAGTCGATCCCCCTGGTGTATCTGTTGTAAGTTTGATATTTGCATCGCAGAGTAGCTACGGATTAATTTAATAAAGGCTGAAAGCATCTAAAGCCTGAAGTAAGCACAAAACAAGGTAAAGGAACTGCAGGAGACTACTGCTTAATTTGGCAAAGTGTATAAGCTAATTTGTTCAAAAAGTTCCGTCACTTTTAATATTAAGTATATATTTAAAAACTATATATTTAATATTATTTTTATCTATTTTTAAATTAGAAAGGATAAAAATAATATAACAATGATTAATACATTATTACCCCTTTTTCTCATTCCCTTAATTGGAACATTGATAGTACTAATTAGACCTTTTGGTACGAAAGAGGAAAAAATACAAGGAAAACGAATAGCATTATTGACATCAATATTAACATTTATTGAGTCGATAAGATTATGATTACTATTTGATTATAATACGCCGCAATTTCAATTTACGATCTCATTTAATTGATTAAATTATATTCCTTTTACACAATCAAAACTCAGTTTAGATAGTGGAAGTAGTATAATATTTGGTGTGGATGGAATATCTATAGTATTTATATTATTAACTACATTATTAATACCAATATGTCTATTAGCCAGTTGAGAAAGCGTAAAACATTTAAATAAGGCATATTTGATCTGTTTTTTAGGTTTAGAAATATTATTAATCGGTGTGTTTACAGTACTAGATATATTTGGATTCTATATACTGTTTGAAGGTGTTTTAATACCTATGTATCTAATAATAGGTGTATGAGGTTCAAAATCGGCGCCCTCACAAAAGGTGACAGCAGCTTATTATTTTTTCTTTTATACTTTAATCGGGTCTGTTCTAATGTTGATAGGTATATTATATTTATATAGTATCAGCGGAACGACTGATTATTTAACATTATTAGGTTATGAAATTGAAGCAAATGCACAGATTTATTTATTTTTAGCTTTTTTTGCTAGTTTAGCTGTAAAAATTCCTAAATTCCCGTTCCATATTTGGTTACCACAAGCACATGTTGAGGCACCAGTAGCAGGGTCGGTTATATTAGCAGGGATATTAATAAAACTGGGAGGCTATGGTTTTATTAGATATACCATTCCATTATTACCGGAAGCATCTAAATATTTTACACCTTTAGTTTTTACATTAGCAATATTAGCTGTTATTTATGCTAGTTTGACTACTTTAAGACAGACAGATTTAAAGCGTATTATTGCTTATTCTTCAGTTAGTCATATGGGTATCGTTACTTTAGGTATTTTTACGCTTAATCCCATAGGAATTATGGGTTCTATATTCTTGCAGTTAGCTCATGGATTAGTATCGAGTGCTTTATTTATTGTAGTCACAATATTATATGATCGACACCACACGCGGCTTGTAAAATATTACAGAGGGATTGCTGTAACTATGCCCATTTATGCCACTATATTTTTATTCTTTACATTAGCTAATATTGCAGTACCGCTATCATGTAATTTTGTAGGTGAATTTTTATGTCTATTAGCAGCATACCAAGTTAATACTATTATAGGTATATTAGCATCATTAGGAATAGTTTTATCCGCATGTTATGCTTTATTTTTATTTAATCGAGTGTGTTTTGGTGAATTTAGCTCCTATTTAGCTAATTCTGCGCATTATTCAGAAAATAGAGATGTTAATAGAAGAGAGTGATTTGTATTATTACCTTTAATACTACTTACTGTAGTATTAGGTATATTTCCAAATATAATAATGGATATATTACATTCATCAGTAATAAATTTAACAACTTATATATAAATTTTTTCTTAATTTATAGAGATATATAGGCTTTAGCTTAACCATAAAAATATGAAATACTTTTTTGTTTAAGCTGGCCTGCCGAGTGTATGATGAAATTGGTATACATTGCTGTTTTAGGTGCAGTTGCTTATTAAAGCGTGCAGGTTCAAGTCCTGCTATACTCACAAGGAAAATGAGATTTAAAACAAAATTTTTAAAATCAGACTATAAAAAAAGATATTTAATTAAAAAAGAAGAAAATAAAATAATTATAAATTCTAGTTTATTTAAAAATCAAATTTTACCTCTATCTATTAGAGAAGAGATATTTAAAACTAGTTTAAATATGAAAAGAACACAGGTTAGAAATAGATGTATTTTAACTGGTAGACAAAGAGGAATTTTATCGAATTTCGGTGTTTCAAGATTAATTTTTAGAAAGGAAGCAGAAAAAGGTAATATACCTGGAATAACATCACATGAATAATCATGAAATTAATATCAATAATAAATAATATAAATTCAAATAATAATAGTTATTTAGATTCTTTCCATTTGAATAAAACTGTAAAATATAGTAACGATAATTATGAAATTGTAAAATTGTTAGAATTTGAAGGGTTTTTAAGTGAGGTAAAAATAATAAAACACCTGTCAAATAAAAGTATAAATTTTATTAAAAATTTCACTGAATTCAAACTTAAGCCCATCTCTAAGCCCGGAAGAAGAGTGTTTTTATCAAATAAGGAAGTGGTGAGTTTAAATAACACAGTAAGTAGTATTAGAAAACAATTAAAACAGTCTAAAATAGGGATAAAAGAAAGAGAATCAAATTATGGTTACCTGTATATCATTAGAACATCTAAAGGTATTATGACAGACAAGTACGCTATAAAACAGAATAGGGGGGGTGAATTAATATTAAAAATAAAATATTAACTCTCTATCATATTAAAATCTATTTAAAAATAAAGTGGCGTCTTATGGGGCGCAAAGTGAAAGATTTATTCACAAAGAATAAAAAATTATATTAAATTAAGAGTTTAATATAATAATAAAATTAAGAAATATTGGCATATTATATTACTGTTAGGGCTATTTGACTCATAAAAAGTTTGGATCAGCCTGCGCAGGATGATAATTTCTTAATTAGAATAATTTTTTCTAAATAAAAGCCGAAAATATAAACAACCATGGCATATAGTGCATTTGAACAGTTTGAGATTATAAGAATAATACCTTTACATTTATTTGGAAATTTAGATTTATCCATAACAAATTCTACAATATTTATGTTTATAGCATTAATATTTTTTTATTTATTATATAGTGTAAGTGGTATAAAATCAGGATCATTAGTACCATCAAGATGGCAATCAGTGATAGAAATCATATATGAGGCAATATTTGGAATAGTGTCTGATAACATAGGAAAAGAAAAAGGTCATCAAAAATATTTTCCATTTATATTTACAATATTTATGTTTATAGTATTAATGAATTTATTCGGTATAATACCCTATACATTCTCACCAACAGCACATATAGCTGTGACGTTTGGATTGAGTTTGAGTATATTTATAGGAGTTACATTATTAGGGATCGTAAATTATGGAGCGAATTATTTTTCAATGTTCATGCCAGCAGGAAGTCCTTTAGTATTAGCCCCTTTTATGATAGTAATTGAGTTAGTATCACATGCAGCGAAAGCTGTATCATTAGGAGTGCGGTTAGCAGCAAATATAACAGCGGGTCATATATTATTTGCTATATTATCTGGATTTACTTGAACAATGTTTACTTCATTTGGAATTATGACTATCGCTAGTATATTCCCAATGTTAATAGTTTTATTCATAACAGTTATAGAAATGGCAGTTGCTGTAATACAAGCATATGTATTCGCATTATTAACAGCGATTTATATAAGTGAATCAATACATTTACATTAAGAAAAAAAATTAAAAAACAAAAAAACCAATGCCTCAATTAAGTATAGAAACGTTTGTTTCTCAATATTTTTGATTTATTAGTATATTATTAATATTTTATTTTATCGCTATCACACAAGTAATACCAAGAATAGCTGAAATAATGAAAACAAGACAAAAAACAGCACAACCTACAGATTTTAGCTTAAAATCGACACCCCTAGGTGACAGTAAGAATGGGATATCAAAAGAGGGCGCTTTATATGGAGTGGAATCAAATAATACTTCAACTATATTTAGTAATATAAGTAAAAATATTATATCAAATGATGAAGCTTTAAAACATACTACATTATCTAGTTTTCAGCCCAGTGAAATGGAGTTAAAGAAAGCGAGTGAGTTATGAGTAAAAAAAAATATTTAATTTGATTAAAAAATTAAATATTAACTATTTAATATTTAAAAGATTGCGTTATTAAGTGCAAATATATTAAATTTTAGAAAAAAAATGATTATAACCATAATAGAAATACTATTAAAGATTTTAGCTGTCGTAGTACCCCTATTAATTGCTGTTGCTTATCTAACATTAGCAGAAAGAAAGGTATTAGCATCTATGCAGTTAAGAAAAGGACCCAATGTTGTAGGAGTGTTTGGATTATTACAACCATTAGCAGACGGGTTAAAATTATTCGTAAAAGAGGCTATATTACCCACACATGCCAACTTAGTAATATTTATAGCTTCACCTATAGGAGCTTTATCTTTAGCTTTATTATCGTGAGCAGTAATACCATATAATGAGGGAGAAGTGATAGCAGATGTGAATGTAGGATTATTATATATATTTGCAGTTTCATCTATAAGTGTATATGCTATATTGTTGTCAGGTTGAGCAAGTAATTCAAAATATGCGTTTTTTGGGGCAATAAGAGCGGCAGCACAAATGATAAGTTATGAAGTGTCAATGGGGCTGATATTATTATCTGTAATATTATGTGTAGGAGATTTAAATCTAACATCTATCGTAATGGCCCAGAAAGAGATTTGGTTTTTTATACCACTGATGCCTGCCTTTATTATGTTTTTTGTATCTGCATTAGCTGAAACAAATAGAGCCCCTTTTGATTTAACAGAGGGTGAATCCGAACTAGTATCTGGGTATAATGTGGAATATGCGGGAATGGCATTCGCATTATTCTTTTTAGGGGAGTATGCCCACATAATATTTATGTCATTATTAACGGCTATTCTGTTCTTCGGGGGATGATTACCACCAGTTGATATAATTCCCTTTAATTTGATACCGGGAGAAGTATGATTAGGACTGAAAACGGCCTTATTTATGTTTATATTTGTATGAGTTCGAGCGAGTTTTCCAAGATTTAGATATGATAGTTTAATGATGCTGCTGTGAAAAGGTTACTTACCATTAAGTTTAGGCTTTTTAATATTGACAGCTTCAATACTAGTAACTTTTAATGGGCTGTGTCCAAATATCTAATTTATTAATTTTTAATTAATAAGCCCAAGTAGCATAGCTGGTAATGCGTCTGTTTTGTAACCAGAAGATCAGGGGTTCAAATCCCCTCTTAGGCAAAAAAAGAAATACAAAGAAATTAAGGCGAGAGTGATTAAGGAAAAGTTATCATTAGGTAAGTTCACCGACCTGCTAAGTCGGCACTCTTTAGAGTTTGCAGGTTCGAATCCTGTCTTTTCCGTAAAATTGACAAAAATCTTACATTGCACAATACTTTATAATTGAATTTTCTCTAAAAATAAAGGAATGGATTTAAGACGTATTATGTATTATGAATTAGGTGATAATAGCTCAGCTGGTAGAGCAAATCTTTGTGGCAGATTAGGTCGCAGGTTCAAATCCTGTTTATCATCCTCGGCTACTGCTAACATATAATAATGTAGCAGTCGACACCCAAAAGGGAAGAAAGCTGGCGCAGGCTATTTAGAAAAGAAAAATTAGAAATAATAATAAACTGTTCACTTTAAATATGCCAATCCTCATCCAATTCCATAATCATAGAATTTTAGATTCTATAAAAAATAGGGATTAGCAGCGCTATTAAAAATGGGGTAAAACTATAAAAATGGCAACTATAAATCAAATAACGAAAAAAGAAAGAAAACCAAAGAAAAACCAAATTCAAGCTAAATCTAAATATTTAGGAATCAATCCACAATTAAAGGGAGTATGTTTAAGGGTACTGACAAGAAAACCAAAAAAACCAAATTCAGCTCAGCGGAAAATAGCTAAAGTTAAATTATCTAATCAAATTATTGTTGATGCTTTCATCCCTGGAGAAGGACATTCTTTGCAAGAACATGGTATTGTACTAGTAAGGGGGGGTAGAGTGAAAGACTTACCGGGAGTAAAATTGAAATGTGTTAGAGGAAAACATGACTTATCGGGAGTTATAGGAAGAAAAACGTCTAGATCAAAATATGGGACAAAAAGAAATGAAATAAAATAAAATGTTAAATAGAAGACCTAAGAGAATAAAATATTTAAAATCACATAAAGGTAAATTATCCTATAATTTACCTCTGATTAATAAAGAAAAAAATGAAACTAAATGCCAATTAAATAAGGACGGCAGTGAGTTAAAATATAGTTTAATTGCATGTGAACCCACTAGACTTACTGCGGCCCACATATATGCTGGAGAATTAGCTATCAAACGATCATTAAAAATAGCCCTAGAAAAGGGTATAAAAGGAAAATTAATAATACCAGTATTTCCGCATATTCCCGTAACAAAAAAACCAGCAGAGGTTAGAATGGGTAAAGGAAAAGGAAGTGTAGACTATTGGATGACTAGAATAAAAATCGGAACTATTATATTTGAAATAAAATTTCATAATATACCTTTAAATAATAAAGGTGTTCTTAACCGATGTTTTAATATAGCTAAAACAGCTTTAACGATCGCTCAAAGTAAATTACCGATTAAAACAATTATAACCATATAAAAAGGTTTCATACATTTGCCCCCACAAATACAAGATAGACTATATTATAAAAAATAATACCTTGAATTTGGAAAATATGGGCATAAATAAAAGAAAAAAAGCAGTAATATTTAAATATTACTGCTTCGCAGGGGGTCTAAAATAGAAATCTCTGGGCCCGTATTCGTAGTTCAGTTGGTAGAACAATAGTCTTCTAAACTATATGTCGCTGGGTTCAAATCCCGCCGAGTACTACATAAGAAAAAGTGAAAATAACCCATGTAGCGTATTAAATATTCTATAAAAAAAGCGGTACTCTGTACCACAGCGCCCTATTACATAACAAATTATTAATGTAATGCCGTGGGAAAAATAAACCTAAAAAGAACCTCTGCCTTTGGCAGTGCTAGTTTACCATGAAAAATAGATAGATTTAAGGGTGCTTCGCACAATATCTGGGAGATAAGGTGTGACTTTATAAACCATCATATAAAATCTATCACACTGCCGGTCACTGCACACTTAACATCTGAAAAATAAGGTAAAAAGTGTACGGGGAGGGAAGGAAATACAAAGGCAGAGAAGTGAAATTAGGGAGTTTTAGGGCAGAAGAAGTGATTATTATTAAAATAGTAATGGTACTTCCAATTAAAATAAAAAATGTATTATATAATTTTTTTTTTACCATTATTAAGTGCAATAACAGCAGGGTTTTTTGGTAGATATTTAGGAGCTAAAGGAGCTGGGACTATAACAACGGCATGTATAATGATAACAAGTCTAATGTCTTGATTTGCATTTTATGAAGTAGGTTTATGTGCATCTCCAGTTTATGTGCCTTTGTGAAAATGAGTGACAGTCGGGACACACTTAGATATATCATTAGGGTTGATATATGACAGTTTAACAGTTACAATGTTAGTGTTAGTGACAACTGTATCTTCATTAGTACACTTGTATTCAACTTCTTATATGGATGGTGATCCACACTTACCTAGATTTATGTCTTATTTATCACTGTTTACATTCTCAATGGTAATGCTAGTAACAGCCGATTCATATTTGTTCTGTGTGTGAGGTTGAGAATCAGTAGGAATATGTTCTTACTTATTAATAAATTTCTGGTATACAAGAATATTAGCAAATAAGTCTGCAATGAAAGCTATGATAGTAAATAGAATCGGTGATATGGGTCTATTTTTAGGTCTATTTACAATGTATATTGTGTTTAATAGTATGGATTATAGTACTGTGTTTAGTACAGCGTACCAATTTGCGGATGAAACTATAATATTTTTAAATATGGAGTTCCACGCATTAACTGTAATAAGTTGTTTCTTATTAATAGGGGCTGTTGGTAAATCTGCTCAATTGGGGCTACACACTTGACTCCCTGACGCCATGGAGGGAGCAACACCGGTGAGTGCGCTGATACATGCAGCGACGATGGTAACGGCGGGAGTGTTTTTATTAATACGGTCATCACCAATATTGGAATACGCACCCAAGGCCTTAATAATTATCACTATAGTTGGAACCTTGACAGCCTTTTTTGCGGCTAGTGTGGGTTTAGTACAAAATGATATAAAAAAGGTTATTGCTTATTCAACATGTAGTCAATTAGGTTACATGGTATTAGCATGTGGTTTAAGTAACTATAATGTAGCTTTATTTCATTTATTTACTCATGGGTTCTTTAAAGCCTTGTTATTTTTAGGGGCTGGTAGTGTAATTCATGCTATGGGAGATACTCAAGATATGAGAAAGTTAGGAGGATTAATAAGAAGTATACCATATACATATTCAATGATGTTAATAGGATCATTATCACTGATGGGGTTTCCGTTTTTAGCAGGTTTTTATTCAAAAGATGCTATATTAGAATTAGCATACGGGAAGTACACAATAGACGGTACTTTTGCTCATTGAATGGGAACAATAGCAGCCTTAATGACAGCATTTTATTCATTTAGATTAATATATTTAACATTCTTAACGAATACAAATGCATCTCAACATACATTTAAACACAGCCATGAAAGTCCTTGACAAATGACTGTACCATTATTTGTCCTATCAATAGGAAGTATCTTTTTTGGATTTTTATTTAAGGATGCTATTATTGGACTAGGATCGCCTTTTTTAGGAACAGCAGTATATATGATGCCGAATGCGGTATTATCAGATGTGAGTAGTGGGGGGGATCAATTTATAGATGCAGAGTTTATAGATACAACAATTAAATGGATACCTGTTATATTTAGTATAAGTGGTGCTATTTTAGCCATGATATTTTATCATTTCATGGAAAAAGGTTTATACCAAGGTTTTATAAATTTAATTTTGAGCCCCACTTGAATTGGAAATATTATGATCAATGTTTACACGTACTTAAATAATAAGTGGAACTTTGACCAAATATATAATGCATATATAGCTAGGCCACTGTTAAAAATAGGAAATAATATAACGTATAAAGTGTTAGATAGAGGATGAATAGAAATAATAGGACCGTATGGAATATCAAAGAGTTTAATATTAATAACTAGAAATATTAGTTCACTACAATCCGGTGCATTATACAATTATGCGTTTACAGTGTTTTTAAGCGCGATATTATATTTGACATTAATATCATATTATTTATAACTAATATATATCTATTAGAAAAGCTTATAGCTCAGTGGTTTAGAGCGCGCCATTGATAATGGCGAGGTCCCTAGTTCAAGTCTAGGTTGGCTTAGGATTCGTAGTATAACGGTAATACAAGGTGCTTCAAACTCCTTACTGAGGGTTCGATTCCTTCCGAGTCTGCAAAATGAAAAGAAAATCAATGTTTAATAGTTTTAATCAAGAAACTATTAATAAATTTATTCAAACTGCTTCATTAGAAACTTCTAATAGTACGTCTAATGGTTTTAGAAAAATTAATAAAAATATAGGTCAAGAATTTAAAGACCAATTTAACTCTAAACAGAGTTTTAAAAAATTATATAGTAATAACCACTTTTTTACTTATAAAAAACCTTCTAATAATCAGAGAAGAGCCTCCATAAGTGAAAAGAAGGGAGTAACGAGCTCTAATACTGATAGATTTCATAAGAATAAAATATTAAAAGAAGGCTCTTTTAGGCGATTCATTCAATTAAAATCTAATCTTCATATTCTGCCTATTATAGAAACTAGATTGGACATAGTGGTTTGCAGGCTTGGTTGAGCAAAGAGTTTGAATGAAGCACATAGCCTAATTAGAGCTAATAAAATTAGAGTTGTATCAAAATACGGCGCGCAGCGCCAATTATCTTTAGTTAAGGGCAATAAAGTTAAAAAGGTCCTTGATTATAGTAAATACTTATTACCTATCGGAAGTGTTATAGAAAAAGAAGGGTGCTCCGCACCGCAGCTTTCGCCTATTTTAAAAACATTGGATTTCAGAAATGAGGTGGGAGTGGAAAAACAAATGGAACACAATTACTTACTTAGAAATAGCTTTCCACACGGTTTAGCAGGAAACCTTACCTCTCCCGCGCACAGCGCCAATTCGAATTTACATGGGGACTGCTTTGCAGTAGAAAGAGTGACATTACTGAGGTACCCCTCAGAAAAAGAAATATTGAAATTATGAATCGAGGAAAATAAGACAAATAAAAGCTTATCTTACAATATTATGGTGCTTATAGATAAATTAAATTTACAAACTTAATTATTTATGGGCTTTCAGCAATAATATTTACTGCTACTGTTTTTCATTCTTTTTATTAAACAGCCCGGCATACGGATTTTTATATAAATAGTGAAAAACTTCTATTTTCACTGGTGCTACGCGCCCTATTTTCACTGGGCATATCCTTCTACTCCCACAGTGTAACTAAGCGGTGCGTACCCTACGGTCTAGTTTAATGGCAAAACACTCGATTTTGATTCGAGCGAGTTTAGGTTCGAATCCTAAGTCCGTAACAAAAAAAGATATAATGATTTTAAGAAATCATTAGAAAGAAAATTAATACAATTTAATCTCTTTTAGAACCTATAAAAGAAGGAAATGTAGCATAACTGGTCAATGTCCTTGTTTGTCAGACAAGGTTATGCGGGTTCGAATCCCGCCATTTTCGAATAAATTACACTATATCAAATAATTAGTTATAATGTAAAATATAACAAGGCTCTAATGATAAATTAGAAACATAAATGTTAAAAGTCTTATAAAACACCAAATCAAACTAAATGATTGAAGCTGCTAAATTTATTGGGGCTGGGGCTGCTACTATAGGAGTTGCCGGTTCAGGAGCTGGAATTGGAACTGTATTTGGATCATTAATAACAGGATACGCTAGAAATCCTTCATTAAAGCAACAATTATTCACTTATGCTATCTTAGGATTTGCTTTATCTGAAGCTGTTGCTTTATTCGCCTTAATGATCGCGTTCTTAATTTTATTCTCATAAAAACTACACCTATCTAACTTGTTTTATATAAGAATCTTATTAATAAAACAAGTTATACCATATTATAATAAACACATTAGAATGTGAATCATTTGATTCATATAGGAATATTGTAATTAAAACTATAATATTTTTTATAAAAATAAATTAAAGAAAAATGATTGAACAATATATTATTTTAGGCTTCCTACTTTTTATAGTAGGAACATTAGGAATTGTAATAAATAGAAAGAACATTATAGTAATGTTAATGTCCATTGAATTGATGTTATTAAGTATTAATTTTATCTTAATAGTAGGATCCTCATTCTTAGACAATTTAATAGGGCAAATATTTGCCCTATATATTCTAGTTGTGGCAGCTGCTGAATCGGCCATAGGGCTTTCTATATTGGTGGCTTACTATAGAGTAAGAGGTACGATAGCAGTTAAATTTATAAATTTATTACGAGGATAAACTTCACCATCTCCCCCTTCTGCTTTGAGGCAGTGCTATTTTCTATGTTAAATTGGCGAAGCCCGTGCAGTCTTACATTTACCTATGTTGTACTGCAATTTAATCCATTTCACCGCACTGCTGTATTTTAATATGGTTTTATAATAAATATAGCAGACTGCCTTTTCCTTAAAAAATGGCACTACCCCCAAGTATAAGGAGGGAAAATGGGCGCAGGGCGCGGTTTTTAAATAGTAATCCTAATAAGGTCTCAATCTTCTAAGTGGTTAGGAAATTTGTTTTTCGTGCAAAGAATACAGGTTCGAGTCCTGTTTGGGATAGATTATATATAAGATATATATAACCAGATGCTATAGTTTAATTGGTTTAAAACAGTACTCTCATAAAGTACAGATGTAGGGTTCAAATCCCTCTAGCGTCAACTTCTTGTGATGAAATAGGTAGCCATGGTAGACTTAAAATTTACTGTTTAATAACGTGTAGGTTCAAGTCCTACCAAGAAGAACAAAGGTCAGTTCAATACTAAAGAAAAAGACACTAAACCCAATCGAACTTAAGAATTGTCTAGAGTTGATCTTTAAATAAAAACATAATAAATAATATGTAAAACATATATTATTTATAGCTTGAATAGCTCAGCGGTTTAGAGCGCTTCACTGAAAATGAAGAGGTCCTAAGTTCAAATCTTAGTTCAGGCAACAGTTAGATAAAAAGAGTTTAAATAACACAGAAAATAGCTCAATTTGGTAGAGTGCTTGGTTTGGGACCGAGTGGTTGGAGGTTCGAGTCCTCTTTTTCTGATGTACTTAACACGTATCTCGGCTTTCGCTATTTATAAAAATAAATATATACTGCTTCGCAGCTGTATAATATATGAATCCCTTAAATTCTAAATTCATATTAAATAGACGTCCCTACGCGCGTCTCGGCGCGCCTACCAATAAAAAAGAAAAAAGAAAAATAGGTGACGGGCGCTACGCGCCCAAAGGCATTTTAAAGAAAATATTAAATAAGAAGAGGTATTTTAAGGACATTTAGCTCAATTTGGTTAGAGCGCTTTTTTTACACGAAAGAGGTTATGGGTTCGAGTCCCTTAATGTCTAGATGTTTGAAACACGATTTAATAAGTCTCATTCGATTTATAAAAATTTATTATTAATTAAGGGTTTAGGCCACTATAAAATAAACATAATGTGTAAGGGTTTAGGAATAAATCCACAATTAAGATTGAAATCCTTATCTAAAACTCATACGGAAAAGCTGTATACTTTGCTTTCAAAATTTAAGAAACAGTCGCATTTAGATTATGTTCTACAGGATATAAATCACATTTTTTCTAGCTCACCCGGAAATTACTCGCGTTATATAAGAGAGCAGCTGTTGACTCATAAGTTGGATGAAATAAATGAAACTCTGATCTTTTTTATGAATAAAAAAGCTACACACACATATTTAAATACATTCCAAGAGGTCGAAAAGAAATTAGACAGAAATATAATTATAGATGAAAGTCTTGAAGAGTATGAAAAAACAAATATAACTAGTTTAGTTGCAACTAATGCGTATAGAGGAAGAAGATTGAAATTGGGTTATCCAAGTAGAGGTCAAAGAACTAGAACAAATGCTAGAACGGCTAGAAGGTTGAATAAAAGGTATTTATTTAAAAAGAATTAATGAATTATATTAATTTGCATTTAAAAGAATTAAAATTCAGTTTAATTTATTCTTTTATTACCATCACTTCTTTAATCATAGTCGTATATGATTATATTGAAATATTCTTATCTTATTATATTTCCTTTACTGGTACTAATATAAATTTGATTTTTACAGATTTAATGGAAGTATTTTATATTAATATAAAATTCTCTATATTGTTTGGGGTTATATTTTCATTACCTTTTATAATGTTCATTGCCCTACTGTACATAAAACCTGGGTTATACACTTATGAAAATACTTTAATAAACCGATTTATATTTATTACAAATTTAATAGTACTACCTAGTATTATATATTGAATACCTCATCTCACGTTGGATTTGATTACATATTTTAATGACTTATCTTATAATCAATGGAATTATTATGAAGTAGAATTATTACAAAGATTTAAGAATTTTTATAATTGAATCTTTTATTTCAATATAATCAGTATATTATTGACAATAATCCCTTTAATAATTATGATGATTATTATACCAAAACGGTATGTCTTTATTTGAAGTACGATTTTAAATAATAAGATCAGTGACCCACTAGAATTCTCTTTGCTAAAGAAAACCGAATCCCAACATTTTTATAAATGTAGGTATACGCGGGGGACAGAAATAGACACACCTGTAACAATTTCTATATGGCTGCGAAGTAGTAAAAAATATATATATTTAGCTGTTTTATTGGGTATTGCAATAATAACCCCCCCGGATATATTGAGCTTAATTATGTTATTTGCACCAGTGTTTATAGTATGCGAACTTATAACATATATAATATGTATATTTAACAATATAAGGCGTATTAAAAATTAAATATTTTATTTTTAATAAGGCGAGCTAGTAACTCAGTTGGTAGAGTATTCCCCTCATAAGGGACCTGTCGTGGGTTCAAATCCCTCCTAGCTTACTACAAAGAAAAAGAATTGAACAATAATTGTATTTAAGTACGTATACTCTCCAATATACTCGCATGCAATGCCCAAATAAAAGAGATTTTTATATGATATAAAAAGGTGGGTGCTTCGGACACGAGACCATACAAGCAAAATTTATAATAGTATTTTTGATATAAAGGGTTTATAGCTCAGTTTGGTAGAGCAGCTCACTTTTAATGAGTAGGTCGCAGGTTCAAATCCCGCTAAACTCAAAAAAGAGAAATGAGTAGATCAATTTGAAAAGGAATAGTCTTACCTAAACAAGATCCAACCGGGGGCTCTAAGAGATTAAAACCAACTCATAAGCAGTTGGACTCCGCGCCTTTAAAAAATAAAAATATAAAAATTACACCCTTGGGTGGCGTGTTAGAACCTAGAAATGTTACCATAACACCAGATAACGTGGGTAAAACCTACGTAGTTAATATAGGTAAAGATAAGCCATCTTCAAAAACCAGTAATAACATTGGTAGAGTCACCGTAACTACTAAGCATATTGGTCATAAATTTGGGGAGTATGCTATAAGTAAAATACCAGCTGTATATAAAAGAAATTCAAAAAACAAATAAAAATGGCACAAACAATTAATCCAAATTCATTCAGATTAGGTTCAAAGTTAACTTGATGATCAGTAGCACACTATAACATAAAAAATACTAGTTTAAGTATAAACGGCTTTCAAATATTTCATAATGATTTGTTAATGCGAAAATATGTTGAACAGGTATTTAATAATTTTAATATTTTAGTTTCGGAAATTATAATTACCAGAAAACACACCACTGGCAAATCGTCTTTCCCATCAAAATTTATAGTTATAAATAGCGAAAACAAAAACAGTACATATAGTATAAGAAAAGGGACTCCGCGTACCCCTGCGGGCGGGTTAAATAAGAAACAATTGAAAACTGACGCGGCAAGTAATTTATTTAATAAGATTAAAGTTACCCACAGAGATAACCTAAATCTATTAAATGAAGCATTAAATTCTTACCAACCATCTAATAATGTACAATTCAATAGCGCAGTACAGAGTACCCCCTCAGAAAAAGGTGCTATATATAAACCTAGCGCGCAGCGCGATATTTTATATGATAATAAAATAGAAAAGGATAATATAACATTAGAATGTTTAGTGTACTTTCATACACATAACGAAAAAGAAAGGAAATTAAGAAATGTATCAATCTTTGTAAAAAAGATTTTAGAAAATTTATTAAATAATCAATCAAATAAATTCAATATTAAATTCAATATTAAAGAAATTCCTAACCCAACTTATAATGTAAATATATTAAGTAGTTGAATAGGGCAAGAATTATCAAATAATCCAAGAAGGCATAAAGCGATTTTAAAAAAAGCATTATATCAAATAAATTCAAATAAAAATTAATAAATAAAAATATGATAGGTTTACTAAGTAAAGTCAATATAATTGATAATAGTGGGGGGTTAGAAGGAAGATGTATTAAGGTTTTAAACCCAAAAAGTACTAAGTCGGGAAGAAAACAAAGAACGGCACAAACAGGTGATTTGATACTAATTAGTCTGACTAAATCTTTACCAGTTTCCCACTCTACAAAATATAATATATCGGCACCATTAGGTGCTCTAAGAGCAGCTTCGCGTTCCCCTGCGGGAAGTGGAAATATATACAAGGCACTGATAGTTAGAACAAAAAAAGAGTCGAATAAATTTATAAAAAATATAAATAATAATTCTAGTTCTGTGTCTCCCGCGGCGACTGCTAAAACAGTAGCCCATTCTTCAAATTCAAACAACGCTACGGGAAACGTAAATGTAAAAAGTCTAGGGATGGGGGCATCGCGGCAATGAAAATATAAAAATTCAAGATTGAGTTTTAATGGTCATAAATCAAATCCAGATATCAAAATAATTCAGGAGTTGTCGTTAAAGATGGATACTGTGAAAAATAGTTACGATGATAATTCTGTAGTTTTAGTCAAAGTCAATCCAAATAGTTTAGATTATACTCCTTTAGGTACTCGAATAAAAGGGCCGATATGTAAAAAGTTAAAAAATAGAAAAGGTTGTACTAAAATAGTTTCTATTTTGACATAAAAAGAAATGAAATATAAAAATTTAAATAAAAATAGAAGTATTCTATTAGCACATGATTTAATTACGCGGCTAGGGTTAGAGAAATATAACAATGCCGACTACCATTATTTAGCTTTCAGCCGTCCGATGTCTGGATCTGAGGCGACTCCGTCATTTTCGAGAAAATTCGTTGATTGACCAACAGTAAACCCCGAAAAAAACAAAGGAAATAGAATTAGCAAATTCTCTGAATCCCAAAGGCAGAGAGCGGTATTGGAAGAAGGGAGCGCGCAGCGCAATAAAAATGGACAGTGACCTAGTTTTTTGGAAAAAAAGGAAAGAAAACCCAGATTGGAAAGGACTTCGAAAGCTGCAACGCATAGTGAGTGAAATAGATTGAATTTTATAGACAGTATAGAAGTTGTATCTAACATGGATTTTAAACCATATAGAGGAGTTAGTTACAATAGTGAAGATGGACAATCGGCAAAAATAAGTTCAAAATTGAAGCTGCTATTAACGTTCTATTTATTAAATAAGATAACAGGACAACTACCTTACTTTATCAGAGCAAAAAAATCTGTCGCTAACTTTAATTTAAGGGCTGGTATGGATGTAGGAGTAAAAGTGACCTTAAGAACTAAGGCATTTGAACGATTTTATAAAAATCTTAATTTGATTATGCTGCCAGTAAAAGGTACTAAATCGTTTCAGACTCCGAATAAAGAAAAGGACTATTCTATACTATCTTTATCCTTTATACAGCCTTTAAATGGTTATATAATACTAAAAGATGCCTGATTAACGTATAAGAGTTTTGAGGCTGAAAGCTGAAAGAATTCAGTTTTCAACCCAAATATAATAAACTATGAAATAGAAGCGGATTTATCCATGAAAAATACAAAAACAGCAGCTATTAATTTGACAAAAAAAAGAGCACTACCCCAAAGTAGTAGGCGGGGATTGAGTGAAGAAATAAAAGAATTAATAAATATCTCCAATAAAATCAAACTAGAGCAGGAACAAATAGGAGCACATTTAAGATTTAATATAAATTCAAAAATCTACAATAAACACCCTGAAATGAAAGGTTTTATTCTAAATTATTTTTTAATACCCGGCTCTGGATAACTCGCCGCGTACAACAAACTATATATTAGAAATATACTATTAAAAACATCTGCGAAGCAGAGAGGGGAATAGGTAGGAGAATAACTGCAACTGTTTATTAAAATACTAATAAAACAGCGCAGGAGGTATTAAAAAATGCAGAGCTAACAAATGGTTTGTTGCCGGACTCATGATCCGTGTTATTAGGGGTTCGAATCCCCTCTCTGCGAAGAAGTATATATAGGAAGTCGGCATTAGCTTGAAAAAAAACAAGCAAAAGCAGCGCAACATTTTGATATGTAGGCGCGCGCCGTGTATATATTTTAGATGTTTATGTTGTTAAGCGGAGATTTTGCACAAAATTATCAGTTATCATTTCAAGACCCGGCATCACCAGTATTTGAGGAAATAATATTATTTCATCATTATGTAATGATTTATATGTCATTTGTATTAGTCGGTGTATTATGAATGTTAATTGAGTTATTAAGAAACTTTAGAAAAGTGAATAAATTGATTTCACACAAATTTATGATACATGGTACTTTAATTGAACTTATATGGACTGTTACTCCTGCTATTGTATTAGTAGCGATAGCTTTCCCATCGTTTAAATTATTATATTTAATGGACGAAGTTATAGATCCAGCGATTACAATAAAAGTAGTAGGGCATCAATGATATTGAAGTTATGAATATAGTGACTATGCAACTCAAGATGGTGCATCAATAGCTTTTGATTCTTATATGGTACCTGAAGCGGACTTAGAATTAGGGGATTTAAGATTATTAGAAGTGGATAATCAAGTGGTTTTACCAAAAAACACTCACGTTAGAGTAATTGTAACTTCAGCAGATGTTATACATTCTTGAGCAGTTCCCTCATTAGGGATCAAAGTAGATGCTATACCGGGAAGATTGAATCAGACTAGTTTCTTAGCGAATAGAGAGGGAACTTACTATGGACAATGTTCCGAAATTTGCGGATTAGGGCATAGTCTTATGCCGATAGCGATAAGGGTGACAGATATAGAGAATTACTGTACGTATATAGATACATTATTGACAGAAGCTAGAGAAGAATAATAGATATTTACACTGAATAGTGTAAATAAAGATGAATAAAATTAAAACCTTTATTAAATTCGTAATATAACAAATATTTCATGAACAATCTAGACTAGATTAGATAGAATCTAACAATTTGTACTGCTTCGCAGCCTTAAATTTATAAAATGATATTAATATAAAGATATTAAATAGAACGTAAAAGAAAAGGAAAAGAATGAATTGAGTTACTAGATGAATTTTTAGTACAAACCATAAGGATATAGGAACAATGTATTTTATATTTGGAGCCTTTTCAGGATTATTAGGTACAGCAATGTCTGTTATAATAAGAATGGAGTTATCGGTACCAGGATCGCCATATTTAGCAGGAGATTCTCATTTATATAATGTGATCGTAACAGCGCATGCATTTTTAATGATATTTTTCTTAGTTATGCCCTTTCTTATGGGGGGGTTTGGTAATTGATTTGTGCCGCTAATGATCGGAGCGCCAGATATGAGTTTTCCCAGAATGAATAATATAAGTTTCTGGTTATTACCGCCTTCATTGATATTATTAGTAGCATCAGCACTAGTCGAAGGTGGTGCCGGTACTGGTTGAACAGTATACCCGCCATTATCGAGTATAGAGTTTCACAGTGGAGGGTCAGTAGATTTAGCAATATTTAGTTTACATTTAGCTGGAATATCTTCTATCTTAGGATCAAGTAATTTTATTACGACCGTATTAAATATGAGAGCACCGGGAATGAGTATGCATAAATTACCATTATTTGTGTGAGCTGTGTTTATTACAGCTATATTATTATTATTATCTTTACCTGTGTTAGCTGCAGGTATAACAATGTTATTAACAGATAGAAACTTTAATACTAGTTTCTTTGACCCAGCAGGAGGTGGTGATCCTATATTGTATCAGCATCTTTTCTGGTTCTTTGGTCGAATGGCCCTTAGAATTTCTCCCTAGAGGTTCTTCGCAGTGAACTATATGCTGGAAACCTATGACAAGATCAGGGTACGTGTAAGTAAGTGTCTTATGAGTGTCTTATAAGACGCATAAGACCCATATACGTGAGAATCCCTGCATCAAGGCGTCTAATATTCTTACCCATTTGTAAGTGTATTTCATGCACTCGTAGGCAATCAGCAGGAAACCAACGCGGTTAAGTGGAAAACCGTTAGTAGGATCCTCAGAGGCCATACGTTCACAACAAAGGCTACGGCGCCTACAAACAAAAAAAAAACCTTATTATGATTTTTAATATTAAAAACATTTTTACTACTATTAACTACCAATACATTTACTCCGGATGTCTAAAAGGACCTAGTATCTCAATTCATTCAGTGAGGCACAGTGGGGCATTAGCAAACCCCCCGTCTCACTTTAATGAGTACTTGGCTGGTGTTATCGATGGTGATGGTTCACTACTGGTGTCAAAAGCCGGCTATGGCTCATTAGAGATTACAATGGACTCTAGGGACGAGGTTTGCTTCCACTATATTAAGCATAATGTAGGGGGAGGAAATATAAAGCCTAGGTCAGGGTCCAGGTCAGTAAGATACCGGTTACACAACAAAGCCGGTATGTTGGATATGGTTAATAGAATGAATGGTTTAGTCAGGTACCCTCAAAGAATCGTGCAGATTAAAAAGCTGTGTGACCTTTACGGCCTTGAGTACATTGAAGGTCCCGCCCCAACTAAGAATTCTGCTTATTTTGCAGGAATCCTAGATTCTGACGGGACTATTACTTGTTCTCTTAAAAAGACTAAACACGCCAAGTGGGCTCGGCCCCAGTTGACAATCTCCGTAAGCTCTAAAAATAGGGCGGATCTAGAGATCCTAGTCACAGAATTCAATGGGAGTATTTACGCGGACGATAAAGGTAAATACGTTAGCTACAAATGAAGTATTCAGAGTAGAGTTGACGTGCTAGCTTTTACCGACTACTTAAAACAGTTCCCATTACGCACTCTTAAGAAAAACAGAGTTCTTATGATACCAGAGTATTACAGGTTGTACGAGTTACACGCTTTTAAACCTGAAAATACTGTGCTAAGAGCTGAGTTTGATAAATGACTTGAGGAGTGGAGTTCTTTTGGCTACTCTAGAGACGCTAATATTTCGCTTTCGGCAGGAGAAGTAAATTAAGTAAGTTTTGTCGTACCCCTTTGTTAAGATATGGTCCACCCCCTCGCGATAAAGCGCTTTATCGCTATATTCCTTATTGGAAGAGGGTTATGCACCCCGAAGTATATATATTGATAATACCGGCGTTTGGGATAATATCACATATAGTGTCAACATTTTCAGATAAACCAGTATTTGGTTATTTAGGTATGGTTTATGCTATGTTAAGTATTGGACTTTTAGGATTCATCGTATGAGCTTGTAATTAAATGGGCTCCTTTATATCGTGAGGTATAATGAAAAACTCTGCTATATGCGAGAACGTCCTGTTAGAATGGGAGTACTTACGGTTATTTTATACATAATAAAAATTGAATCTTGAGTAAAAATCTCTCATTAGGGATAACCCGCAGGAAACTGCCACATATAAATGCTTTTATAAGCAGCCTCTTTTAAGCTATAAAATAGCCGAATTATCACGGCTATAAAAACGGAAGAAGGCAGGATCCTCAGAGACTACACGCAGAGATAGTTTTAAACACAAGGGATTGCACGCAATATAAAAATGATATCGAAAATTAAACTGTTTTCATTTCCATGATGGTTTGTTGGGTTCTTCGAGGGTGACGGGTCCTTCGTAGTCGACAACTCCAACAACAGGTGTTTTCTGATTATTAATCAAAAAGATATCAAGGTTCTGACGTTTATACGCAGCCAGTTAAAAGTGGGTTCCATAAAGGAGTACGACGGCATTCATAGGTGAGTGATTTCAAGTAAAGAAGACTTATTTGAAGTTATTCAGCTTTTGAACGGTAAGTTGCTTCTGGACAAAACTAACATGCGTTTAAAGGCTTGAATCGCTAGCTATAATGAGTACTTCTCTTTATCACCAGGGGACCCACAGTTCTTAGAGTGAAAGGGTGCTGGTGAGTGAGACCCTCACAATAGCTGGTTTTCAGGTTTTTTAGACGCTGAGGGTTGCTTTAACATCAGAATTGTCGCCTTAGCCAAGAGAAAGGAGGAGTTTCTTGCACAATGTGATGAGGTAAAAAGTGAAGATCGTGAAAGTCTTGCCAAGCAGGACCCTCGCAGTTGACACCCTTTTTTATACTCATCCGAGTTAACAACCCCTATGAGCTTTCGAGTTAGACTGCGGTTGATAATAAAGCAGAAATATGGCGAGAAACTTTTTCAGGCTGTAAAAAGCCATTATCACGGTCAATTGTCTTTCGAAAAGAAAAAGCCGGATATATGTATATACACTCTAGATGCAAACTCGCGCCAGATAGATATTATTAAATATTTAGAGGTGCACCCGCTTCAGAGTATTAAGCATATAGACTTCTTGAAATTTCGAAATACTTATGACCAGTTGAATAAGAAGGAGCACCTTAGCGTAACCAACAAATCCCGCATAATAACGTGGTTATCTAGAAATCAGTAGCAAAGCTGAGTTTGTCTTTTTAACCCACAATTTAAATTATATTGCGCCCTTAATATTAAAAACTATAAGATATAGTCCAAGGGGAGGTCAAACCCTCCCTAGCATCACATGTATACAGTGGGTATGGATGTGGACACAAGAGCATACTTTACAGCAAGTACTATGATTATAGCGGTACCTACAGGGATTAAAATATTTAGCTGATTAGGTACAATGTATGGTGGAAGTATAAGATTAAAAACACCAATGTTATGAGCTTTAGGATTTATCTTCTTATTCACATTAGGAGGTATTACAGGGGTTATGTTAGCAAATGGTGGTTTAGATATAGCTTTACACGATAGAACATAAAAAAACGGCATAACATAAATATGATAGACAATATAGATTATCTAACACAGTTTTTTGTTGGTCTTTTTGAGGGGGATGGTAGTATACAGGTGAATCATTGACGGTCAAAAAGTATGCAATTTAGGCTAATTATAAAACTTAAAAATCTGCCGGCCAATTATAATATGTTAATACGTATTGCAAAGGCTGTAGGTGGTACGGTAAGACACACCGATAAAGATAAGTTTGTAATTTGAGTAGTCAATGACAGATCAGAAGTTGAACGAATTATCAAAATATTTGATAAGTACCCTCTTTTAACGGCCAGAAAAATATGCCAATTACGATTTTTAAAAAAATGTTTAGGAAACTCAGATATAGATGAGTATTTTGCCACTAGGGATAATAGGTACGCTGAAGCAGACGCCATAATGGAGTCTAAGCCCTATTTACCAGTAGCAGGTTCATCGTATTTTTGTGCCTGAGTAGCGGGGTTTGTAGAAGCAGAAGGATGTTTTAGCGTGCGAAAGTCAGGCGTGCGGTCGTTTTCTGTATCCCAAAAAAATGAGCCTTTTCTAATGGAAGAGATAAAATCCCTTTTTAATAGTCAAAACTCTGTTCGAAAAACGAAGGGAGATGTATATATATTTGAGATATACAAATTTGACACTTTAATGGAAATCGCCTTATTTTTAGAGAAAAACCCGCTTATAGGTGAAAAGCGAGAATCTTATATTCGTTTTTTTAATAAATAAAACGTGTCGTGGTAAAAAGCCACCATGGGGGGGTTCCCCACACGCCCCCCCGGTCAGGAAAACTCCTGGCTAACGGTGAAATCTGACGTCTTAGCCATCAAAAGCGGGCTAGCAAATCGGGTGTCAGACAATACCGTGGAAACTGTTTTACAGGCTCCGTAGAGACTAAACGTGGCTGCTGATTCGGATTAAGTTCTGATTAGGCAAGTTATAGTCCGATCCACCGTGCGAACGGTGCAGTGTGGGAACGAAGTGTGCTTACACTTAGACGTATTACGTAGTAGCACATTTTCACTATGTGTTATCAATGGGAGCTGTATTTGGATTAATGGCAGGAGTTTATTATTGAATCGGAAAAGTTACAGGTTACGCCTACCCAGAAACATGAGGAAAGATACACTTCTGATTAATGTTTATCGGAGTTAACTTAACATTCTTCCCTCAGCATTTCTTAGGATTAGCTGGGTTCCCTAGAAGATATAATGATTTTCCAGACGGTTATGCAGAATGAAACTTTATAAGTTCAATTGGAAGTATAATCAGTTTAGTAGCTGTAATAGTATTCTTTTATGTAATCTATAGAACATTAACAGATGGTGTAGTAGTTGGAAATAATTACTGAAGATCAAAAGAACTGTTTGAACAAGAAGGTGATTTACCTACAATTCACACATTAGAATGAGCCGAAAGTAGTCCACCAGCATTTCACTGTAATAATGAGTTACCTTATTTAGTGGCTGCTAGAACCAATATATAACCATATTAAGAACTTAAATTCCTATAACGATTAGACTTTCTGAATCAAACGGGTTATCCTAATTTTATATTATTATTGTAAAATTGTCGCTACGCGCCTCTTGAGTAATAATAAGAAAAAGAGAAATGACCCTAATTAAACAGTAAAAAAGGTATACAAAAACCCCCTCGACTACTTAACACCTACATTTGGATTATGAAAATATGCCCCAGGCAGAACATATAAAAATGTCATCAAAAAATGCCATGGGCGTGTAGACTGCACTAATAAAACGTGTAAAATGGCACGGCTACAAAGCAGAAGAGGGAAAAATCTATGAATTTAAGATTAGAGGCTAGATAGCCTAGCGCTCCGGTCCAGAGTGCTTCCTTTTTTACATTTATCTCGACTCCGTCGGATGTTGTAGAAAGGGAAAATTATTATTATAATAATAATTACAATAATAGTTCTAGAAACTAAACAAACAAATAAAACCATGTATTTAGAATATTCATCAGTATTAATATTTTTAATCTTCGCATTTGCATTATCATCAATAATAGTAGGTGCTTCTTATTTATTAGCGATAAAGCGACCCGATTATGAAAAAGTACAACAGTATGAATGTGGATTTAATCCGTTTTCGGACAGTAGACAACCATTTGAAGTACGATTTTTTTTAGTTGGTATTTTATTCATTATTTTTGATTTAGAGATTTCTTTTCTATTTCCTTGAAGTGTTGTATTATCTGATATTCATATATTAGGATATTGAACTATGATAATATTTTTAACGATATTAACGATAGGATTAGTTTATGAATGATTAAAAGGGGGGTTAGAGTGAGAATAAAGTGTTAATTTTATATAAAATTAATATATTCAGATTTTTAATGGAAAAACGGGTTATAAAATCGCAGTCGCCGCAGCTATTTTTAAATTTAAATTTCCCCCTAATACCCTTACTCTGCTATTTAATATTTATGTAAAATGGGGATTCTCTGAATCGCCCGCCACGTACATATAGAAATAAATGAGCACCTTTACCCCATAAAATGGCTTTAGTAATTTTTCTACATTATAAATTAGGCCTAACATGGGGTAATGAGTATAAGGGGAAGAAAACAAATATAAGCCTACCCCCTTGTGCTCTTAACACATAAGAACAATAATATTCAAAGATTATTGTGCTTATGTGATTAAGTTTGCTAGGCTTTCTTCAGAAAATAAAATAGATAATATAAAGTGCTAGACAGGATGCCAGAGCGGTTTAATGGGGTTGACTGTAAATCAACTGTTTATAACACCCTAGGTTCGAATCCTAGTTCTGTCAAAAATGAGAATATTAAAAACACATCCAATCTTATCTATTGTGAATGGAATGCTCGTCGACTTACCAGCACCGGCGAATCTATCATATATGTGAGGATTTGGTTCATTACTAGGGTTATGTTTAATAATACAAATAGCATCAGGAATATTTTTAGCGATGCATTATTGTGCTCATGTGGATTTAGCGTTCGCATCAGTTGAGCACATTATGAGAGATGTCAATGCAGGTTGAGTACTTAGATATGTACATGCAAATGGAGCTTCTATGTTCTTTATAATGGTGTACTTACATATTGCTAGAGGTTTATACTATGGATCTTATACGGCACCTAGACAAATGGTTTGAGGAGTTGGAGTTGTAATCCTTGTGGTTATGATGGCAACTGCTTTCATCGGGTATGTCTTGCCGTGGGGGCAGATGTCGTTTTGAGGGGCGACAGTAATTACAAACTTGATATCCGCGATACCTTTTATAGGAAAAGATATCGTTGAGTGAGTATGAGGAGGGTTTAGTGTAAGTAATGCTACTTTAAATAGATTTTTTAGTTTACATTATTTACTACCTTTCGCTTTAGCTGGATTAGCTATCGTACATTTATTAGCATTACACGAACATGGGTCTAATAATCCTGTGGGAGTGGATGGAAATATAGATAAAGTACCATTTCATCCTTATTATACTGTTAAAGATTTATTCGGTTATGCAGTATTTGCAGTGTTCTTCGCCTTTTTTGTGTTCTTCGCACCTAACGCTTTAGGGCATTCGGATAATTATATCCCAGCCAATCCTATGGTCACACCCACTCATATCGTCCCCGAATGATACTTCCTACCCCAATATGCAATGTTAAGGTCAATACCAGATAAATTGTTAGGGGTAATAGCATTATTTGCATCTATATTAATATTAATAGTATTACCGTACATGCACACAAGTAAAATAAGAAGTATGCAGTTTAGACCCATTTCTAAAGTTTTATTCTGATTCTTTATAGCCGACTTCTTCTTACTAATGATTTTAGGAGGGGCAGTTGCAGAAGAACCATATATAACATTGAGCCAAGTATGTACCGCGTTCTACTTCGCTTATTTTCTAATTATAACACCCTTAGTTGGTTGATTAGAAAATAAATTATTAAATTTATAAATATACTATTAAATAGTATAAAGGTATAGTACTAATTCGGTAATTAGTTAAGTCTGCAAAATTTATAATGTTGGTTCGATTCCAACCTATACCTTAAACTTTTTATATTTTAATCAAACAACACTATTTACCTTTAAATCTGAATGTTGGCACCAGTAATAAAATGATTATATTTACTTTAGGAATTCTCCGAATAAGGGAAATACTTTTTTGTTTGAGGAGCGCGCAGCGCGGTCCTTTATTACATTATGATAATGTAATTGTGGGAATTAATCTGATTAATTGTGCCCGAGGTGTTTAATTAAAGGCCCTTATTTCCCTAAGGGAAAGGAGGATCCTAAAAGGTGGCTTTCTTTAGAAAGCATAGTGTAAAGATTGGATCTTTAAGATATAATCTAATTTAATTATCATTAGAAATAGAAAATAAAATGAGTAACATAGGAAAATTGAACATAATTATACCATCAGTATTTGGTGGGTATAAAGATCCATTAACTGAAATAGAGGGTTATAAGAAGGAAAAGTTAAATATACAAATCAGAACACACGAAATACCCTTGACTCAGAGTAGAAAGGGTGGATTAGCTGATAAACAAAACTCTTCTATATCCGACGGTGTAAAAACAGAAAATAGCGGTACGCTGTCATGTGAAAAAAAGAAAGGTGATGGCTTATCATATAATCAATTAATTATCAGCAGAGATATCTATTACAGTAATGAGATATTTAATAGCGATATTTTTAGTCATCTGTCTAACTCACCCATCACCTCTAATCACTCCGAGTCATGCTTAAATACAAGTCCCTCTGGAGTCTGAATTAGACACATGAAAAGTATAAATATTTCACCATATTTTAATATATTATTGGAAAAATCGGGGGAAAAATCGAAAGATATTAATATTTCAATAACGCCGCACTCTTTATATGAAATTTCAAATAAAGAGGGATGTGGTTTAAAGGCAAATAACAAATTTATAATTAGAAGTTGAGGTACATTAAGAAGTAAATTAAATGAAATCGTAGATAGTATGTTTTTAGTAAAACAACTAAGACGTGGCCAAAGCTCAGACCCTAAAAACAGGAATTTAAATGACTTAGAAAAAAGATTAATATATAATCCTGGCTCAAATAGTTTGTCTAAAGAAAATAGCGCCGGAGGCACTACAAATACTGCTCAAGCGGCCACAGGTATTAGCGATATGATCTATAAATATGGTATTTCCTTTCAAGTTAGAGGTATTGGTTATAGAATAGAGTATAAAAAAGAGACTAGAGAAATAGAATTATATATTGGTTATAGTAATATAATAAAAAAAAAAGTCCCATTAAACTTAGAAATAGAAGTAATAAGTGGTAATGAGATATTAATAAAGCCAAAATATAATGTTGTAAAAACAAACAATCAATTTTATATAGAATCAGCGACTTTTAACGATATTACACAATTTACTAACCAATTAAAACTAATTAAACCTGCCTATAAAGATACATATAAAAATCAAGGGTGTGAGAGTATAATAATACGAAGTTAAATTGCAGCGCGCTGCGCTAAAGAATAAGTAAACCAAAGAATATTTGGGCTTATTCGAAGGATATATAACATATTATTATATATCGTAAATTTAAGCTTTCGGCTATTTTCTAATTAAAATGGGCTTTTTAAAACCAAAAATAGATATACACCCTACAGGAAATACTATTTTGGTTTAGAGCTGCCTAAAAATATTAATAATAGAAAATAGCCCTGCCAAAGGTTATTCGCGAATAAAGAGAGGGGGCTAATAAAAAGAAAAAAAAGAAAAAAATGGCAAAACATTACCATCCATATCATTTAGTAGAGCCTAGCCCATTTCCATATATGGCATCATTTGGAGCATTAGGATTAACAACAGGAGCAGTGATGTACTTTCACTCATATTCATATGGGGGTACATTACTATTAACATCAGCATTATTAATAATAATAGTAGCTTATTCATGATGAAGAGATATAGTTAGAGAAGCAACATATCAGGGACATCATACAATAGTAGTACAAAAAGGATTAAGATTAGGAATGCTATTATTTATAGTATCAGAAATAATGTTCTTTTTCGGGTTTTTTTGAGGGTTTTTTCACTCAAGTTTAGGTCCAGATATAAGTTTAGGAGCAGTATGGCCACCTTTAGGTATAACACCTATAGATGCATTCGGAGTGCCTTTATTAAATACGGCAATATTGTTAACATCAGGAGCTACAGTTACATGAAGTCATCATGCTATAATAGCAGGGGACAGATATAACACAATAATAGCATTAATATTAACAGTGGTATTAGCAGTAATATTTACAGGGCTACAAGGGATGGAATACTATGAATCTTCTTTTAGTATCGCCGATTCCGTTTATGGTAGCGTTTTCTTTATGTTAACAGGATTTCACGGATTTCATGTATTCGTAGGTACAGTATTCTTAGCTGTTTGTTTAGTAAGAATCGTTAGATCTCATTATACTAAAAACCATCACAATGGTTTTGAAGCAGCCATTTGATATTGACATTTTGTAGATTTCGTGTGATTAGGTTTATTTGTTATAGTTTACTGGTGAGGAAGTTAAAACTTACCATGTGCATATCGGCTACAGTTGTATAACCTTTCTATTAAAATAATAATAGAAAATATGCTTGTATGGTATATTTTCTATAAAATAGAAAATTGCAGGATAAAAATTAACTTTTTTAGCCTCCAGCTGTTAATAGATTATATTAATACTGCTGTGCGGAGCACCCTTTCTAGATTTATCTCTAGAAAAATCTATATAAATCAATAAAAAACCAAAGAAAAGCCACGCCTTTTAATTATATATGCAAATATATATATAGATATATATTGGACACAATATATAAAATTATATTTTAAATAACACGTAAAATATAATAGTATAAAAATGAAATTTAATGAAAAGTTATATTTAAAACAATTTTTAAGTGTAAATTCGAATCATATATATTCTTCTTATCAAGATTTAAGAAGTTATGGAAAAAATACTAATAAATTATTTGAAAAAGTTAATAAAATTCAAATTAATAATCACGGGCGCGCTGCGCAGCAACCCGCTCTTAAAGTTTTATTGTCAGGTAGAATTAGAGGGGTAAGCATGGCAAGAAAATTTAAGATTTCGAGCGCAGCTTTAAGTAAGAATATACGATTGAAAAAAAGCGAGAAAGATAATAAAATAATAATAAGAGAAAGAAATGTATTAAATATTGTATCAAGTTTAATTGATAAGAAAAAAGTTAATAATCATCATAATTCTAATGCTGCCAATTTAGCTGTTAAACCACAGACTCTAAATAGTATAGGGTCGTATCGGTTACAGTATATGAATAAAGAAATATATACAAAATGGGGGGTATTTGGATTAAAGGTCTGGTTATATAATAAATCATAAAATGTTAAAAAAATATAAATCATTAACACCGTCATTAAGACATAGAATAATAGTACAAAAGCCTAAATCTTTAATAAAATTAGACAAGCATTTAAAAAAAATTAAAAAAAAGCATGCAGGTAGAAATAACACTGGTCGAATCACGATAAGGCATAGAGGTAGCAAAAGTGACCATAAAAGATTCCTTAGAATAATAGATAGAGCAAGAACTCTAGGGAAGTACACTAAATGTAAAGTAATCGACATACAATATGACCCTAATATAAGTGGATTTTTAGCCCTATTGGAACCTATAGACACCATAGATATAATGGCTGGGGCATATCAACAGATTAAATCAAAAAATTTAAATGACGAGCGCTCTCAGCATTTGGGATTATCCGAATCGCCCAATAAAAAAAAGGAAAATAGAATAGGCAGAGTGTCTAACGACCGTGGGTCGGAGTTTTCAGCCTTAAAATTAGAGAATTTGCGGTTTTTAATATTAGCACCGTCAAATATGCAAATTGGGGATATAATAGAGGGGGAAGAGTATATAAAAATGGAAAATTATATGCACCAATCCAAAAGAGCTAAGTCGGATACAGATAGTGTATTATTTAAAAACATAAGCTTGACTCATGGAATTAATAGACCATTAAAAGATATACCTGTCGGATCTTATATATATAATTTAAAAGATATATCTGGTTTTAATAACAATAAAGCCCATTTTATTACCGAAAATATGGAATATGGAAAATATGCGCGATCGGCGGGAACATACTGTATATTGTTAAAAACATATAATAAAAATACCAGCGAAGCAGCGGATAAAATAGACCATAAAGTTGGGCTTTCTTCGTCCATTCAAATGAGCTCAGACTCTAAAAGTGAAGAAATAAGTGTTATAAGGTTACCTTCAAAAAAAATAATTAGTATACCAAGCACTAATGTGGCATCTCTGGGGCAGGTATCTAATACCGACCACAATTTAACTATTAAAGGGAAAGCTGGGGCTAATAGGTGAATAGGAAGAAGACCAAAAGTTGGAGGAGATGCTAAGAATCCTGTCGATCATCCTATGGGGGGTAAAACTCAAGGAAGTGGTGGAAAAGGGAAGCCAAAAAAAACTGCTTGAGGAAAATTAGCAAAAGGTCAACGTAAAAGAAAATAAATATAAATAATAATACGGTATTGTTCCGTAATATATATATATATAAAAGAGGTGCGTAGGTTAAGAGACGCGCAGTGCAGCTTATTTACTATTATTGTCTATCCTATATTCATAATGGGGATTCGCTGGGCAGTAATTTTTACGCTAATTAAAAATCAATCTAAATATAAAATAATTCTCCTCCTCCTCCTCTATTTAACTATAGTTAAATTCAATAATCGCTTTCCCTACGGGAAAAACTCTTTAGTTTTAGGGTATTATTATTTTACATAAAATAGAAAATAGGGCGCTACGCGCCTGCCAATTTAAATATATAAAAATAGAAGGTCTGCTAAAAGCAGAGCTGCACCAGGAATTCTCCGAATAGAGAGGAGTGTCTATAACATAACAGGTAATGTATTTGATTTCGGCTCAAATAATAAGGGTTCAAGTCCCTTTAGACATTAAAAACTATCTTTAACCTACATATAAATTCAAATTTATATGCATTTTTCTAAAAAATTCATTTTGTAAAAAACTTAATATATATATATATATTACGAGCACCTCACTTTATACCATTTTTCCTTTTTCAATAAAAAAGGAACAGCGCTTATAAAATTACGTGGGCCAGTATACATACTGCTTTACAGCCTCTGGGATTAAAACTTAAGCATTTGGCTGTGAAATAATACTAAGATATTATTTCTCTACTTTCGTCTTTTAAAAAGGAAATAAAGTTAGGATGGCTTCGCGTACTCAATTTCATAATAATAATTTAATAAAGAGTTGCATATATATATATATATATACACTTTCTAAATAAAGTTAGCAGCGCGAAAATGGGCACGGGCTCCGTTGAGATTTCATAGTCAAAAGTAGTAGGGGGCAGCTTTGCAGAACAGAAAAAAAAGGAAACGGGGGCAGATAGAAAATTTTCATTCGAAAATTAAAAGAAAAAAAAAAATGACAGAAATATTAGTGTATATATTTTCATTCGGAGCTTTCTTATCTGGATTTTTAGTAATAAGTACAACGAATCCTATACATTCAGTATTCTCGTTAGTAATGTGTTTCGTTAACTCATCAATCTTATTATTAATGTTAGGATTTGAATTTTTAGCTTTATTATTTATGGTTGTGTATGTTGGAGCCCTAGCTATCTTATTTTTATTCGTAGTTATGATGTTGAATGTTCGGTTAGTAGAATTAATCGATAATCTTACTCGTTATTTACCAATAGGGCTAATTATAGGGATCGTATTCTTATTTGAATTATTAGTGATTGTGGACACCCAATTTAGTATACAAAATTATCTCGCCGGCGGCGGTGGAATATCAAATACATGATATTTGAATGATACTTACTATATAATAGGGCAATCTGTTTGGCTTCCCTTAGGAAGTATAAAAAATAATAATATATGGAATTTTAGCAGTATAAGTAATGTGGAAGCTATTGGGAGTATATTATATACTGAGGGATATTTATATTTTTTAATATCTAGTTTAGTTTTATTAGTGGCTATGGTAGGTGCGATAGTAATGACTTTATATCATGAACAAGAAGTAAGAAGACAGGATATCTTTTCTCAAATCACTACAGATATCAAATTGAGACCATTAAATACCACTCTTTCCAAAGAAAGCCTGTCCATGCCTAATAGGGTGGGATTAGGAGCAAAAAAAAAGCCTGATTTCAGGTTAAGAAATTAAAAAAAAAATGACAATATTCAACAATTTTATAAGTAGTTTAGGTACAGATTTATCAGAATTAAGTAATAATATACAAATAATAATACCTGAAATGTTCTTAGGGACGAGCCTAATATTATTATTAGGTTACGGTGTTATTTATAGTAAAATAGGGGGCTTAGTAAATCAGTTAAAAAAGATAACAAATTTGACTATATTAAGTTTATTCTGAACACTGTATCTAATAATAGACTTAAATACCAAAGTATTAAATAAGACAAATAATTATGATAATATCGATATATTATTAGAAAATAATATAAATTATATTAATAAAACCAATATCTTAACACACTCAATAATGAGTATAGATAGTGTAATATTATTAATTAAAATGGTAATAATATTAAGTGCAATTAGCATATTAATATTATCATTAGGGGTATATAATAATAAGAGAGAAAAAATAATAGATTATGAATATACTCAATTAATTATATTATCAACACTAGGGATGCTATTATTAATATCAAGTAAAGATTTAATAGTAATGTATTTATCCATAGAAACTTTAAGTTTATCGTTATATATCTTGGCGGCGATTAGAAAAACGGGCCAATTGAGTACCGAAGCCGGATTAAAATATTTTATATTAGGAGCCTTAAGTTCAGGTTTACTATTATTTGGTTGTGCCTTAATATATATTTCGACTGGTTTGACAGATTTTAATAGTTTGACTTATTTTATAACTTATAACACATCAAATTTAGTAGGGATTGAAATTGGAGCAATATTTATAATATTTGCTATACTTTTTAAATTAGCAGCAGCTCCTTTTCATATGTGAGCTCCAGATGTTTATGAAGGTTCTCCAACCATTGTAACAGCATATTTTGCAATAGTACCTAAAATAGCGATATTGTTATTATTAATAACATTAATATATGGACCCTTTTTTGGTATATTTAATAACATAATTAAACCTTTAATTATAATCAGTGGTATGTTATCAGTAATGATAGGTAGTTTAGGAGCATTGAATCAGACTAAAATTAAAAGACTATTAGCATATTCAGCGATCGGTCATATGGGCTTCATTCTACTTGGTTTAGTGCCCGCCACTATTAATAGTTTACAGGCTTCTTTAGTATATATGATATTATATATTATAATGAGTTTGAACACATTTGCGTTCGTTCTTATATTTTTTAATAAATATAGAAGTTCATTGTCTATATCCGACAGGTCTAATTATATTAGTGAATTAAGCGGATTATCAAGAAAAGAGCCGGTATTAGCGGCAACATTTGCATTAAGTTTATTATCAATCGCAGGTATACCTCCATTAGCGGGCTTCTTTAGTAAGTATTTTGTCCTACTAAGTCTTATTGAAAATTCAATGTATGTAATTTCTTTAATAACCATTTTATTTTCAGTCATCGCTTGTTTTTACTATATTAGAATCATTCAATGAATGTATTTTAATAATTCTAAATCCTATGCCATAAAAGACCTAGCTGACATAGCTTACTCAAAAGTTGGCCTATTAACTGCCTCTACATCTATTAATAAATTAGGAACTGAAAACGAGACAATAAATAGGCTTGCAGCGCCAAAATCAATGATGCCGTTAGGTACTGTGTTGATTTTAGCCATAACTTTTTATGTGATTTGCACTTTTTTATTATATCCAAATCCGTTATTAATTATAACATTTGATAGTATAATAAAAACATTTATTTAAGTGTTCTTTTAAAGAACTTAAGCATGATGGCAGAATGGTATTGCGCTAGTCTTGAAAACTAGTGTCTTAGGACTTGCAGGTTCGAATCCTGTTCATGCTGAATTTGTATATAGGCCTTTCGCAATTTTAGAATTTATATATTTAAAATAATAAAAAAGCAAATTGCGAAAGCCGTAAATCTCTCTATCAATTATTTTCTAATAATAATAGCATACTGCACCAAGGCAGTACATAATCCAATCGTCGCCCACCATTTTCCTTATAAAATCGCATAACGGGGTGTTAGTTTTAATGGTAAAATATAGCACTTGCACTGCTTCGTTACCAGTTCGAGTCTGGTACACTCCAAGACATAAGCAGAAAAATGGTTTTATAAATATAACTACGCGCCTCTGTACCCCTAATTATATAACATATGAAAATGTAGCGCTTCCCTACGGCGCGCAATATTAATCTAAAATAACCATAAGAAAGGCGAATAAAGAGACGGCACTACTTAACATATAAAAAGCCGCAAATAAATATAATAATAATCAAAAAAAAAAACACAATAAAATTCAGTGGAAAAGGGCCAAGTTTTATACTTATACTGCTTCGCTGCCTTCATCTTTAGTAGCTCAGTTGGTAGAGCGTTCGGCTGTTAACCGAATTGTCAAGAGTTCAAACCTCTTCTAAAGAGATAAATATACCATAATATTCTATAAATTCATCTATTTTCCCCCGATATGCGCTTAAAGCGCGAGTCTATAAATAAAAAAGATTAGTAGCACATTTACATACACTTTTAAATATAATAGTTTTACATACCTATAATAAGGAGTGTTAAAACTATTAGTTTTAATACTATTATTTTTATTCATTTTCTTTTCTTTTTTCACTATTTTTTATTTTAACCCAATTTATATTGTTTTTAATAGTGTTAACATATAAATTAAATGGATATGCTTTTCTATTTTTTTAATTTTTTTCACTATTATTTTTACTTCCGGTTCTAATTTCCAGACGCAATATTATTTCGCAGTTATTATATTTAATAAATCTTGAGCCATATAGGCCAAGGTTCCACTGCTTAATGCCAATTTCTTTACTTTAACACCAGGAGCATCCATTTTAATTCTATCTAAGTCACTCTTCTATGCCTAAACGTCATTTATTATTAATGCATTATTTATTAAGTACGGTTACAGTTAAACCTGCTAAAGTATTACATATGACATTAGGTGAGATTAAAGACTTACTAACTAATAGAGAATGGTCTATGATAGTAAAGTATAAACCTCATGAGAACACTAAATTAAGAATAGTCCATTTAAGTAAAGAAGATAAGCAGCGCTATCAAGATAGTGTTGATGCAGGGGTTTTAAATAACTTAGGTCTAGCTAAAATAAGAAGAGGGGTAGGGCCCGATATAATAAAAGGTATTAGGGATAGTTTAGATATAATTTCAATGGATTGAAATACTATGGATGACAGTATAACTTTAAATGAGTTATTACTTCACTCAGGTATATCGGCTAATAGATCTACTCTTAATAGATTTAATGAAGAAATTAAATCTATTACTGGTTTATCTACTAAATCTTACGGTCTTACAGTAAAACTAAAATATCTATTACTTAACACTTATGTGGAGGAAGATAACTTACTGCATGATGGAGTTATAGATTTAACGGAACCTTATATAAGTATAATGAAAGAGAGCTAGACTTATTATACTTATATAAGGGCCAAGGCCCGACCTTAAAGATTGTGAAGAGGTAAAAAATTAGTTTAAACAAATCTATTTAAGAAGATTAAATAGATATAGGTAAGAAGCCACACATATAAGAAAATAAATCAAATTAAATAATCATTAGAAAGAAAAAATAAGATACATGACGCAATTTAAAGTAGAAATTAATAAAGTAATAAATCAAAGAGAACAGAAACACCTGGCATGTTATACAGTAACACGTGGGCGCTTACTGGTAACAGTGGGTCCTAAGGTGGATATTTGAAATAAAATTTCATGAGCGTGGATGCAAGTCTATTGGGAGCTAAAAGGGTGACAAGTGAGGATGTGTTAGCGGCAGAAGAACACTCAGTATATGTGGTGACAAGTAGTCGCGTAACAGGTATAACAGCGGATATGAAGAGTATAGCGAAGGAATTAAGATTAACTATAAAAATAATGGGAATCACTAATGAGGAAGATTTACCAGTAATGAGTACTCTATTAGAATATTATACAAAATAAAGGTAGCTCTTTATATAAAAGAACATACAAAATAAAGGTAGCCCTTTATAAAAAAGAACATACAAATGAATAACCAAGTAAAGGAAACATTTTTATTCCCCCCCCCCTTCCAACCCTCTAATTCGAGGCGCTACGCGCCTCTTTAACAGCATAATTGAATTACAAATTCGGCCATTTTCAAAATCTAATCGCTTACGGGCACGAAGGCGCTACACGCCTATTTTTATAGATTTAAAAGTCTAAAAAAAGAGAAAAGGGGAGTAGGCATAGGACGTTAAACATAGGTTCGTAATAAAAACATATTAGATATGGGGGGTAAGATAAAAAAAAGATAAAAATGA
>Ga0307982_1000217_pt1 | contig 43793 bp, 39 predicted proteins | sample OrgLakmetagen989_FD_201847 | JGI IMG/M metagenome (GOLD analysis project Ga0307982, IMG submission 201847) | Saline water microbial communities from Organic Lake, Antarctica - #989 | ecosystem: Environmental > Aquatic > Non-marine Saline and Alkaline > Saline | place: Antarctica: Organic Lake... | reverse complement strand
GTACCCCCCCGTGGCTGCTTGCAAGCTGCTCTCGGCGAACTCAGCTTTGAGTACGTTTGAAAACCAACCAAGGCCCAAATTCAATACCACTTTGATTCGAATCAGAGAACAAGTTTAATTTACATCATTGAGCTCCACTGTGCAAGCAGCTGTCAGGTTTGTCGGCTTGAGAAGTTGCCACCACAGCGGCAGAGTGAGTGAAACGCCACCACGGCGAGGCAGCGCCCATGGAACTTCGCGATTGGAGAGTCAACACACAAACACAGCCCACTGCGTTTGCAGAAGAATCAAGTCTCCATTAGGTGATCTGAACTATCCTCAGATCCCACGGAAAGCATGTCTCAGGCGTCCACTGCCAGCTCGACTGCGCCTTCCGTCGCTGCCTCCGGCCCAAGTACTTTCGAATGGCAGGGCAAAAATATTGAAATCCGCAATGTATGGGCTTCAAATTTGGAAGAAGAAATGGCTAACATAAGGGAACTACTTCCGCGCTACAATCACATTGCCATGGTTCGTCGGCGTTTCGCTGCTGTTGCTGGCATGGCATTGATACAGCTGCTGTGCAGGACACTGAGTTTCCGGGCATCGTTGCGCGGCCTGTAGGTTCATATGCCTCTCATACTGACTACCAGTATCAGACCTTACGGTGCAATGTTGATTTGCTGCGTCTGATTCAGCTTGGCATTACCCTCAGTGATAGCGACGGCAATATGCCAGAGGGCTGCCCTACCTGGCAATTCAATTTCCAGTTTGATCTCAAGTATGTCAAGCATTGGGCCAAAGCTATGTGATGGTTTCACCCTTTGCGTTTCGCAGGGACGATATGTATGCTTCAGAGAGCATTGACTTGCTCAGAAGCAGCGGCATCGACTTTTCCCGGCTTGCAACTGAAGGCATTGCTGTGCAGCACTTTGGAGAGCTGCTCATGACATCAGGCATGGTGCTCATGGATGACGTCAGATGGATCACCTTCCACAGCGGTTAGTCAATTTTCTGCACGTATTGCTATCGGCACCTGTGCACACATCCAGCTGTCCCTTGCAGGTTACGACTTTGGATATCTGCTGAAGCTGCTCACAGCATCCAGCCTGCCCGCCGACGACAACGCATTCTTCACCACCCTGCACGCATTCTTTCCGTACCTGTACGACGTGAAGCAGATGTGCACCGCCGTGCCATCCCTGTCTGGGGGCCTGAGCCGCGTTGCAAATGCCCTCGGGGTGCCTAGGGCTGGGCAGATGCACCAAGCAGGCAGTGACTCCTTATTGACCAGCGCCGTGTTCTCTACCATGGTCAGCAAGCACTTCAACGGCCGTGTGAAGGACGCAAAACACCGGGGGGTGCTGTATGGCCTCAGCAGCACTGGCAACCACGGGGGTAAGGGGGGGGCTGCCTCCCGCTGAGTGGAGCCCGCACGGTTCACGCAATACCCATGACAGCCATGTATCTTGAGTTGGATTTCCGCTGCTGGCTGTCTTGATTCTTGTTGCACTGGAGCTTGCTGTACAGGCGACCGCGCAGAATTGAGGGCCCCAACAGCTGGCAGTTAGGCCCCCCGCCTTGGTCGGAGCACAATTCACACACACTCACATGCTAGTGCAGCACACAACAGCCAATACATCCTGCTATCGCTGGCTGCATTTCTACAACTGCTGTCAGCCTCCTCACAGCAACGATGCACCACACTTGCCACACGCATGCATTGGGCTGTGCGCCTCAGTGTCAACAGCATGCGGGACACACCAGCACAGGAATGTAACGGCTGTTGGATTGATTTGACAGGCTCCCCTGGGGTGCACCCTGGCCCGAGCAAACAAGCCCACGGCCACCCTTCATAGCTCCTCCAATGTCCCCCCACCAACAAATTGCGCTGTTTGCAAATCGTGCACAAACACCTCGTTCAATTTGGAAACAACAACGACAAGAATCAACAAGTGCCTGTTGTCCACTTGGCCGATAAGTTTGATTGAGACGAGAGGTTACTCGCCCGTTGGTCTTCCTGCGCGTCTTGTCAAAGCTTGTCCTTGAGTGTGCTGCAGTGCCCTTCAGTGGCGCCTCGCCTGCAGGGCACCCGGAGAGTGGCTACACTACGTGCTCAATAACCTCAGAGCAATGATTGTACATCTCTCTTCGGTGCTGCTGTTCTTGGCCATGGGGCTTTGTACGGGCCAGGAGGTTCCGTCCGCTCGCAGAGCGACCAGCTTGTCCAGCCGCGTGACCGGCCAAGCTCCCAGCTCTGCGCCGGCCGAACTTGATGAGCACTTTCAAATCAACATTCAAAGGGATCTTCATGGTGGGCCCCAACAGGTGGCTGTGCCATTCAAGCCTCGGCGCCTGCAGGGCTTGGGCTTACCTCCTCAGGCTTGCCTGCCGCATGCCTGCTTCTCGCCGGCTACTGTGATCATAGATGTTGTTTCTCCCGGAAATACCTCAAAGGTTGTGTCTCTTACCGGCCAAAAACCCCAGAGCTCCTTTGTTCTAAGCACAGTGCGCCGGCCTGGCCTGTCTGTGGAGGAGACTGCAGGTGGCTTGCGTTTCACGGCTGTGTCGACGGAGCTCACACCGGGCCTACACAACATGCGGGTGTGGGCCTTCCCCATGAACAGCGACACCATCACTAATACCACCTCCCAGCTGCTACCTGCGGAAATTGGGGCACATGCGCCCCCCGTAGTGCTGGCTGTGCAGGTGCTCGTGCGGGCGCCCCTGCTTCGCCTGATTCCCTCCGGCAGTCTTGGCACAATGGTGCTGCCCAACGGCACTGCCACGGCGGGCATTGATCTGTATAATGATGGTTTAGCGCCGCTGTTCTGGAACATTTCTGCCCACGACCAGACCCCCTCCCTGGCGCCAAGTCAAGCCCAGGCAGTTTTCCACTTTCTCAAAGCACAGCCTGTTCCGAACAGGGGCGGCGAACAGCCATATCTCACCGGCTGTGACAGCAATGGGGATGTCACATGGTGCAGTGCAGCATCCTGGGCAGCTGGCGCCCTGTTGCCTAGGCAGCGGAGCACCCTACTGCTGCAGGTAGTGGCAAGGGGAGCGCAGCCTGGTGTGTTCCAAAAGCAGCTGCAGGTGTGGACAAACGAAGGGCAGCATGTTCCTACAAGCGACCCACCCTCAGTGTTCCATGTTGATGTTCAACAGGGTCCAGGTCGAATACGAGTGCTGCCCTGGAGCATTCGAGTGAACAATCTGTGGGTGTGCCCCACAAGCCTGAACACGGTGCTGTTCCCGCTCGGAAACTACTCCAGTACAATTTCTGTATTCAGTATTGACGCATTGGAGCAGCAACGTCTGGAACTGGACACCAGTAGTACAGCCAACTGGCTATCAGTGCTGGGCGCTCCGGAAACCCTTCCTTTGCAAGCCACACCCGTGTCCATCTCCTTGTTCGTCATTGCAGATGCCGCACAAGTTGCATTTCCGCAAGGCACCGGTGTGTATGCAACCTCACTGCAGGTGCTTGCTTGTCCTGCTACCGTAACAACAGCTGGCAAGCGATGCCAGGATGCCCCCCCTGGAACTGTTCAGCGGCAAGATGTGCAAGTGACAGTGAATGTTCAACAAGGAACACCATCTCTTTCCCAAAGCGAAGTGCTATATGAATCTGGGGGGGGTGTGGTGGGGGGCCGCGTGCTACAGGGGGGGGTGAATTCCCCTCCACTCTCTCTGCCGGCCAATGCTGACATGTTTGCAAAGGTGTTTCTGAGAGACGCCTGGGCGCAAATGACAACTCGAGACTTGTCTCAAGTTCAGTACCAGCTGTTCTACAAACCAACGGCTGAGGCTCCTTGGCAGCCTGTTGTGTCTGGGGCGGCGGTGACCCCCCTGTCGGCAACCCAAGGGGGGGGTGCAGCCCAGCCCAGCCTCTTGCTTGGCATTAGGCTGTCGGAGTTGCGCAGTAGCACTGGCTTTGTGTCTCTACAGGTGTTGTACAGGGGGCAGCCTCTGAGGGGGGGAGGGCTAGGGCAACTTGTGTCCCTGGCACCAGCTGCCTGCGACGCAAGAACACAAGTGCGCACAGCAGATGGGCTTGCATGCCTGTGCAAGCTTGGCATGCAGCCTGTAGATGCAGCTTCCGGTGGCGGCACCAGCCTCCTGGTGGATGCAGCTGCCAGCGCGGCGAGTGCCGGCCCTCCGGCGCTGGCTGGCGTCATCAATGCGAACAAACCATGTGTTGCGTGTGCTGCAGGCTTTGCGCGGAACGATGCAGCTGCAGCTGCAGCTGCGCCGATGGGGTCCAGTGCCTCGCCAGCGCAGCCCAGCCTGCTCGTTGTTCCGGTATCCACAGATGCTTCCAGCAGCCTGAGCATCCAGGCTCAATTATGTTCTGCTTGTCGCGGAACAACCTTCTCGCACGCAGGCGCTGCGACATGCTTGCAGTGCCCGGCACGTGGCGCACTGTGTTCCGGCGGAACAGTGGCACTGAAAGCTGGTTGGTGGGTGCCCGACTCCATTCGTTTGGAGGACATTGCCCCTGACACTGCCATCTATCCGTGCATCAACGCCGATGCTTGTGGGGTGCCTTCGTCTGCTCAGAGTAACGGATCTGGACTTGCTACTGCTGCTGCCAACTCAACTGCTGTGTCAACCCTTGTTCTGTGTTCCGATGGGTACGAGGGGCCGCTGTGTTTCGCCTGTGAGGCTGGCTGGCTGAAGGTGTTCGGGGTCTGTGTCCGTTGTTGGTCCCGGGCTGCAGCAGCTGCAGCTTGCGTTGCTGTGGTGTGTGTGTCTCTTCTGTGGCCCCTGTGTTCTGCCTTATTGGCCAAGGCCCCCCCCGCCCAAGCCGAGGAGGGGGGATGGTGGGGGGGTGCGCGCTTCACCCAGGGGGCTTCTCAATTTGCAGCAGCCCCATCTGCGTGCTGCCGCCTTACACCACGTAGTCTCATTGCCCCGCCTTCACACCCCCTGTCCTCTGTGGCAGCGATTTCCGATGCGGCTCATTTCGCGGCAAAAGACAGCTTGATGGTGTCAGTGCGGCTATTTTGGCAGTGGGCGCAGCTGTTCGCTGTTCTCAGTACTGCACTTGAAGTGACGGTTCCATCTGGTGCAGGGCGTGTCCTGGAAGCACTGGGAGCTTGGGGTGATGTGTTCGGCTTAGATTTGCTGAATTGGGTGTGCGTGTGGCCGCGGCATGTGGCGGAAGGGGGTGCAGGGGGGTCAGATGCCCCCCCTCAAACCGGAGAGGCTCCCGAGGACCAGGGGAGCGATGTGTTCAATTCAGTGTTCTGGAGTGTGTTCTGGGGTGTTGGTTTGCCTACAGCTGTGCTTTGCGTGGCGTTGTTGGCTGCCCGCTGCAAGGGCCTGCGTGTCTGCGCGTGGAGAGGGGGGCAGCGACGAACACAGAACAGCGCAGGCAGCACCGCGGCAGCAGGAAGTGCCGCTGCGCCAGACTGCACAGGTCGAGCCTACACTGCGCTGGCGTGGGTGCTGTTGGCGTTTGCACTCGGCGGTACGCTGCTGGGCACTGCGTACAGTACAGTGACGCGCACTGTGTTTGCGACTTTCGACACCCTGTCAGTTCAAGTCCAGGGGGAGACACTTCTGAGGTCTGACGTCACACTCAGCACAGGCGATGTGCAGTACACAGGTGCGTTCGCCACTGCCGTGGTGTTTGGGGTGGTGTTCCTGGCTTTCTGGCCCGTGCTGCTAGTGCGCCTGTCATCTGTCGCGTATGGGCCCACCGGTGACGTCAGCCCTGCCCAGGCAGCGCCTTGGAAGCGTGTGCTGTGCTGCTGCATGGCAGAATCTGCTGCACGAGAGTCTCGTGACAAAATGGTGCAACACGCACAGGATGGTCAGGAACACACACCCACCATGGGTGTGTTCCGGTACACTGCACAAGCTTTTGTGGCTTGGGCAGCGGCTGGGCTACATGCTGACGGAACACATCGTGGAACACTTGAGGCAGTTCAGCGCGCACCCGAAACGCATATTCACTCTGTGCCGTCCGAAGAAGAACACGTCCAGGTCTGGAAAGAAGACAGGCTGTTCCACGAAGCGAGCAAGTTGCACTTGCATTCAGCTGGGCAAGCCGTCGTGCTTCGCCCTGCTTGTTTCGAAGCTAGCTCCCGGCCAAAGTCACGGTATTGGTGGATTGCACTCGAGTACGGGCGTTTCTTGCTTGTGGCAGGAGTTGGAGCGTTTTTTAGCAACGCCAATGAACAGCTGTTGGCCTTGTGCGGTTGGCTTCTGGGGTACACGCTGCTGCTTGTTGCAGTTGAACCATACTCCACAGCGCGGGCCAACATTCTGGGTATCACAGGCTCCATTGCACAGCTGCTGGTAGTGCTGGGGCTGCACTACCTGTACACCGCTGCACGGGCAGTCGCTGATGCCAGCAGCTCCACTGACGCCGTTTCTGGCGTGGCGGCTGGGGAGGGGGGGCGAACACACCGCGAACAAACTTCAATCCTGATTTTGTTCGTGCTTGTGTTCGCAGTTGTACTACTGTTCGCGATGAGCATTTTAGTGGACACGGTGCGAGTGTTGATGGGCCCAGGTGCCTTCTATCGCGCGGCCCAGGGGCAACCAATGTGCGTCAGCCGCTTGCTCAGGTTGTACCCTGATTCAACAGGAGCAGGTACCAGCGCTAGCAAGCCCACAGGTAAGCTGCACTTGCAGCCCCGGAAGTTGCAGCCTGCAAGTGCAAGTGCAAGTGCAAGTGCAAGTATAAGTGCAAATTTTCCCCGCAAAGCGACGTCATCACGCCAGAAGTCTCACCAGGCCGTCACCGCCCCTGCAGACAGCAAGATGGAGCCCGGATCACAAGGAACACATGTGCTGACTGCTGTTTCTGCTCTAGATGCCAGTCTTGTGCGAGGAAGCTTCACCGAGCCAGGCGCAGTGGTGGTGGCATCGCCACTGAATCTGGCGGAGGGCAAGAATGGGCATGCGTAAACACCCCCCCCCCCGTTCCCCCTGTCCTCTGTGTTGTTCCCAGCGCCGGGCACCTACAGGCTTGCAGCACATTAAACATCTTTCTCTTTTAATTCAGTGGGTTTCGTTGCCCCCTTCCCAGCCCCGAGGATAGTTTGCAATTGTGACGGAGTGCTGTTGGTGCTCCGTTGTGCTTGGTGCCGCGCCCGCTGCGGCACGCCTTGCCGCTTTTCACTTCAATTTTCTTTGGATCTTACTTTCCAGAGGGGCAGGTTGAGATGGGGTGTGTGTGTGCCCTGCTCGGCAAGGGGGGGGGGGGTGCTCCCCCTGCCGAGCAGGGCACCGCAGCCAGCAAGGCATATTTGCAGGGCACTTTGAGTTGGGACAGCGTTTCACCGCATACACCGGTGCCAGCAAGGCCAAGGCGGTCGCTTTTCATGTGGCGGGGCGGCGCATGATCTCGCTTCCACCTTTTGCGGAGCTGTCGGCGCAGGGCCCTCGCCAAGCCAAGGGGGCAGAGAACAATTTGATGGGGGCAATTTGCGACACAGGTTGACCAGGTGACGTCAGGCCTAGCTCACCGAGATATTTCGAGGCCCCCCTGGCATTTTTCGGCAGTTTATCTGCGCATCGTACCGAAATACGGCCTATTTTCGCCAAAATCAGCACAATTTTGAGAGCCCCTTGAGTTTATCTGCGCATCCCCTCGGCTGCATGAGCTAGGCCTGGACGTGGGTTCCTCGCTGAGGACAAATAGATTCATCTTAATAATGCAAGTGCACATATCTTTCGGTGCAGTTTGCAGCGTACATCACTCGAGAGCCTGCATCACAAACAAGCAAAGCAGGTGGCAACGCAGTTCGGACACCATGCACAGAATATTCGGCAGCAGTAAGGCTAAGGCCAAAGCACCAGATGTACCCCCGCCAGACTTATCAGAGACGCTAGAACGTGGTGACAAGCGTATTTCAGACTTGGAAGCCAAGGTAAGCTTCAGCTTGCGATTTTTCCTGGAAACCTCCATGTTGTCAGATGATCAAGCTGTACCGCCTGTCATGTTCGCAGACACACAAATGCAACCAGGTACGTCAATTTTCAGTTAGCTGTCTACAGGCTGGCCCATTTGCATGTGGCATCGTCATCGGAAGCACATGCTTTGCCGAAAGCACCACTCAACACTTCTGCAGGAGCTGCATGCGCTGAAGCAGCAGCTGGTTCGGACCAAAGCGCCTGCTGGTCAAAAAGGCATTAAAATGCGAATGAAGAGTGTTAGTTGCCTATTTATGCTACAGTAGAAGGTGGTCTCAACCGCTGGCAACTTTGCAGATTTTGCAACGACGACGAATGCTCGAGAGCCAGCTCAACATGGCATATAACACGACAAACAGCATGCAAGCAACTGCGTATGCATTAGAGAACGCACAAATGGTGCAAGACCAAGTTTTGGCGCAGCGTGGCGCAATGACTGCTCTGAAAACGCAGCACGAAAGCATTTCCTTGGACGAATTGGAGGACATGCAGGACGACATGGCGGACTTGCTGCAGGATGCAGCTGAGATTTCAGACCTCATGGGCCGCAGCTACGGCTTGCCTGACGAAATCGACGAAGCAGATTTAGATGCGGAATTAGAGGCTCTGGATGACGAGCTGGAGGAGGGCCTCGGTGACTCCTACCTCACAGACGCCGGGGCCAACACGTATGGCGTAGGCACCTCCGCAGGCGGGGTTGCCTCCACCACAGGCATGCCATCCGCAACAGCGCGAAGCCCTGCCATGCCCACCGCAGTAGCTGCTGGTGGCGGCGGGGGCAGCTACCAACTTGACGAGTTCGGGGCGCCCATTGCTCAGCCTGGATGACCCCCCCCCTACTGCCTGGAGCGCCCCCCCCACACCCTACCGCCTGGAGAGGCCACGCGTGCAGGATTTGACGACCGTTGAGTCCGCCAGTGTGCTGCATTCTAGCTGGGGAAGTGTTTGCAGTTCCTTTGGGCCCCCCCGCTGACGCACATAGGGGGGGGTCTGCGTGCAACACCGCATCATGTGTGACGCAGGCGAATGTATTCAAACACGAGACAGCATGGAGCATATTGCACTCCAAAAGTACACTTGTATCAGCTGCATGTTCTTGCAGAGTCTTGGGACAGGGGAGGGGTCACTTCTTTTTTGAGCGCCCCTTCTTGCCCTTCTTCTTCTTGCCCTTGGCGTTGGAACTCTGCAAACGGTGAAAAAAAATGTGAAAACAGAACACTGCACACACAGCGGAACACTCCAAGAGGCAGACAACAGAAACGCTTGAGTACTCACCGCCAGTGCCCTCGCCAAGTCTTCAAGGGGGTTCTCGGGCAGAAATCTGCTGGCAGCGGCGATCGCTGGCCCACTTCCGCTGACGTCCATTTGATGCAGGCCATATGACACGAAGGGCAGCTTCTTCGGCTTGGGGGCCTTTTTGCCCCCCTTGACACCCTTAGCTGAGGCAGGAGCAGTCCCCGGGCGAGAGCTACCCTTTGAGCTGCTGCCACGGGTTGCGCCAGCTGCCGTCCCAGCCCTTGCCGTGGAGTCATCGCTGCGGAGTTTCATGAGTCCAAAGTCGGCTTCAATCGGCTTCACATCCCCAGGAGTCAGCAGGATGGCACGCTCCACGGCTTTGCGGGTTACAGCGAACCCCTTGGACCGAAACACCTGCAGGGTGCTTTCCACCTCAGCTTGCAGTGCTGCATCGCCCTGGGCGTCAGTTGCATTATTGTTGCGGGCCGCTTGACGGCTCATAGCCAGCTCAAGGGGGGTTAGGGAGGCAGGTGTGGGGGCCCTCGAAACCACTGAGTGCATGCCCCCCCCCCACTCCTGCTTGGCCACTCGCTGGTCGTACTTGGGCGGGGGTCCCTCATTCTTCGAAAATGCACCCCCCCTTGCCGCCTTTTTTGCTCGTGGGCTGCCCCCCTTGGACTTGATGGAGGCTTCTCCCTCCAGGGGGGGGGCTGGTAGCGACACCGCAGCCGCATCTTCGCGCTGCCCTCGCCCCCTGAACATGGGGGTGGCTATTATGCGAGCGGGAGGTCGGTTGCCTGATCCTACACCAGCGTCCGCAGCGACATGGGGCCATTGCATGGCGCCCCCTGCTGTGGTCACCTGCACCCCCCCCCCTGACCCGGAAGCAGCGCCTGCCCAGGTGCCGCCCATGGATGGCGTGGCCTGCATCATGCCCAGGGACTGAGCTGCCTCTTCTTCGTCAGCGGCAACTCCCCTTGACCTGGGGACCAGCACTGGCACCCGCAAGCGCTGGCGGTGCAGTGCAGCGGAAGTGTCGGAAGTGCCCACACTGCCCATACTGGCGACGGTAGCAGCTGTGACAGGGCGCACCGCCTGGGGGGAGAAGCGGGTGCGGCGGGCAGCAGTGCCCCCTCGGCTGGCGCCGGCGGGGGCAGTGCCGCTAGGCCTCCATGCCCGCCCCTGCTCAGCGGGGTTTGATGAGCTTTCACGCCAGTTTTGAGACGAAGCACGGCTTTGTAGACCATTTGCACTGGCTTTTTGTTCGTGTCCAGCTCTGGTTGTGCCGCCGTCAGCCCCTTCTTCATGGTCGCTGTGCGACTGCTCGGACTCACTGTCGGTGTCCAAGTGCTGCGTTTGCACAGCACTGAGCGTGTCTTGCAGTCCTGCGGTGTTAGGTGGTTCAATGATGCCTTGAATACCTCTCGAAAAATGCAAGCCACGGGCTGTTGTGGCACTGAGAGGGCGCCGTCGGTTTTCGATGCGCCGCGTAATCTCTTGCTCTAGTTGCTGCTTCTGCGCAGCCCACTGAGCAAGGGCCCGTTTCACAGCAATGTCGTTGCGGGCCATGACGATTTCTTCTTCTCTGTGTTGCTGCCAACGTGCGTTCATGCGGTCTTCAGCGGGAGTCTCAGGCACGTAGTGTACAAACCCTGCGGCTGTCCGCGGTCGACTGCTGCTTGACGCCGAATGGGCTGCCCGCCTGCTTTGGCTCGCTCTCGAGGCTAATTCACGATGCTGCAGTTGCCAACGAACAACAGACGATGCAAGCACGGCACTATCTTGATCAGTTCTTCCCTTTTGGGCAGCTGTGCTCACGCGGCGAGCATGTGATGCAAGTAAATCGCGGTGCTTGTAGCTCTCCAATCCGATGGCTTTGGGTACGGGCTCCGCAAAGGCGCGAGGAATCAAAGCTGCATGATGCTCCAATTCTTCTTCCCGGTTTGTCGTCCATTGATCCGCTGTAGCTCGCCGCGGGGCAGATGAGCTCGCAGGACGGCCTCGACCCTGGCGGTAGTTTGTAGCAGCCGTTCGCGGCAAGTCCAGGCTGCGGGCCGCCCGGTCCATGTTGCTTTCGAAACGCTACTGAAACGCAGGCAAGCACAGTATCAACCAACAGCCCCAGCAGCATAGGACTGTGATACGTACTCATGCAGTTAATATTAGGGCACTTTTGTTGAGCTTTCAAATCAACCCTCATGCTCAGTGGCCAAACCAGCTGGAGCCCCCCCCTGCCTGCCCTGGCTAGCAACGAGGTCTGCTGCTGTGGGCACCTTGTTCAGTTGCTGCAAGACCTGGCAGCCAAATCCGATTGTGCTCACCAACGCAAATTAGTTAATCGTATTTGTCTTGCCCCTGTCTTTCGTGGTTGATTCGTAGCTCACCCTTTGAAGAGCTCCGGTTCGAGCAGCAACACAACGACAGACATGCAGAGCGCTGAGGCTGCTGAGGCTTTCAAGCAGCAAGGCAACGAACAGTTTTGCAAAGGAGAATATATTGAGGCAATTCAGCTTTATACTAGGGCAATAGAGCTCGATTCAACAAATCACGTGAGCTTTTCTTTGATTTGGCATGGAGACATGTCGTGGCAAAGTATTCTTTTGCAGTTGCTTTTTGGAAACAGAGCTGCCGCCCACTACAAAAACGGAGCATTTGAGGAGGCAGCTGCTGATTCGAATATTTGTCTGCAATTGCAGCCGTCTTGGAGTAAAGGGCATGTGCGATTGGCCCAGGCATTGGAGCGATTGGGCCGGTGGGAGGAAGCAGCAACCGCTGCACAGCAGGCAAGCGAGCTGGAGCCCAACAACGCATTTGTGGGGGGGTTGGCTGCTCGCATTGCCACTGGGTACTTCCATGTGTGTTTGAAAGCGCCCTTGAACACCCCTGCGGACTTTTTGCGGGCTTTTTGTGCCAGCAAGGACGTTCGTCTTCGTTTGGCGACACTGGCCACTTTCTGGAATGCCTGCTCCAAACTGGAGCGGCATGCAGTGTTTGCAGCCCTGCTGCCTGCTGTGCAGGCTTCTTGTATGACTGGGGCTGCGCAGGTGGCAGATATTGTGGGGGGGGGGGATGCGGGTGAGCCCCCCTCAACAGGCGTTGGAGCGCTGCAGCAGCCTGAGAGCAGTCAGCCGCCTGCAGCTGCAGCCAGCGGTGGGCCAGAGCCCAGCGAGCAGCAGCTGTCGCCCACTGTCCTGCAGTCATTGCGGCCGGGCGATGTGCCTCCTGCGGCTATGGTGGCGCTGCCCATGCACAACTACACTGATGTGGCGCTGCCGTCGGAGTGGCTGCACTGGTTTGGGCAGCTGCCCTCTGCAGAGCGTGCCAGCGTGTTTAGTGACGCCTGGGATGCATGTACGGCTCAGGAGCGGCAACTTGTTGCGGGAGACATGGTGCATTTTCTGCAATCTGATGCACCAGTCAGCAGTGACGAGGATGGTGCAGGAGCTGCAAGGGCAGACCCTGGAAAGCACGGAACTGCAACCGCTGCCAGTGGAGCCGCAAAAACATGAAATATGTCGTGTATTGCTGTTTCATGCAGCTTTGGTGTTGGTGTGCTTCCGCAGCAGCTCTTGCCAGGCACGCGACATTTTTTCCGTGCTCATGATCAGTATCAGCACTTCCCGTTGCTCAGCGTAACTGGCTGAAGCGCATGCCCTACATATAAGGCACATTATTGCAGAGTATTGCTGTATTTTGTACTACTTCAGCCTCCAGCGTGTGTCCAGTGCGCATCGCTTTCAGTTCAGCTCAGCCGCTGACAATGGCTCTTTCTACCTTCCTGCCAAGGCCATCGTGCTCCTGGTGGGGTGCATGAGTGTGCGGCATTACCAAATTTGACAGCTGGTCGTGTGCCATAAGCCGGCATTTGTGCTGGGACGGAGTTGTGCGGCACGCACGCATCCGGGATGAGAGAAGCGAGAAGCTGCTTCTTCTTGGTGGTGCCACATGGCATGCTTGCGTCACTCTTTCCAAATTGCCGCTACAGGAAACTTGTGGCGCGCTTATAAAATAGCATGGCACTATGAGAATCTCAGTTGTTGGCTTTTGAAGTGCTGCTATGCCTGCTGAGGTGCACAACCCTACCTGTCAGCTCGCGATGGCTGTGCATTCACTGCTGTTTCTCGCAGAGATGTCAGAATTCTCCTCGAACAAGTCCACAACAGTAAATTCAGAACCTGCTACAACTGAAAAAATCATGCACAAATTTGACCTATTCAACTCGAACACGCAGGCAGCACACAGCTGCCTAGTTTTGGAATGGGTCACCTGTCAAGGGCAGCAGCGGCGATGGAGCCGGCCCGCACACTGCAGGGGGGGGTTGCTGCGTTGCCAAATCAGAGCTTCCCCCTCCTACACGGCTCTGCGTATGTGAAGCGTCGCTGCGTGGCGAAAGGCCCTCCCCCCTGCGCCTGCGCCTGGGCAGCTCAAGAGGCCCCGGTGCATGCCCAGGGGTGCTGGGCACCGAGGCGGTGCTGTGCGGGCCTTCGGACATGGTGCTGCTGTCCTCTGATGCGTTGTCTGTGGTGCTTCTGCGGCGCTGGGAGGCCCTGCGGGGTGAGTTCTGCCGCTTTGTCCCCCGTTTCTTGCCCTTGCCTGGAGCCGCCGCGGAGTCAATGTCCTTGTGCTTCCACATTGTAGACCGCGCGAAGTAGCGGGGACAGGGCTCGTGCCGATGAGCCAGACTGCGGCACTTTTTGTTCCCTGTGACTTCAAAGCCTGGGCACCACGACCACTGGAAATGGTCGCAACATCGCACATCTTCCCAGGTGCAGCCCTCTTCCGTGGGGGGCCGCTGGCGGACAAGACAGCCCGCCAGAATCCCCGCAGCATTCCCAGTGGCCAAGCGAACTCGCGCCATCACATTATGCCTCGTGATGGCACCTGCACGCTGCTTGGTGCAGCGCGAGCAGACGTCAAATGCTTGCATAAGCACTCCCGTGGGAGCCGTCACGCCGCACCCCAGGCCTGCAATCCAGGGAAACACAGACAAAACCCATTTACGGACAGTGAGCACAACACCTTTAACGGCATCAGCAGCTTCAATGCTGCCTTGTGCCATTTGTTGTTCAACTCTGAAAAGTGCACGGGCCAGAGAACAGGTGTGTTCTTTGGCAAAATCCAAAGGAAGATTACGCTTGAAGTTTGCAATAGCGCCACTTGGATGCAGGCATGCGTCAACCAGCTTCAGGAGACGCAAGATAAGGTCTTCTTTGGGGGACATGTTGGTACCGAGTTGAGTCGCGGCAGCCTTTGCAAACACGCTGGTCATGTTGCTGGCCGGCGCAGCCAGCAGGCTCGCAAGTTGGCCTGCAAAAAGCCCGCCCGAGGACGAAAGTTCGTGCACCGCATCCAAATGAAGAAGAAAGGGGCGCCAGAAGTCTGCTCGGCTCTCTGGATTGCTGCCAACAATAGGCGGTGCGTGAACCCAAAGCATGCCCACAAACCCGGCCAGGTCCATTTCTGTTCGTTCCGCAGCGGCACTTTTCGCCGAAAGAGACCACATGCTGAAAATGCATGGTAAAATATCAGAGAAAGCTTGGGTGTTGCACACAGTGCATGCTGCTTCTTTTGGTGGAACCTTTCGACCTTCATCTTGGTCATTCGCTTCTGGTGATTTCGCTTGCGGCGAAGTGGGTGCTGACGGCATCTCTTCTGAAAATGAGAAAAGCCGTAAATGCAGCTCAAAAAGACAATTCTTGATACTTACGACTGCAATGTTGATGCCATGCCTGGAAATGGCTCGTTGTGGGAAGCTGACTCGGGCGGCAGTTTGGCTGGCCGGGGCGCAGACGGCTTGAAGAATCTGCGCGATTTTATGAGGCGTGTGCACAATAAATCAACCAGACACATTATTTTCGCATTGTTTCCCTGACGGTGTATGGCTTAAGATTGGTTGTCAGTCAAAAACTACGTACGTGGCCTCCAGTTTCCAGCATCTGCTGGCACTGCAAGAATCCCACCAAAGTGTCCCTGTCGAGGCGGTGGAAGTGAAATTGTCGAGCTTTGCGTTTCCAATGAAAGGCTGGGCTCCAAACGCTGAGGATTTTTCGGGTAGTTGGCCGTCACATTGCTGCAGAAACCGCCAGCCATGCCTGTTGCTGGATAATGACGCAACAGCTTTCGCGTTTCCGGGGCAGCACCTGTGCTTGGCCCAAAATTCGACGGATAGCCTCGCATCCCACAATAATGGAAATGGTTTCCTGCTTCATGCATACTGTGATGATGAATGGGGCCCGAATTCGGCCGCACAGTTCGTGCAACCTGCTGGCTGCGTCCTGCAAAAAATAATGGGTGAGCAATGCTGCCAACACGCTGAGCAGTGCACGACGGGACCAAATTCATCCACTTACCGACAGCCAGCAAATTTTGAGCGCCCAAAGTCTCAAAATCTTGTTGATTTCTCAACAAAGTGTTGTTTGCTGCTGGTGAAGGGCTTGGCGATGGCGTTTGTACACTTTGTTTAGCCTGCTCTACGAGTTGCTGGGCGTCCTCCCTACACCGGGGAAATTCTGGATGAGCAAGCCCATACGATTCATGCATGGAAAGCACAATTGCAGGATGACCAAAGAACATTGTAGGATCCATCTGCATCGCCCAATTATTGCTGGTTGAACTCTTAGTTCAGCTGGCATCAAGTACCCAGCAAACACAAAAAATGGACGTCAGCCACCGTTGTGCCGTTGTCTCTGCTTCTTGCGCTCTGCTGAACTCTGAGAGGGCGAATCGCAACAGAAGGCGGCTATTCAAATAGTTTCAGTGCTTGATTTTGTCCAACAGGCGCCGAGCGCGAGGAAAATGAAATCAAGCAGCACCCCCCCCTTCCTTCGTGTGGGAGAGGACGGGGGGGTTTGATGAGCAGGTTGCCAGTCAGTGTGTGGGCAACCGCAAATGATCCCGAAGCAAGCAATATACCCTGCGGAAACAGCTCATTTTATGTCCTCTCCCTCACCTGGCCTTTTAGTTCACCACTGCTCCTCGTGCTCTGTTCGCTGACGCAGGCAGGAGGTTCCTGTCCTCTCTCTTGCAGGAATACCAACTCTTGCAAGAATGTTTTGATGAAGCTGTACGCATGCTGAATGTTTCAAATCGCTGATAACAAGTGTGACTCTTCGTTAATATTGTCAGAATTCTGTCCCTCTGATGAACAATGCTGATGTGTTTTTGCGAGCGTGGCGTAGACCAAAATACTGGGCTAACTGCCAGTGTTTGGGCCGCTTCAGTTTCGTTCGACATGCGCAGGGTGCCCAAAACGAATCAAACGATACATATGTAAGCTTATGTGGGACGTGAAGCATACTTGCTGAACGCAAGTCGGGAGAGAGAGAGAGAGAGAGCGGTGTGTGTGCACTGTGTTTTTTGCTTCGTACATGTTGCGGGCTCAAGAGGGTTCATCGATTGAGATTGGCAGCACAAAGAAATGTGGTATGACTTTTTGTATCGCCCAAATGCAGAGCATACGCGAGCACTGGCAGTACATGCACAAACTTATGGGATGACACTCCCGAAGCTCGATGAGGGTCGCTCGCTGCTGCACTCTTGCCCTCTCTCGGGCTCTCGGGCTCTCGGGCACAGATTTTACAAGGCTGCAGACTTCAGCCTCAATATGCTGGCGGACATTGCTGTACACTTTGAGTATTCCTTGAAGAAAGTGGACGAAGACGCTCGACAGCCAGCTTCTTCCGCCGTCGGCTTCCAACATTTCTGTCCGATGATTCGTCGCCTCCACTCTGTGTCCGGCACACGAGTCATGCGCTACACAGGATCACGAGCACAGTATCGGGGGCATGCTACACCAATGAGTGCCTGTTGTGAGATGAGTCCCTGTTGTCCCGAATATCCCTAGACCGGGGTTGATGTGCACCTAGCATGGTCCGCGTGCGTGTGGGCACAGCTTGGGTGAGAGGCTGCGCACTCCTGCCATTGCATGCGTGCACCAACACGAGCATCAGAGTGAGCTGTGTGCCTTGTCACTTGAAACAATTCGGCGGTGTGTAGAGGCACGATGCCCAATCACGCCTCGGTGCATGCAAAGGCGCACGCCTCGTGCTGGTGACAGCCCTGCCTGCAATGTGCAAGCTCGTGCCACCCGGCATTGGCAAGTGTCATCAAGTGGTGTTCTCAACATTTAGACGAGCATGGTATGGATATGTAAGAAGGTCCTGCTGCTGAATGCACTCAGCATCGTTGAATGGCCCCCTCTCTCAGCCGACGCTTCACGTGACCTTGGACCATGCTGCGAGCTCAGGCCCTGCGGCCTGGTGGTGTTTGTCAAGTGCAATCCATTGTCTTGTTTCTCTCTTCAAAGGTCTTCTCTCTTCGTTCGTTTGCCGTGATACTGCATGGCACGGCTGTGCGCAAGGGATGGGGACCGGAGCCCCGTCCCACGCGGCGGCGAAGTCCACTCCTTGGAGTCGTACGGCTGGTTCCAGCACCCTGTGCTTCGGCAGTCGCTAAGCGTGTAAAATACCTCACCACACAGTTTGCTGTTACCACCTGTCCTGTGATCGGGCGGTCGCTAAGCGTGTAAAATGCCTTGCCACACGAGGCCAGGCCTAGGCTGGTCTGATCCAGGGAATGGGTATCGCGCGCGTTCGCGTTGCAGACCACGTGCGTGGTGTCCTCCTCCTTTCCTTTTATGGTGGTCATCTTGGTCTTGTGTTGTTGGCTGTGGTCCACTTTGTCGCGGATCTAACTGAGACTGCTGCGCAGCGGGTCCCAAGTTGATGTACACGTGGGAGGGAAACCCAAAGCTATGGATGAAAACCCTCCTCGGCGATTGCCGATGTACTCCTGCCATCCATGACTTGACCGGGGAGGGATCGTTGGACCTCCTCGCATGGTGTAATAGGCCTTGTGACCCTGCTGTTGCTCTCGCACACGGGCGGGCGGGTGGGGGAAATTTTTGCCAGCGTCGGTGCCGGCAATCGTCGTAGTTTCTAGGTGAAACGAATTTGATGCAGTGGTGAAAATGATGTCACTTGAGCTTGCCCCCGTGTGCACGTTGTGTCTCTTGTGCACGGGGCCTCGATAGTACTTGACCCCCCACACAGTGGCCTCCGGCCCCTCGCTCAGATCATACAGTTGTCACTGACGCCACACGGCAGATCATGCAAAACACAAACATGTTTGACAACGATGCATTAAGTTGCAGGCCAATAATGGCGACGAACCCTTGCTCAAAGGTTTGCTAAACTGGTCATTCGAAGAAGGCGCGCTGTTCAGCAGCGAAATTGCGCCTGGACAGTCGAGGATTCTTGACTGCCGTTAATATGCAGCAAAACTCTTGATAGGCTCGGAATACTGATGGAATCGGGTGTCTGTGATCCTCAGCTGGAACTGATCGATCCTAGTCCTGACTTGCATGCTTTATTTCAGCAGTTTGATGCAGAGTTCTTCTCAAGCAAACTCTCGGCAAATGGTGTCGAATGCAAATGGGGCTCCAAACAGATGACACGTTGCGCTGGCCTGTGTCAATACAGGCCAAGGTCACGTGAATGTGTCGTCAAGCTATCTCCCTCACTCCTGTGTCTAAGACCTCGATCGTATGTGCCGTCGATATGTGCCTACCTGCTGTAGTTTGCGCCACGTCTGCCTGCCATGCAGAGACATGGTGAACACGCTATTGCATGAAATGATACATGCTTTCCTATTTGTTGCTGAATTTAACAGCGACCACGATGACCACGGACCAACATTCTTGAAGCATGCAAGCCGCATCAATTCCCAAAGCGGCTCCAACGTCACTGGTAAGCAGCGCAGAAGCATTCCAACACGTGCGCCGAAGATCACAACCCATTTCGTCCAGTCTACCACACTTTCCATGACGAAGTTGCACTGCATCAAAAGCACTGGTGGCGCTGTGATGGAGCATGCGTGTCCAAGCCGCCCAACTACGGCATCGTGAAGCGTGCTATGAATCGAGCCCCTGGGCCAAACGACAATTGGTGGGCAGCCCATTCCAGAAGTTGTGGCGGAACCTTTCACAAGTTTAAAGAGCCACTACCAAAGCCCAAAACTGCTCGGGCAGCTGCAAAATATAAGGCTGGCCAGAGCAACGGTGACATTCGCAAACTTCTTTCTGCGGCATCGTCCTCAATTTCAGGCGCTGAGCAATCGTTGCTGGCAAAACCTGCAGGATCAACTGTGGAACAGTCTCATGTATTCCCGGAGTTTGTGAGCCCACTTACCATGGCAGCTGCTGCAGAAGGTGCCGCTGGAGCACAGAGCTCTAAGGCGAAATTTGTACTTGATGAGGGCACCAACGCTGACGAGGCTTCTTTGCAGCTTGCGCTGTTTTCCAGCATGAAGGAAGTACCCCCAGCAAAAAAAAAGCAGTGTTTGTTGCTAGGTTCTGGAGCAGCTTCTTGTTTGGGCTCGCCTGCAGCAGGGGCTACCTCAAGAACCTCCGCCGCCGCAGCGAATCAAGCAAGGGCAGCTGCTGGCTATCTCCAGCAGCTCTCGCCACAACAACACGAGGCAGAAATCATCGTAGTGTTAGACAGCGATGAGGACGAAAGTGCTTTGTGTCTTGCAGAGACTCGGGAAAGTGCAGAGAACTGTGCAGCAGCAGTGTTGGCCAATGCTGCAGCTGGCTCAGGGCCTCGCCAGTTGCAGAAACAGCACCTCGACTACCTGGCCGTAACGTCGCAGCCCGTCTCTGGTACGTACTTCGACTGCACCGATTATAAAAATGCCACACCGTTTCAAATGTGCAGATGTGAAGACAAAATCATCGGATAAACAACCACCGAGTTTGCAGTCTGCACATGCTTTGTGGCTTGTGCGCAGTTTCGATGCGGACGCGAGCGGGAAATGCCTGCGCCTCTGGCTTCAGATGTGACGTGGACCTGGGGTTGTCAAAAATCAGCTCAGCGCTTTCAACCGCTCAAACTACATGTTAATCAGCACACACTTTGTCTTGGCCATGTGTATTCGATTTGGTGCGGCCGATTTCAAACTTTCGAGCGGGGCTGCTTCGCAGAGTAGTACTCCCGTGCACACTGGGGGGAGGACCAACACGCATATTTTAACAGCAACGGCTCAGCATACGTGTACCCTACGGGATGAGCTATGCTGCTTTTCCGGCGATTGCTGGAGCTGCCGAGTCCTGCCTGTCTTGTGTGCCAGCCAGGCTTGTGGGAAATTCCGGCTGGCCTTGCCGGCATGCAGCTGCGCTACAGCCTCACCTGCGCCCTGCAGCCTTAGTGAAGCACAGTGAGTATGCTCTGATGGGCACACATTAGCCAGCAGCACCGCTACTGGCTGGGCACCTTTCTGTGCGCCTGGTCAGCCTTTGTGCTGTAGCAGACACCGAATCCCCCGAGGCGTGCTTCCGCATGTGCACCCCTCCCCCACCAGACACTCAACAGACGGGCATCTCCAGCGCAAGGAGCATGTGGGCGTCGTCTGCAGCGCCTCGTGCGCAGCTGCGCAGCCCCCCATCAGTCATCTGCACACACCTGCCCAAGGGGACACCCGGTAGCAGCTGCCCCTGTAGGGCTCAGCACGGAGGAATACCGAGCTGCATGCTGACCCGCCAAGCAAGTGTCCAGTGTAGCATGCTGCCTCGGTGTGGGGTTGCGGTATTCGCTGATGCCAGCTCACAGTGGCCTGGGGGCAAGTAGCGAAGCTCGCTGCAGCTTTCAACGCCAGTCCAGTGGGGGGGGTCAATTGCTTGCTGTGCAGGTCATCGTAAGTAGTGCATTTGTGCGCATGGTAATGGCTGGTGGGTATGTTGCCGCGTTGTTACAGCGTCATCGTGTATCACATGGGCCTGGTGTCTCGGGGAGAATGACGTCTGTGCATACCAACCACACTTTGACATTCACAGCTTCAGTTGTGCAGAAAATGAACACGAGCTACTAAAATTTCATATTGTCGTACTCAGTGCTTCGCCCCCCATATTTGCGATGTCTTCTCGGTGCGCCATGGCGGTCAGGCCTGCTGCTAATTAGCCCATATGGGGGTGCCGAGCAGGTGGAGCTCAAGATGCTCATGATGCTGCACCACGCGCGAAGTATATCCACTTTGCCCCAGAATTAGCTTTTCGGTGCATTTCTCTAGCTAGATGGGTCACAGTAATCCCACACAGAATGCAGTCAGTCGTGCTGCGGAATTTTAGGCAACGGTGGATGCTATGCTGTTGTGCTGGAGTTGTTGCTGCAGGGGGCATGCCCAGAGCAGCATGCGAAGGAAGTTCTAAATCTGGGGATCAGAATCCCTGGGCAGACTCTGTGAAGAAGTGGCGCGCTCATGTCCGGGCTAAAGTGCTCGGGGTGCCTCCCAGCGAGGCAGCCGCACAAGAAGCAGTTCGCGAGAAGCTTGCAACTGAACACAACGAGTCGAATGCTTGGATTGTATTCAAGTCTTCTCCTTCAACGGAAGGCCTTGTCGCCCCCGAGAAGGAGCGCTTCGGTCGAATGGTTGGACAGGTGGGTGCTGCAGCATACTTTTCTTAACATCTCGAGTTTTCACCTTGAACACTGCACCCGCACACGGTGTAAAACAGCCCCCTCCCTTTGCAGTTGATACTTTTTGGGGTTATTTCTGGCGGACTGGTCACTGCCCTGCTGCGTATGCGGCGTCGAGACCCGAAGGCTGATTTTGCACAAGCCGCCATCGCCACTTTGAATTCCTCTGCTCGAGTCCGTTCCAGAGTGGGCACCCCCCTCAGCATGGTCGGCAGGTTCCAGGGCAAAGCGGGCTTCAATGCAGTGGATGGGGTGCTGGCTGCTCGAACCCCCATGCACCCCCTTGTTGTTGTTGAAATAACTGCTAAGTGGTCCCGCCCCCTGCAGGGGTGGGAGTTCACCAAGCTGCACCTGGTGGAGCCAGGCAAGGGCCACCACGCCGCAAAGCAAGCCTCGTCTAATACCTTGCGACCGGATGGATTTGTAGATGGGCCAACCACGAGAGTCGTGTGAAAAGTGGGGTGTTTCTTTGCTGCAGGCAGTCATACCGGAGGTTGCGGGGGGGTGCTGTGCCGGCTGTGGCTGCGCCGAATGCCCACATATGTGGTGCATACATAGCTGAATCCTCATTGGACCCCCCCCCTTCAACAAGGGTGTGGCGCCTGTGCAGGGGCTGGTGTGTGTCCAGCAGGGCAATGCATGCGAGGCCGAGCAGCACATGCACAGACAAGGGACCTTGCGCAGGAACCAGACCAAGCACGTCATAGATGTGGATGGACAACAGGCTGTAGCGCACTGACTCGGCAATTTGCGAGCAGAGGGTGCGACGGGGGCGTGTGTGGACTTCTGACAACACAACAGGCGGGTTATTCGAAGATCCGTTGACGTGACGCTATGCGAATACATTATACACGCATATCAACGTTTTTGTTTGTGTCTCGGTGATTGCTCGCTGCTCAGCATTGTTGCAGCTGTGCGCGTCGTGTGTTTTGAGACGCATTTCCAGTTTCCGCAACCCAAACCATCACAGCTACAAGTGTTAAATCGCAGCCCTAGTATCACTCCAGGCAAGCCATGCAGAAGTTGACGGCATTTTTCTCTCCGAAACCCAAGACAGCTAGTCCTGCGCCTTCACCAGCACCTGCGCCTGCAGCTGCTCCAGCTTGTAAGTGCTTTCAAATCAACGGGCGCCAAACCTCTAGGTGCAGAAATGTCCTCGTATTTGCATGGATTGTATGCGCAGCCAAGAAAAGCAAGCCCTCCCACGGAACAGCAACACCACAGAAGCAGGCTGTTGTGGATGCTGACGGAGTCTCGCAAGCTGCACTCGATGCCAGTTTGGTGGGCAAGAGAGTTCGCCTTTGGTGGGGCGGTGACGATGCTTGGTACACAGGACAAGTCATTTCATATGATGCAGAGATTGGTGGGCACACAGTCAAGTATGATGATGGGGAAGAAGAGACATATGCCATGAACAACGAGAAGGTGCGTGCTTCATGCCGTCGTGCCCTCACCCAAGACAAATCCCGCAGCGTGCTGTCCGTTCACCAAACAGCTGCACAACTCACTTGCCCGCCTCAGCTCCTGTTGCACGTTTATTCACGTTTCATTTTTTCAGTTGGAAGTTGTAGACGAGCAAGGCAGCGTTTTGGCTGTGTACCCACCGCCAGCCTCCGCCGGCTCAAAACAGGCTGCCACGCCAAAGCCTGCCTCCGCAGCTGGCAGGTCCAGCGCTGCGCAGGGCAGCGAGCTCAAGACCACTCCATCGCCCAGCAAAAATCCCGCCTCCAGTCTGGCTCCTGCTGAGAGTGCCCGCCCAAAGTCGGCCACAAAGACAGCTTCGCCTGCAGCTGCAAAAGCACCAAAAGCCTCGAAAGCTTCAAAAACGACAAGAACGACAAAAACGACCAAGACGAAGACCAAAACAGCAGTATCCACAGCACGAGTGCACGATGACGATGGTTCCGACGATTCCGACGAAGACATCCCCACACCCACCGCTGGTCGGGCAGGCCGCAGCCGTGGCGCAAAGCCAAAGAAAACAGCAGCCCCCCCCAAGGCAACTGACGGAGGCAACAGCGACTCCAGCGCAGGATCAGACGAGCTTTTTGACAAAGAAAGCGACGAGAGCGACTTCTCCGCAGCAGGTGACGAGTCGGATGACGACGATCACAGCCTGGGCTCAGCAGTGGTGGATGCAGCAGAAGCAGCGCAGGAGGATGCCGCACTCGCAACTGCAGCAGCAGAAGTGGATGCTGCAGCTCAAGACACTGATGACTCCGATGCGGTGGATGTGGGCCCACCCAAGAAACGCTCCGCAGGCACCCCCGGCAGCAAGCGGAAGCGGAACACGACGGCGATGGACTCACCCCCCCCCTCAAGCCCCTCCCCAGCGGCAACTGTGGGCGCAGGTGCATCTGGGGCTGCTTCCAGTCACGCTGCTGCATCTGGAGCCAAGCAGACGCTGCAAATCGGAGGAGCCACCTGGCGTTGCCCGGCAGGCAAGTCCGGAGCCGCAACTGCTCGCCGTTTTGCGAAAGTGAGCGACGAAGAAAAGAAGGGGAAAGTGTTTGGCCCTGGGGAGCACTTCCACGATACCCTCGCTTGGCTGTGGGAAGACAGAAAGGACGCAGCGGGCCGCAAGCCGGAACACCCAGAGTTCAACCCACGAACACTGTACATTCCCACGTCCTTCAGCGATCCTCCCAAAGGGTCATCAACCAAGAAACCGACACCTGCCCAGGCGCAATGGTGGGAGTTCAAGCGAGACAACATGGACACACTGCTGTTCTTCAAAATGGGGAAGTTTTACGAGCTGTTCCACATGGATGCCGATGTGCTTGTTGCAGAGCTGGATTGCATTTACATGCGTGGCTTCTCGGCACATGCAGGTTTCCCAGAAATTGCGTTTGGGCGATTCTCTGAGGCATTGGTCGCCAAGGGCTATCGCATTGCCCGCATTGAGCAAACGGAAACACCTGACCAGCTGGCGGAGCGCAAGAAAACCATCACGTCTGGGAAGAAACCGCAGGTAGTCATGCGCGAAATGTGTTCCATCAAGAGTCGCGGAACACGCATGGAGGGCCACATGGATTACGTGGGTGGCTCCGCTGGCGCCAATGACGCCGGCGCTGCGGGGGGGGTGTCAGCTGGGGCATCCACATCAAGGGGTGTGCTGCAGGCTCAAGCTAAGAACACGGAAACTTGGCTTATTGCGGTGAAAGAGGCCCCTTTAGCCCCCGTGGAGGGCCGGGGTGAGGGGGGCGTGCACCCAGAAGTGCGCATCGGCTTTGCAGCAGCGGAGTGCGCATCTGGTGAAGTGCACCTTGCAGAATTTGACGACGACAAGCTGCGTTCCCGTTTACGAACTGCGCTAGTGCGTTTTCCAGCAGCGGAGTTTGTGTACGGGTCTGGTGCTGTGAGCGCCGACACGTTGAAGTTTGCCCGCCACGACGCCCCTCGTGCAACTGCAACCCCCCTGCACCCCAAAGACGAGTTTCCATCAGTGCGGGGCACAGCTGAGATGCTGTGGCAGGGAGGATACTTTGACCCGTCAGACCTGGCCACTGGTGCAGCTGCAAGCGCCAGCGCAGATTCCGCAAGGAACAGCTTTGCGCCTGGGGAGCGTGTTCCGCCTGCCCTGCTGCAGTGCATCAGCCGCGCCGCCGGACAGGAGTGGGGAGAAGAGGGCGCGTTGTGTGTGGACATCCCCTCCAGCCTGGCACTGGGCGCATTGGGAGGCATGCTGGCTCATTTAAAGCGCTGCCAAGTGGACAGGGCTGTTCTTGGCCAAGGGCAGATCTTCACATATGTTCCGATTGCAGCAGCAGGCAGTCCGGTGTCCGGTGTGGACGGCGGCTCCGCTCGAGCGGAGCGGCCCACTGCAGACAGCGGCAGCGGCAGCGCACAGCCCCCCCCTATGCCAGGCCTGGAAAGTATTCCTGGTCTGGATTTCGCAGCCCTGCGCGCGGCGGCGGGGGAGGCGGAGCGACTTGCAGCGGAGTGGGCCGGTGCCCCAAAAGTCACGCTGGACGCCGCCACATTGGTGAACTTGGAGATTTTGGCCAATAACGCCGACGGGAGCAGTCGAGGCAGCCTGCTGGGGGCAGTGGATCGCACCGTATCCCCTGGGGGGAAGCGTCTTCTGCGCGAATGGGTTACCAAGCCCCTGGCGGCACCAGGGGATGTGCTGTATCGCGCCGCAGGGGTACAGGTGCTTATGCAGCTTCCAGGCGCTGTGGTGGGCTCGGTGCGTAGGTCGCTCAGCGACACGCCAGACATCGCCAAGGTGTGCGCACGCATCCGTCGGAATGGCAGTAGATCCCTGGCCAGCGACCACCCAGATGGACGAGCTGTGATGTATGAGGGGCCAGTGTACGCAAAACGCAAGCTGCGAGATTTGCAGACCATGCTGCGTGCCATGGACTGCGCCCAGGATATAAAAGAGGCCCTGGGGGCGGAGGGGGGGGTCGTGGCCACCAGCCAACTGCTGTCCAGAGTGGTCAACACGGCGCTGCCAGCTGTGGGCCCACTGGTGACTCACTTCCGCAGTGTGTGTGACGTGGACGCCGCTGTGAAAAGCGGGGAAGTGAAACCAAAAGCCGGCATGGACGCTGATTACGACGCGGCTCTTGCTGGGGTGAAGGAGGTGGAAGCGGAATTTGACGACCTGCTGCAGGAGTGCAAGACGAACATGAAGTGTTCTTCGTTGGCCTGGTTCCACCAAGCCAATGGTGCTCGCCGCTATCAGCTTGAGGTGCCAGACGCCGTGGCGGAGCGATTGGGGGGAAGCTTTGAAGTCATGTCTGCCCGGAAATCCGGCAAGAATCCCGTGCGTAGGTACTACACGCCCGCCATCAAGGCACTGTTGGTGAAGCTGGAGGCTGCTGAGGCTGTGTTGGCCGACGCCTTGTCTGATAGCATGAGACGCGTGTTTGCGCGGTTCGATGCTGCTCGGCCCGTGTGGGCTGCAGCTGCTGCAGCGCTGTCGCAACTGGACGCACTGTTGTCGCTGGCACAGTGGAACGTAGAGGGGGACGGCGGCTCCGACATGGCGCCACCTGTGTTCCTGCGTCGTGTTCCGGATGCGGAGGAGGCAGCAGAGGCAGCTGCAGCCCAAGCGGCTGCCGCAGCCGCAGTGCACCCCAAGACAGCAGCCCCCTGGGATTACGAAGCCGCCTTGCAGGTTAGCACCACACCAGTGCTGCAGCTGGTGCAGGGGCGGCATCCATGCGTAGTTCGCTCCGCAACCGCCGGCGACAAGGAGTTTGTTGCCAATGACGTCACATTGGGCGGGAACACTAGCCCGAAATCGGAACAAGCTGCCGACAAAGAGGCCCCTGAAGCTGTGCCAACGTGTGTTCTGCTTACTGGCCCGAACATGGGAGGCAAGAGCACGCTGCTGCGGCAGACATGCATGGCTGCAATCGTGGCGCATTTGGGGGCTTATGTGCCCGCTGAGTCACTGACACTGACTCCTGTGGATCGCGTGTTTACACGTGTGGGCGCATCAGACCGCATCCTGGCTGGGCAGTCGACGTTCTTTGTTGAACTTGCAGAAACTGCCACCATTCTCAGCGGTGCCTCTGCAGATTCCCTCGTGATTCTGGACGAGCTGGGGCGCGGAACTGCCACTTTTGACGGAAATGCTATCGCATTTGCAGTGGTGCAGCATTTAACACAAGTGCTTACTGTGCGCACCATGTTTGCAACGCACTACCACGCGCTGTGTGATGAATTTGAGGGCGACCCTCGCGTGGCCATGACACACATGGCCTGCTTTGTTGAAGACCGCGCAGACGGCACTGCAGATGTGACATTCCTGTATCAGCACCAAACAGGTGCATGTCCCAAGAGCTACGGTATGAATGTGGCACGACTGGCCCGGCTGCCCGACAGTGTCATTCGGCGGGCCGCTGCCAAATCTGAGCAGTTTGAGATTGCGCTCCACAGCGCCATCCACGCCCACGCAGGCAGCTCAGGGGCAGGCAAACACTGGGCCACCCTTCCACGTGAGGCACGGCTAGATGCAGAGCAGAGCAACGCCGCGTACACCACCGCTGAGAGTCTTCTCGCTGCTGCCGCCAGACTCGCCCCAGACGGGGAGGAAGATGCCGACGGGGATGTGACTTTAACGGAGGGTGGGCAGACAGGGGGCAAAGCGGCAGCTGGCACGCCGGATGCTGCGCTTGCCGCCATGGCGTCTGTGTCTGATGACGAGCTGGTGGCGCTGTGGCGGAAATGCACCGACATTTCCGCGGCAGTTCCGGAGTAGATCTGCTGCGCGGCGAGAGATGGGGGGGGCATGCGCGGGGTGCTGCATGCTGCATTTCAATGCATTGAGATTCAAACAGTGGGGCAGCGCAAGCTGCCTAAAGCACTGACGCTGCCCGCCGGTTTCAAGCAGCCGGTGGTCCCGCGGCGGATGAGTGACGGTTGCCCCCTTGCAGCCGCTTGAGCTGAACACCGCTAAGCAGAGGATTCATTCGACAGCTTGGCAGCAACCTGTGCTGCAAAGCTGAAGTCGCTGGGGCCTTGTGCCGCTGGCGCCGGCGGGATGAGGGAGGCTGCCGTTACGGAGGCGCTGGGTGGAAGAGCACCCTGCAGCTTTGTGAATCCTAGAGCCTCAGCTTGAGCTACCACATCTGCTGTGGGAGCAACACGAAGCGCCACATTGTGTTGCCCAGTCTGCCAGCAACGGCACAAGCACATTTGAAGCTGCGAAACGAAATGCTGTGACCGCAGACGCAAAACTGTAAAATTTTACTGAATGGAACTTGCCAGGCACTTCAGTATGTCGGAGCGTTTGGAGCCATTGCTCGCAGCAACAAAACGGATTTCAGCATATGCCGATTCTGGATTGGATTCATCTGGCCAACAGAAAGCTGTACCAGCTGTGTCGCTCCTGTGCATCGATACAGCCACAAGAAATGTCGTGTTGGCTCTAGCCCAGTGACGACGAGTCTCACCTAGAAGTTAAGAAAAAAAAGCCTTGAGGATCGAAAAACATCCTTTTGGACTTCGATAGTATATTGGACTGCAGCCAGGCATCGTTGGCTGGTATGCAATCTGCATCGGCAAGGACCATCGAGGACCACTTTTTGGGAAGTGGTGTCTCATCGCCTTCCCAGCACCAACGCTCGTGCAGCCACGGTGTCTCTGGATCTTGCGGTTGATCGGTCAAGCAAATGATGTAGGTTTGAGTTTCAGGCGCTGCTGACGCCATGGCGTTGCTGCCTGGCACTAGTCACTATCGCCAGGTGGCAGCGATGGCGGAGTGTTTTGAATCTCACCAACCTGCATTTGCTTGCACACTGCAGCTGGCAGCGATTCAAGCATATGCTGCACAAACCCAACAATGTTATTCAAACTTTGCACAATCCATGCAGCAACATCTACTGCCAGCGCTCAACCTCGCCCCCGCCCCCTCGTCACCTCAATACGGCCCCCATCACCCCACTGCAGCGTGCGCACAGGTGTTCATGGGGACTATCCGTGGCCACATCCACGTCTTTCAGCGAAGAAAACTCCCTCTGCACTTCTGGCCGTACTTTCCAGCAGCGCGCACACTTGTTGCCGTCTGCTGGAGCTGCCACTGCCAACAGTGGGACCCCCCCTGACCCCCCCTCGGCGACCATCCCATGTGCAGGTGACATCCACTCCAAATACTGCTGCAAGCCACTGAGCGGAACAGCCTCCATCACGGAGCCCGGAACACTAATGCGGAAGTAGGCACTCTGTGGCCCTGTGTTCCAGGATCTGCTCAGCGGCGCCGCTTGCTGAATGGCAGCTTGCAGCTTTGGCACTGGCAGCTCAACCACAGAAGCCTGCGACACGCCCAAGACATCCTCCAGGCAGCCAGCACCCTGCAGCTCCAATAGTGCACGAGCTGTGCCGGAGCCTTCCGTTACAAATAGTGTCACGGCCGCTTCCAGACTAGCCCCCATATCACCCCCCCCCCGGGCCCGCTCCAGGGCAGATAGCACGATACCACGAGCAGCCAGGATGTGCGTCCACTGTGCATCCACATCAGCAGCACTGCGCCCTGCACCCCACATGGCCTTTAAACTCCGCTCGCTCGCTGCATCCGCAGCTGTGTTCCACCACGGCGTCTCGAACACAGTGATGCCTGGGTCAGCAGCAGTGCCGGCATGCAGTTCCTCCGGGGTGCTTGCAGTGCCGAATATTCTCGAGTTTGCATGCAGGAACACCTCCTCAGCCATGAAAGGGGTCACCGGCGCCGTGGCCACGGTCAGGGCCTTCAGCGCTTCCCAGCAGCCGGCCTGGGCAGCGAGACGGCGGGGACTGTGCAGGGGGTCACAATACAGCACATCCTTCACAAAGTCTAGGTACCCAGAGGACAGATCCTGGGTGGCAAAGCTCATAAGGTCGCTGTGGTGGCGAGCTGTGGAGAATCCTTCCAGGGCATCGCTGCATCGGTCGCGAAGGGAGGACACGCGGGCAAGTGCAAACTGCTCGAAGGGGGTGCATGCGGGCAACGCCTCGTGCCAGCTGGGGGCCTGCCATGCTGCCCTGATAGCATCCTGCAGCACCCCCGGCGATGCATCTGCGAAGCCCCTCTGCTTGTCGGCTGCTGACAAACTAGCCCTGTCAAGGGGGGTCATGGAGGGGGAGGCCGCCGCCACCGCAGCAGGCGGAACAAACCCCTCGATGTTTGCCAGCAAGAACCGCGCGGTGTTGCGCAATTTCCGCACTGCGTCCCCGCACTTGCCCACTGTGGTGGGCGAGAGGCTGACGTCACGTGTGTAATCAGTGGAGCCTACCCACAGACGGGCCACGTCCACACCGTATGGCGTGGTGAACCCGTGGGCACTTCCGCCCTTGCCGGCTTTTCGCTTCTGCTTTCCCTTTTGCCCCTTCACGTTGGAGGCTGACTTTGAGCCCCCCTTGACCCCGTTAATGATGTCGCCCGGGGCGACCACATTCCCCAGTGACTTGGACATTTTCCGCCCATCAGCATCCATCACGAAGCCGTGGGTGATGAGGTTGCGGTAGGGAGCGGTCCCACGGGCAGCCACAGATGTAAGCAAGGAGGACTGGAACCACCCTCTGTGCTGGTCGCTGCCCTCAAGGTAGGCATCAGCCACATCAGGGGGGGCCTCCCCGTCCACCCACCCCGCGGCCCAGGAGCAACCAGAGTCGAACCACACATCCAGGGTGTCGCTGCTCTTCTCCAACGCCGCCACGCGGGCTGGGCCCAGCTCCTCCAGCACATGTGCCGGCAGCAGCTCATGTGGGCCCATCTCCCACCACGCGTCTGTGCCGCGGGGGTGTTGCGCCACCACCTCCGCAAAGTGGGCCACCGCTTCAGGCGTTAGCGGCAGGGCTTCCCCCGTGCTGCCGTCTATCCAGGCAGGGATAGGCACCCCCCACGTGCGCTGCCTGGAGATGCACCATCGCGCCCTTCCGTCTACAGCAGCTCGCAGGCGGTTGCGCCCCTGGGGGGGCACCATATTGATGGCGTGGTGATTAGCGGCCCCTGGCACATGTGCTGTGTCTTCTTCAACTTGCAAGGCTGCATCGGCTGTGGCTTGCAGCTTGCTGAGGTCTGCAAACCATTGGGGGGTTACACGGATAATGACGGGGGCCTTCGTGCGCCAATCATATGGGTACCTGTGCTTGTACTTGGCACTGGCAAGCAGTAGGCCATGCTTTTCCAGCATGGAACAGATGTCAGGAACACTTGCGTGGATGTTCCGACCTGCCAGCTCGCTCCCCGCCCGTTGATCGAAGCTGCCATCTGGGCCGACTGGGCACACAACTTCAACTTGAAGATGTGCGGGGGCGGTGGCGTTCCACGCCACAGCGGCGTCGAAATCGTCGTGGCCATGTCCTGGGGCAGTGTGCACCACGCCGGTGCCGGCATCCATCGTTACGTGGTCGCCATTGATCACAACACTGCGCATGCGTGGAAACTCAAAGTCACTCCACGCAGACAGGGGATGCTCAGTTTGCATGCCAACAAGATCTTTGCCCATAACTGGCGCCGCTGCCTGCCAGAGAAGCTCCGCGGAGCCCCCCTCGACATGCTTAGCGGCAGATGCACTCATCTCCGCAACCACCGCCTCCGCCAAATCAGCCGCCACCACTAGTGCCTGCACCGCAGTGAAAGCACTTGATTTCACTGCTATCATCGTGTAGCGCGCCACCGGATGTACACACAGCGCCCTGTTGGCTGGGAGGGTCCAAGGGGTGGTGGTCCACGCCGCAAAGGCCGCCTGTCCGATGGGGTGCCCCGCCAGCAGCTGCCCCCCCTCGGCCTGGTGCAGCTGCTGAAGCAATGCTGACACACCATTGGTGTGCATCTGTGCGTCCTGCGGGATTTTAAACGCGAAGTGGATGGCTGTGGACTCGTGGTCCTCGATGTACTCCAATTCGGCCTCAGCCAGGGCGGACTGGGCGGCTGGGGACCAGTGCACGGGCTTCTCTCCGCGAAACACGTGGCCACCTTGCACCAGGGACGCCAGCACATGCAGCTGTGCAGCTTCGTACTGTGGAGTCATGGTTGTGTAGAAGCCCTTCCCGGCTCCGGCCTCCCAGTCAGCCATAATGCCCCACCGAATGAAGTCTGCTTGTTGGTGTGCAATTGCAGAAGAAGCCCACTGGCGTGCCAAGGATCGCACCTCTAGGGGCTGCATCTTTCGAGCCAGTCCAGCAGCTGAGGTGAGGTCCGCAGCGAGCTTCCCTGTCTTGGCACCGGGTGGTGCCTGCTGAGCTTGCAGCGACTCGAGAGCCTTCAACTCAATCGGCAAGCCATGGCAGTCCCAGCCTGCAAGGTGTTTTTTGTGTTGAGTGGATGATTGGGTCTAGCAGCGCTTGAACCTGCTAAAGAACGGTGCGCCAAAATGCAAAGAAATTCCGCCAAACCTTACCTGGCACATACCGAACACGCTGTCCTCGTAAAAGCCGATGTCTATTAAAGACATCTTTTAGGACCTTATTCATGAGATGTCCCATGTGCAGTGGTCCATTTGCGTAAGGCGGTCCGTCATGCAGTGCCCAAAGCTTGTTTGTTTGAGCCCGTCTCTTGGCAGTTCGCCGGTACAGCTGCGATGTAAGTCTCGCAGTCAGCAGTGGCTCGCGCTCCGCAGCGCTAGCTCGCATGGGAAATGTTGTTTTTGGCAACACCATGCTGCTGCGGATAAGCTTGTCCATGATGAAATGCAGCCTGCTTTGGACCCACAAATATAGCGTGAATAAAGTGCTCAGAATTGCTCCCCAGGTACAAGCGTAATTGCCTGCTGCAAGCCTTGAAAATCACAATGAATGCCTGTGATTTGTTCTCTTCGGGGTTTAAGAAAATGAATGTTGCACATGTCCCTGTCGAAGGTTTAGGAGCGAGCCCCCCCTCAACAACAGAGGAACTTGCTTGCAAACGCCCCACACTGCAGCGCACCAATCCTAAAGCTGGACAAACGCCTTGAGTCATTCTATTGAGTAATCCGAAATGCTTTGCAAAGCTTGATTGTGGTTCAAAATCTGGCCGCCACTTTCATTGTGTGGGTGGAAGTTACCCGCACCCCACCAATACTACGCCTGTGAGCTTGCCTATGCCACACATACATTTTGCAATCGTTTTCCGATAGCGTCTGCGGTAAGCCTATCCCAAGAAGTGATATAGCATATTTTGCGTACCCCAGGCGCCCCCTTTGAATGGGGTCAAGGGGTTGCGTGCCCCCCAAACTCTTTTCTTCTGCACTTCTGGTTTGATGACGCCAACATATGGAAGTGCACACGTGCTAAGCACACTATCAGCAAAGTTTGATCCCATGTATACTCGTCAGGGCCGGGCCTGCACTGAAGTAGAGCGCGAGCAATTGACTGAAGGAGACGCAGCCCAAAATTATTTGACAAACTGTCTCAGGCGCCCTATTGGGCAGCCGCTGTGTGCTGTGACTTGACCGAGCAGTTTCGTCAATGGGTGAATCACATGAAATGCAGGAGCTTGACTACGACCCTACAGCTGCGATTGGCGTGCCTGCCTTGCACCGTGACAGCTCGCGGGAAACGGATCAGGGCGACGCTTGGCAAGGCCTCCCTAGGCCTAATTCTGCAGTAGCTGCTTTGATGCGGCATGGCATACCGACACTGAGCCTGGCAGCAGCGCATCCAGTGTGGCATCAATCGAACTTCAGTGGACCGGTGACGTTGAGTCGGGTGCCGCGCACTGTGGCAGTCGTTTCTGTTTACATTCGTCACAGGTGAATGTGGCATTCCGTTTTGGGTGTCACACAGTTCATTGTGGTATACCGGTACCTGTGGTTGACTTGGAGCCCACTTTTGCAGGCGGCTACAACAGATCCTTCATCCTGGTGGAGATTCTGCCGGACGTCCCGTCCCGGCTTGCAGCAGCAGAAGCTGTGCGGACGGGTTTGATAGTCCGCTCATGCAATTGGCAGCTGTCGTTATCCCAAGATTGACCATGCATGTGACCGAAACGCCAGTCAGACAATCTACAATGAGCCCTGAGTTTTTGGCAGCTGGCAAGGAAAAAACATAGTGAGGCCAGTACGGTTTGCTGCTTTGGTGAATGCCAAGTCAAACACAACGCAGGCAAGGCTGCAAGGGGTGCATTTCTAACGCGCGACGGCACTCACCTACCTAGCCCCAGCGTCACGTGCACAAGTGCCTAGGAATGGTGCATCGCAAGGCGACCCTGTAAGGGGGGGGGGGGCTCACATGCCCCCCCCCCTGTAAGCCAATAGTTACTCAAACATAAATCAAGGTATCATGGAAGGTAGATCTGCCCCCTGCTGCAAAAGCAAACTTGGAATACATGGGCAGCGCCTCGCCCGGGCGTGTTCTGAGTAGTAAATCAAAAACAGAGTTGAAAGCAGCTGGGCACAGCAAAACATTGGGCCCCGGGGGGGCGCGGCTCGGGCACTCTGCTTGACAATCCGTAGCCCCCTTCCCCGGCAAGCCTGAGAAACAAGCGAGAGGGGGGAGGGCTGTTGCAACTGGGGGGGGTGATTCTTGTACCCGATGACCGCGCGCAAGTGTACATGCTGGTACCATTTATAACAAGACACTGGCAGAAGAGCATTGCCACTTCTGTAGCAGAGTCAGCCTCCAGATCAGTGCTCGACATGACAGCTGCTGCCTCAGCCACCATGTCTCCCCATGCTGCCTGCTGGCTACAACAACATGCCGTATTTCACAAGCCACCCAGCACCAGCAGAACACGCGTCTTGTGCAGCAGGTCTATGCAGCGCAGCAGGGTGCGCTCGGCCGTTTCCAGTGCCGCAATCTCGTCATCAACGCTGGCTGCCGAGGCCAGCGAGCTCATGCCGGGCAGTGACGCCACTGCACCCCCCAGCAGATCAGCATCGACCCTGCGGTGCCCTCCTTGTGCATGCCGTCCCGTAGACGGCGCTCCTGTCTACGCTTATGCCACCCCCGCACAGTTGCAGCCATGGTCTCGAACTTCATCTCCTTCCGAGTCATCAGCCACCCGAAGTACGCCACAATGAGCGCGCCTTGGCCCGTGGCCCACGTGATGGGCTCATTCATGTCCCACTGTAGCACCTCGTACGTGAGGTACATCATGCCCTCCATCATCCCGGAGTACGACGCCAGTACCCCCACATTGAACCAGCGGGTGAGGTTGGCGGCATTGGCATCCACGATGGCCTTTTGGCCACGCTTGTCTACCAGGGTGCGCTGCAGCTGCTGCTTGTGCTTGTCAGGGTGGTTCCTGAAGTGCAGAATCACGCCCGCAGTGTGCAGGGCAGCAGACAGCGCCTCCGCCTTCAGCCTGGTGACTCCGCAGAGCCCGCCGCCTGCCGCACGAACTCGTCCCGCATGATGGTACATTTCGCCATGTTTTGAAGGTGGCGGTGGGTGCGCACAAAGGCGCCCTTAAGCTTTTGCATGACCTTGCGCACATGCAGTCGGTGGACAGCAGCACTGCAGGGCAGGGTGGCCCTGAGCACACATATCCTTGTCCAGACAAGATGCTTATAGCGGAAGTAGACTGCAGGGTGGCATGGAACACGCCTTGTGGTAACCACCCAATGCCGTGTTCGTCTTGTCAGGTGGCGTTGCTGAGGGCAGCGGGGCCTGCGCATGCAGCATGCCTTGTGCAGTGCTCACTGTGGCTGAGGGGAGAATCGCAATGATCAGCTGCTCATCAGAGCAAACATACGAAACCGTCATAGTGAGCACCAGTAAGTCCGTCATAACGTAGTTGGGCGGATGAAGGTGCGTGGGTGCTCGTCAGTGCAGAGAAAGCTACAGAGTTGATGGGTACAGCTGCATACAACGATTTGGGAGGAACTCGGACTGGGCTGACTGTTTCCATCATCAAAATCCAACTGGTTTTTCTGTGGAATGTTAACATTGAATCAGAGCGAAGTCCCAACAATGGCAGCCGCGAATCAATCCAGGTCGCGACAAGTCGGCGGGGTGAGTGGAGCTGACCATTGCCGGCACAGCTGGCCCGCCTGAATGCGAAAACAATCGACATATTTCACTTGAGCGTGTTGGTTGAGAACAAGCTGGATGAAGGCAGGGGCACAAGGGCCCTTTCACGGGTCAAGTGGTAGAAGGCTGGCACAGAACTAACATGATGCCTGCTGGCGCGGCCCAGGTGAGAACTTCACGATGCTGCAGCAAAGCTCAGATCTTTGATTACATACAATTTGCAGCTTGCATCCAATCGGAGATATTCATTTGACCATTCAACAAAGCGGAGCCCTTCAATGGTGAAGCACCGCGGAAGGAGGTGAAAAGTAGCAGTACTACCATGGTGCCACGGGGGGGATAACCAAGCTGGACTGGCACAGTGCATAGGATTGCTGGTGCAACACCAACTGCACTACACAATCTGGGTCATTCTTCCCACAGTGGGCAGGACTCAAGCTGCTTTGGAGGATGTGCACACTCAGAAGAGATCATACTTGATGTGAGATGTATTTTCAAGAGCAGCAGGAGATATGCAGCTATGCCTGATTCATGCGTTTACACGAAGTTGGTCTGGTACTCGCAGCGCTCACCAAAGTAGCCCTTGAAGCAAGTGCACTGTCCGGCAGCGTAGTCGCACAGCCCGCGGCCAGAGCAATCCATGGCAGGGCCAGCGGTGCCAGCTGCATCGTTGCCGTCGCCACCGTAGTAGCCCATCGGGTCATCGCCGGATGGGCACTCAATTAGAGAGCAGTCAGGTCCACGGAAGCCATCGTCGCACTTGCAGCCCATCTGCATGTTCACGTCGTAGCCACCGTAGGTAGTGAGGCCTTCAGTGGCGAAGTGCTGCAGGCTCTGGCACACGCCGTGGCCGGAGCAGTCGTTCATGCATGTAGTACGCTGGCATGCCTCGCCGCTGAAACCGTCAAAGCAAGAGCATCGGCCGGAGGCAGCATCACAAGCCCCACGTCCAGAGCACTCAATCTGCTGATGAGCATTGGCAGAGTTGCCATACTCATAAGCGCGGCCCTCTTGGTGGTCGTATGAGAATGCAAACACGTTGCCCTCTTCCAAGGCAGTGAATTCTGTATCAGCAGAGGAGTCTGAGTACACGTAGATTCCAGTCGTTGCGGTGTTGTCGCCATTGTTGACCAGTTCGCAAGGGCTTGTCGCTGTGCATGTTGTTGTAAGCGCGCTTCCATCCCAAGTGGCCAGCTCCACTGGTGCTGAGTATGCATCGTGCTCGTCCAGTTTCCACTGGTACTCGACAACTGCTGCAGACGCGCCGGACATTGCCTCGGCCTTGCTGATGCGGACACGGAAGTTCTTGCTCTCGCCGAGGGCATAGTTCTTGGCAAATGCTTTGAGCATACCAAAAGACGCGGTATTGCCATTGGAAAAGCCATTGAAGTTTGATCCGGCGCTGAATTTCACAGGCTCGATGTCCACACCACGCTGGGTAGACAACATGTCGTACGCTACGCCCAGTGGGCAAGTGCCTGCACCCAACAGCAATTGCAAAAAGCATTAAAAAATCAAGGAAAGGCATTTACATACGCTGAGAGCAATCTGCTCCAGTGTAGCCAACACGCTGGCGCCAAGTAGTGCCTGCAAATATAGTAGCCGTTTCGCTGCGAAACGCATGTTTTGATTTCATTCAGGCGTACCAGTCTGTTTGTAGCACTCGCAAATATCGTTCTCAGTGCAGCGTCCATGACCCCTGTAAAAATTTAACTTGAGTTGGGTGCTCGGATGCAGTGCTTGTGACAGCTCAACTTCGTGATGTCAAATCCCGCAAAATTAATTGCTCTGATTCCAGTTTCACTCACGAGCACTGGTTGGGGCATGCTGCAAGCACGCTGGAAGCAGCTAATGCTGCCAATAAAATCGCGAAAGTCTGTGCAGAAGGGTTTGTTGCATGCAAAATCAGCTTCACCGCAACGCTTTCTGGTATTGCGCAGCGCACGTAGCAATACACGGGTGATACCCACCTTCATATTGAGAAGAAATAATCAAAATCATCTACAACCTCTGGGGAAATTATTTTATCATCGTAAGGACTGAAGCACTGGGCTGCCATTGTGTCATATTGAGCCGTCGAGGCAGTTGTCCCCTGCAAAGGGGGCTGCGCGCACTTCTCTCGTGGCTGCCAAACGCAATTCACGAACAGAATCATTGGAGAGCTTTCTTCACAATTTTCCCAAACCAGTGGAATTGCAAAATGCACACAACATGCATCAAGTACTTGTACAGACCAAGCTGTTTGAAGTCATCTCTGTGTCGGAAAGTAGCAGCCAGCACTCCGGCAGGCATCAGAAGGACTCGCGACAGGAAAAATCCGACCGCAAAGAGCTTCAGAAGCATCGAGTAGGCTAGACAACTGTTCCTGCCTGTGGCTTTCAAGTATGTAGTGGCTCCGAATATGAGGGAGGTGGATTCGGCTTGCAGAAAAAACGGAGCCCACCGCAGAGCAAGCGCCGTCTTCTGAATCGGCCCAGCAATCAAGCCCAGGCCGGCCAGATGGTGCAGCATATACTCCAACTGCTCACCACGCAGCCAGTATGGCAGCAAAAAGAGCGAATCCCCGAAAAAATATCCTGCCGACACACACGCAGTATCCTGCGTGGCCAAGTAGTCAGGCTGCTCATCCTCAGGCAAAGTTGCGTCCTGCCACAGAGCCCTGAGTGAAACTGGCACCACGATTGCGTGATGGATCTGAAGTTAAGTTTGTTTGAGTGAAAACGATTGCCCAGTCAAGTGGACTCACCATTGCAGCCACGGTTGCAACCAACATTGACTTGTCACTCCCGGGCAATTTCTTGAACCTTGGGTCCAGTTTGCTGATGAAAGGATCAAGAACCACGTATTGAAGGGCCAAGTGAAATACGGCATACATTCCACCTATACTTAAGAGCTTTTGGGTGATGTTTGGTAGCTCTGGGACTGCAATTTAGAACGTGTAATGTGCATGAAAGAGCTTGTATGCATGACAAGTACAGGAAGTACCATTGTGGTCCACAAAGGTCGATCTTGAGAGGAGATTCCCCATGCCTTGAGCCCGGTGCACGATGAATGGTAAAAATCCTTTTCTGATCAGCAATACACAATGCCCAGTTTGACAAATGACAGCTTGCAGGCGCGATGCGAAAGCTGCAACAGTGGCAGCTACAAATGCTGCTCGAGCTCCAATCAGCTGCACATGCGTTTTCTGGTGTTGAAAGTGGTTAATAATCCAAAACTTCTTGCTGCGGTGCAGGTATTGGTTTCTGTATACTCTGAAGGTTCAAATGAAGTATCCACAAGCGAAAGCCCCACCATACCCAACTCGGTAGCAGCAGCGAGGGGGCATACCGTCTTTCACAATGGCTACCAGGTGCTTCGTCAAGTGTTCACCACTGAGCACACAAATAAACAATTACTATATATGCCTCTCCCTTTTGCTTTACTTGCTGAACATGTGCTTTGTGGACTGTTTGCTCAAGCAGCTTTGAAGAAATTTTGAGAGCTTGCAAACATGAGCGTAGCACTCGAAAAGATTAGCAGACACATCTGCAAAATTGAGGAGCACTTATTGGCCATTTCAGACGATGATTGTAGCAGGTAATCTTCATTGCCCCTGCGAATTGCTCCCACCAGCTGCACCCTACGCTTTCGGCCCATTTGCAGAGAAGAATCGACTGCTCACGGCTGCGCAGCAACAAGCTTGCTTCGAGCGATCCAGGCCGAGCAAGAATTCAACAAGCTGCATAAAATGACTGCCAAAACGCTTCAAAATACATTAGTCCGGGCAACAAGCATCCGAGGCCACCTGGGGCCGCCACGCCCAGGCAGCCACGAGAGGTCAATGCTGAGCAGTAGCAAAGATGATTGCTTCTCAGGCAGCCAAGCTCCTGCGGCAAACCTTGCTGCTGGGCTGCATTCCGATGCCCTCACCATGTTTCACACAACTGTGCACGAGCTGTACGAAGAGACGCGGCACAGGAGCGAGCAATGGCAGCAGCCTGTCCGAGGCCGAGGCACCCCTCCACCCCCCTGGCTCTCGGCGCCATTCCTGTTGTCTGCAGCTGCCACCACCTTCAGCAACGCACAAGCAGCAAGCAACACCATCCAGCAGGACTGGTCTGAGTACGCGCCTTGCGGCAAATGCACGCCCATGGAGAACGCCACTGATGCCTGGTGGGGCACTTTGATGACTGCCACGGCAGGCAAGCTTGCTTCAGATGCGCTTGCAGGCGTCCAGACATCTGCGCAGCGACTGGCCAGCTTTCTAACTGGGATGAGCTGTGCCCCGCCTGCCGGTCGCAGCACCTCCACTTCCACTGTGCAAAGCGCCCACCTGCTGTTGCAACAGTGGTGGATGGACCAGAAGCTGGATCACACGAGCCGGGAGGACCTGGCGAGTGGAGTGCCGGACACGGAGCAAGTGCGCTTTTTGTCAACATGCGGTATCCGTATTGCCGATTTGATGAAAGCCCTGAAGTGCCTGCAGTGGCGGATGGGGGATAAAGGGGGGGGTGCTCCCGAGCAGGGGGTGTTTTTTCGCCGCACCCACACTGGCCGCATGCACCCCACGACAAGCACGATGCACCCGCCGCCCCAGCATGTAGTTGGACCATGGTACCTGCAGCCCTCCCTCACCTTCGGGCGGAAGGAGGCGGTGGTCATCATGCAGGCCGCAGCGCTCAGCAACGACCCCGCGCTGCACTTGAAGGCACTGGCTTCCGCTGTGCACCTGCGCATGCAAGCCTTGCAGAACCCAGTGGTGTTGCGCGCTAGCTTATTCCGCTGCCGGCATTTGCTGGCCACTGGATGCTTGATGTCGGAGGCGGTGCAAGGGCCAGGGAACACTGAGCTGGAACACGGCCAAGACCAAGAGCAGGCACGTGAAGTCCACAAGGACTTGACTCCCAAGCAGGCTCACCAGATGCTCAGCGCCAGCATAACCAGCCTGCAGGCTGCGGTCAACAGCAGTGAGCAGTACATATCTTCCTCAACTGAGATTCTGTCCGGCTTGGTGCAAGAGGCACAACGGGCAGTGGCCAAGGTAGCCGCCTACAGCGGTGTCGCCGGCTCTGCACCTGGGGGGCGGCAACACGAGGTTGCGGCCTGCTCGTATGACCGCACTTTGCCTGGGCGCCAGCCTGCTGACGCTAACCAAGCTGGACTCCTGGACACCAATGACCCCTCTGAGGACAGTGACGGAGTCACGTACAGCAAAATCAACCTTGAGGGATACCCTGCCGAGTCTGGCAACTCGCCATTTGAGTGCCATGACAGCAGCTGCAGTTCCAGCGGAATCCTGGAGCCCACGCCAACGCAGATCCTTCCCCAGCACACTTCCCACGCAGTGCTGCACAGCGATGGGCGGGCAAGAATTGTGCACAGCAGTTTGAACGCCCCCCCCCCTGCGGGACCAGCGGCCAGCGGCGCAGTGTGGGGTGCACGCTCCGCAATCGCTCGCCCCACCTTAACCCCAGATAGCTCAATGGTGGCGCACTTGCTGCTGAAGGAGCACATGGCGAGCACCGGTGACAAATGGCAGTACGCAGGCGCTGTGTCGGACGATGACTCCACGTGACGCCTCCCATCGCTGGCCAAGCAGCCGCGCTCAAATACATATTCGACACCGTGCAACCAGCAGGCTGCATCCCATAACGTAGCATAATCAACGAGACACTTATTAGCTCTTAGTCCTGCAAGTTGCCATCGACGACAACAGCAGCCCCTCCGCCAGCAGCGCTGTCCTCTGCAGGCACACCGCCCACAACAGCAGCCCCCCCGCCCACGGCAGCCTGCATTGCTTGCAGGCTCAGCTCCATGTACCACCGATACCAGCGCTGAAGCTGCGGCAGCAGCTTTGCGTGCTCCAACGGCACCTGCTTGATGGGGAAGGCTGTCCTGAAGGCACTGCCAGCTGTCGCCTGCAGCGCAGCTAAGTCCTTGAAGGGGGGGTACTCTGGGGGCCACACCACGAGTACAGGCTGGCCCGCTGCCGCACGGGGGCCCGCGCCCCGCATGGCTGCTCGCCGCTGCACTTCAATGGGCACGACCATGGTGCCGAGCCGCCTCAGCTGCGCCGCCATCGCCTCCGCCGGGCTTCCACTGCCATGCAAATGCATCAGATATGCGCCCAGGGCAGGAGACAGAGGATCACCAACACCACACCTGCACTCGAATACGCCGTCTGCGTGATCTGGTTGGGCGCCGTCCTCTGTGCTGTAGTCAAGCAGCTGCACCCATCCCTGGTAGCGAGTGCTTGGGATTCGGGAGGGGGCTGTAGGGGGGCTCAGGGGATTGCGGGTGAGACAAGCAGCATCGCTTCGTGGGTTTCTGGGCGGAGATGGCACACCACATCCGCGACCTGGCGCTGATGCAACGAGGTCAATAGGGGTGTAGGAGCGGCTACTGCCCCCCCTTGAGCGGGGCGATCCGTTTGGCCGCGGAATCGATGTGATTCCCCGCAGACCAGCTACCACTGCAGCTGCATGCCCCCGGGCTACCGCTAGCTGTGGGTGCAGCTCCTGCTTTGTGGGACGCTGCTCCTCCTGCTGCTGCTGTTGCTGCTGCTTCTGCCCATTGTCCCCACCGCCCTGGCTGAAGGCGTGCATGGCGAGGGCTGTCTGCGCAGCAATTGCACCTGGCCCCAGGGAAGGTGGTGTCGGTGAAGTGCTTGGTGCTGCGGTATCCTGCTTGTGTGATCTCGAGCGCTGGCGGTCCGTGTCCTCGGAAGGCTCATGCTGCTCATGCGTTGCATAGCCAGAATGAGGTGCCAATGAGATGGAGTCCAAAACAGTGGCATCTGGGTTGGATTGCAACAAGCTAGAAGTTGTTTGCTTTTCATCTTGGGAAACGCTGATGTGTGCGAAATCTAGTTGGGCTGCCGTGCCGATCGTACCCCTGACACCTGCGGGAGTTTTCTCGGACACTTCATCATGTGTTGGACCTGCCTTCTCGGAATTTTCAGCAAAGGAGCGCCCGGAGCTGTCTGATAGGACACATGATGCTCGTACATTAAAACTGTGGCGCACAAATGAGCCATGTGACTGCCTTGCCTCGCGGTCTGGTGCTGATGCCGATCTTTGTAGGCTGTATGCACCTGGCCCCCGAAGGGTGGCTGCTTCCGCATCCCTGCGCTGCTGTAAACCAGGAACCAGTGCAATGCCATGGTGTAGGATATGGGGTACTGCTACCGACGCCCTTTTGGTACAAGAAAACCCTGTCTGCGGTGCTCCATCATCTTGAGGCATTGCGGAAATCGATGGCTCGTACTCGCTGAGATCAGCAAAATCATGATGCAAATCCTGAACGTGAGAAGGTGTGGAAACAGCATGAAGGCCAGTTGTTGTTGAGCTGCGTGCTGAGCTCTGAAACGCTGTGTCTGCAGTCCAGCGATCCTGCTGAGAGAAAAACATTTCTGGGCTTCAGCAAGTTGATAGTAAATGCTTTTGCACAGCCACTCGCAGAATGAAAGCTGCGAAGCGAGCCAGACGATTCGCATGATCATACTACGATGTATAGTCTTGTTGTGTTTGCCATGAAGTTTGCCAGAGTTTCAAGCTCACAGTCTTTAGGGGGTCTTTGAAGCATCCCTCCGTATCGCAGGGGCCCGTAGGGGCCCAGCGACGAGAGGCCCAGCCAGCAGGAGAGGCTGAGAAGCAGCGGAGCGTGCAATTCTCGGCTCATTGTGAAATAGTGAAGACGAAATGTTTGTCTTTTGAGTGGCAATTGACCCATCCCACCCGCCCGGGTTTGGGGTGGCAAGATTGACCCCAAATTTGATTGCCATTACTTCGACCCCACCTGTGCAGCAGGGGG